>Ga0179593_1483814_pt1 | contig 21572 bp, 27 predicted proteins | sample CZODoug2_1_08_16_FD_185931 | JGI IMG/M metagenome (GOLD analysis project Ga0179593, IMG submission 185931) | Vadose zone soil fungal communities from Angelo Coast Range Reserve, California, USA - CZODoug2_1_08_16fungal (PacBio error correction) | ecosystem: Environmental > Terrestrial > Soil >...
GAAGGGAAAGGAAAATGGCGGCATGTGTAAAGCGAAAGGAAAAGTTGGGGTTGTTGTAGGGTCTGTCAAAAATGGAATAGAGAGGGGGGTAGGTATGGAAAGGAGAAGGGGAGAGTGGAGTAGGAGGGAGGGGCAGTAACAGGGAAAAGGGAAGGGCATCACCAAACCAACTACGACCCATGAAATAAGGCACCGGAGCCTGATGACGGTCGAAGAGTGTGGGGGCGCCAGAAAAAAACAAGAGGGTGGGGGAATCAAGCACGCGGAAGGAGGGTGACGAAGCTTGCATTGATGTAGGAGGGGGGGGGGACTTAGAAGAGCTTGGTTGGATTAGGTGAAAACTAAGGGTTTGGGTGAAGGGGGGGGGGCAGCAAAAGAACATACAGGGCCTTATCCGGGGGAGAAAACAAAAAAGCTCAGTGGACAAAATGTGTCGGGGGGGGTTAAGAACGAAGGAAGGTGCGCATGCGGGTATCCAAGCGAAGCTACCTTTTAACGCTTCAGGTGCTCACACGAAAGGTCAGGTGTCTGGCAATCAAGTTAGCGGAAAATCGGCTGAATGGAAAAAGGAGTGAGGGGGGGAAAAATGAAACGAGGGGGGGGGGCGGGGACGGAAGGAAAAGGTCTCGGAATAAAGGAGAAAAGATCGAGGGAGAGGGGGAGGGGGGAAGAGGGAAAAGTGTGGAGGAAGGAGTTAAAATAATGGTTGTGGGTCCACTTATAGGTGAGAGGGGGGGCCTAGGGAAGGGGTCAAAAAGAAGGGAGAATTGGGAAAAAGTAGACTCAGGGCAACAATGCACTCAGGGACGGTCTTGGGGGGGGAGAAGGAAGAGGAGGGGGAAGTCAGGAATTAGTGTATCGGGGGGGGGAACATGTCTAAGACTGGGGAGGGAAAGGAAAGGGTTGGGCAATTGGAAAAAGGAAGGGAAGGGGGGGGGGAGGAAAGACTCAGTTGAAACGGGGAAGGAATCTACGGTTATGCTGGGGCAAGGGTCTGAGTAAGGGGGGGGGAGGCCATAGAAACAGGGAACGTTGCCGAGGGAGGGGGGAAAGGGGCTTCCCAGGCAGTGCTCCGCAAAAGGGAAAGGAATGTAGCGACTGGTCAAGGGGACATTTGGTGGATGGCCATTTGGAGGAACGGGTTTCGAATATTGGGACGTCCGGGATGTCGTGGAATAGGGGAGAGCTAGAGAAGCATGATGCAGTTAACTTAGGGGGTGGATGGGGGAACCTAAGAGCTAAAAAGCCCAACACATAAAAAGCGAATGTACGGAGGCTGGAAGAAAAGGGGGAGGGTTTTCTTTTGATTTAAAATGGACATAACATAAGGGGTTCGGGCGAAGACGCGTGGGCAAACCGAATGGGGGGGGGGGAAAACAATAAGTCGGGGGTATGGACAAAAAATGTAGGAATCGCGCATGGAATAGGGCAGAAGAGCCGAGACGGGAGAGGAGTAGACAAAAAAAAAAAATACACGAAGCAAAGAAGAGAAGAACTGGCGCTCAGGGAGATAGTGCCCTGGGGCAAGGAGGGAAAACCTGGCCGCGAACGCGACCTATGGTGAGGTATGCATCGAAAAAATTTGACGGGATATGGAGCGGATGGAAATAAAAATGCAAAGTAGTAAGACGAAAGCCAAAGCAAAAGTGAACCAAGGCCCAAAGAAAAATGATGCGGGGGGGGGGGGGGGAAGGAGGACAGCGACGGCGTGATGAGAAAACAAGAATCAGAACAGAGTAGGAAGAAGGGACAATGACTTAAATAGGTAAAGAAGAAAACTAACCTATAGGAAGAGAGTTGTTGGGAAGAGAAACCCATAAGGGACGGAAGCGGAAAACAAACGCCAGCTCCTTAAGAAAATCCGGAACCAAAGGGGTAACTAGGCACGACGGTGAGGCCGGGGCAAAGGAAACTCATGAAAAAGAGGGAACAGAAGGAAGCAATGGAAGGGGAAAAGCAAGGAAAATGGGTATAAGGAAGAGAAAAACTAGTGGCACCACGAAAAAAAAGAAAAAAAAATCACGTCAAATAGCCAAAATGGACACGTCTCAAAAAAAGGGGGGGGGGGGGGGCAATAATCGCACACCATGCTGACAAAGGAACAAAGGAGGGGAGAGCCGGAAAGAAAAAAAAGGATGAAAACCGAAATTAAAGGGCCGGGGGATGGGGAAAGACTTCAGTGTAAAAGATCGGGCGCACATCCGAAGGCGCTCAAAAAAGACCAATATGCAAAAAACCTCACCAACAATCAGGGGACAAAAACTATCAAGAAAAGAAGAAAGTGTCTCACAGGCAGTCAACAGCCCAAGAGTGACCAAAAAGAAAAAAGCTGGGGAGAAAGCCCAGTAGAAAAAGACCAAAAAAAGGGACCCTCGTACGCTAGTGATTTAGGACGCCGGAAAAAGGAAGAGAAAAAAAAAAAACTTAAACTCAAAACGCCCTACCGTGACCAAAAAAAGGGGAAGGGGGAACGGAAAACCTCCTGAGAGCAGACGGGGGATAAAAATGATGCACCGCATGAAAAATATGAGTCGCCGTGCTTCTACAAAAAAGGCAATACTAGGACCGTCCGGGGGATGGAGGAGTCGAAAAAGTTCATGGGAGAGCTACTCGGGAAAAGACACAAGAGGCAAAATTGTCGGGAAAAACCCCAAGCCTAAAATCAATAATTTGCAATTAAGGAGGGCCCGAAAGAATAGAACGGTACAGGAGAAAAATCCCCGTTAGTTCCTATGGCTAATTCTGGGGGGAGACTGGTCTATGGTCACAAGAACGAAAAATGGCCAAACCTATAAAACGGGGTAGCTATGGGATAGTGCACTAATATGTAACATCTTGAGCAATTGCAATCCCCAAAGCATAAGAAAAACCTCCACCCCACCAGTAGGTGCATCGTGTTTCCAAAAAGTAGAGCCGGTTCATAGGGAACAGCGAGACCTGAGGATCGTGGGCCGTACGACCGCAAGGGGTACCTAAAGGAGTTAGGTGAGATGGTGTGTATCCTTACAAAAACGGGGAAAGAGTCCGCGTTCCAAAATGTGACGCCAGAACCATGGTCCCCGGCGTGGGCGGGCAAAAAACCAATGGGGGTGATGTGATCTCTATTAACAAAAGTCCACAACAATCTCCTTAATTGAACGAGAAGAACTTGGAGGGGGGGGGTCGGGCAAATTGGTAGTATTCTAGTAAGCGTGGCATAGAAAGTAGAGGGCTAAGGAAAAGTGGGGAGAGACACCAAGAAGAACAGCGGAATGAACTGCCTCTCAGTTCCAAACCAAAAAAGGATTCAAAGGAGAGACCGAAGAGTTGGTGGATCCGGATGGAATTAAAAAAGCACAAAAAATAAAGAAGCGAAGGGGAGATATGTGGAAGTGGGTAGGCTAACAGGGAAGATGGCCAAAGTCACATATCGCGAAAGTGAGTGAAAAGAAGTGAACAAAGGAAGAAGATTCTAGGGGGGGCAATAAGGGTGCATGCAACAATCTTGAAAGAGGGGGGGTTTGAGTTGGAAAAAGAGGGGAGACCAACTGAAAATCCAAAAGATCAATACGGGGGGCGAAAAAGGCCATCGGCACAACCGTAATTAGTACGGTGCCTGTTGCCCGCCGAGGGAGATAGACCCACTGCTCCAGCCACCAAAAGGAACTGACACAGAAAGTACCGGGAAAATGAAAATATCAACAAGCTCATACGGCAATGGTCGAATAAATTCGAGAGCTAGAAAAGAAATTTCTGGAAAAACCGGTGGCGGCAGAAAAATGTACCAGGAAGACTTAGAAACTGAGGGGAAGGACCAGGTGAGCTCCCCCACGGTAAAGGAAAAAAACTTTCTCGCAAAGTGACATACTTGGAGGGAAAAAAAAGATCGACCCAGATGCTAGACGAACAAACAGGAGGGAGGGGAGGGAAGTAAAAATGGGGGGGAACAGGAGGGAAAAAGAAAAGGTGTTCAAGTGAGACGGAAAAAGGCGCGACGAATGGGGAGGGGGGACAGATTTAAAGGGGGGCTAATAGAAACGGCATATCAAGGTATATAGACCAAGAAACGTATCTAAGACTGTGGGCTACAAAAGGAAGAAACGGGGGAGTCTGGTCAGCGACGTATCGAAGACGGGAGGAGTGTGGGCTAGGGAAAAAAGATACTTCCGGAAATGACTGAAGGAAGGTCGAAGGAAAGGCGAAAAGAGGTGGAACTGGAGGGGTACTAGGGGTCGCAAGTGTACAGACACAAAAAAAGTATGGGGGGGGGAGACGGGTTTGGGATCAAGTTCAAACAAACGCCTAAAATGAAAGGCGCTTTGGGAAGGGAAGGAAGACGACACAAAGGAATAGGAAGGAAATGGGGAGGGGTTTAAAAGAAAGGGACATGAAAGGAGAAACCTCGAGCATACTCAACAGGAGAGAACGGGATGGAGGATGCCTAGGGAAAAGAATTGGAAGGGGAGCAAGGGGGACAGACACATGCCAGGACTTAGCCCTTAGCTGATGGCCTGCGGGAAAGTTTGGAAATCAGCATAAAGAGAAACCCAAAAAAATCCGGAGGAAAATAAAACTGAGTTATAGAAATACGTAAGAAAAAAAAGGGGATCCCCATCCAAAAAAAAGATTACACGGGGGGCATTGGAAAGTATACCATAAAAAGGGTTGGCAAAAAGCGGGGGATCAGGGGCATAAAGGTCATGGATTGCAGGGTAAGCAAGAACAAGAAGAGAAGCGGAAAACTTCCGGGGGGGAGTGGCAATGGGGAGGGGGAGTTGAGGGGGGGGAAACAAATCGATTTCAGGCATGTAAAATAGTAAATGCAGGGGCGAGTGTAAGGGTTAAGTGGGGTACGGGGAGTGGGATGCAGAAAGAGGTGCTAAAATTTAAAAGCAAGAGAACAATAATCCCGGGGAACGGGGGGAATTGGGAAGAAATAAAAAGGGCAAAGGTAAGGGGGAAAGAGGAGGTTTCGAGATGTTGGGAAGTAAAGCCGGGTCTGAAGAAGGCTGGGGGGGGAGGCTGGGGGGGGGCCAAAACAGTACGAGTGCATCTGTAAACATTTTCGAAAAGTTTGTAAGGTAGAACCCGAGATGCAAGGGGTGCGGCGAGGTAAAAAGGAGGGACTACATGAAGCTTGTGCAAAGTCCATCGAAGTTCGAATAGGGGGAGGATTGTTAGGGCTGGACGTCAATTTGGGTTCTGTATATCAATTGTACGAAAGGTGGAGAGACCTAGGGGGGGTAAAATATCGAGGGTGGAGAACTGGCAAGAGGGGCCGGACGGAATACATGGCGTATACGTTTACTAATGTTACACAGGGGGAGAAAGGGGGGAAGGATTGTGGGGCGGGGGAGGGGGGAAGTTTGGACAAAATATATGGTACTCAAACGCAGGCGTCTAGGCTGCGATTGGGCCGCTGAACTTTCAAAGAAGGGCAATAGGAATACATCACTGCGGATGGGTGGGGACCGCAGGGTGACTCTGGGCAAGGGTGGTGGGTGGGGGGGTTCTTGGGGAATGGGCCGTGTGGGGATAGGGGGCGACAGATCTTTCCTTTTATGCGGGTGACACAGCTACATAGAGTTGAAGGGGAAGGGGGAGGAAAAAGTGGAAGGGGGGGGCAAAACTAGGAGCGGAAGTGATGAAATGCTGAAAACGTTGCGACTGGTGAAGCGAAATGTAATGAAAATGCCGGAGGGGGGAAGTGTTTCAGTAACGAAATGTGGGGTCGAACATCATCAAACTGGTAGGTAGGAGAATGGGGCAAGGTTAGGGCAAAATCAAACACTGAGTAGCTGTTGCAGGGTGACACAGCACACGTAAGGATTTATGCGTCCGCGGTGGAGGGCAGAAGGGGTTGACGGGAGAGGTAATCGGGGGGCCAATGGGCCCCCGGGATGATAACTAAAAAAAAACGAGCATAGGGAAGGACTGAAGGGAGGTGAGGGGGTTGAAGTTATCACGTGAAGCACGCGCAGTTAGAGGAAAACAATCGAAAGCTGACCGTCGTAAAAGGTTGTGGGGGGGGTGGGAAATAGGATTGTTCTAGGACTTGGGGGGGGGAATTGCGCGGGGAAAAAAAATAGTGTGCGAACTACTGTAGGATTGTATGAATCCGGAAACAAGAAAAAAAAAGGAAGGAAAGTGGGTGTGCGGTGGACGCTCAGGTGCGTTTACGGGTACTCAAGGGAAGGGGGGTGCTCTCCGGTCCAGGGCGAACGAGAATATATAGACGAGACAGGACGGGGGGGGATAACGGGACTCTATAGAAAAACTTATGGGGGGTGAAGGATGAAATAGAAGAAAAGACGGAAATAGGAATCAGAGGATCATCAAAAGAAGCTGAGCTAGCCCTTGCGCGGATTGCAAGCGCAAACGAAAAGATATGGGATTGGGCAAATAACCTGTCTTCGAGACCGGGGTTAATGTTATCAGAGTGAAAACACGAATGATAATAACAAGAAAAACACCTAGAACAGAAAGCATCGGCCAAGACCAACTCGTAAGAAGGGGTTAAGGCCTCGATTCGCGGCAAACACCTGACATACAGGCGATGCCATGAAATGATCTTCGAGGTGGGTACATCCAACACATCAACCGTAAAGAGGGCCGGTCAGGCAAGGTCCCGTTAACACGAACCTCTATCAGGGAAAAAAGACCGTCCTGAATGTATAAAATCAAGTTAAACCAAACGGGGCGAGCCATCGGGGGACAGATGGAAGAAAACGAGGAGTGAGGCGAACAGTAACATCTGCAATGATCACCGCAAAGTAAAGGAATAGATTACAAAAAAAAAGGAAAATAGACACAATTGGCAGACAACCGAGGTGGTCCAATTCAGAGCTTGCAAAGGGGGGGGTGACAACTCGACGGAACAGAACAGGAAAAACAAGTCCTACAAATACACAGTGAGGAGACAGTACGGGAAGAATAAAAACCATAAGTTAAACATGGGACGGAAGAGAACCAAATCCGATTTGAGAAAAGGGATGTTGGGGGGCAAGCTGGGGGAAGAGTAAATACAAAGTCACCTGACAAGTACGGGGATCAGCGTCAAATCCGGCAGATGCAAAAAAGGAAAAAGAGCCCAATTAGGGGAAACCAAAGACGACGAAGATGTTCGAATCACGAAGGGGGTGAGTTCAAGGAAAGGGAAGACAACGACAAGAGCATACAGGCCCTCCGAGTATGGCAAAAAAAGTGTACAAACGAAACGAACGCAAAAAGGGCAGACAACCCCCTCACAGAGTTGAAGAAGCGCGGGGAAGAGAAAAAAAAGCTAAATGCACCGATTCCTCAGTTAAGCATGACAACAGTGGGACAGTATCGGGTGAGACATGGTGCGGGCCCTCCATCGGGTCAGGGGGGACCAGGCCAGGGAAAAATAACACAGGAACTAAGGAGGCTGCAGAAAGAATCCTTCACGAAAGGCCCCAGCTCAGAACAGGACAGACGTGACGTCTGGTGCAATATGGCTATGGTGCAACAAGAGGATCAATGGGGGGAAGGGGAAACGAGGGAGGGGAAATATGCATAAAAGGCTCGTGCGAAAAGAGGCCACCGACTACGCAATCTACAAAAAGTCGAGGGGACAGGGGAGCAGTTAAAGGACCTGAAACTTGGAGACTGCTGAGGTTAAAGTTTGGTTGGAAGAGAAAGACGAAAGAAAGGCAAGTGAAGGGGAGAAAAAGAGTATATGAGTGACACACCAACTTGGACCGGCAGTTTGGGGCCAGGGGGGAATCGCTGGCCATAAGGGGGGGGGGGGGGGGGGGGACATTTCAGAAAAGGGTAAAACAATTAGTACAGTGCGTTTAAATCCAAGGAAAGGAGAAAAAACAGCCTATCCGGGGGGGGGGGGGGCCGTATGGGTTGACACGCGAGGAGCGGCAGGAAAAAAAAACAAAGAGAAAGGAAAGACAAGCATGCATAAAGATATCGGGGGGGTCAATGGTGGAATAACGGTATTAAGGGGGGCTTCAAGGAAATTTGAGTCTTAGGTCATGTCCAAATTCCAAGGGACGACTAAACAAGTAGCAGACATGAGGAAGGGAGTCGCGGAGTGACATTACCGAAGGTGTCACAATGTGGAGGTGACTGGGGAAGCGGAAGGGTCTTATAGAGAAACAAAGTGGTGTGAAGGAATAGTTGGGGAGGGGGGGATTTGCGAGGGACTAACCAAGTCAAACGAGTTTCAGGCAGGTGGGGACACTTGCCAAACAAGGTCCGGTGCTGTGGGGAAATAGGGCGACAAACATTAAAGTAAAAGTCACAGAGAAAAAAGAAGTGTTTTAGGAAGAGGCAAGACTGAAAAAGGAACCATTCACTAGTGGCCTTCTGGGACCCGCCAGTGATCAAATGCCATCCTACCTTCACACGACTAAACCGGGGGAAAGGTCAGGGGCGGTACCAAGCGAATGGGGGACAATGGGGGGGGATTGAGGTGAGGGCGTCGGAATTGTCTGGATATGTACACGGGCGGGGGGAAGCACGGAGGCAAAGGGGGCACAAAAAATACAATGTTCTTCCGCACAACCATGTTACGGCTATTTTCGAGAAAAGTGGCGGGAAGGGGGGGGTACGCAAAGAAGGCGAGCATAAAAGAAAAAAAAGCGGGCCGAGTGGAGTGATTAGAGATTGGAAAAAATAAGATTCAAAGGGCTAAAAAATGTAACGGGGGGCGGGAGAAAAGTGGGGATGTGGAAAAATGGCAAGTGGGGCCTGGGATGAATGCGAAAAGTGGAGGGGTGCAGTGAGACAAAAAGCAATCCGACGAGAAATAGGAGGGGGTAAGCGAGATGGGGGGGGGAGGTCTTTCGCAAGTAAGAAAATTCGCAGTTGGGAAAGTTTGGGGAAGAAATGGGAAAAGAAGGTGGAAGTACACATCAGCCCTCGCAAAGTCTAGGGGGACTACGACGACGCGGAAGATCAGGAGCTCCACTCGGAGGTGAAAGTACTTCGTTTCGGAAAAGTTGAAAAAAAAAAGGGACAGAAATTAACGGCTGAACAAAACGTCGCCAAAAAAAAAAAGCAAGGAGTAGATTTAGACCTTTATAGCTCACACGACGTTCGAAAAAGGGCAAGAAGGGAAAGATTTTGGAGAAAGGGAACAGGAGGAAGAGAAGACTATAATGTTTGGGGGAAACAAAATAAACATAGAGAAGGGTACGTCATAAAAACAGGGGGAGGGCTGAATGGCGGAGGAACGAAAGAGCCAAGGATTGGAAATAAAAGCCGAGAGAGGGTTTATGAACGGGCCAACAGGTGACTGGGAACGGAAGGATGATAGGGAAGGACGCGAGTAGAAAGAAGACTAAAAAGAAAAATCTAGTAAATACGGGGACCATGCGCTAACGGGGCTTGAATTACCTTGCCGCATTCCTGAGATCAGAAGGTCCAGTGATGAATTTAGGCGAGGGAAAGAAACGCATACATGAACTGGGGTGCCCTAGGATTGGCCATCTGGGGGGGAAAATGAGATTTTCCTCAGGGGCGTGAATTTTTATCCAGCACTGGAATAAGAAGAAAAAAAAAGAAAAAAGGGGAGCGAACTGTGCCTGTGCGGCTACGTGATTGACCGACCGGACATCGGAAGGTACATGAAAAAAATTCTGGGCTATGGCAAATTGAGAGAGTGCTTCGTTAGTGTGATAGATCCGCCGATTAAGATGGGGGCGTCAAAAAGTGAGTATAGGGGGAAGATGGGCCAAATCGAGCAGCATAGGGGCAAACCCAACAGGTGGAATCTGTATAAAGTGGGGGGGTTTCTGGCAGGGTACTCATCGCAAATCTCACAACCGGCTCTGCTGTGTCTATCAGCACTGCAACAGGACGTTGAAACACGGTAAGAAATAGGCTGGTCGCTTCGGAGCAGGACTGGACTGCTTTTCGGGCTGGAGGGGGGTGTAGGGGGTAAGCACGATGGGCGCTGCCGAGGGACCTGTGGCGAGAATCCTTCAAGCTGAGTGACAAGACAATGGGAGGAAGGGAGGGAACCGGGTCGTCTACAGGAGGTTTTCGTAGGGGGATAATCATGCGGAAATTCCCCTCCGCACGGAAAGAGAAATCCGAATGAGGACTGAAAAAGAGGGGGGCCCAACACCATTCGGCTCAAACTGAGGGGCGGGGGTTGGTATCACGGTTTGCCCTCTTCATTATCGCGTCATACCCCAGCTAGCGCAGGGGGAAGTTGCAGGGGGGGAAAGGGCAGCTAGCCCTCCCCACGCGACACTTAGGCGAGATAAGAGTAGGAGGGATCCAACAGGGAGGGGACAGTGGTGTTGGATGTCAGACGGGGGGGGGTCAGGCCCTGGACAGGTGGATTGGCATGATATAGTAATTTGAAAATGTGAGGGGGGAGTGCTTCGGTACTCGGAGGACCAACGAAAAAACTGGACTTTTCACCCAAACGTGACAGGAAAAGAAGCAACATAAGGTTCGTGGGGGGTGCAAGCCACAGAAGGGGGATTTACTTTGGGAGCGTGGGGCAGAAGTGTGCGCTCAGCGGACTCAGGGGACGGGGGCTTTTCACAGGTGGGGGCTGCTCTTGATTCTGGTGGGACCAACCAGGTTAAATAACTTAAACAGGTTTAGAAGGGGGGAGTGGTTGGCTTCCCTGGGTTGGAAAGGGGACCTTCCTCTTAAAAAGAGGGGCTTACTAAAAGATAGGGTACAAAAGCAAAAATTTGGATGGCTGACCTCATCCTTGGGGGGGGATGGCCGTCGGGGTTACACATCTGTCAAGGGTCTACGACTTACCCTGAGAGATAAGGGGAGGGCCGGGTTGCGGCACCACGGAGGGAGGGGGGTCCACACAAAGGGTCCTGGCCACCAGGATCGCCTGTGGTGTCAAATGCTGGGGAAAGAGGACAAGATGAGGACAGTGCGCAAAATGTCAATGACGGTCTTCGCTACCTGTCCGAAAAACAGTTGACGGCGCAGTAATAGGGACCAAAACCCACTTCGGCCTCCTGCGGGGGGTATCATGGATCGTGGGGGGATAGAAGAAGAGTTAGTTGTCAACTTTTGCAAACTGGAGGGGTGGTCAAAAAAGTTTAGTGTTTTTTGATGAAGTGCCAGACTCCTCTCCTAAGCATAGCCTAACCCTTGGGGGGGTCAGATTCGTTTACACGAATTCCTACGGATGCGGGAGCCTGCCAGCGCACAAGGAAGGCAATAGCAAGAAAAGACGGAGGGGGCGGAGCGTATCCGATACATGCATTCAGAAAAAGGATGAGGGATACATAGCGAAGACCGGTTCGGGGATAAGGTCGTAGGACAAAGTAGCCTCAGCGAGGACACCTCGAGGAAAAAAAAGAAAAACAGAAAAGTCTGACGTGGGGGCCGAGAGGCGCTCACCAAGGCGGAAGATCGGATGAGACAAAACGCAGATGCAACCTGATGGTGATGCAAAGAAACAGAACCCATCAGAATAAGACAGAAATCAATCCGAAAGAATGGCGCAGTGGAGAGACTGAGGACAGAGGGGAGTGTACTGCTTAGAAAAACCGGCAGACTCGGATAAAAAAAGGGCACAAAAGACCGAACGAGAAAATAAAAAAAGTACGTAAGCGGCAAGTTTTGATTGCACTTCATATTGACACCGGAGCATACGGGGGGATCGGAAATAAAGAAGGTAAGAAGGTACCAGTGTCTAAAAAATGAGGTTTTTGTCACCGAGCAGGATGGGAGGCGGGAGAAGAAAAAAAAGGGAGTGAGCGACGTGCCGGCCAAGATCAGCAGATAAAGAATCGCCTCATTAGAATGGACAAAGGTGAGAAAAAAAAAGAAAGGAAGAAAATTGCACGGGAATTACAATTCTGATTAAAACCCTGCAAGAAGGAAGGGAAGAAGTAACGAGAACCAGGATGTCAAGGAGCCGAAATCCCAGAATCAGCAATGATGACACCCAATGGGGTGGACTGCAAGAGGGTGGGGGGTGGGGGAAAACTAAGGAGAAGGGACACAATGAAGGTCAAAAGCTCCTCTAGTGGAAAGAAAAACACCCATAAAAGGTGAAAACGCAAAAATAAGCCAAACCGGCAGAAAAACAACGGATCGCCAAGGGTCTCTCGGGTGTTTTTTCTCAAGGGGGGGGGTCTGGGGAAAAATCAGAAAAAGGAAAGGAAACCTCAGCGGCTGTGGGACACCAAGAAAGAAGTGGGAATTGCAAGATACCCACCCAGGAAGTGACGATACAAAAGGGCAGAACAGAATCCCTAGTCATCGAGACCTCTAAGATAGAATCGGGAAAGTACGGGGGGAATGGTCAGCCAGCTTTCCGTGAGTGGGATCAGGAGCGACAGGATTTGGCCAGGTCGCCGGGTACGTCGCATATGAGAGCTCGGCTAGGCTTCCGTCCCAATGGGGTGCATGAACATCAAACTAGACAATGGAAAAAGAAACGAAAAAAACAACGCGTAAACAAACACACCCATAAGAAACTTAAGGCTACCTTCCACAACGCTGGGCTGGGGGCACACCGTAAAGTCAAAACAGACAAAGAAGAGCAAGCTTTGACTCATTGGGGAGATGGACAGACACGACATCAACCTGATCAAACAGCTTGGGGGGGGATGTCTCTACATCTGCAGAGGGATTAAAACTCCCTCCCTAAATTAATGAGAACAACCGAATAAGTACAGACGAGGGGAAAACATAAAGGCAAAACCTTTACTGGGAAGGGGGGTCGGGTGGGTCTTGGGAGGCGGCACAAAAGAGAAGGGCTGAAAGAAAGGAGGTACGACGACTAGGGTTTGAGAGGATTATGAGGGCGGGGATCAACCCGATGGAGGGGGGAACGTGGGGAAACGAAAAGAATATGACCAGGGTCGAGGCAAGCTGTGGGATATGCCCAAAAAGACAGCCCAGGGGGGACTCTGGGGGGGAGAAAGGGAGGTGGTGGGACCAGTCACTACCATGCACGGTACAATGAATACAAATCACAAGTTCAGAGGGGGGACACAAGCCTATTCCGATGTGAAGAAAAAGACATGGCAACGAAAAAGGAGACCACCTTCAAAAGGGAGAGGTCAACGCTAGGCAAGGCTAAAGGTAGGTCCAGTTCAGAAAACCTGAGCTAGAGGGCGAGGGTCAATCCTGATTTGGCTTAGGCACTAAGTAAAAAAGAAGGAGGAAAGTGAAAAAGAGTAAGTCTGACCCAGGGAGGGGAAAGAAAGTCGGGAAAACAGGGACTTGCCACATATACCGTGCCAGCTAGAACCTGCTGCGAGCATAACCATGAGAGGGGGGGAAAACGGGGAATCCCCATAGGCTGATAATGCACAGCTAAACTCCAAAAAAAATAATGGTGGGAAAGGAAGCGGTGTGGAAGGCCAAAGGGGCGGGAGGGTAAAATTCAACGAAACGTCGCAGTCTAAAGACCTTTTCAAATAGGGGCGCACAGGGGGTACGGGGACCGCCGAAAAACGTAGGGGAACAAAAGGAGGGGAACAAAGAAAACATCTCAAACCCTCAACCCGGAGCAAGAGGAAGCTACGTTGTTGAAATAACTGGCACGGCCGAGTCACTATATCAGCATCTCCTTTGGAGAAAGTCGGGAGAAAATAGGTAGGGGGGCATGGGGCGCGACTGGGGACACTAGGGGGGAGGAAACAAGCATTTATCCACAAAGTCCTATGAGGTGTCAACAGAAAGGACGCATGTTTGGTCGACGAAGAGTGCAACAGGGGTTACAGGGGGGGGGGCAAAGTGAAAAAACAGGGGGTCGGCTAAATCCATAACTCCGTGGGTCCAAAAGATGAATCGCAAGACCAAACGGTACATTATTCAGGGGTTAGATATAGAGGTTTAACGAGGGTACGAAAAGGGGGGGGTAGAAATGTACCGAAAGGTTATTAAAACTGTGTAAGAAAAAATCTGGATGGGAAGGGAGGAACAATGTGAAAAAATCGACGGGGGATGATGAGAAACGAAGGACAGAACTTATAAGTTCACCTCGGACTAAGAAGGGAAGGGACACAAAAATGGGAATAGGTAGGGTAAGAGAAGGGACGTCGAAGATACTTCATCGCGGGTTGGAACTGATATGTATTAGAGGTGGTTGGGATGTCGCCACGGGAGGGAAAAAAGGGCCAATTGAAAAGGAGAAAAGTACGAGTCAGTCCAATCCGTCCATGTCGGGAACGTATGGGGGGGGGGAGGGGAGTTTCGTGAAATGGAGGCCACTCGCCGTTGGGTAACGTGCGAAACGCCTAAGGGGCGTGGGGGGAAAGCAAGGGAACAATAGCCAAATAAAACCAAGAGCATGACCGAAAGCGGATGTGGGGGAAGCAAAGACACGATCAGAACTAACAAGAAAAATAACAATAAACCACTGATGGGGGGGGGGAAAAAAGGTAAACTGCGGAAATCCTGGAACTCATTAAGGTTAACAATATAGGGGGCGGGGGGAGGGGCGACCGGAATCGGACGAGATGCTGGACCCACTTACCAAGGGACGGATCACGCCATGACGAATAAAAAAGGGGGAAGGAACAAACAAGCCAGGGAAACCTCGGCATGTTTGGGATCAGAGCACTTTAACGAAAGAACGATCCGAGAATACAGGACAAGGAAAACGGAAGATTGCCACCAGAAAAATATCACGGATGAGGAACCCAAAAGAACTGCACAGAGCATAAAACTGTGCTGACGGATAAAGAAAAATGGAAGCGGAGGGGGCCAATGACAAAGGCATGTGTGGCGTGAATGGGGGGTCCCCACAAGGAAAAAGAAGATAGGACCTTGTGTCTCGTGGGAGGTGGACTTGTAAGGTAACTGTGGGCCAAAAGAGACAAGGCAGTATAGGAAACAGGGAAACAGGACTGGGGGTGTAAAAGAAAAATGGCGGGGAGTTGGGAGGGTGGAGAATTGGAGTGGGTGTATGAAAGTAAGTCCTAGGACGGAGGGGAACCAAGAGCTGGGCAAGAGAAAAAAAAACGAGGGATCGGGGAGGTGAATTTGGAGCATGGCCAATAAAAAGAGGCTAAAAGAGGCAAAGGCGGGGGGGGGGATGGGGAGCGTGCGGTGTCCCAGGTTGAAGTTACAATAGGTAGTATGAGGCAGGTGCTGGAGGGGGGAGGGGGTTTAATGGGGGGTGAGGTGGGTCATTGGCTCAGTGCAACGGGAACTCAAAGAGAAGGGAGCAGGACAAGGATTGCAAGCGAGACGAATTAAAGTGAACCGGAGGGGGGTCAGCAAATGGGCAGAGGGCTAAGGATTAGTAGGCGCAATCCCGATAGAGAAGGAAATTGAAAAAAGGGAGCAGGGGAGGGGGGACGGAGGCGGAAAGGGGGCGTGGTATATACGAAGGGATTGAGAAACATTCCGGGGGAACAGGGAGGGGGGGGGAAGGGGGGGCGGTAAAAAAGGCGGTGGACAAAGAATTGGCCAGCATTGCGCAGTAAAAAAGAAAACCGGAAAAAAAAAGTGGGGGGGGAGGTATTACAGGGACATGTGGGATGAAATTGGGGGTGTAACTTGGAAGGGAAGCATTGAAGAACAGGTAAGGATACAGCTACTGGCTGATCGGTGTTGTAGTACATTTTGGGGGGGGGACCCCTCCACAGGCTAATAAGGACGGTGTCCCGGTCCTGCAATCGGCGCCGCGAGGTGGAAAAACTAACAATTGATACAATCAGGGGATAATTGGACACCGGGCAAAGGAAAATTTCATTAGCGTAAGTGAAGGTGCTGGGGATGAATATGTACACTAACTTGTAGCAATTGGTTTGTATCAAGGGAGGGGAGTATTAAGGGTACAAAAAGGTGGAAAATCCTTGAATTTTGTGTGGACAATAAAAAAGGGTTGGAAAAACAACATCCATTCCGTTTTAGGGGAATAGAAGAGCCAATTTCTTCCGGGTTCGGCTTGCCTACTGGGGGAGTGTCTGCACAAAAAAGGGCGGATTGGACAAAACCAGAAGATGGGTGCAGGAATAGTCAAAAGTGAGCAATACAAGGAGGGGGGGGAAAATTCTAATAAAACCGGAGGAAAAGGGACAGTGGAAAAAAGAGCTTAGGGATGGGGTTTTTTAAAACTACAGGGGTGCTTAAAATAGGAAAGGGAGGGGGACGGCCAAGAATGGACACGAAAAGTAATCAACTTCCTTTCGCGTGAAAAAAAAAAAAGGCAGAGCTGTAAGAGGGAAGTAAGGGTCTGAAGATGTTGACGAAGGGACCGGAAATGGACGCTTTCGAGAAAAACCTCATCCTGTGGGGTGTGCGAAGGGGGGGGGCTGGGGGGGGGGAGTTGGGATATGCATTGTGTGGTGAGGGGGGTTGGACATAGGATGGGGGGAAAACAACAGGGGTGTGGGGGAGTTCACTCCTAGGTGCCAGTCCGAAGGGGGGGTCACTTTTACCAAGGCATGGAATGTGTCTCAGAACGAAAGATTGGGACATCAAGTTCAGCGGCAAGAGGTAGATTCATGAAAAGAGTATTTCTAGGGGGTCAGGGGGGAATGCTCTCGGGGGTGTAGGTAAAGTAAAACCAAGAAAGGGAGATAAAGATAAAAAGAAACTGAAGGTCTGAGTTTTGGGCGAGAACGACGCACCGTCAGCAACAGTAAAAAAAAAAAACGCGAAACAAACGACATGGGAGGGTGTTAAACCAGGGGGGGTAGGCCCAAACAATCATGTAGGGCGATGGGAAGGAACAAACAGAAGGCGGGGGGAAATTATATGGGAAAACAGCTAAAGAAAAAAAAAAAACATAGGACAGCAGCCATCAAAAAAAACAAAGAACGAACAGCTCGTACAAAATAAAGAATGCGCGAGGGTAGCGTTCGGAAAAAACTCTCAAGATGGGGTAAAGGTTCCCATAACAAAACTCAGCGGAGCGATTTCGCGTCAGACAGGGTAAGGAAAGGGAAAGAAAAAGGGCACCGGAAGCCGGGCACCCAGACAATAAATACAATACAAATAAAAAGCGGCCAATGGGGAAGGGACACCAACTGATCCTAAAAAAGGGAAATGGAAAAGTGGCCGGGAAGGAGACGAGAGAGGGAACAGCGGATGGCCGGAGTTACAAAGCAATCAGACAGGTGGACGGCGCTTCAGGTGAAACAAGTTCCTCCGGGGGGAGGACTGGACGGAGGTGGTAAATGCACAGTCCTCATCAGGGCACTTTGATCAAGTGAGTCGGTCAGGGGATGAGGAAACCAAAAAATTCCCACCAACTCAGACCAGATAAAGGGGGGGGTTGACCAGGGGGTGGGTCCTAACCCATACCAATCACATACATTGGGTAGACCAGAAATCCCCGGAAGAATAGCATCAGACTATGCCAAACAAAAAAGATGGAGTGGGGTCTAGAAACGCAGGCTGGGGTTGAGCAAGGCGCGGTGAAAAATACGAACTAATCATATCCAAATCTACGGTGGGGGGAAAACGTATAACCATTCAAAAAAAAGCACAAAAGATACCCGTGATCAGACCTGGTGACGTTGCCACAACGTTGGTGAGCTGGAGGGGGGAGCGGATGGCAGTATTTCAAAAACTAAATGACAGCAGCGGGCACAGTCTCATAAAAAAGGGGGGAGTGGGACAAACTCTGGGCTGACTGGCGGTCTTGGGCATGAGTTTTTGCACCACGCGGAGGTGGGGGAGGGGCACTGATAAAGGAAAAGAAAACTAATCCGTCCAAAAACATCATGAAGAACAAACAAATGGGGGATCTCACAGGCCTTGGGTAAGAGATATAGAATAGGTGGACGGAAAGAATAGGTTCCAGGGGAAAAGGGTCCTGCGTAATACCGCGTACTCGACATATTAAGGTTGATAAATGGCACATGTGGGGGGGCTAGTGTGGGGGGGTGGGGGGGGGGGGGGAGATATCACATTTTGTCCGTCGAAGTTAGCTACCAGAAACAACGTAGGGGGAAAGAGAAAAGGCGACAGCTCAGTCCTCAAGCCAGAAAAAGACGAATAAGAAACTAAGAGATTGAAATAGGAGCACGAGTAAAAAAAAAAGCCACGGGAAAACTCAAACATTCCGCTATCAGGGAGATGAAGCAAAATAAGGGGCAAGCGACTACCGTCAAGATCAGCTTCCTGGGCCTGTCTGGGTCTTGGCTAATTGTTGGACAGCGAGCCGAGCCCAACATAGGCCAATGAGGGCCTCTATCAATAGATACCTCTTCCGGGTTTTAGTTATATGGGATAAAAGCCTCTGGGGCGATTTGCAAGATGGAATCGCACTCAGGGCAAGTCAGAACTCCCAGTCGGCCGTGAGTGGTCTCCGCCGCAGAGGGTCACCGGGATAGATGTGGGGTACAAAGGCCTGAAAGAAAGAATCGTCATAGGGACGTTAAAGCTGATTTATGTTGGGGGTGAGATAGCTAAATATCTCAAAAATGAAATCTTTGTCAAAGGAGTGGTTCAGAAGAGCAAGTGGGTGCTTAGGAAAACAATGCCCGTTTTTATGTGTAAGGTTCCATGGTGGGGAAACAAAGGGGGGGACCTCTCTGGGGTCTACAGAAAACTGGTGATACGGTTACTGGACTACGCGCTTAGAATCCGTTCCAAGCTTATGGAGGATGAGTACGGAGGACTCAGGGCAATCGTCCCGAGAGTTAGCCATGTCTTTTTGTCGCAATGATGGGAGGGACGGGATTTGGGAAGATTTTTCAATTTCCTCTGATGCGTCTGATTGACTGGAGAGTGGTCCTGTGGGGTGGAGGAGTATATGTGCAGCGCCGGCGCCAATTCAGGTAATCACTTCGTTGGGGGGACTTGGAAGGGGTTCATCGTTCCGTACATAAAATGTGGTGCCCGGCTGTTGCTGGCGCGTGAGGGCAGTATGTGATGTAGGCGATCTATGACTCTGCTAGGGCACAGGCTCACAAAAAAAACGAAAAGCATGAAAATTACTATAGGGCGGGGGCAAGGAATGCTCTTTTGTCGGGCTTCCTAAAAAAAAGAGGGCCGGTCGATGCAGCAAGCTCCTAAAGTGTGGGTGAGGAGGGAGGAATGGGGAAAAGAGCTAAAGGTTAAATTAGACAAATTCCCCGGTCGAGCTTGGATGGGTGTGGTTCAGGCGACCATAAAACGTTGCCACAAACTCACCCGTGTATTGTCAGATCCAAAAGGCACAGTCAATCGGGATGGGGGTCAGATATGTCTATGATTAAAATCGGACCCATGGTAAGGCCCCGTCAATCAATCGTGTGCCCTGTGCGCGTGCCAGCGGTCCACGCTACCCTTCTCGTAACTACTTGACGGGCACCAGGGGGTCTTGGACAGGAAGAGTACACAGAGAGGCATTAACTCAAAGCGGGTGTACTTTCATGGATAGTGGGCACATTGGCAAGGAAAATGGTTTTCTAAATCGTCACTAATTTAATAACGGGTATGTATTGGGTGCCAAGTGTGTGTTGGTTTGTCGCGCTACTGGGGTTGGTCAAGGGGGTTGTTTGGTTTTATCTAGGATTGGGTTTCATAAAGACAAATTGATATCTTGGTACGTAGCCATCAGCTAAATACAATCCATTCGGAAAACAACTACGTGTGGGGGTGGCGATAAGGGTCGGAAATGAAAATGGCCAGGAGTAACCTACACAACCCTCTATAGCCATGTAGTCGCGGTTGTTGGGGGGGCTTTTAGTCACAGCGGCCAGAACAACACCAAGAAAAACAACCCACAAGTTTTTTCGCTGTATTGGTTTTGAGGGGGGCAAAATGGCTCGGGGGGGGGGAAGAGGGACTCTCCTGGGACCAATTGGGCTTCGAAAAAAAAAAAATAAAAAACCGGTCAGGGGGGGACTGGGCGTTGTGCAAAGTGGTGTTTCTGGGTGGGCATGAGGGGATTGTATGGTTCGGCTGTGGGGCAACAAGATGTTTCCAGCTGAACAATGTAACAATAACGAGTGGGTCGGGTGGGTTTACACATGAGTGGGGGTTACAGAAACCCAACGATGTGCCGGGGGTTGTGCAGGAATCAAACGACTGTCAAATCATAGGGGTATAAACAACAAGGGTCGTGCGGGGGGGGGGGGGGTGGAGGAAAGCGGGTTAGGTAGGTTCATTCATACATGGGGTACAGTTATAATTCATACAAGAGGTGCTCGGACAAGACTAAGATCGGCATTAAATCCAGCTTTGAGTTCCGTGCTAGGGTGCTGGTCGTGGGAAAAGTGGGGAAGAAGTGGGACATCTTGTGCACTTAGGCGCGGAACTAAGGGTAAAAAGGCGGGGACGGAAAAAAAAAAGTGAGGTCGGTTCGCCAACTGGGATGCTGGAAAGACAGACCAATGGACGGGAGGAGGAGAGGGGAAAAAAGGGAAAAAAAAAAGGGGGTTGGTTATACAGTGATTGGGGAATAATATCATATGGGGGTTGGGGGCACAAGGTGGTGGTTCGGACGAAAAAAAGAGCTGACAAGTCGTTGGGGGGTAGGGACGAATAAAGCCGAGGGGGGAGAGCATAATGGTCTTAATGGAAACTCGGGATAAAATGGATGTAAAAGAAAAAAACGACGTCGGTGACAGCAAAGCAAGTGGTAGTAAACGCAAAGATGCCCATCATAGTAAAATCTAGGTACAAAAAAAGGGTCTAATGGGGATGAGGGTAAAATCGTTGATTAAAAGAAGGGGGGGGGGGGGGGGGGGGGGGGGGGGGGGGTGGGGGTTGGAATCCAGAGTGGAGGGGGAAGTCGCATGAGCGGAGGATGGAGCGGACGAGCCGGAGGAGAGAAAAAATAGAGAAAATCTTTTGTCTTTTCAGGATTTCTTTACCGGTCCGGATAAAGAAAGAGTAGGGAGCAGGGGGATTGGAGGAAAGAGAATTCAAACCTGATCAAAAGGTGGTTTGGGGGGGGGGGGGGAAACTATTTCATAACAAACGAACATGGTCATATTTAGCAGGGAGGGGGGGTTGAAAGGTAGTTCATCCGCAAGGATCAACTAACCCTTAATAAGAAGGGTGTAAAAAACTTGCCCCCCGGAAGAGGTGGTAGATTTCGGACATACGTGCAGAGAAGAGGTTCAATAAAATATTAGTGGGCGTCTTAGAATTCTGTTCTAAAAAAAGGGCACAAAAGACAAGGCCGGGACGCGATTTAGGTGCTTGAAGATGCAAGTCTTAATTCTTAAGGGTCATGTCGGAGGAGGGGAAAAGTGAAATATGAAAAAAAAGAGGAACGAAAGTTAGGCGAGAAAAAAAAGGTGTGTTTCCGGCTGGACTCAGAATTACAGAAATGGGAATCGGTTGGGAAAAAGAGGAGGACTCAGCCATGGACACCCATAATCTAGAATCAAGGTGCGAGGGAGAGGGGGGGGGGGAAGGGTGATAGAACTAATTTTCGGGGAATAGCAGCATGATCCATAAGAAAGGGGAAAACAGAAGATCTAGCGCAGATTGAAAAAAATGATTACTAGGTACTGTTGGGGACGAAGGGAGATGTGGACACTATAGCGTCTCCGTGATGGAGTGAGCTCGCAGAGCCTCCCAATCTAGCCTATGTCTCACAACAGCGTCTTTTCAAATTTATCTCTTATTGCATCGCAGAGTCAAGAGCTCTACTAATTCTGTTTTTAAACAAAATCTCTTTCCCAGGTTGGTAATAAATGGGTCACGTATTTAGGGGGTGG
>Ga0179593_1515485_pt1 | contig 21570 bp, 40 predicted proteins | sample CZODoug2_1_08_16_FD_185931 | JGI IMG/M metagenome (GOLD analysis project Ga0179593, IMG submission 185931) | Vadose zone soil fungal communities from Angelo Coast Range Reserve, California, USA - CZODoug2_1_08_16fungal (PacBio error correction) | ecosystem: Environmental > Terrestrial > Soil >...
CCGGATGGGAGGAGGGCTAAAAAAAGGGGCGCAAACGGGCCGGAGGGGGTCCCGAAAAAAAGAACAAAAAAATCGAAACCTCAAAACTGGGTTTGAAGGGGTGAGGAACTGGACGAAATCGGTGACAACGAGAAAAAAACCGGTAAAGAAACCGGGGGGAGAGGAACATCAAACTCAACCCGAAAAAGCTTACCGGCAAGTAACTGCGGTGGAGAGGACCCGCGGGGGGGGGAAAGAATATAAGCAGTTAGAGGTGCCTGGAAGAAAAAAAGGTTAAGGTACCCCGCCGGAAAACCCAGGATTTCCAGGGGGCAACAAGAAGCTAGAGAATTGAGAAAAGGTGAACCCAGCTGAGGGGGAAATTAGAGAAGCAAAAGGCAACACGCCCAAAAAAAAAAACCATCAAAAAGGAAAATTTGGAAACCAAGAAGAAAACGGGGCCACAGCTTCGGAAAGGGAAAAGAGGGACTTCTGTGGAAAATTCACGGGGGAAAAAAGGGCCGGGGAAAAAGTTGAAAGGGGGGGGAGATAAAGCTTTGGCCAGGGAGGGACACGAGGACGTGGGTCCCCAGAAAAAGTAGGACTAAAGGGCAAAAGGGGAGACGAGGTGGATTGAAAAAGCAAATAAGTTGAAAGCCGCTGGAGGCAAAAAGGAAATGGATTTGGGGGACGGACAATATGCGAAAGAAATAACCCCGTCAAAAGGTGAAAGAAGGGCCGGTGTAACAGGGGAAAAAAAGGGGCGAAAAAAAAAGAAAAGAGGGTTTGGGAAAAAAAAGCACAAAAGGAAAGGGACCTACAAAGTGAGGGATGTTTACGGAAAAAGAAAAAAAGCGGGGGGGGAAACCGTCAAATTATGGAAAACCAATTCAAGGCAGGATGGCAGGTCGGTTCTGCAAATAAAAGATTCAAAAACAGGGAATAATGAGATTTAAACGTCAATCTGGGAAAAAAAAGGAACGCAAGAATGGCAAAATCTGGTGCAATTGAAGGAAAAAACACTTTCTCTGCACTGATGGTGTCCGTCAGGGAAGGTGGAAGAAAAGCAGAAAAAGGGGGGGAAAAAAGTTGAAGACTGGCTTCGGCAAAACATGTGCTCGGGAGGCGAAAAAACTGGAAACAATAAAAAAAAGAAAAAAGTGTAAAAAGAGCGGGGCCTAAAAAAGGGAAGGGGCTTGAGAGATGATAACCCCTTGGTCCGTGGAAGCGGAACCGCCGTCGAAAAAAATCGAAAAAAAGGCGTTGGGGGCAAAATGCAGGTAAAAAAAACGTACCCGGAAAAGAAGGTGAAACGGCTATTACCGTCCAGGCAGAGGAAACCAAAGGGAGGTCAAACTTCAACCAGAAGGGAAGAAGGGTGGAACGGTGCATCCCCCGGACGCAAGGGGCACGTGGAGTGGTTCAAAAATCAAAAAACAAATTCAAAAGCCAGGGAACTGGTTGGGGGCCGAAGGCCCCGAAAAAAAAAAAGGGGGGAAAAAACCTCGTGCCCAGGGAAAAGGGTTTGTGTACAGGAGAGCGAAAGGGGGCCTATTGAAAAAAAAAAAAAAGGGGGGGTAAATACCGGAAAAAAAAACGAAAAAGAAAAACAATTGCCCCCCTGAAAAAACAGGGGATGGAAAGAGCTAAAAAATTCCCGGTTAGGGACCCGGCGCCTTGAAAAAAACCGGTTGGCAGACGGGTCGTAAAAAACACCATGCCAAGTCAAGTTTTCAGGAAAGGATAAATCAAAAAGGGGGGAATTGGGGGAGTCGGGCACCATCTGGGTCGGGGGGGAAAAACAAAAAAACCTTCCAAGCAAAAAACAAAAAATTAATTCTTCAAAAAAGAAGGGGGACCGTTGGAACGCTTGGTCCCTAAAAAGGGAGATCTGGTCCGTGAAGTCACAGGGCAAAAAGGGAAAACTTACTGTAAAAAAAACACCCAGGGAGCAAAAAAAGTTGGAAATATCACCGGGAAGTAGGAGAGCGAGTTGCGTAACCAAAGGGTTGGGGAGTCAAACTGGCCCTCAACTCCCACAAAAAAAAAAAAAAAATAGAAAAGGGAGAAGTAAAACGAAGAAAAAAAAAAAGACAAAACCGCGGAGACGTCCCGGGGGTGATGAAAAGCGGAGGGGGGTGCTCATACGGGGAAAAAAAAAAAAGGGGGAAAAGAAAACCCCTGGAAATCGGAATGCACAAAGGGGGCAAAAAGGGCTCGAAGTCATGCAATAATACCAACGAGAAAGGGGGGGGGCATTGGAAACACACGGGGGAAAAGGTGATAGACAAGGGAACGATCTCCTCTTCAAGGAGGGAAAAGAGGATAAACAGGAACCTGGCGCCTACCAATGAAAACTGCAACCGGCCATGAAGGGTTATGGGGAGGGAACGGGGGAAAGGCCGTGGGGGAAAACAAAAAAGGACACGGGTCGATTTGGCAAATGGTAGAACCCTAGGGGAACCTAAAAGAGGGGCACATCGGTCATAAGGGGAAAAATGGAAGGGGAAGAGGGGGAAAACGGTCAAAGAAAAATTAAGAGAAGGGGGTAAAAGGGGGGAGGGGGAGGTACAAAACGAACCACTTGTACGAAAAGGGTACGGCTAGGAAAAAAAAAAAAAAAGGGAAGGGCAAACAAAGATCTAAACCACAGTCCTGGCCCCTGGTAAAGGAAAACAAAGGGTACCCTGAAAGAACGGTGGTAAAATAAAAAAAGGGGGGGGAAAGAAGGAAAATACAAAAGGGGGGGCCCGGAGAAGGGGGGATTGGGGGGGAAAAAGATGCCCCGAAGAGGTTGCCCAAAAGCCAAAGGTTTATACGTCGCTCAAATCCAACACAGAACTAGAAAAAGGGCATCAAAAACATAGGTTGAAAAAAAAGTGTTCAACCGCAAAACAGAAAAATCACCGGCCCGCGCGGGGGGACAAGGGAAGGTCCAGGGGAGCACAGGGAGAGACCGGGGAAAGCACTCAAGGACGGAAAAAGTAAAAGTACCTCGCCGCAAAAAACAGATGGAAAAAAAAGAATAAAAAAAAAAAAAACCCGAAGAAGGGAATGTGAGAAGGAATCAAGGGGAGTGAGAAGAAAGGTGGAAAGGGAGAGGTAAATGAAAGAGGGGGGGATAGGGGGGGAGAGGAGAGGAGGGAAGAAGAGTAGAGACAAAAATGCAGGAGAGCGGGGGAAACGGGGGGGAGGAGAAGCAATGCGAATGGAGAAAGGGGGGGAGAGGAATAGAGCAGAGGGCAAGATGGAGAGGGGAAGGGAAGTGAAGGTAGAGTGCGCGGGGAAAGAGAGGAGCACACACACAAGGGTGAGAGGGCCAAGGAGACATGGAGAAGAGAAAGGGAGAGTGGTCTGGGTAGGAATGTTGGGAGGGAGGGTGCTGCTAGGGAGAGGGCATGGAAAGGAAAGGGTGGAAGGGAGGGGGGGGGTAGTAGGGAGAAAGGGGGGGGGGGGAGGGGAGAGGGGGAAAAGGGCAAACAGTGAGGAGGTAAGGGGGGGGAGGGAGCGGAAGTTGGACAAAGGAATAAACATGAGAAGAGAGCGAAGGAGCGGTGGTTGAGGCAGGAGAGGATGGGGTAAAGGCAGGGCGGGATTTGGAGAGAGTGAGTGGGAGATGGAGGGAAGGGGAAGAGAGTAATAGGAGCGGGGCGGTTTAGGGGAGGACTGGGTGATGGGGCAATGAATGCTGGAGAAGAGGGAAGATTGAGGGGAGGAGGAGTAAGTGGAGAAGAAGGACTAAGGAAAGGTGAGCGGTGAGGAGTACATGAAGACGAGAAAGGCTTAGAGAGGTGCGGAAAGGGGAAGTTGATGTGAGGGATAAGGGGGGGGGAGACGAAGGGGTGGTTAGTGGGGAATTCAACAGGGAGAGGGGAGCTACTGCATCGAGGGGGAGGTGGCGGGAGGTGTTGTGCCGCTGTGTTTTTGGATAGTCAAAAGAAAAGGCAGAAGGAAATGAGGGGAAGGAAAAGTTTTTGGAGGAAAAAAGAAAACAAAATCCAGGCCCGGAATGTCGACAACGAGGGAAGATTTGCCGGACCCGTAAAGGAAGAAAAAAGGAAAAGGACGAAACATGAGTCCTCAAGGGGGGGAAAACAATCGGGCTGAGCCCCGATAACCCCAAAAGTCGCAAAAAAACCGCAAGGAGGACTCGTACGAAGGAAAAAATTCTCCTGGCAACAAAAGACTTGGGAGACGAAAAATCAACGGACTTCCATACAGGTGTTGCCGTTCGACCAGAAATGCACATGCAAGCCAGCATCCAAGAAAAACTGAACAGAGGTCACCTAAAGAGGGGGGAAGACAGAAAAGAGGGTGAAAGAAGACACGGGAAGGGGAAATCACAAAAGGGTTTTAAGGTTCAACATCATATTCCAAAGGAAAGAAAAAGGAAGGGGCGGAAATAATCTCAGGAAAATGTCCAAAAGGGGTCAAGGGACCAGGGTCTGCGCGCCCGACTACGACATAACTGAGGTTTCCCATCATGCGGTGTGAAACGAAGGGGCCAAAGTCGGAAAAAGGGAAAACAAAAAGGGGGGCGGAAGGACTCGTACAAGGGCACGCCCCCTCCCTGAAAAAGAGAGCCTCCGGCTCGAGGGAAAAAAGGAAGACAAGTCAGGGCTGACCGTCACTTTCAATGAAGAAGGAACGAACATGGGTAGGGCAAACGTGGGCAGCCCTTGCCGGCAAAAGACTCACCGCGTCGTAGGGGGGACGAGACCGAGGAGATACGGTGGGAGGGCAGAGGAGGGGGGGAAGGGCCAGTTCGGGGAAAGAGAAGACAAAAAAGCCAGGCACTGAAGGAATCAGCAAATTGGGGGGAAAAAACAAAAAAGATCTGTGCCAGGAGGAGGGGAAAGGGGGGAAACGAAAGGGTGGGCAGGGGAAAGAACTCCCTATTAGGAGGGGGGGGAAGAGCTACCAAGAAATGGGGCACGAAATCGACCAAATGCCGGAATAAGGGCACCAAGCCTCCGTCGGCCACACAAAAAAACTTGTAAAAAAAGAGTAAAAAAAAGGGGTGAAAAAGAGAGCGGCCCAAACACTCCAAGAGGAATGACAGTGCCGGTTAACGACGGCTCAGGGGAAGGGAAGGGAAGGAACCCAGCTTCCGGTTTCCAGGAACCAAGGGAGGGGAAAAGCAGGGGGGGGAGGGTGACACCCAGGAAGGTCGGAAAAAAAACGCCGTAAAAAAAAAAAAAAAAAGGAGAGGGGGGGGCCTGGAGAAAAACGAAAGGCCATAGAAGGAACGCGAGACCAAGACCACGGATCCTCTCATCAAAAAAAGAAGGAGGAATCCGGAAATTCTAGGTCGCCGGATCAAGGGGGCAGGGAAGGAAGGGGCCACTTAACTTTTTATCCATGCCACAAGAAGGCAAGCCGCATGGGGCCAGCTAATCCGGGGGAAGAGTAAAAGCCAGTAAAAAAAGGACGGATCAAAGGGGCAGGGACGAAAAGGACTCAACCTGCGAAAAGAAAAAAGAACAAAGCCCTACTGCCGGAAGAAAAGAGAGGGGACGCGTAAAGGGGGAAAAAAGGCAAGAAAAAATAATCATCAAAATTAAGGGGGAAAAAAGTTTAGGGGAACGTCCCCCAAGGCAAAACGGAGGAACCGTGGGGATAAAAAGGCATGGCCTATGGCGAAACGCCCATCAAGCCAGATAGAGCGGAAAACTATCACAGAAAAAAAAAGACCCCCCCCCCAAAACAGGGGGGGGGGGGGGGGGGGGGGATATTTTAGACAAAGCCATCAAAAAAACAATCCGACAAAAGAATGAAGGAAAGTAGGGGGACTTCATGGGGAAGAAAGAAAGGAAGAAGGTGGAAGGCAGGGGTCGGGGAAAAAAGCCACGACTTCTGGCAAACACCCGACTGGGATGCTCAAAAATCGAGGGCAAGGACCAGCCTCAGAATTAGAGGGGGACCAGTGTCAACGAACAACGGGAAGATTGGAGCCCCGCGTGGGGGGGTTAATTTAAGGGGGGGGGTGGATTCCCAAAAAGGAATACAGAAGAAAGGTTGCAGTGCTAAGGAGGTCCATGTTAAACAACAATTCTAGCAGAATGCAAAAAAAAAGGGGGGGGGAGGGGGGGAGAAAGGGGAGTCTCACATTTGGGAAAACTGAAGTCCGAAGTGTAAATGACGGCCTGAAAGAAAGGACAAGGCCCTGTGGGCTCCTAGAAAGGGAAAAAATGGGGACAAGGCATGTCGAAGAAGGGTCGGAAGAAACGAGGGGTGGGAAGGCAAGGGGGACCATTATTGGGCCTTCTCCGCCATTACGGGATGAAACCAGAACCCTGGGCCTGATACAGGAGAAGTAACGTGCTTAGGGGGGAAAAAGGAGTTGGGGGGGGACTGGGAAGACGCTCATGCCGAAGCAACGAACAGTTGGCCGGTCTGGAGTGCTTGGAAAGGGGGTTGAAAAAAGGGGGAGTGAACTTGGAAAAGAAAGGAAAAATTTAAGGGACTGAAGGGGAGCGCTGGGGGGAGACACTCACCGGAGTGGGTGAGGGAAGATCGGCCGCGCCTATCGAAACGGAACGTGCAAAATCGCCCTGTGGTCTTGTTTCGTACCCGATGGGTCGCCTACCGCGGGGGGTACAAAGCGGGGGGGTGGACAAACGGGGAGTCATCAGAAAATTAGAGGGAAGAAAAAACAACACACAAAAAAATAGTGCAGACACACCGGAAAAAGAGGCAACGTTGATTGGGGTCAAAAAAAAGAAGGAACAACACCCGGGGGGGGGGCCAAAGCTTGGGTGGTTCCTGTAAGGAATTGAACCCGGTTGGAGCAGGGTAAAAGGAGATCCAACGTCACCAGAGGGGGTCAAAGGGCCCCCAAACCAAGGGGTTGGTCAGGGTTCTGGTCCATCGAGCAAAAGCCTGTCGATGCCGGGGGGGGGGGTGGGGGGGGGAGCACCGCTGGGAGGACCCAAAGAAGCGCTAAATGGGAGCTACAGTTAATAGGGGGAATCAGGGAAAGGACGTTGGTTGGAGGAACCGGAGGAGGCGGCGGGGGAAAACCGATAAGCGGTCAAACAAAGGGAGCGTCATGCATTCTGGATGGGGGGGTATAAATAGGGGAAAAAAAAAAGCTGGAAACAAGCTGAAATTCTTGGTCGGGCAAATTCCGGGTCCCGATCACCAGGGAAAAGAAAACAGGAAAGAACGGAAGTCAAATCGGCGAAAAAGGGGTTTGTTTTTTCCTGCCGGGTGAAGAAGGGCAACGGCCGGACGGGGGCATCCCATGGGTGGGGGCAAAAAGGAGGGGGGAAAGAAGGAAAAGGGGAAAGGCGCAAGGGGCTATCAGGGGGGAAGAAAAAAGAAGGAAGTACAGAGTTTGGGAGGTTAAAGGGGGGGGGGGAAGGTGGGGCAATCCAACACTAAGCCTGGCCAGGAAAAAAAGCAGGGAAAAAGGGTCAAACAGGAAAAAACAAGGGAGGGGGGATGATAAACGTGATTCAAGCCGCTAGGGATTGCAAAAAAGGAGAGGGCGGGGGAAAAGGGAAAAACCACAGGGGGGGGGAAGGGTGATTTGGGGAGACAAAAAGAAAAAAAACTTCGGAGAAAGGGAAAAAGATCGACTGAATTTCCCGGGGGGGGAGGGTCAAAAAACAATTTTAAAGGGAAAGAAGGGAGAATCATAAAGAGCTGTAACAAAAAAAAAAAAAACCAAAAAAGGGGGAAGGGGATTATTAACAGAAGAGAAGCCGGTCGAAGAGAAAAATGTGGGGGGAACAGGAAAACAAGTTTGGGGAAAAAAAGCAAAAAACACGGGGAAAACATGACTCTATGTAGTGCAAGCAAATCGGTGTAAACAAAGTCTGCAAGTCAAGTGGAAGTAGGGTAACACACCCACTCCCCTACGCCTAAAAGAGAGAGCCGCGGGGGAGGGGAAGCACGGCTTCTGGGGAAAAGACTATTGGAGGGGGGGGAAGGCCGTTGGGCAAAAAACCAACTTTGAAAAACGAGGGAAAAAGGGAGTCCGAAGGGAACAAGATAAGGGAGCCGGCTCTTGCCAAACTCACGAAAGAAAAAAAACAGGTGAACCGTTCCGTTCCGACAGAAAGAGAAAAACACAAAGAAAAAGCATAGAAGGGAAGAACTACGTTGAAAAAGGAAGGGTAGGGTTAGGCCCGAGATGCCAACCAACGAAAATTCCCCCCAAAAAGGTAAAAAAAAAAATCAGGACCCGTACTCGGCTCAAGAGAAATGTGCAGCTCAAAATAGGTTTGCCCTCGCTTGACCACCCTTCGGAACGAGGGGAAGAGAAACCGGAAAAAAGAGAGTGTGGAAAAATGAAAAATCCACCACTAAAAGTGGCTTGAGGTGAAGGGACCTCGGGGGGGGGGAAAAAACCGGACAAATACAGGCCTCGAAGTAAAAGGGACAAGAGAACTGGACTCAAGGAGGGGAAAACCCACTGCAAATCCCCCCTGCCAGCTAAGGGGATTGAAGAAATGAAATCAAGAGTAAGGCAACATTAACATTTTTTTTAGTAAAGGGGGATGGGTGCCGTATTACCACTAAAAAAACAAGTTCCGGTCATCTTCTAATTACCGGGCTATTCTGGGAAAAAAGGTTTTTTTGACGGGGAAAATATAGGTAAGAGAAGAGGAATGTATCAGTCAACGAAGCTTTTGTGCCAAAAGAATCAAGGCTACCCGCAAAAACAGGGCCCCTTCGCGAGCTCAATTACCAAGGGACCTAATTCCTCTTCCCAAGAACTGAAGCTGGGGGCCGTCCCTCGGAATACGTGACTTAAAGTCATGTTTTTTGAGTCTTTCCCCCTCCTCCAAAAAAAGGGGAAAGCACAGCATGCCCAAAAACTCGGGGGGAAAAAACAGGAAGGCAGAAGAAATGGGGAAAAGCCATTCCACATCCGGGCAGCCACGGAGGTGCAAGTCAAGGGGAGTGAAATACAGATCATCAACAAATACTCATGTGGGCTGACGTAGAATGAAAAAAAAAGGTCCAAAGGTCCATAACTCCGCAGATTAAAGGCAGAAGGAGAAACGAAAATCTGGGGAAGTGGATGTTGAAAAAAAGGAAAGCGGCGCGGGACCGGGCCGGGGAACAAGGCCCGTACGGAAAAAGGGAAAACAAGGGAAAGGGTGAGTGACATATGAAAAGGGGGAAAAAGGCGAAACTGGGGGCACAAAACAGGACATTAACCCAGAATTTGCCCCGTACACAGGGGGAAAAACGGGCCTTCACGGGTGGAAGTCGTGAAAAACGGGAAAAAAAAGGAGGTGGACCCAGTGCCCCAACCAACGGCAGCAAATCCAAGAAAGTCAGCAAGGTGTGACAAGAAGTATAAGGGGGGAAGCAAGGAAAGGGGAAAGAAGGGGGGTTAAGAAAGACTTACTTCAAGGTGTTAAGGAAAGGGGTCAAAACCAAGTCCTCAAAAAAAACCAAAGGGGATCTGATCGAGCACCTGGAAGTCAAAGGGAAAAAAATGGCGAAAAAGAGGGAGGGGGATGGCAATTGGAAAAAGGGGACAGTGGGAGGGGGGGGTGGAGGGGGGGACAGGGCCGAGGAAGTCTGATGACTACCCACCTGAGGAAAAAAAAAACTGGAAAAAAGATCAGCCGAGTTTTGAAAAAGAAAGAATCAGAGAAAGGAGGTCATGAAAAAAGTTCCGAAAAAGTAAAAGAAGGCCGCAACTTCAAGGCTAGCGAAGGAAAACCAGTGCGGTAACGACGGGGGCCGTGAAAAGAACAGAGGGGGGGAGCAAGGGAACTTCCGACGGAGGGGGGGCGGGGAGAGAAAGGGGCATGCGAAGGTCACTTGCAGAGGGGGGGGGGGTCAAACTAAGGCCCTAGACTGGAAGAGAATCCAAACGAGTATCTAGCGGGGGAAAGGGTCAACGGGAAAGAGACAAAAAAAGAGGAAAGGGATTCAAGATAGAGCCTGTAACGTCTATGTGTCAATCAAGGATCGAGTGGGCCGAAGGGGGGGGGGAAAACCGGGGGGAAAGAGGAAAAACCCGAAAGGGTAAAAAAAAAAAAATGAAAGGCGTCTGTGATCACGCCTGTTAGAAAGAAGAGAAACCAGCGTGTGCAAGATCAGGGAAAAAAAACCAAGGAAAACCGGAGAAGGGCTTGAGGCGATTACCGCCTTAACAGGGGAAGAGAAAAGAAAAGAAAGGAATGCACCATTCAAAGTTGGGGGGGGGCCTTACAAAAAAATGAAAGGGGGAGGGAATGGAAGGGCAACCCCTCAGCGGAGATCGATGGGTTCGGTGACCCGCTAGGGGGAGGAAAGTGAAAAGGGCGGGCACGCCAAAAACAACCAAACGCCCCAGCCGGTTCCCAAAAAAGGCCATCGAAACAGGAAATCAAAAAAGTAGGCTGGGAAGAAGAGAGATTTAACATGTGCTCTGGGAATCATGTAGCCGTGGAAGGTTCGGCGGAGACAGTTCTAGCCTTGGCCACCAGACCCAACTTACCCCGAACAATATGAAAACACCAAAAAGAAAAAGAGATCACTCTGTAGTGCAGAGCCGTAGGGGTACATGTCACCCGGACCGCAATGCTGCAAGGTGGGTGGGAAAAAGGTAGAGGTGAGAAGGCGTCAAAATAAGGCGAAAGAAAAGAGAAAGGCCGGTGTCCTCTGCCGGGGCTATCTGTTTTGTGACGACGGTTGGAAAAATTAAAGGAGAAGAAAAAACAAAGGGGAGGGGGTACTGGGAAGGCAGGGAAAAAAAAATCCAAAGCTGCACTGGGTGTGCATGGGGAGGGAAACCCTGCCAGAAAAAAAAAAACCGGGAGCTGTCGGAGGGGAGCACAAAAGCTGAGTGGGGGGGGACCCGTGAAGAGGTCCGCAGGGGGGAAAAATCCTGGGGAAAGGGCCGAGGAAAATCGTGGGGGGGGTAAACTAAAAATGCCCTTCGAAAAATTGGCAAACGCTAAAATGGGGCTGCAAAAAAAAGGGGATCAAGAAAAGTTACCGAGGGGGGTCTGATGCTTGTTAAGAGGGGGGGAAAACGGGAAGGCTAACACGGGCCAAAAGAAACCTGAAAGGAAATCGTCCGGATCACAAGCCAGAGGGAGGGGGGGGCTGTGCTAAGGGATCAGGGGGAAAAAAAGGACAAGGGTCAAGGAGTCCTCCCTTTAAAAAAGCATCCGGGGGGTTGTTTGACAGCGGGAAAAAATCTGGTGCTGAGACGGGGGGTGCCAGGGTATCCGTACAGGGAGGGTGCCAAAATTCCTCATGGACGGCACACGGGTAGAGCGCTGGGGACGGGGGAACAGCCCGAAAAGGAGCAGGAGGGAAGAAGAGTTAGACTAGAAACCGTGCCTCGCAAGATGGTACTCCTGGAAAGAGCCCCCGGAACCCAGGATCCGGGCGGGGGGTCCAAGCGTTTGGTTCGGTGCCTGCGCAGCGGCCATATTCCTGACTGGAAAGGGGGGGGGGGAAAAATTGGAAGGCCTCCAAAGAAAATAGGGTTCAAAAAAACAACTTTGTGTCAAGTGGGTATCTACCGCGGATTCAAGGGGGAAGCGAATTCACTGGCCGGGGAAGGGTAGCACCGTTCAAAAAAACTATGAAGAACAAAAAACAACTTATTCCTCATTTAAGGAAGGAAGCTGCTCGGAAAGGTAAGCGGCACCGAGAGGACTGTAGGGGAACCGATTCGGGAAGACAACCTATTTGCCCGAGAGTGGAGCTAGAACGGGAGCGGGAGGAAACAAAGGGATTTTTATGGGGGCCCAAAGGAATGGGGAAGGGGGGGGGTCAAAAACCTGGGGGAAAAAGAGAAAGCACGGTAAAAAAAGTGGTCGTCATGAAGGGGGACACTGGGTCTTCCACCCCCTGGGGAAGATGGAAATGGGCCAGTGCGGGAAAAGCCCCAAATGGGGGTTACAAAGGACGGGGAATCAGGGAGGAACGCGCTTATAATTATCAAAGGCCGAAAGACACAGAAGTGTTTGGAAGGGGACCAAAAAACTCCCCCCCGCTGCGTGGGGGAGAGCCGTCATATACAAAAGGGAAGAAGAAAGGAAAAGGACAATCCAACAGCTGGAGCAAACGTGATGGAACAGGCAGCGAATGGAAGCAAAAAGGTTGCAGAAAAAAAGGGGGGGGGAATAAAGACCTTGGACATGATATTTTGGTGTCATCTAGAAGGGTAAAAGACCACCATAGGGGAAGGCATGGGACAGTGACAAACACTGGGGACTCCGCCCCGGGGGGTCCTCGAAAAGGGGGAGCCTCAACTCAGAACAAAAAGAAGGGAAGGAAGAGAGAGTAACTAATCGGGACTTCGGGGCGCCGTAACCGTGTTTGGAAACGAAAAAACGCAAGCGTTGACAGGGGAAAAAGTGAAAAATCAGGGGAGAAAAACAAACGCCCGGGTAGATCGGAGAATTCTTGAGACACCAAAAAGACGAAAGAAGAAAAGAGGGGAAGAGAAAAAAAGAAGAGGTGGGGGGGAGAAATTCGGGGGGCCCACTCGGCCCTTCTCATGTCCTCTTGGGCCGGGAGGCCCGGGGAAAAAGAAACAGGAAGGAGCAACTCTGGAATTGGAAAAAAATGGGGAAAGGGCACCTGGCAGGCGCCCAGGGGACTCTTCTCCCCGCAGGACATGGGGGCGTCCCTGCGACGGAAAAAGGAAATTGCGCCCCAACGGGCAAAGAAAAAAAAGACCCTAACTACCAAATTGGAGCACGCCGTGTCGGCCACCCGGAATGGGGGGGGTGGGGGACCGGAAAAAGAGAAAGTTGGGGGTGGGTTGAGACGCGGTCGCGAGACCCTAACTCCGACTGGGGGAAAGGAGCAAAGAAGGGGGGGGGACGCCTAAAGAGCATCACCAAAGACACACAGCCGGGACACCGGCCCGCGGGAAGGTGGGGGATACAAAAAAAAGTAGAATAAAGAAAATAGACACAGCTGTTGCCACGACCGGGGCAACCCCAAGGACTGACCTCCCGGAAGAAAAGAAAAAAAAAAAAAAAGAAAGCACGTCCAAGACTAAACAGTGATGGGGTACTGAATGGGATGTACGGGGGGGGATGCGTCAAGGCCCGCCAGGCCACAAAAGGAAGGGAAAAAAACAGGATGAAGGGATTGAAGGTGTGGGGAGAAACAGACACGTGCCTCGCACTGCCGTCGGAAATAGAGCCGCGGGGGGAAGAACCTGAACGGGTGACGTATAAATTAGAAAAAACGAGGGGGGGGAACGAGTTGGGGACGGGTCGGCGCACTACTCACAGCCCCGCAGGCAATAAGAAGTCAGGAGAAGGAAGGCCAACTATCAAAAACGAGAGAACCCATGGAAATGTCTGCGCTAACTCTGAACGAAAGGTCTTCGGTTTTATGCCGTGGGGGGGAGGGCCTAAAAGGTCATGGAAAATGCTCATAAGCGAAAAGAAAAGAACAAAAAATTGACGTCAATGACCGTACCTGAAGGCCGAGTGCCAGAGCACGGAAGTGGGAAGATTGAAGAGAACAGAGAGGAAAGGTATAGCGGCCGTCAACAGATAATGTCCGGTAAGAGAAAAAAGAAAGGAGAATCGCCAGAACGCAAGGGCAAATCAGGGGTTGCATCTGCAGGCGGAAAAACGTGCCCAGGCAGAGACCAGGAAAAAGACTAAAAAAGTTGTCGCACGAGAGGAAACTGGCCGAACAAACAGATAACATGACGGAGCGATTTCGCAAACGGGGGGGCGGGCGCCTGCGTGAGGGAGCCGAAAAGGGACAAGGGACAAAGAAGGAAAAATCTGAGAAAAACCGTGTGAAAGAACTATTTACGACGTGGTCACAGCTCCGAGGATCAGGGGGGGGGAAGACTAAGGAGGTCCCTCGGAAAGGGTCCAAAGAAAAGGAGCAAAGGCTCCAGAAGAAAACCATGCAGGGGGGAAAAAGTGGAAGAGGGAACATGGGGGAACCATTTTTGACGGCTGGAAAACGGAGGAGAGGCATTGCACGGCTGGGGTGAGGGGGGGGTTTGGGTGGCACAAAACGGCTATCGGGAGGGGGGGGGAAAAAATATAACGAAGTCAGAAAAAAGAAAAAAAAAATACCAGAAAGGACCGGGAAAAAATCACGGTGGGCAACGCAATCAATGCAGGGGGAAGGACACAGGGAACGCAAGAAAAGAAGGCGATAAGAAAGAAGTCAACTGACCAGCGGTACGACGCATTAAGGACTACGGAAAGGGGGGGGCGCAGGGATGAAGGGGTAGAGGCCAACTCTTAAGGGGGGAGCAGGAACGGAAGGCAAGGTGAAGGATCCATAATCCGCAGCAGCTAAAGGTGCCACGACCGGAGGTAGCGCACGGGGAGAAAAAGTAAAGGGAAAAAAAAATCTTAAAAAAGGTCAAAAAAAAAATGCCGAACAAAAAAATAAAAACATCAACGTATCATCAACAAAACAAAGGAAGGGGGAGAAATTCCGGACTGGCACGAGTCGAGAGGGGGGTCACCCGGGCGTCAGATTCCTTCAAAAGTTGGGGGAAAGAGAAAGAAGGGGGCACGGCGAAAAAAATGGTGCCGACTGGGGACTCGAAGGGCCGTAGCCAGGCGGACCAAAGGGAAACGGGGCCGTGGGGCTGATTCAAGGGGAAAAAACAGGATAAACCTCCATACTTTCAGTGGGGGAAAATTACCCACGAAGAGCAGTTAGGTTTCAAAGTGGCACGTGGTTGGAATTTAACACTAGGCCGAAGAAGGGGGGTGCCACACCCTATCTTTGACGGTCAGGAATGCGTTCACCCCTCTAATGGGGAGTTAAACAGAACTGAATATAGAAGGGGGAAAAAACCAAAACCAATACAACCATCCGGGGGGAAGAAAACATCCCTCCGGGAAGGAAAGAGTAGTCCGGACAAATGTGTACTTCCAGGACTGCGATCAAGAAAATGGAGATAAGTGGGGGGATGTGGGACTGTAACGGGGAACGGGGAACAGTGGGGTGGGTCCCAGGGTACCTTCAAATTTGAACAAAACGTTTATCGGCAGGGAGGGGAGGGGTTCAAAAACGGTTCGTGGAGGAATTGTTCACTATTGAAGAATCGGGTGAGACGCTGGGGGGGGGAAAGGGGAGCCCAGCGGGGAAGGGGACGCACGGTTTTAGGAAAAGAACCCCACGAAAGGACCTTAAGCCTCGTCATGTCCGTGTCCAGGAAAAAGGGGATGACTAAAATAGTGTGTGGCGGATCTCAAGGGGTACGAGGGCCGGGGGAAAAGTGGGAACTTTTAGGTCTAACGGAAAGGGGGGGGGAGACGACGCCAAGTTCGCAAGGAGAAGGGGAAAACGAAAAATCGGAGTGCGTAGGGTCCCCTGCAGAGGAAAATGACCGCGGGCTTGACCCGACGTTATGACCCCATGCGGATAAAAATTGCCACTGATCACCTATGAATGAACGAAGGGAAAGGGTGGCCCGGGCTCCTTGGAAAACGGGGGGGGAATGAAGGTCCAAGCCGGACGGGGGAAAAAACCCTTGTACCCTAAAGCGAGGAAGGGAGAGGACACGGGCAGTTACGGAGGGGAGGTGAAAAGTAGACACGGAAACTGATAGAAGCTTGAAAAGAGAAAGAAACAAAAGTGTTCTTGAATCCGGATCTTGGCCCCGCAGAGGGGCCGTCCTTGGGAGGGGGAACCTGCAGTTGGGAGGGGGGGAGGAAATAGGAGGGAAGACAGGAAACACTCTTAAATCTCGAAGGGGGAGACAAGGGATCCTTCCCCCCACTGAATTGATAAAAAAGACCAGGGAAGAGGGGGGAACAGTGACAAAAACCTGACAAAGTAAAGCAGGAACTTTAGGTTCCGTCCGGCGACAAAAAAAAAAAAAGGACGAAAGGAAGGGAACTGTGTGGTTCGCTCAGGGGCCTTGGAACGTGCACAAAATAACCTATTGCCCAGGGGCCCATTGAAATGGTCACTGAAAGAGGGAAGGAAGGGCAGGAGTCCGCGGGCCTTAGTGTTGATACCCAGGGGTCAAAGGGGTCACACTAAGGCACTCAATATGCACTGGGAGAAGAAACCTATCAAGGAACGACGGACCGGGGCACGTGTAAACGGGATGGCTGCGGGGTTTGAAGGAGGAAATAGGAGGAAAAATGCGCCTTCAATAGTAGTGGGTACGTAGAAGGTAAAAAATCTATTTCGGGTCATCGTCCCTAATACCCAAACACCAGTCAGGTTCCGGGGGGGGGGGCGGCTTCCTTAATTTGGACCAGGGGGCTTGGGGGGGGGGGAGACCGTTAGGACCAAAAAATGAAAAGGGACCCTTTGGGGGGGTGGGCCACTGAAAGCGATCGCCCCGGCGATCAGTTTATATACGCGGCCATTGACAGAGTTTGCATGGGGGAAAATGTTTGGTAAACGTTTTGGCACCGCCCAAACCACCGCGGCCGAAAAGAAGGGGAGAAGGAATGTCGGAAGTCCCGATACAACGGAACGTTACTTGAAACCCAAAGCTCTAGGGGTGATGGGGGAGCAAGAAAGCCACCTGCAAATACGAACCTGTGGGTTTTAAAATCAAACAGCTCGAAGGTCAGAAGAAAGACGACGGATGGACCGGTTGGTGCAGTGGCCAACACGGGGTGACGGTAAGGGGTGGTGAGACAATTCTCGACGGGAGTCTTATCAACCACCAAAAAAGGGGGGAAAAAAATTGCCGGTCTCCTGAGGAGCTCACAAGGGTGGAACAAAATTAACCCCCGTGTTTTTAGCCACGGCCAGGGAAGGGGAGAAAAAGGGGGAGACCCGTCCTAGCTCATGGGAATCACACAAAAAACCAGCTGCCACGGTCGATGGCGGTAGAACCGTACTTTGAGCAACACAATAACGGGGAACTCTGGAGTAGGAAGGAAACGGATTTTGCCCCCAGGGGTCGTGGTGAGTAAACTGCCCAGGGTAGAGGCGGTGGTGCTGTGGGTGAGGGAAGGGCCCCACTGGGCGCAAAGGGACCCGGGCTAGTGAATCAAAAAAAGAAGACTGGTCATAAAAGGGGGGGCGACCACCGGAAAATCCGGTCCACCCTGTGGGTAATCTACAGGACCAGATATGACAAGGGGGGGACCAAAGGCAAGGACAACGAAAAGGGAAAGCCGTGCCGGGGGGATTTGGCCCAGGCCCCGAGATATTGGGGGGAAAGGAGCAAAAAGAAGAAGGTTTTTCCAGAAAAAATGAAGAAAAAACAACCTTCGCACTCCACCGACGGGAAAAAGGTCATGTTCCGACGATAGGGGGGGAAACCTCAAAAAAAAAAAGAAACCTTCCCGTCGACCCGGAGCCGTTCCCATGATCAACTTAGGAGGCAGGGATGCGCCTCAGGTGAAAAACAGAAAGCCAAAACAAGCTCCATGCCCTCACTTACCTAAGGCTCAATGACCCTGTCCAGAAAAAACACAAAGGGCACGAGTTACTTTTGATGAAAAGGGAAAAACGAACCCCAAGCTTGCAAAAGGCAAACCTGGAAACAAATGCGATTTGCCGGGGGTCCGGCACGAAACTCCAAAGTGCCGGGAAAGAAAATCAGGGAGGAAAACGAGGGAGGATGGAGGTGGTTTCCGCCAAAGGAAAGGGGGAAAATAAAAAGGAGCCAATAAAAGAGCCAAAAGTTACGAGTTAACGGGACCTAAACCGCACAGCCCCGGCATGAAAAAAAGGAAAGAGAGGGTGCTGGGCCAAAAATCGAGAGAGTGAGGGAACCAGGAGGCAGGACTAAAGGCTTAATCATGGGTCTTGCCAAGGGTGTGGTCGTATCCAGCCGAAAAACAGCAAAGCCGAACCGGGGAACAAAAGAGGAAAAAAACGGCGTTTTTAGGACAATGGGGGACTGCCAGGCCCCCATCCCAACCAGCCATGGGGAGGGCAAACCGTTGTGAAGTCACAACACGGCAGGCTGCAGCAAAAAGTAAGAGCAGAAACGGGTTAAAAGCCAAATCCGAACAGTTCCATAACCATCAATATCGCCGAACCGGGAAAAGCTTCAAAAAAGGGGGGGGAAAACATCATCAGGTCAAACACAACGGTACCAGCCCAGAGACCGGAAAAAAGAATTCAGAGGGGGGAGTGACCTGGTAGAGGCAAGTGCAAAAAACCAAACGACACAAACATATGGATCATTCCGGCCAAGCAAAGGAAGGAACACGGAACAGTGCAAAAGAAAGGCTGCAGGCACACGGGCGGCACGCACTGTTGGGAACAAGGAGGGGGTACCAGGTAAAACGCGGGCCAGGGCAGGGAACCCCAAAAAAAGAGGAGGTGACACTGAACTCTTAAACGCAGGAGCGGGCAAGGGTCGACTTTATGGGAAAATAAAGTCGGCCCCGAACAGCCCGTCCTCCGGACAAAGGGAAAAGCGGGATCCGGCTTATCAAAAGGCAAGGGGGGTGACATTTGGGCCCAGGTAGAAGATATGGCATGGCCCCGGGGGGGGGGAAGGTGGTTCGTGTTTTAACAAGGCAAATTGAAAAACACAAAAACTGGGAGAACGCAAAAAAAAAAGTCCACGAGGGTGGTGCCACCCACGGGCAAGGCAGAGGACCAAGTTTCCGTGAAACCAAAGTGCTAAAAGGAAAAACGGATGAGAGATCCCAACTTCACAATCTTTTCAGCCAGCAAAAAGGGGGCCCGGACGACGGGCCGACAGGGAGACGGGGAAGGACGGAACTGGGTGGTCGCCTGGTCCGTGCAATGTACCGTCAGGTCGCGGAAAAAACCATTAGCAGCACGCCCGTGACAACGGGAGTGAAGGGCCTGCTCCCAACGGGTGAATGCAAGAGAACAAAAAAAAAACCCAGAAAACGCAGCGACCATAGCACCTTTTCAGGTTAGAGAGAGCAACACAGGAAAGAAGGGAGGTCCTTACTTTGTCCGCTCGCTCGGGGAGAGGGACCAAGTCTGGCCCCTTAGTTGTGGGGAGGCAAGCTAAACCCCAAAAGGCAAACTTGCAAAGAATGCGAAAATTGAAGGGGAAAGTCACAAGCAGGAGGGCACGACCCCTTTGGGGGGCCGTCAGAAACAAAAAAGGCCCTGCAAACCATGAGGAGCCCCAAACTGGAGGAGGCGATTAAACGACCGAGATCATCCAGTGATGCAAGGAAGGGTGGGGGGAACGTTGCCGGAAGGGGGGAGATTGGAAAAAGGGACCCAACCCGAAATATCGCAATTGCCCAGCCTGTAAACAAGAAGGGGGTCCGTATATCCACCTAAGAATCGGAAGGGGAAAACGCCAACAAAAAAGCCACAAGGTTTTGCCACAAGTCAAATATCTCCCTACAGCCCGCCAGGCCAAATAAAATGAGGAAATCTCATTTGCACGGAAGTAAGGGGAAGAGGCGGAGGGGAGAAAATGTATTTGACCCCTCCGAGGGAAACGGTAAACCCCACCAAGTAATGACCTCGGCTGACCACCAAAGTTTCCCTGACGTAAAAAAAAAGAAAAAAACGGGGAAGGGAGGGGACAGAGTTGTTGACCTTTAAAGACGGGGGACATCTTTCAGACTTCCCCCGGCCAGTGGGGTAAGTTGCGGTTTGAGAAGAAGGAATGGTTTGTGCGAGGGAGGCTCAAGGGGGAAAGAAGAAAAGACCCGGGAGGGGGGTACTGGCACGTCCTGGGCCACGAGACGCCCCCCTATGTAAGACCGACAAAGAACACCTGCAAATTGAATGGGCGTCAGGAGGTCTACATAAGCAGCGTCTGTAACCTTGAAAGTAATAGCATTAGAACCATGTCTATGAACTTTCGGAAGCAGGTTCAAGGGTATTGTTCCTTAAGATTAAATCGTGATTCCAAGGGGGGCAACAGTGTGGGAACTGAGGAAAAATTTGGCAATTTCCTACCCAAGGTACCGAGTTCCCGTTCCAGGGCTTGCATGGTTTGGGTCAAGGTCAAACAAACACGGTGCCCGAGACATGAAGTACGATAGTAACTCAAGGGAACGAAAATAGGGGGGAGTGAATTAGGTGGGAAATCTCCCTTTCACGTCGGCGGCCAGGCGAAATTAAAGGGGAATTTTCTTGAACGGGAGCCCGACCCGAGACAAGCGGCTATGCAAGGAGAAAAGGGACCTGCCAACACAGTAGGGGGGGAAATGGAAAAGCTCCCGGAGTGCGATAAAGGGGAAATAAGGAAAAAACCTTTTGGGGGGGGGCAAGGGAGAAAAAAAAGAAATCCATCTTGGGACGGGGCCGCGGGCATACGGGGAGAGAAAAAGAAACCTCCGTGACATGATCGGGGGAGGGTGTGTCATAATGAGCGCGAGGGGGGGAAAACGGGGCCCCTGGGTTCGACACCGTCGTGAAAACCAAGGCGCAAATGCCTTGGTGTCGAAAAAGGGTGGATCATGGTAAGGGAGAAGGCAAGGTCACCCCTTCGCTTCGGGGGGGGACTTTGGGGGAAAAACTGACGCAACGATGGAAAGCTCCATTCGGAAAAAGAGGGAGCGGAGGGAAACAATCTGAGCGTTTGGGGAGAGGAAACCAGAGAAAAAAAAACATCAAACAGATAAGAAGCGAAAATAAACCAGGGACGTCCTGCCTGGGAAAAAAGAGGGGTAACAGGGTTTATTGTCTTTGGGCCCACGGTAAGATTCTGCCCTACGGTGTCAACGGGCCCTGGAACTGAGGGACACCCGGTCCGACAGCATCTAGAGAAAAAAGTAAGAGGGGCCGTTCCCAATGGGGGGGGGGGGGGGGGAAGGGAAAAACGGACAAAATCAAATCGGCCCGCAAAACATTGAGAAGTAATACAACACAGCGGGAACCCTAAGAGGAAAAAATGAAAAAAACAGGGGCGAGGGGAAAGGTCGAAAAGAATACCGGGGCTAACCCGGGGGGCCACGACAAAAAGGGGGGTGGTGGGGGGGGGAGTCAAACCGCGAGTGGTAAAGCCCAATTACTCGGACGGGGGGAACCGGTGGGGGGGGGGGGGGGGGGAGTGGGGAAGGTAACCCCCCAGAAAATAATCACCGGTAAAGCAAAGGAACAAAACGGGATAAAGGCAATAGGGAAATAACGTCTCGGCTACAAAAGAAAAAAATGGTGGCCACAAAAAACCCCCAACCTCAAAATGAAGGTGGGGGGTTGCAGCGGGTAAAAAGGATCGGTGATAAAAACTGAATCGATTGTAAGTTGGGTGTAGACGGAAGTTGAGACAAGACCAAGAAGCTGGGTCATCAAAAGGAGGGGAGAGGGTGCGGGGGTCTTAAAAAAAAGGCGTAACCGGTCCATGTCTAAAATTTCGGGCGAGGAGCGTTTTTGGGGGAGCAAAAGGGTACACGTGTACAGGAAAAATCTTGACGTTCCGGATTAGGGGAGAAAAACCAGTAAGGACGTTTGGAAAGCTGGGAGGAAAACGCTGTCAAACCCCCTGTGGGAAGGTCATGCCGACTGGCAACAACCGCCAGAAAACGGTGAAAGATCAAAAACCTGCTTGAGCCGCAAAAATGGTTTAGGCGGCAAACCGAATGTTTAAACCCGAGAAAAAGGAGATGTTTTCCCAACAATAAAACGGACAGGGGGGACTCGCAACCGACTTGCCAAAAAAACGACGGGCAGCCATAGGGTTTTGTGCCGCCCGAAACCAGAGGCAGCACCGACCAGGGGGGAAGAGTCAAAAAAAGGAAAACAAGCCCT
>Ga0179593_1719909_pt1 | contig 21568 bp, 24 predicted proteins | sample CZODoug2_1_08_16_FD_185931 | JGI IMG/M metagenome (GOLD analysis project Ga0179593, IMG submission 185931) | Vadose zone soil fungal communities from Angelo Coast Range Reserve, California, USA - CZODoug2_1_08_16fungal (PacBio error correction) | ecosystem: Environmental > Terrestrial > Soil >...
CTAAAGCTTAAGGAGAAAAAAAATGGGGAAACGTTTTTCCGTACCGCACAAAAAGCGATAAAAAAAAAAACTTGAAAAGAGGGGAAGAGTGAAATAATTTCGAAAGGGAACCGCCCTTACAGCCAGTGCAGCAACCTGTAGTGGACGTAAAATGGAAAACGCCTCACCGTAGCGGGTTGGCCAATGGGCAGGACTGCATCGAATCGTTGACAACGAACGCCGTAATGGTCGGAATAAATACCAGCGCTTTGTGACAGAAACGGGTTGAACCTAGGCTCCTGGTAGCCATAGTAGGGATTCGCGCCCAAAAAGAAGCTAAAAAAAACAAAGTCTGGTTTTACAAAAACCTCCGGAACGCCAGTGCGGGTTACCAAAACGCCTAAGCGCGAGACGCAGGGGGACCGGAGAAAAACAATCAAGCCAAAGAAACCTTCACATGAGCTGGAAAACGAGACAAAAAAAACCAGGTTCATGGCGAACGCGAAGGCATCGTAAAGGTCTAGGCAAATGTTGAGACGGCCCATTGGGGGGAAAACCGCTGACGCAGCTGGTGGGCAGGGGGAAAGGGGGCATCGCAATTGCAATGACGCGGGGGTTTTCGGCAACGTGGAAGGGGGAAAAAAAAAGACTGCGGATCTGAAACAAAACCGAAAATGGCTAAAAGGGGAAGGGTGTTCAAGGATTGGAGGCACCCCCCGTGGGGTAAAACTATCCCGATACCTTGGAACGAGGCCGGGAAATAGGCAAAACGCGCGAAGAAAAAAAAGTTGGGAGTTCGAACAGCAAAACTGATAGTACCAATAAATGGGGCCCTTCGACAAATAGGGATCGCCGACAGGGGGGAAGTAGGGGCAGGGGAAACGGTGGCCAGCCAAAAGGGGTGACCCCCGCCAGATGTCTTGAAGGAAGGGGGACAGAAAACGCAGTCTTCGTGAAAACTTAACCAAGGGATCGTTTCGGTCGCACGAGCCCAAGAAAAGGCCTTAATCCCCCCACGCCCCACCCAATACACAAATAACCGCGGGGATCAATGGGCATCATCCGTTCAACCGGGCCGTGAGTTCAAAAAAAAGGCAAATGGAAAAAGCTCTTAGCGCGATGAGTCCGGCCGGGGGGGAAAAAAACTCAGGGGACAGTCCGGAGAGCGTTGGAACCATCACGGCAATCCAGCCGCAATGAAAAAAAACCGCGTTTAAGAGGCACCTGAAGGGGGAGCCCGTCTTTTTCTCGACGAATTGGGGGAAACGGAATACGAAGGTCAGGGAGACGGGGAACGAGGACCCTACACGTATATAGAGAAGAAACAAGACAAAATCCGGTCTTGTTTTGCCCAGCAGACCCGGACAAAAAGGTCTTGTTTTCGGGTGGAGTCCAGAAACAAGGTAAAGGTCTGGCGAAGAAAAAAAAAATCCCGCAATAATGCATAAGGCCCGGCCGAAAAAAAGTAGGGGGGGGGACCGCGCCAAAAAAGAGGCGGTTGGCTGGTGGGGATTGGCGGATACCTAAAGCAGAACATGATGTGAAAATAGCAAGAAGCTGCGGGCCACGGGGTGTCGCAAAGATAGCTTTGGACGGGCCGAAAAAAACAGGAAATAAGAAAAGTCGGGTTGGGTTGAAAATAGGGGATCCCGAGGGGGGGAGAGACAGCTCCAAAGGAACAATCCACGGAAATGCACAGGGCAACTGATGACCAAGAAAAAAGAAAAAATGAGTCAGGCCCTCCGGCGGAAAGTTGCATTTTGTTGGCCCGGGGGGCGCAGGATACCGGAAACTTCTTACTCAAAAAAAAAAAGTGGGGTTTGTTACCCAAACGGCACGAAGGAAAAAAAGAAACCAGGTGAAGGGGGCACCGGTGACCCCACTGCAACGGATGGAAAAAACAGAGCTGTTGGAAGAAAAAAGGGGTCAAAAAATGGCCCTCAACTGACATCATCGTAACCGGGGGGGTGCAGGCCCCAGGGGAAAAGAGCGCCGCCGAAAAAAATCGGCAGTCAAAAACCGCAAGAAGAGTCCCCGATACCCCAGTGAACCTGGGAAGAAGGCAAAAAGAAACGTACTGAACATTGCTAATAGTGGGAAGATACATCCTGGGTGACAATCAAATGGGGGGACAAACTCGAGGTGGGGGGGGGCGGAGAGCACTGAAAAGAAAGGGGAAGGCAGAAATTCCCAGACCAAGGAAAACAACAGACACTCCAAATTATTGGCACCCATACGGTTTTACCCAAGAACCCATGCAGGCCGAGAAACTCACCCTCAAACACCACGATACGGAAAACATCCCTCGGACAACACACCACCCCAACGGAGAGGGGGATTCAGTACGTTTGTAGCAGGAAAGGATGGGATCGGCCAACCTGGGGGGGAATGGGGGCAACGAGGGAGGAACTTCAGAAAACGAATGTGATGCTGGGGGGGAGGGGGGGGATGTGTAATTCCGAACCAGAAAGGGGGGGGCCCCAGTGACGCCCAAAGACCATCAGGGACCACCCCTGGTTTAGAAGAGAATGGGAAGCATCAATCGGTAGGAAGGGGAGGAAAATTTGGGACGCCCGCAAATTGAGTTTTTCAAAAAATGATCATGAAAGGGGAGGGGGAGTGCCAGGCAGATTCCGGCGCGGACCAAGTTCTTTCGGCAAGGGGGGGGGGGGGGGGAACGTGGCAACTGCGTAGGGGGGGAATGTCACGTTGTAGACAAAAAAGAGGGTCGGCTTTCAATGAAAAAAACAGGGGGGAGGACCATGCAAAGTCCAACTGGGATTGGGGGGCGAAGAACACAGGAAGAAGGGGTTGTGGGTGACGCCATTCTCAGGGGGGGGGGGGAAAAGGTGCGGGATAGAAGGGCCAGCAGGACTCAGGCAACCAAAAAGGCATGGGGGGGGGGGTCGCAGATTGAAAAGCAAGAAAAGAATGGCGAATGCAACGGGACCTTGAAGTCCGGGTAGGCTGGTCGTTTTACGTGGCGGACAGCCCACCTGCTAGTATGTTGAACCAAAGCTTATGCTGCTTGTTAATTGTGGGTTTTCTAAAGGGGGAACACATAATGGGCGACCAACCGGAGCAAAGGACTCACGATATTTTTACAGCAAAAGGAGAGATCAGCAAGCCAAACGGATCGGGCTAGTAAAAACCTCTTCTGAGCATGGAAGAGACGAGGTCGAAAGGGGCCGGTTGATTATTAGCAACCAACCTTTACAGAGAAAAAAGAAAGTGACAAAGCCCACTAGTAACCTTGGTGGAGAAAGCCGTCCCACAAAGCACACCTGGGTTGATTGGCATCGTAGGGAGAGGGGAACTAAGACTGGAAAAAAAGAAGGAACCAATTCCTCCGAGGAAATGAGAACGGACAGTCTACGGGCGCGGGACGCAGGAAAGAAAAAGGGGTGGAAAAGGGTTTCACGAACATCAAGAAGCTAAAAGAGGGTTGACAGACATGAACCGACAGAGGCCCTCGCCGGGGCAAAGAAGGGACTTAAAAGGCAAGGGGGAGACGTGGCTGGTCCAGGACATCGCTCGAATAGAATTGGGGTGTAAACCACAATGGTAGGGGACTAAAAGGGGAAAACCTAAAAGAGGTGTCAAGAACGCCGCAACGAGAATAGTACAAGGGGGGGGGAGGGACACACGCTTTGGGAGGGGGCACAAACGGAGAAAAGGTAAAAAAAAACAGGCAAAAAATGACAACCGCGGATCTATCAGAGACGAAGGCCCTGGAAAACTAGTCAGTTTTGCGTCAGGGAAACAAAAAACCGAGCCCTCAGAAGAACGCATGTCAAACAAGTAGTCCGGGGGGCCAAACGGGCAGGAAGGAAGACGAAGAAAACGCCAACGGGGACGAAAAATCAATTGCAGAGCAAAAACTTGTAGCGACAGCAGGAGAGGAACAAGTCACCGACCACGGGACAGGGCTAGAATAGGGCAATGCCAACAACGCGCTGGCCGACCCAGGGAAAAACCGTTAAATTGCCGCCTGGCACAGTAAGTAGTTAGAAAATTTAAGACAGCTGGTGGGGCACCGCGTGCCTGAAAAAGGAAGGGGAAATTGGGTGGCTGGGGGATTGGGAAGTCGAGAGCGGCTTCCGCACCGGGAGGCCTACCCCAAAAGGAGCCTGAGGGTGGTGAACAAAAGCCCTGGGAGGAGCCAGCCGGGAAGTGGGGGGGGAAGTCCGCAAAACGCAAGGATGAGAAAGAAGGTAAAAAATAACCGGATCCGAGAACGGGAGTGGAACAATCAGAGGGGGTATGAAAAAAACCGAACGGCCGAATAGGGTCCAAGGGATGAACAACGCCTCCCATGGCCAAACGCAAAGAGGAGCGGAAGGGTGAATTTTACACGGGGGGTGAGTGGGTTACTAGGGGGGGTTGAAGGCGGGGAAAATAAACGGAGACAAATTCCAGGAGCCGCTCGTGCCTGCCGGGCACCTGATCGGAAGGTTCTGTGGGAGAAAGAAGCAAGAATCTCCTGAGAAAGTCGGGAGATCGAACAACAACGGATGGATTAAAAGAAGGTCCCGACGGCATTCGAAAAACTGAACAGGGGGGAGAAGGGTTGATCGTTTTGGGTCCAGGACAGGGGAAAGCTAAAAAAAACCTGCCCAGTGCAGACCAGCGGAAAAAAGCTAATTAGACCGCAATTACAGACGAGTTCAAAACAGGGAGAAAAAGATAAACACCGGCGGTACACAACGAAACTCCGCAAAGCGTTCGTCAAGTTGTGAAATGGTTCGCGGGAAAGCACCGGAAAAGTGCGAGAAAAAAGGAGACCCGACAGAAGACGTCTGCCCACATTACCCGAGGGGGGGGGTAACCACAAACGTAGATTCAACACCATCGGCGGAAAAAAAGTCAAAGAGCCGGCACAAGGAAGATGGTTGTCGAGACTCGGAAAGGGAACGAGGGGACGGTGCGTGGCATGGAAAAGGAACCGCGGGGAGGTTAAACCTCTCCAAATCGGGCAATACTCCAACGAAAATAGTTTTGCCGGGCAAAAAAGCCGGCCAAAACATGACTGGCGGCTCCCAAGGCATATGCATGACCAGTGGAAGGGGGGAAGGGGCGGGCATTGACGTCGCAGTTGTAAGCCGGAATCGGAGTGTTGTTGCATGTACACCATGGAAGAAATCGGGGGGCAAACCACTCGGGTACCCGAGTGCAAACCGGTGGGATTACAGAGCCGGATCTTTCAGAACAAAAGCCACTCCTAAGCATGCGTGGTGCCTGGTCAAAGCTGATTTTCAAGGGTCCTCCCGCCAGAAACACCGAGAAACTGTGGGAAAGGCGTTCTAAGAGGAAAAGGAAGCGAAAATGGGGGGATTTGGAACACAAACGAAGCCGGTCAGGCCCAAAACACCAGGGGGAAAAAAGTGATCTAAAGCGTGGTGGGGTCGGGGAAGGAGTTAAATCCCAGTGATTGGGGACCATCAAAAGCGGGTAACGGGGGGGAATAAAGTCTTGCCTCGAACCGGGGGCAGGCAACCTTAGTAAAAATGGGTAGTTTCCCTGGCGGAAACCCCCCCAAGCCATGGGGTGTAGCAAAAAAAAATCGAAAGCGAAATCGAATCAGAGAGAAAAAAAAAAGGAAAAGAAAAATCAACGGCCGTGGGCTTTCTTGTGGACTGAAACAAGGCCAAATCAATCATACACCGAGGAAGAAAGTTTGTCCCGAAAAGAAGCGCACAGGGTATACTGTCACGGGGGGAGTTGGACCCTCTGGCGCTTTCTATCCTCATGCGGGATGGGCGTTGACCATAAAAAACGGGAGGTCCAACTCCCCTTCAAAAAAAAGGGGCAAGGTACAAACAGCCGTAGTAGAAGCCGGACGTTGTGCGAGACGAAGGGGGGGGGGAGGATCTAACTTCTTCGCAAAACTCAAAACAGCGAACAGAGGGCCCAATCAACACGGGAGGTGGTGGGGGTGTTCCTCCGAAAAAAAAGGGGCAAGCAAGGTTTCTTCATCCTTGGGAGGGTATCCCCGAAAGAAGGGAAAAAATTCTGCAGAAAAAAATCAGGAAAGTCTATTAGCGTTTTTTCTGACGGACAGCCGAGGGGGGCAGTTTGTTCGCGTGGACCTTGCTGGAATGAAGGGGGAAGGTGGCTCAATCAGCGGGAGGGAAAATGAGGCAGGCGGTGTGAAACAAAAAAGACGAGACGGGGCGGGTGACGCGAAAAAAAAACAGCAAAAAACCAGCGAAAAAAAGTCCTGTTGTCGGGAAAAAAGGCAGAGAACGGCGGGGCTAGTAGGGCAAGAAAACCTGCTAAGGGGAAATAAGACGACGAAAGGCAGACACGGAAAAGAAAATTGGGGAAACAGAATTAAAAAATCACTTGAGAGAAAATCATAGGGCGGTGCACCATTGGGACTGTGTTGGGCGAAGAAGGAGAAGCTCTTCCAACCATAAATAGAAGTCCCACTTGTTTTTCAAAAGAAGGGAATGGGGGGCTAACGAAAAAAAAAACCCCAGGTAGAGGGGGGGGGAGGGAGCCGTGGGACAAAAGTGTAAAAAAACCCACGTGGGGTAGTTATTGACCGAAAGAGATGGGAGAAAGCGACCATTTTGAATCCAAACGGACAAAAGGAAAATCGGCGTTAAGTGCCCCCCAGGAAGCCACGTGCAAGTGTCCCGAAAGCAAGCGGCAAGGATCGCTTTCAGCCCTCCTCTGGGGAAAAGAAAAAAAGCCCTTGAGTCAATGGCTACGCAGAGGGCTAGGCTTGCAGGCTTCAAAAGGAAGGGAAACGGCAAAGTTTTGGGGTCCCTCGGATGAATTTGGCCGAAGCAGGGGGACTTCTTCCAACGGAAAAAGAGAAGAAAGAAACAATCCACCAGCAAGTAATATGGCGTCTGGAATACGTTCCTAAAACCCAAAACCCGGTAAACCTTCATTCCCTGGAAAACCGGGAATCCTCGTCACAAAAAAGGCTACTTACTCTCACCCACACAAATGATTAGCTTGGCTTGGGGAGCGTTGGAATTCGTCTCGTTAGTATCGAAACCCTGGTCACAGAATTACGGTCAAAGAACTAAATGGAGTTTGAGGGGGGGGTGGGTTTTTCTTTCACCCAGTAAGAAACATGCCAAACCGGTTGGCAGAAAGAAAGGGGTGAGAAAACAAATCATCGTGTGAAAAAAACTGGGGAGGTCCAAAAATAATGTAAGAAAGAAGATTCGACCAACGGGAAAAGGAGCCTGAAGTTAGTACATGGTCTTGGGCACCCTCGGGCGGCGGCCACCGGGGGAATGTCGCTCGGGCAGACTGGTTCTGGAGCGTCAAGTGGGTTTGGGGGGGAGGAAAAAGACATTGGTAAGTATGGACACGGGAAAAACAAGGCACATTCTAAAAATAGCATTGGGGGTCGGGGAAGAGCGGCAACAATATTCAAAAAAACGAAACGAAAATGTGGGAAAAGGGTGAGGAATGACTACCATTCGCAGGGGGAAAAGGGTGGAGAATTGTTCGAACGGACATTAAGAGTAGACCGGACAAAAAAAAATGTCCATGGCGAAAAACATGGAGCGTCCTATTACTTTCAGCATAAAAAGGGCGGGGGTTGTCGAGGTACCGGACAGGGGGGGGGCGTGTGAGAAAACGGTGGACTTAGAGAATACACTCAAGGAGGAATCAGTTGGGGTAACCCAGTTCGTCTGCGGGGGGGGGGGGACGGGGGGGGTGTGTTGACCAAAGCCCTAGCCGTAAAAAAAGGATAAGTTGAAAAGGCAGCCCCACCACTGACAAGCGGACAAAAAACCTAGAAAAAAGGTCAAAAACACAGCAATGATGAAAAAATCACTAACGAAGTAGAACCATCGCAGGAGAGTCCATCAGAAAGTAAAAAAAAAGAATCTTTATTTCCTGTGTCAACCCCATCAGACAGTTTACATGGAGGGGAACGCAATACTACCGGGTGGTGAGGGTCACGAAGCGGCGGCAAAAAAAATGCCCTTTGAATGTTAATTTGGTCCTCTCGGGAAGGGGGGTTAGGAGGTCCTTCGCGAAGACCGTGGGGGGGGAACGAGCGGAGAGAAGGGTTCCAAAAGAAAGAAACAGGGTCTTCACTAAGGACGGACGGAACGCGGAATAATTAAGGCTGGGAAACGCCGTGATTGGGGGGGGATAGCTAGAAAAAAGAAAAGAGTGTTTGGTCCCAGCCGGACCGGGAAAAAAAACAAAGACATAAAGGCCTCATCCCAAAAAAAAAATGGACGGGGGGGGACTTCTTAAGAGGGGGGGAAATTTGAAGCGTTCGGTTACGGGCTGAGTGAATCAGTAGAATTCTAAAAAAAAAAAGAACCTAGGGGGGCTAAAAAAAAAAACCACGAGGACGGGGGCCGTGGAGACTCCGGACAATGGTACCAAAACTCCCGGTAGAAAAACTGGAAAAAATTTGAACAGATTGGAACGCTCGACTCAAAGGTTGTCACAATCCACGGGGAACAAGTGAAAAAAAAGGAACCCCGAAAAAAACAGCTAAGCTTAGAAATGACCAACGGGCTTGCCTCACTATCAGTGGGGGAGTGAAGAAAAACGTCAGCGGGCCCAAAATGTACGGATGAAAAAAAAAGGGAGTCTGGTGCCAACAGCGGAGCATGAAAAGAAAACACCCGCTGTGAAACAACGGTCACCATGGGGAAAAAACTATCAAGGGGGGGGTCGGAGAAAAAAGATAATTGGAACGGGGCCACGAAACTGGGGAAGGGGCCCAAAGAGAACGGGGACAGCCAACCGAGACGGGGCCGAAACAAGACCTGGTTGCCCACCATATAAAAAACAAATGAGGTAGTATACTTACGCCAAACTGGGGCGAGGGCTCCCAAAAGAATTGAAAGTGAAAAGTGATCTGTGGGAAAGGTGGGGGGAGAAGAGAAGGTAAGCAACAAAACAAAAACCGCGGCCTAGCGCGAAAGGCGAGGGAAAACTCACTGAAAGGTCCGAATGGGGGAAGACGAAAAGAGGGACGCCTGGTTTGGTCCACGGGGCCGCGAATGAAAATGCAGCTGCTAACCGGAAGACTACGGGGTCAAAAGGAAAATGAGGGTAAGGGCCAACTAGACCGTCTCGGGTCTGAACTGGGGGAAAAAAAGGAGACCAAAAAAAGACCCATGGAAAAAGAGAAACTCCAATCAGAGCGAGTCAGAGGAAAAATATGGAAAAAACGCCGTGTGTGGATTTGTGAACTAAAAGAAGGGGGGGTTCTGACGGTGAAGGGCAGGTCTGGCACTTTCAGAAAATCGGGTCCGCCTGCAAACCGGAGCGCTTCTTGGGGGGGGGGGGGGGGGGGGGGGGGGGGGGGGGGGGGGGGGGGGGGGGGGGGGGGGGGGGGGGGGGGGGGGGGAGGGGGGGGGGGGGGGGGGGGGGGGGGGGGGGGGGGGGGTGGGGGGGGGGGGGTGGGGGGGGGGGGGGGGGGGGGGGGGGGGGGGGGGGGTGGGGGGGGGGGGGTGGGCGTTCGTTGAGCAAACTATCTCACACATGGGGAAAAACATAAAGTCATGGTATCCTCGAAGAACACAAAAACAAAACAGAAGTAGAAAGAGATACTGCAGGGGGGGAAAATCGTTTTTGCAAGGAAGCCGGAAAGAGGGGGAGAAGAAGGCAGGACAAACCGGATCTCTAACTATGAGAAGCAGTACGAACGGAAAGCAAAAAACCGGGTAAATGACTCCTCCGATGACGGGCGGGGGGGGAAAAATGGAAGGAACTAACGATCGAGTGGAAACAATAGACGGCACTTAAGCAGGCCGCGGCAGTGGTGGGGACAGCGTCAAAGAAAGTAAAAACGTCGGAATCACAAAGACAAGCCAACAGGCAAACAATCGCTCAGAAGCTAGGAGCACAACTCGACACACGGAAAAAGCCGGGCGGGAAGGAGAAAAAATCCAGCAAAAGTGGCAGGTTCGTGCCGACAATCTCAAGAAATTTTCAAAAAAATTCAGTTGGGTAGGGGCACGAAGAAGCCGGCGAAGTCCAAAAGAAAAATGACCCGGGGACAGAATGGCCGCAATTGACGGGGGGCAGCGGGGGGGGGTACCTAGGGAACGTCATCCCGTGGTTTGGGCCGGGAACAATCGATAAACCGGGGGGGGCAAAAACGCAAGGGAGAGGGTCAAACGGGGGGGGGAGATGAAAAGGAATGGACAAAAACGAAAATGGAGGGGACCGGGGGGGGTGTGGGTTTTGAGGGGATGTTCATGTGTCGCCAGGAACAAAAAACGCATGCGGGGGTGTGGGTCCTCGGGGACTGAGGGAAAGTGCACGGGGAGGGGCAGGGGGACACCCCTAAGTCGTGCGAAGGGCCTGGGCCATTCCTGCGGCCAAGTGAGAAAGGGTAGGCGGGTTGGTATGGACGGGGCAAGGGGGAAAAGGGGGGGGTGAAAAAATCGTGTATTGTGGATCAGCAGCCCTTCTTAATCGGAGAAGAGTTGCGGCGAAGGGGGACCAGGGGAAAGGTGTTTTAAGACATGTGGGAGGAAAAGACCACGGACACGCCATCGGGGTTGAAGGACAAAATGCAGGGTCAAATCGCGATGGAGGGCTGAAAGTCAGCCCAAAAGAGCCTGGAAACCTTAACCAGGGCAACAATGAATAAAAAGGGCAAGGGGGCGAGGAGGAGGGCCACGGTGGACTGCCTAAGAACCAGCCTTATTTCGAAAACACATGCAGGGAGCCCGTGACGAAGGGACCACGAAAGACACCCGGAACTTCATATAAGGCGGTCCCCCACGGGAAAAAAAGTTGACCTTCCCGGAAAAAAATACCAAACCACCACCAAAAAAAACTTTCACCACGGATCGCAACCCGGCTTGAAACACAGCGACGAATTGGAAAAAAAGGCTACAAATTCGGTCCAGTCTTAGGAACTCGAAAACGGCGAGGAGGGCAGGAAACAGCGAGTTGGGCACCCCAAAACCGCTTAGCCGCACAAAAGGGGGCCGAGATTTAGGAAAAAATTTCAGGGCCCCTCGACCCAAAAAAGGGAGAGAGACAGAGGACCATAATTGATGGCTTCCTCGCGGCGGGAAGGGCGAAAAAGAGACGTAGGGGGGGTGAGGGATCAATGGAGATGGAAAGTATTATAAAAGGGGGCAAAAAAGCTAAGGGTGGCGGAATCCTATAGACTTGATTTTAGTGCGTGATCAGAAAAAAAAAAAGAGCAGCTATGCAGGCGGTGCACGGGAAATTGGGACAAACAGAAAAAGCGAAGGAGTTCCTAGAAAATCCCAGTCGTAAGCAATACACCCATAAGGTAAAAAAGAGGGATAAAGCAAAAAAGAAAATGCCAAACCGGGAAAAAGCCAGAAAAAGTCGGCTTTGGGGACTACTGCAAATATGCTCAACAAAAAGGGGACATGTGGGGCCAAGAAGGGGGGGGAGAAAGCGTCCGGGTAAGAACAAGGAAATTGAGCCCGAACCACCACTTGTTTCAACACCGGGCGGAAAGGGCGGGTCAGGAGAAAATGCGAATGGTTGGCTTCCGTGAGAACTGGAAGAGGGGGGGAACGGGGGTGGGGGATGGAAAAACCATGCTTTTTTCAAGAGAAGAGGGGTCCATGGCCCAGTGGGAAAAAGGAAAATTCAGCGGGAAAAAAAAAAAAAAGTAAAAAAAAGGCCCTCAAAACCGAGGGGGCGCCCTCGGCAAAGAGAATGGGAAAAGGAACCGGAGGGGGTTATTCAAAAAAGCCACTGGAAAAACAATACGCGAGGCAGGGAGCAAGCTTTGCCCGAATGAAAAGGACTGACAATCACAGGGTTTGGAACCGAAGGGCTTTGGGGACAACGGTAAAAAAGGCTGAAAGGGAAAGAGCATTCCGAAACCAAAGACGAAAAAGAATCCCAAGGTCCCGCGGAACTGCAAAGAAAAGGAAATGGAAGCGGGAAAAACCCACGCCAGGGGACAAAAGCAAGGCCCCTCCAAGGATAAAAGGCAACATCAAAACCTCAAAAAGTAGGGGAAAAGAGAGACGAAAAACGTGTCTCGCGTTGGTGAGCGTCTGAGGGAGGGGATAAACGCCAAAATGGTGCGTAACCGCCTGATGGAACGTAACAGACGGAAAAACGGGGAGGGGGGGGGTGAGGGCTGTTACAATGCTCCTGCAAAAAGTTTGAAAAAAGTTTTGGGTCCTTGTAGGCCGCAAAAAACATCGCGGGTCAAAAAAGGGTTAGAAAAAAAAAAAAAAAAAAAAAAAAAAAAGAAATGGTGAAGCAGCAAGCTGAAAAAAAAAATGGCGAGGGGGAGCATGAGTGGGGGGGGTGGCACAGGGGAAAATCAGGCAAAGGACTGGGATTCACGGGCCGAGGAAAAGTGATGGCCTGTTACATCGGCAAGAAGGGGGGGGCCAAAGAAACGGCCGACGGAAAAGTTGGTGATGTATGGGGGCCCAAATTGGGTGTCGGGACGAGGAAAGCGTAAGTCCATCACGGCAACGGTGACATTGGGGGAAAGCTGAGGGGAAAAAAGGGAACAGACAGTGATTAAAGGGGCCGTATGAAAACGCCAATAGGAAGTGTTTGGAAACAAAAGGGGGGGGGGAAAGGTACTCCAGCTTCTTTCAGGGGGGGAGCCAAAGGGAAATGGCGACGAGCAGATTGAGAAAGGGCACCCAAAAATGGTAGTCTGGTCCAGCCCGTGCCGTGGCGGGACCAAAGGTATGAGGGGGCGTTTGAAAAAAGGGGCTTGTACAGACTGACCACTCCAGAGATCTTAGGTTGAAAAGAGACTCCTTTCGGCAGACGATGCTGGGAAAAAGTGGGACGGAAAATAAAGAACAACCCAGGAGAGGGATGAAAAAACAAACACAGGCAATCGTGCGGAAAAAGGGGGGGGGGCCGCATAATGATTGATAGAAAAAAAAAATCCAACTAACGTGAGAGGCTAACCGAAGCGGACTAATGCAGAGCGTCCTATGATGAAGGTTTATTTGGCAAGAAAAGAACTGAAAAGTTTAGCACTGGAGAAGGAAATGGAATAAGACAGGTGTTGGGAAGGGAACAAAGAGCGCTGTGGGCCCAAAAATGAGTGGATGTGTGCATCTAATCTCGAAAGTGTCGGGGGAGGGGGAAACGAAGTACGACGGATCGTTCCAATGAGGTAAAAAGAAAAAAGAGGATTCTAAAACGGGCTCTAAAACGAAGGGGGGTAAACGGGGACCCCGTTTGTGGTCACGCAAAAACGAATCCCTGCCCAGGAAAAGAAAGAGGTTTACAAACCAAAAAGAATCTCCCGACGGGGGGAGTGGCTCAAAAAACTGTAGGAAGGGCGGAAGGTCCAACGGCATTACGGTGCTCACTAATCCTGATCGAAAGAGAAAAAATTTGGGTTGAAAAATCAACCAACGGAGGGTATTGGGGAGGGGGGATACTAAGGTGGACCTACTCATGTTCTCAAGGAAGAGACACTTAGAGTTACGCAAAAGACCGAATGAGGGGCCAAAAAAGTAGGCACCTTTCTGCAAAGAAGGAAAAGAACAACAAAAGTCCGGCCCATTGGCAACGAAGGCCTGCACAAGGAACGAGGGGAAATAAATCAGTTGGGGGGTCGGAAAACGAGAGGGACGCGAAGCATTAAAAAAAAAAGTCAAAGAAAAAGGTTCGGTGGGGGGGCAAGGGCGGGGGAAAAGAAGACAAAACGAACACAAAAAAACGCTTACCGGCCAGCAAGGGAAAAAGACATTTGTTTTCCAGATCCCAGGATACTTAAAACTTGGGAAAGAGACTGCCCAGGGAAGAGCAGGTCTAGAATACGGGGGCACTGCCAAACAAACGCGGGGGGGGGGCAAAGAACCGTGGCAAGAGCACCGGTGAAATTGCAAAGCCATCCCACGTTCATGGCGAAAAAAAAAGGGGGAATAAAAAAAAGACCCAGGAAGTGCGCCGTCGGGTCCAGACACGTCAAAAAAAAAAAGGGGAATAAGGGTAGACGAAGGGGGAGATGTAACCGATCGCGGGCGGCCACCAGGGAGGAAAAAAACTATGGGAACGCCCGCCCACTGCACGTACAGAGGGGGAAGAGAAAGTAGAAAACCGCTTAAAAGATTTTACGTGCACAGCAGGAGTACCGAAGATGGCGCAGGGACACAAGGCGGAAATGCGCCTGGGGTAATGGAAGGGAATAGGCAATATCGGGTCAAAGGCAACATCGAGAAGTAAGAAGATCCCCATGTAGACGAACTGAAGAAGGATCTTGAAGGAGAGGGGCAGGGGATTTTTAAAGAAAGGTGGAGGGGGGCGGTAACTGGAGTCGAAAAGAGAGGGAAAGATCCTCTAGAAAAGAGGAAAAAGGGCACTGCCCGAGAAACGCGTCTCAAGACTAGGGGGGGGGGGGCAAGACTCCCTGGATCAAATGCAGTCGGTAAATAGCTCACAAAAAAAAAAGATAGAGAGAAGAGAAAACTGCACTATCAAGGGGGAGATCAGTTGTGAAGGGAAAACACGCCAGCAGGCATGACCACGAAGAATTATGAACTCTAATACGTGCAGGGAAGCCAAAGGGAAAATCCACACCGGACCGTTAAAAGGAAGAAAACGTCGCAACAAGGGGGAGGGGGTTCCCCCAAGGCCAGCAGGCAAGGGAAAAACTCAACGATTCTAGTGGGAGATAAACAACAGACTACGGGAAGGAATCCGCTCGCCATTGGGGGTACGTAAAGCCGTCCGATGGGATTCAGGGTAAAGCCTAAAACGGGAATCAAAATTCAAGAGCACCGTCCCAAGGAGTCAAAAGAACATTCGTTAGGGTAATGAAAAAAAGAAGGGGCGAAGGGATGAGAGCCCCCCCCCCCTGAAACGGCGCGAGACGCAAAGTGGGAAGACAACCAAGAAAGCCCAAAAGATAAGTAAAAAAGTCAAGAGGGGGTCAGGGGGGAAAAAGAAAAAAAAGCGCCGGGGGGGGAAGAATCTCCGTCGCCATCTGGGGGGGCGTCAATTGTAAAAGGTTTGTGACACGCCGGGAGTCATAGTTTTGTTGTTGGAAGGCAAGAGATAAAAAAACAGCTTTTGGGACACAAGACAAGGGGCAGAGGGAAAACGTAATATCCTTCCTCAGGAAAAGCCAGGAAAATTTAAGAAAAAGAGTGGGAGGAAGAAACAAAGCTCGGGGCAATGGAACTTGGTTCCGTGTCATGGGCAGGGGGAAAACAAAACAGGATAAGTTCATGGTCCGACCGTTGCAAAACGATAATACAAAGCCCGTTCGTAATACTCGCGGAAACCAAAGGGGGAGTAAGAAGGTGGGACAACGAGTGGAAAAAGCCCGGGGGTCCAGCCAGTCGCACACAAAAAAGGGGAAAAGATCTTGTAAAGGGGGGGTCGGGTGCAGGGAAAGGGGGGGGTGACCGCCGGGATTGTGACAGCCACACAGCAGGTAAGCGGCAGAAAGATGGGGGGGCTCCGTTGGGGGGGCTTCGAACGGAAAACCAGAAGGGGGGGAACTTGCGGGTCTCCAGCACCCGAGGGAGAAACAAAGAAAAGAAGCTTCGACAGATTACGAGGGGGGGGTGACTAGGACGCCAAAAAAGCAACGCCAACAGGTGGAATTCCCGCAAGAAACAAACATCGCCGTCAGAGGGGGGGAAATGGTCACGGGGTTTGGGAACGGGAGAACAAATGGGAGTTCAAATGGGATTTGAAGACGGAAAACCATCACGGCGGAGAAAAAAGGACACGTCAAAAGAAGAAGAGGGGGGTTCCGACAAGATAAAAAACCGGGCTTTTTTCAGACGAATGGGAAAAAGGGACCGGAAAAAAAAAAATACACCGCGCGAACCCTCCGGAAAAAAAAAAGGGAATGAAAAAATGAAAAAAAGCCGGGCGGGGTGTTTTTGCCCGAAACCAGGAACGTAAACACAGGGTCGTGCTTGGGTGGCGGTGAGCGGAAAGACCCAAAAGCTGAGAAAAAATCCCGACAATGAAGGAAGAGGGGTCCGGGAATGGCGTCAAAGCGAGGGCAGTTTGTACTAAGGAAGGAGGGTGGGGGTTGATCTTATCAGAAGGACCAGGGGCGGATCAAGGGGGGAGACGGGGTTGGGGGCGGTAGGGAAAAAAGCTGGGGGGGATGGGAAGGGGAAAAAAAAGGACTAAACAAAAACACAGGAAAAGATAGGAGAAAGGAGTGCTTTTAAAACAGCTAACGAGGGGAAAAAATAGAGAGCAAATTGCTGCAAAAAAAAGGGAGAAAGGCCAGGAAAAAGAAAATGGAAACGGGCACGGATACGGAATAGAGGGCTGGGCTCAGAAAAAAAAAGACAAGGTGACAAGTGGGGGGGGGGGGGGCTTCGGGGGAGAGCTTCTGAGGAAACCGAGAAAAAATACGCAAGGGGTGAACACCCTGCAATGGGACATGAGAAAACAGGAAAAAAAGGGATGGTTGGGCTCCGGGAAGTGGGAAACAGGGGGCCAAACGACCGTGATTGGTGACGAACAAAAGTCTGGGACGGTCGCCATGGGGCCTGCCAACAAAGAATCAATCACGTGGGGGAGGGGGGAAAAACAAGGCCCATTGAAAAAGAAAAGGGGAACCAAAATCATAAGGGGGCGAACCCCGCCGCGGTGAAGAAAGGGGTCATGCGGGGAGCAACCGGAAGGCATGGGGGCCGGACGCTCGGCTAGAAAAACTTGGAACCCAGAGGGTCCCTTGAGGACAATGAACCCAAAGGGGGGGGGGGTTAGACTCGGATCTTGTGGCGGCGCAACTGGAAAATAAGAAAAAACGACAGGAAGCAGGCAAGGAGAGGAACAAGCCAACAAGCACTAAAAAAAGGATCACTCTGCAGAACGGTGTGGGTGGACACCCTCGTGGAACAAACACAACAAAGGGGATCAGCCGAATCACATGACAAGGGCGAACACAAACGTGAAATCAAAAACAGAGAGGAGGAAAAAGAAAGAAGCCGTATACGTGGGGAGAGGGGTAAGGGGGGGGGCGAGGGGGGAAAGCGGTTCCACGGAGAGGAGTCTATGCAAACTCAAGGGGGAAAAAGGGGCAAAAAAGGGGGTTGGGTTTCTGGGGGGGAAGTCCAGGCGTTGTGGGGACCTCGGTTGGGGGGGGTGGGAACCCGCCCAAGCATCCGAGGGGTCAGTTGAGTCAAGGGGGAAGCGAACTGGGGCGAACAATGGAGGGGGGAAAGTTAAAAACAGTGGAGGTTTCCAGGGGATCGGTAAAGACGACAGAAGGGGGAAAAAAAAGAAAGTTGCCGGGGGGAACGACGGCCCCGGCACAGAGAAGTGGGGGAGGGGCCAAGGGGGGAGAAAAAGATTTTTATTGGCACGTTTGATGCAGGGAACAAAAGAAAAGCATGGGTGCGGGGTCAAAGAATAAACCGGAAAACTTTGAAAAAGTGCAGAGCAGGCAGGGGGGGATGAGGGTTGATGACGAACCCAGGGGAAGAAAGGTGTGGGGGAAAAAGGGTAGGTAATCCAGAAAGCCCTTATTGAGAAAATCAAGGAAAAAAATTGAAGGGGGGGCAGGGAAAGAGAGGAAGAAAACCTAATGACCTGGCAATCCGGCCGGCTGCAAATGTGCCTAGGTAAAATAAAGGGGGGTGGAAAATGGAGCGTTGAAAACTAGCCCCCCGAGAGAGCAGGACTTTTGAAGAAAAACCCGGCTCGGACTGAACGGACCTCGCCCGTCAAGGACCAAGAAAAAAGGGCAAAAAAAAAAAAAACAGGAGGCGCCACTATTGTCACCAGCAGCGGGAAATTGGAAAAAAAAAACAGCAAACTCAGGGGCAGCGGAACCGCCGCGGGGGCGGAGCCAGGAAAACGCAGTAAACCAGGGATGTCTTCCCCGCAAAAAAGGAAAAGGGGGTAGAAAATGACCGAAGAGAACCTTGGTTTGTGAGGAAAAAAAGGTACCAGGGGGAAACAACAAGAACGTGAAGTTTGGCAGAACCGAGGGACACGCCGCCGAGAGGACGACCGGAATCACGTGGACACTAAAGAAGAAGGATAAGGGCGCGTAAGAGAATATGAAGGGAAGGGCCCGGGTGATGGGAAGGAGAAGAAAAAGCCTCATTGTCCAGCACCGTAACGTTGAATCATCCGCGACTGGGCGATGAAGAGGGAAGTCCAAATGGACGTTGACAAGGGCTGAAAAGAAGAGAATCAAGAGGGGATCGAGGAATTGACTACACCACATGGGGGGGACGGTGAGAAAAAAAGGGAAACCTAAAAGTGTCTCCTCAACGCACCGAGAAGGAGACGAAGAAAACTCTCGGGATGGGAAGGGTAGGAAAAAAACAGTGGAAAGGGCCCCGACCTGAACGATCTATGAAGAAGGAAAGGAAAAAAGCTGGGGCCACTAAAAGTTGCCCAAAAACGGGGAAAAAGAAAGACAACCAAAACGACAACAGAGTAAGAAACGCTGTTCCAAGGGTCGGTGGGCCAAAACGGGAAGAAAAAAAAAAAAAGCCATCAAAAAAAAAAAAGGGCAAAACACCAAGGGCCCACAACGAAAGAAAAGGGTGGAAGAATTGTTCAAAATCCGCAGGTTGAAAGTGGTTCACCTGATAAAAAGGGTGCAAAAAAGTTCGGGACCGGGCAATGCCAAACAAAAAGAGTGAAAAAAAAAGCAGAAGGACAATTGCCGCAGATTCCCGTTATAGGATTTTACTGGGGTCAAGAAATAAAACGTGGTGTCGCCTTCGGGGTAGAAAACGTTGGGAAGTGAATGTAGATTGGCGGGACGGAACTTGGGTAAAGGGGCGCCCCTCCGCGCATAAAGGTAGAAACACTCAACCGCCACCTCGGGACAGTTAGAAAAAGACCAAAGATTTGCGCTGAGATTGGGGGGGGGAAACGGGGCGCGCCGGGGGGGTCCGACGATGCGAAGACCGGATCCCTCGGTGCATCAGGGTATGCACGACATAACGGACCAGTCTCGGGTCGATCCGTGGAGGGGATGTCCCACGAACCAGGAAAACGACCACAAGGAAGCGGAGTCATGTACGCCGTGTTAAAATTGGAAAGGCCAGTTCGAAAGGGGCGTTAAAGGCGCACAGATCCGCTCTTGTTCCGGCCTGCCCGAGAGAGGGAGTCTGAGAAGAGCGGACGATCGAACCTTGATCAGAATGGGCAGGGTAGTACAATCATCGAAAGATGAGAAGAGAGAAAGACAGGTGCAATTGATCAAGGGGAGGAGTTTGGAAGGGAAAAAAAGAAGGAAAAAGATCACAGGCAGGACAAAAGCAGTGACCAGGGGGGGGGGGGGGGGGGGGGGGGGGGGGGGGGGAAGGAGAAGCTTAATTTAAGGGAGGAGAATTGAAGTTCCGCCCGTGAACCAAGGAACAGAATGCCAAAAACCGTGCCGTTAAAAGGACTACAAGAAAGGGAAAGGTCGTCAAGGTGCACATGGGCTCGGGGCCAAATAATCATCACGAATTCGAGGGGTAAAAGAAGAACCTAACGCAAAAATGTCAATAAAAAAAGATTCAAAGGGGCCCGTTGGCCTGAGGAAGAAGGAGAAAGATGATTTAAAAGCACCCTTCGAGCTAATTTGAAGAAAAAGCCATCCATTGTCCCTGGGAGGAAAAGCGTCAAGAAACAAACAGGCCCTGCCGGGCGTCCATTTCGTTAGTGCCCCTTAGCGAAAGGAAGGGAAAGCGCGGCACCGATCGTACAACTCTCCCAAATCGCGGCCAATGAATTAACAGAAAAAAGGAAGGGGGGAGCACCACGAACGGCCGGAACCAGTTCAGGGCTAATCAACAAAGAACCATGGTAACAGGGGAGGGGGGAACCCGACCCGCTTTGTTTCCAAAAACAATGCGGGGGGGAATTGAACATGGAAGGCAATCGAGAGAGGGGTGTGCAAAAAGCGAGGGTGCAACTGTGAATTAAACTGGCGGGATGAAGTTCAAAAAAAAAAGAGGGCCGGACAAGTGGAGCCCGGTCCGGGGGGAATTGGGGGGATGCTTGGGGTGCCTCCGCCCGTTTAAAAGAAGGGAAAAAAAACGAAAAAGCGTTCGTAATAACCTCACAAAGAGACTTGGGGGGGGGGCGAAACTCAACGGAGTAGTGGAAAAGAGGAAAGCATCGCCATTGAAAATCGAATTGTTCAGGGACGGGGGGGAGGGAAATGCCCAGGTTGGTTGAAAAAACCAAGCAAGCACAGGAGAAAAGCTAAAAATGACACAATGGAGTTTGGGGAACCGAGACAATGGCTTTGGGGGACCACGCTTAGAAAAATTACACGTGGGGCCACCCATCGGGGGGGGGAAGAAATGCAAAGTTCGATAAGATCCGATTATTGGGAGAGGAACCAGTTGGCAACACGGAAGGGGGGAGGACCCACCAAGCGTGCTCATCCGACAGCGCTCTCGGGAAATATGCTGGAAAAAAGACCCCCGGAAAATTTCGTCGCTGATGAGAGGACCGTGAAAACCCACCCCCACTGGGTCCGGACCGCCACAAGGCTTAATAAAGGGCGGGAAAAAAAAAAGATGAAAAATTTACCTTCTCGACAATTGGAAGGGGTATGAAATGGGGTCCAGAGAAGGCGCGAACGGAAACGTCGGGGGGAAGGCCTCAACCAGAAAAGCAACGGGGGGGCCACATGGGTGTTTGACAGCGAACCAAAAAAGGGGGGTTCGTTTCGGGGGCGGGGAAGGAGGGGATCGGTCGTCGGCCCGCCCCCAGTAAATTTAGGGACAGGTCCACCGCATGGAAGGGGAAGAAAAGTTACCAAAAAAAGTCTCTTTCCCCGCGGTCGTTGAACGGAAAAGACGCGTTTGGAAAGACGGAGTCGTTTCTTGGGGCTAGAAACGCAGGGGGGGGAAAAAAGATGTTGCGCAAGCGCCGGTGGAAGAAAAAATAGTCATGTCTGAAACGGGCCGAAGAAACATGAAATACAGCGGGGGGGAAAAAAGGATTTTCAAAAAGCGACTCGGGAAATGGGGTGGAGCAAGTCACCGAACAACAGCTCACACAGTAAAAAGAAATCCTGAAGAAAAGATGCCAGAAATAATCGGCTTGAAAAATGACTGGCCAGGTGACAGGGGGTGGGGGAGGTCACCCCAAATAGGGCGTCACCCGTAATACACAAGAAAAAGAAGACCACTTGTTGTCCACAAACAAAAGCGGGATGTAAACGAAAACCCCTGAATAAAGGGTGGGGCGGCGCCGGGGACAAGTGTTAAAGGGTAAGGGCCGAAAAAAGATTGCGTGTTTGTCGAAGAAGGGCAAATTGGGCATACAACGTGCAAAAATCGTCCGCCGGGGGGGCCCCGGGTAAAAAAGACTTGGGAGAGGCGTGCCGAGAAAGGGGGCCAGGACGTAAAAAAAAGAAAAATTGAGGAAGACAGCCTCGGCTTCCAGAATCCGTAACAAAAAGGAAAATCAAAATCCGCCATTCGAATCTTGTGCCTTCTTAAAAGGATTGGGAAAAATCACACCAGGGTTGGTGACCCTCAGAGGAGGGAAATGGAGGAAAAGGAGGCCAACGCGAATGACATAACCCCCAACACTACAATTTCGCGGCTGCCACCAGACGTGGACTAAAAAATAAGATGAAAAAAAACGAGAACCAGGGGGGGGGCCCGAATCAAGACTATTCCTAGGACCGCTTCCACAAATATACGCAAAAAAA
>Ga0179593_1699118_pt1 | contig 21567 bp, 20 predicted proteins | sample CZODoug2_1_08_16_FD_185931 | JGI IMG/M metagenome (GOLD analysis project Ga0179593, IMG submission 185931) | Vadose zone soil fungal communities from Angelo Coast Range Reserve, California, USA - CZODoug2_1_08_16fungal (PacBio error correction) | ecosystem: Environmental > Terrestrial > Soil >...
CTACGCGTTGACAAAAAAGGCATCCAAGCCTGTTCATCAACGAAATGGTATCATTCGATGCAAGACACGAGAAACCACTAGGCCCTGGGGAGCGGAAAAAGTGGGAATCCAACACAGGAGAGCCAAGCGACCCGACGGCCCGGAGTGAAAAAACAGTAAAAGGGGCATCATTTTTGCGGGAGGGTCGGGAAGGAAAGAAATCCGTCTGACAACGTGTGGACGAAGAGAAAGTAAAGAGAGGGAAGGGGTAAGGGGTCGGCGAGTTGGAAAAAGGAGGGGGGTGGGCTTTGGTCGTTGGGGGTCGAATCTCGCTGGCGGCGGTCATACGCCTTCTGACTCGTTGACGTAAAGGGGACTAGACGTCGGAGGATCGAAAAAAAGGAAAGAACGGGCAGGAATCGCCATGAAAAAGGTCAAATGTCGAAAAAAAAAAAGGGTAAGGACAGAATGAAAAGGTCCGTGACCACTGTTACGATGAGGAAGGGGCACACGATGGGAGTTCTGGAACCCGAAGCGGGGGGCCTGTATCGCATGACGACCCAGAGAAGGAGAGCGATGGGAGTCGGGAGAAAAGCCTGTAAAGAAGAGGGGCGAACGACAGTGGACTGTCAACTCCTTTACTGACTGTGCGTCTGGCGACTATGCGGCAGGAAGACTACATGAGAGGGGAGGAAAACGAGGGTGAAGGATACGACGACGCTCACCCCAGAGAAAAAAAAAAATTTGAAACTGCACATCCTAATCTCAGATTGGTGCCAAGTCGACTGATAAGGAAAAGAAAGACGCAAAAAATGAAATAGATCGAAAGGAAAAAGCTCAGACTCCGCATACATCCGCTCAAAGTTGAATTATCGGGGGACACTTTTCTTTTCACGCGGAAAGAAGGGCGACAATTTAAAGGTGGGCGTCGGACACGCTCTTGGAAGTGCACAGCGGAGTCCCTGCCTGAGAGAGCCAACCTGCTGGGTTGGGTTAGGGGAAGATGACCTAGATCGTCGTCTCACAATTGAAAAGGGATAGTTCCTCCTCAGCAATTACGCCATGGAATAAACTCCTATGGAAAAGGGAAATTCGGGTAAAGATGGGAGGAAAATATGGCAGAAGAGGAGAGGTAAAACATGAAGGGCGAACTGCTCGCCGCCCGAAGAAATTTGTGAAAAGGCCCCTCTTACACACGGGGTCATTCAAGAACCGGGGGCGGACAAAAAAGATCGGAAAAAGCAACAACAGCGCATAGGACGTAAAGCACTCCCGCTAAAAGGAGCTGAAGGAACCGATCGCGTAGGTGTCCCTTTAATCAAGTCACGGGGAAAAAAAAGCGAAAGGGGAAAATGAAAGGAAGCGAGAACGGTGTTCAGCTTGAAAGAGTTAACGGGAATGCTGGTTTTTTCGGACCCATAGGCGTGTTTATCGACAACGTAGGGGAAAAACAACCAATGCCTCAAACCAGAATTCGCGTGTTAAAGAGGGAAAAAAACCTGAAGGACGGAGGTTTAGTTTCGGGGGGGGGAAGCCATCGAAGGGGTCGCGGTGTAATCCATAGATGACGGAAGAAAAAACGCGGTGCAAACGGAAAAAAAAATTGCGTCGTGGCTCCGCGAAGGTAAGAGGTGCCTCCGAAGTTGAGAAAAAAAGCTGCGGAAGAAGCAACGGGTGGCCGGGACGCAAAAAAAAAAAAAAAAAAAATCCCGGGAGAGTCCGTGACTACCTAAAAAACCAACTCATTTTGGGGAGGGAGGGAAGTTGAGCCGTCCTGGCTAAACTACTGCAATCACGGGGTCCCGGGAAAGAAAAAAAAATCCGCGTACCACTGTCCAATCAACAAGGGCTAACGCGTGAGCCTATTCCCTCCAACGCGGAAAAAACAGGATGACTGCAAAGGCATGCAAATCGGAACCTGAATCGTCGTGGGGCAAAAGAGGTTCGGCGACGCTTTGCGCACTCTGAGAACGCAAGCGATGTAACCAAAGAGAAAAAATCGTCGAGAGCCTGGTTGGGGGAAAAATAAGCTCTTGTAATCGGGAGAGGGAAAAGCCTAAACTATCTCTCCTTTAGATCGACCTGGAGGCCCTTTAATCTATCGAGGCCAGAAGTCGAGGCGTATTCACACAGGCCAAGCGGAAAAGAAAAAATCCGTCCTTTCGGTATGTCGTTTCGGTGCACGGAATGTGAGCTGACCCGCCTATCAGCATCGCGGTCAAACGTCGTTCAGGGCCCTGACAGGAAGCTATGAAATTCAAAAAAGAAAAAACATGCACGAGAAAGGTTGGAAAGCTAAAGCGCCCACAGAAAGGGCCAAGATGCGAACAACGACCTGTTTTCGTCGTCAGCCAAAGAACCGTTATCAGAGACATGACAGAAAAAAAAACACAGGAGGAGGAAAGATAGAGCTGGTTGGGGGGAGAAAATCAGAACACACAGCGTTCGGAAAAACGAACAAAAAGTGTCCGCAGTACCCTGGTCGGTGGGGGCGTAAAGCAAAGGGGAGAACTTCTCGGCATTGAAAGGGCGCGGGGCACGGTCAGACCCCGCAGGCAAGAGAGGCGCACTAGGAGTATCGGGAAACGCCTACGACCGTATAGCGCAAGACTCACGAAAACAAGAGTTTCCTCCCACGAGGAGACGTAGGGGCGACGAGGGATTAAAACGCGATCAAGTTCTCGGAAGATAAGAAAAGGCTCAAAGCGTTTAGCCTGGAAAACTGGATTCGTCCGGCACAACATCCAGACGAGAGTAAAAAAAGCGAAGGAGGGGACGGGGTATGTGCATAAGCTACAAGCAGCAGCCACTCGGGAAGAAAACAAAAAAGTTCATTACGTTCTCCATCTCGTAGAAAAGGGAAAGCTTCAAGACGCGTGAATTCCTTCGCGTGAAAGAAGCTCACTCAGGGGGAGGACGGGGAAAAACAAGCGCTGGGGCGAATATGACTCCGAGGAGAAAGGAAGAAACTAGAAAAGGGGGGGGTGAAATCGCTCTTAGCTCATGCATCAAAGGGAATTAACCCCCCCACGTGGTGGTCGAAAAGTTTAGGGGAGGGACTATCGCGTGTTCTATCCTACGATAACAGGGCGGACTAAAGGGAGACCTGGGACAAACGGTTAAAAACAAACCCGTCAAAGGAGGGGGGAAATATCAAATAAATAAGCACTACAAAGGACGGGACCTGCTTGACGTAGCAGAAATACCCAAAAAGACGGCATATTCATTTCATCGGGGGAAAACGGACAACTCGGCGACTACAGGCAAGGGTAACCGGTACACTTAGAAAACGGCAAGAAAAGAGGGGGAACCTGGGTCAGTTCTAAACTCCAAGTTGCGAAGATAAAAACACCAGTAATACAAAAGACGCTTTCCCTATAACCAAGAAAGGGCAACCCGCAAAATCGCAGGGAGCAAAACCTGACCGACACCGGGGGACTGAGGGGGCCGGGAAACGATTCAGGCTTCCCTTAGGGGAAAGCTCACTTGGTACGGGAGAAAACAACGTCGAGCTGGGAGGGTGGCAGCAGATCAGGGAGGAAACTGGAGAAAAGGGGAATCGGCGGTAAATTTTCCGCGGGAAAGGAGAAGTCAAGGGGGGGGACTCACTCATTTTCGCAAAACAAAAAAGGGAGAGAAAAAGCTAGAGGACATAATCGGAACAGCCTTCGTGCAGCAAAAGACTTCAAGGAGGCGTCTCCCTGCACCACTTAGAATCAAGTCGGAGGATCCTCATAAAACGATGTACCTGTAAAAGAAGGGAAACATCAGAGGGGCCCGGCTCGATCAGCTAGGTGAAAACTGCGGTTCACCGACTGCAATAGTTGGGTAAAGGGGGGATCTCGAAAACAGTTGATGGAGCGCGAAGAAAATGTACACTTAGAAGGGAGGAAGAAAACTCTGAGCGGGGGGTCCTCGTTACGCAGAGGCAGGCAGGTGAATGGAAGGAGCGAGAAGTCACGAAGTCTCCGTAGGAGCCGGCGTGGAACTGAGGGATCTTGAGACAATGGCGACAAAAAAAGTGGCGGCGCGTGGAGTCTACGCAAACGCAACTTGAAGGGGTCAGGAAAAGATTAAGGGACTCTGAAGTGCAACTAGAAAGAAAAGGGAAGGTGTAAAGGGGAGAAAAGCGTCTCACCTTGGAGGCTCCCGGGAGGACAGTCAAAAAGAATAGAGAAAGGGGATCCGAACAGAGAAAAAGGCGGAAAAAGTCAAAGCTCACCATCTTTCCGAAAGCAGAGTCAAAACTGACTTCGGTAGTGGACGGAAAGGTGACGAAGAAAAGGGAGCACGAAGAAGGGGGAGAAGGAAAACCAGTGCCCGGACGTTTTCTGGCGCCCGCGCCGAAGAGAGAAGCGGACAATAGCGAATTACCCTATCCAAAGAGGAGGGCCAACACTACCCAATCCTATTTGAACACATAAACAAACATATCGCGGTATGGGACGCGCAAGGACAAAGGTGACAAAGCAGGTCTCGACCGTATGGCCCTACAAGAGGGACAACTTTCCTCTCTACGTTTATAAGGGAGAATCGTAGAGGTCGCCGGAGACTGAACTCGCTGCGGTGGCGATCTATTCCAAAGACGATGGAATGATGAAGGGGGTGGGCTTGACAGGGGGGGGGGGGGGGGGGGTCGGAGATCGGGTTCTTTTTATTAACAAGGTCTGGGAAAAATACGTCGGAGAAAAGCTATAGAGCGAACAACGGGGAAACGAAGAGATCTACTACGCAGGTCATATCGGAAGAGAAGGAAGAAAACCACAAAAAAGCAACGAAATACCGAGCACTCTCAAAGGGGCTAAGTCCATATTTAAACAGACAAGAGAGAAGAGATCGGGGGGAAGCCGAGAACACGCAGCACAAAGGCTGCCACGAGGCACTACAAGGGAGAGGGGGCCGCTGTGAGACCAATCAAAGAGGATGGGGGGAGTAACGCCTTCTCAAGCTGTCAGAGTGGAGTACGTCGTGCAACGTAAAGACGCATAAGAGAAAGAGAGAATGAAGCGCGTTTTTTTTGCCTGGCTGGGGGGGGGGGGAATTTGGGGTTGTGTTTGAGAGATCACGAGCTGAGGCTGGTCAATGTTCAGTCGGCGCGTGGAGCTAGGGAAGGAAAGGGCAGGCAAGTGCACCTTCAACAAAGAGGGGGTAAAGGAAAGGGAAGGGGTGGTCTCATTTTCGAGAAACCGGACGATTGCCAAGGTGAACACGCTTTGGAGGAAATGCGTACGAGGGGGAAAGAGGCGAAACAGCAGTGTCGCGTTGGTATGTAGTACGAAGAAAGAAAAAGGTTAGAGGAAGAAAGGGATTCAGGATCGAAGGAAAGGAATGGAGGGAGAAGAAAGGGTTTATCAATCGAAAGGAGGGGGAAAAAAAGAAGGGGGGGCGGCCGGATGAGAAGATTCGAGGACTGTAAACGACAAATCGAAAAAAGAATTAGGGGGGGGGGGGGACTTCTACCAAAGAAAAACACGCTAACCTGTCTCGCCAAGGAGAAAAATGTCCAGGAAAGAAGATAAAGCCTTGGGTCACATCGGGAGACCTTCTTCAAAAGTAAGGAAATGAGGACGTGACCCTCCTCGCCTCGCGATGGCAGGCGTGCAGAGGGAGGAACGGAGGCATCCTCCTTCTATGGTCTCGAAAAGGGAGGAAAAAAAGGAAAAGTGTGAGAAAGGATCGAAGAAAGAAAACTTCGGGGAAGGAGGACCCAGGAGATGCAAGGAAACGACGAAGGGACTGGAATCGTACAAGGAGGGGAGACTTCGGATTTCTTCCTTATCGAAAGGACGTCGTGAAAGAGGGGGCACCGCGAATTTAAGCCGTGAAGAAGGAAAGGGACACCAAAAGGGGGGAAAAAAAGTCCCCTATGACACGGCAGGGATCAAACGGGGGACTAATAAAGATCGGGGTTGCGAACTGCAATCAGGGGAAAGGAAAGTGCCCCGTCGGCCACGTTCCAAGTCAGGAGGGGGAAAATCTAGCGCCAGACTGACGATCGTGGAAGGGGGAAAAAACAAGGAAAGGGGGGCAGGGGGGACGAATCTAAGACAAGTGAGCTGAAAAGAGGACCGAGAGGCAAGGGTCACGGTGAGTTCGGAGCAGGGGGGGGAGGAAAAGACCAGAGAAAGGGGGGGTTCTCTTTGGCAAGGAGGGTTAGGAGGTAAGAATGGTGGGTGGGGGGGAATAGGGAGGGGTTTGTCGGGTAGGGTAGCCGAAAGTAAGGGGAGGAAGAGGATCGTTCGAGCTCTTGTTCAGGCTCCGGGGGAGAGGAATGAGGTGGGGAGGGGGGGGAGGATTTAAAAAGCGAACTGACGAGAAGGGGGAGGTTCAATCAAAGAAAGAAGTCACAAATGCGGCAGTCTTGCTTCAGGGAGATCCGAGGAGAGGAAGACCTAAAAGCGGGAGGGCTGCTCTAAAAAAGGAAAAATTCTAGAGAAGTTCTGATAGCCCATGGGGGGAGAGGGTACAATACCAGAGAGTCAACAGAAAAGAAGGAACTGGAGGGGGGGGTTGATTCCCTCAGTGCAAGGAAGGGGAGGAGGAATAAGAATCATTAGTAAAAACAACGAGGAGGAGAAGGGGTCGGGAAGCCCTTCAGCCAATTTCCAAAGCGCTTGGTCATCGCAAGGTAAGGGGGTGTCCCGCCTACTCTCACGGAGTTCGAAAAGAGGGGGAAGGAACCTAAGGAAGGCGGAAAGAGCGGAGAAAGTAACTTATTGACACGTGACAGCACGGAAAAAAAAGGAAAAGTTGGAGACAATTCTGGAGTTAGAGGGAGTGAACCACTTCAAGGGACTAGGGAGTCAAGGCGGTTGTGGGACCTACGAAAGAGCCCGAGAGGGGGGGAGTAGGCCCTTTTTCTCACAACTTGGGAAGGAAAGAAGAAGAGGGCCCTATAAATGAGAAGTTCGTGGAAAAAGAAAGAGGGACCAGACGACCTGAGGTCGGGATGCCACAAATTCAGGCTGTCATCAAGACCTTCGGGGGGGGGGCATGTCGATAGTCTAAAGAAGGAACAAAAAAAAGATCATATCGACTTCAAAGTGAGGGGGGAAGTGGTACTGGCAAACGCTCGGGTCACTGCAAAAGAAATGGGTCACAAGGCCGAACGGAAGCCAAAAAAAGAAAAAAGGGACTAACACTCGGAGCGAAACCGACCAATGTTGTTTCAGTGTCAAAACCTGGGGGCAAAGACATGCCAAAAAATCTCAGAAACAACACACTGATTGATGGAAAAAAGTAGAAAGGGTTTGGTGGATGACTTACCCAACACGTTCTGCGGGATTAAAGGGGGCGGGGGCGGTTGCTCCGATTGGTAAGAGAAAATCAGGGGGTTGGGGGGGAGGACGAGTCCTTGGGGAAAAAAAAAGGACTCTGTGTGGAAAAAAGGGGACGCGTGGGGGTCACGCCACTGCCCGGCGTCTAAGAGGGGGCTGGGGCAGCTAGGAGCCCTAAGACGAATGGGCAAGAAAGAAAGCAGAAAAGAGAGACATCTTCAAGAGTCCATGGCCTTGGGGGGAAGACCGGCAGGAAATTACGTCGCGAGGGGAGGAAGGAAGCGATAAAGGGTGGGTCGGAAACTTTCAGCTAGCAGGAAGGTGAGAAAGGACAAAAAAAGGGTGGTCTCTGTCTGACAAACCGCTCAGAGAAGATCGTGCGGAAGAGTACTGGGACGGACCGACCGGCGAACAAACCTCTGAGAAAAGGGAGACCTCGAGCCCCGTGTCAAGCGAGTCAGAAGGGAGAAAAAGGAGGGAGAGATACTTCTTCGCTGCCAAAGGGACGGGGAAATTATCGTCGAGGAAAAAGAGGGGGTCTCACTCAGGGGAGGCGATCGTGCTTTCGGGAAAGTGGTAAAGAAGGGACAGGCGTCGGATTTGTGGATCAAGGAGGGGGGAAAAAGGCAGAAGCACCTCTTCCCACGAAATGCTCCAAACCAAAGATCTTGGGGAGGAGGAGGTCAGGAGTCAAAAAAGCGAGGAGGTCTAGAGTACAAAAAGAAGGGCGCGCAAGGAAATAACGTTACATCCCGTAAGATAACACAGGGAGAAAGAAAGACGAGAGAAAGCTCCTCTCAGAAGGGCACGAATCAGGGGAAAGAAGAACCCTACAGGTGGGGAGGGGAATCTCAGGGTGACTCTGACATGAAGTTCAGGCAAAGAAAAGAAAAAGAGAAGCATTGCAAGATCGGAAAAAGGAAAGACTAGCTAACTAGGTGACACCTTGGTAGGGGGGAGAGGAATGGCGAAGAAGTGGGCACTAACTAAGCGGGGGTACGAGAAAAAAAGCCGGGAAAAAAACCTCAAAAAAAACAAAGCTCTCTTGTCTGGCCAAATAGAGAAAAAAAAGCACCTGTGAAAAATTTACATTCCACAATAGGAGATCGCGTACTAGAAAGGTGGGGGGGAGGGGAAGGGGGGGGGATGAAACCTCCAACGGAGGGAGTGGTTCGGGGATCCTGCAACGAAGGAAGGGAAGAAGATGAATCAACTCAGGGGGTCAAAGAAGAAGGGGAAAATGGGAACTCTTTTCAGAACCATTGAAGGAAAAGGCAGCTGGTCCAACGGTAGGGAAGCGAAGAAGAGTAAAATCTTTTGAAAAAAAAAAAAAAAAAAAAAGACATACTAGGGGGTAACCCCTGCCAGTGAGTCATAGGAGGAGGGAAAGACATTGGCGAAGGGGAGGGTAGGAAACGAGAATTCAGGCCGACACGCACGGAAGGATCTCAGTAGTCGGCCAGTGGAAACGGGAAAAGAAAGAAAAAAGTCCTGAAAAGAGGAAGATTTCCATTACAGACAGTCGTCCAGGTGAAAAAAAAAGAAGAGTCGTCAGGTCGACGAGGCGGGGCGAGCTGAGGCGAAAATGTCACACGTAAAAAAATCTCGGAGTCAAGGGATTCAGCGTTCGCGAGATAAAAAGAAATCCGAAAGGGAGTAGAGTCATTGCGCAGGGGGAGTTTCACGAGGGACTAAGTCCCGGAGCGAAGATCCCGCAAGGCTGCGGGGCAGTCGAGGGAGGGGAAAAATGGGGCCGGCGGCGGAAAGGGTCTGGAGGGAGAGGGTTTGGGGGGTATCCTTCAGCAACTTGGGTCTGGGGGTGTAAAGAAGGAGGGTAGTCGCGAAGGGCACGAACCCGGAGGGAGCTTGCCGCGATCCCACTGTCTGCAAGCTGGAAGAAATCCCAGAAAAAAGTCTCTATATCATAGGGAGCATCGGGGGGTCAAACCTCAGAAGGGAGAAAAGGGCGGTGGAGTAATCCACAACACGAGTGCCACGTACGCCAGAGTCCCTCAAAAAGAAGGAAAAACTTTAACAAGAAATTTGAAAGTTCGGTCAGTAGAGGGAGAAAACTCGCCCGGAAAAGGAAAGAAGTGAGTTTGGGAACGGCGCTTCGCCAGGAAGGAGGAAAGTCCTCGGCGCCACGCGCAAAGGCGTATGGAAGAAAGAAGGAACAAGACTTCTGAGATCAAACCCCGAAAAAAAGAAGGTCTAAAAAACACAAGAGTGAGGATGCGTGCCGACGGGAGCCGCGAAGGGGGGCAGGGAAGGTCTCGACCGTATATCCAGACCGCCTAGAGAAGGAAAAAAAGAAAAATCGGGTCTCGGTTAACAAAGGGAGGGACTTCGGAAAAAAGGAAACGAGATCCGCTGCTATTCCCACCGGCTGACGAGCACGGGAATTCACAAGGGCGTTGGACAAAGGGGAGGGGGGCCTTTAGTTCCAGGGGTTGGGTGGAAAAAAAAAAAACTGAAAATAAGGGCCCTTTATTAAAAGGAGTTGTGGAAGAAGGGGGGGAAGGGATAGAGAAAGAAGAGAGAGAGCAAAACAACGAGAAAGAGAGATCGACGCGTTTCAGATCGAGAATACTTGAAAGGGATGGTCGGGTACCGTCATCTTCGGCACCGGGGAAACGAAATTTAAAAAAAGAAAATCCTCTCGGGGTCAGTGCGCGTAAAAGAAGGGGGGGAATCCGAGAAGGGGGAACTCCTACCCGAGAACGAGGCAGACCGGCGAACCGTGAAAAGGGAGGGGAGCTTGGAACGATCACCGGCGCGGAAAAAAATTCAGAAAGTTATGGAACGAGGTTCTATAAGGAACTGTCTTTCAAATTGTGCAAATGGAGGCGACGAGATAAGGCGGTTTTGGGGAAGGCGGGGGGGGCTTGGCGGGTGTTGTTGTCAGGGGTACTAAGAGGGGGAGACAGGCATTAGGAATTCCAGACTAAAAGGGGACTCGGGGAGGGACGAGGGGGAGGGAGGAAAACATCAACGAACGGAGCAAGAGCCAGGAAAGGGAGTGTCTAAGGCGAGAGGACGTCGTGGGAAAACATCGGAACTCGCCAGGGAACAACAAGTTGGGGAGGAAAAGCAATGGCAACAGGTGCGAGTGAGGGAAAGACGAACCTACGTGGGGCCCTTTAGGTATCTGGAAAATCGATCCTCGAACTCTGGGACAAGGAAGGGGGGAGGGGTCTAGGGACCTTCATCGATATAAAAGAGGGGGGAAAACTACATGGGAAAGGGGCTACACTCGACACCGGAAGTATCGTTCGTTAAAGAAGAGAACGCATCGTAATGAAACTACAGAGCTGAAACAAGATTCCAAAGTGCGGGCCTTCAGGGAAAGACATCAAAAAGGGGGGAGAACTCAAAGTACGCCTGTCGAAGGGGGAAACACTATCGAAAGCATACCTGGCATACATCGTCGTCGCTAAGGAGACATGAGGAATCGGGATGGGGGGGCCCTCTCACCTTACGCGCCTCGGCTAAAGGGGGAGGGGAGGTCAAAGGGAAAAGCTAATCACTCCGAGTGCGATAACGATATTCTTACGGACATGAAGAAGGCAAGAAGGTCGACTACGTCTACATTGAAGAATGCTCAAAGATCGGAGGAGTTAAAAGAAACAAAGGGGTAGGGGCCTGTCAGGGAAAGGAGAGGGGAGACGGAACAGGAAGGGGGAGGGAGTCATTAGGAAGTCCACGTGAATGGAGTTATGCGCCGGGGGGCCGGAAAACTAAAAGGGAAGGGAAAACCCCGGAAGGTACCAGAAGACTAAGGGGAGAAAAATAATCTTAGAAAGAAAGTTGCGGAAACGATGGCTAACGAGGTTGTGGTGAGCGACTGTAGACGTCCAGTGCCTTCAATTGTTGGTGGCAAGGACACTTCCCGGGCATCAGTACCCGTTCGCCAGATGAAAGTATCGAAGAAGCCAACGCAACCAAAGGCAGAAAAGGTGGGGGAGGACTTCACTACAGCTAAGAGAGGTATAGGAAAAAGGGGTTAAAATCTAGGGGAGGTGCAAATTAAAGGAGTTCGAAGGTCCACGACTGAGAAAAGAGGGACGGGGGGGCCCCGGTCGTGTGGGATCTGTCAGAACCCTCAACTTTTTAGAATGGACAACGGGAGATTACAAATGACTTTACCAAGTGAAAAACATATGGGGGGGTGTTCGGCCGGGGGAAGAATACGCAGCAGATCCTCTTGAGGTTCTTAGGAAGAGGACTTCAGAGGAAATGGGGTCCAAGTCACAAGCAGCGACGGGCTAAGGGCTGGGTTCGAGAAGGCGGAGAGGAGGAACCGAGAATGAAAAGGGAGTCAAACGTTGCAATGACGGAGAGCGGCGATCAAGGCGGGGGCTAGACCAAAATCAAGTGAAAGAAAAGAGACGATCCCAGACTCGGTGTGGTCGGGAAAGGTTGGGGGGAAAAGATTTGGGGAGAAGCAACACCGAGAAAAAAAAAAAATGAATGGACGGGGGGAAAATCGATCCTCCGGCTTCAAGGGAAAGGAAGACGTCCCAATGTTGGGAAGGGGCGATTTCCACGACGGAGGAAGAGGCCTTACCCAGTTAAAGGGGGAAGGGAGTCGCGAGCAGCTGGGGGAGGGGAGTCAAAATTCTGCGATCGGCGACTAGTTGGAGCCGGTTCAGGTACTGGGACTAGGAAAGCTGATGCACGTACACAGATCGTCTGAGCCGACAGCCCGCCTCAAAGGCTGTTCATGGCGAGGGAGCTATCTTAAGATTACATAGATAGGGAAAAAAAAGTGGAGGGGATCTCATCTTGGAAAAGAAGCGTCGGACGCCGACAATTAGTCTGGGAAGTCCGGCGGAACAACATTGATCCGGTGGCAGAATTGCCGTCGTTATGTAAAAGGGGGGGAAAGTGGACAGTCGATCGAATTACGGAAGGAGTGTGGCCGCGCAAAAGGGATTTGGCTGCAATGTGGAAGCCGCCATAGAGATGGAATGATTCGAATGAAAGAAGTGGTAAGAGTCGAAAAGCAATCCCAGGGCGATGAAACCAGCAGGGGGAAAGAACCTAACCGGAGTCAAGCCAGGGCAGAACGCTGGTTTTGCGGAGAAGATTCAAAAAACATCTAGCAACAACAAAACAGCTGAAAGCATATAGGGTTGGTGAATGGCAGACAGTCATGGGGGCTGACAGAACATTGGTCGGGGATCAGGGGGGAAAGAACTGGGTCGGTTTGGACCCGGGAGAATGGGCACCGGGCTCAAGGTTGCACGTAGAGCGCTTGGGAACGACGGAACGTCCCTGCTATAGCAGGGGCTGATGGACGAGGGGAAGCTATGAGCCCGTCTGGAGAACTAAGCCGCCGGACAAAAAAGGACTCACGAGTCTAATCATTGTCCCCCAGAGAAAAGACAAGACGTCGTCGAAGGAGAGGGATTGACTCAGGGAAGAAGTTCTCGGGGAAAGAAGAGCGAAGGACCTCTCAAGCAGCGAAGAGTGACCTAAGAAGGAAAAGGTATTCTGGGTCCACACAAGAGGGGGGGAATATAGAGAAAAGGGGAACAGCGGGGAAGGGATGAGCGAACCGCTACAGCCCGATGCGACAAAATCGTGAAAAGCTCTTTCGGGTAAGATATGAGAAAGGAGAAAAGAGGAGACTTTCTCTGAAAAAAGAGAAATGCTGAAGAAATAGTCCGCGTACAACGCTCCACGAATTGGATGCGAAAAAAACATAAGTGAGCCGGATGCTCGAGTCCAGATGAAAATGCGATTGTTTGAAACCTACAGAAGGGGGTAAGCCATCAACGTAGGAACAAAGGGAAGGTTCTAAATGAAAAAAAGCGTCTTGGCTCGAGTAGGGGGGGTAGAACTCATAAGGGACGGGGAACGGCCACGATGCGCCCAGGGCGACAAAAATTAGCCTATTTCGCCGAGACACAGGCAGGGCATCAATCAGCGAGAAGGAAAAGGACAAAGGCCACCGACCGAGTGTGAATTGATAAAGGGAAAAAAAAACGAAAGGAATTACCTGGCGTTCCGATAAATAACATGGCAGCCGATCGAACAACCGACCCAAGAGAGGAAGAAGGGGAACCTGGGTCATTGATCTGCAAGGGCGCGAAAAACGGGAGAAGAACCCGCAGAGGCGCCCAACCAGGAAATTTCACCGCAAACCCTGAACTAGATTCCTCGGTGGTGAAGGGGGTCCAAAAACAGGACGAAACTGGACAGGAAAGTATGTCGGAAACACTATTATATAAAGACGTAGGGATTAACACGTCAGATGCTATGGGGTCAAGGGAGGAGAAACTCTAGGGGGGATAGATGCTTTAAGAAAAAGAGTGGAAAAGAAAACTCTGTGGAAAACCATTGAAAAGGGGGCAGGAAAACTTCTCCAGTTGGAAAAGAAAAAGCATTGAAAGTCAGACGTGGAATCTGAAATAGAACAATGGCCCAAGGCGCCATATTAATATTGCATTAATTGTCCACCCTTGACAGGGATTAACTGGTATAAATCCAAGAACGACAACTCGTGGAATATCTCAAAAAAAGGAACCCAAATAACTAGCATTTAAGCCAGGGAAAAAAAAAAGACGACCTAAACTTCCTTTTCACCGAGGAAAGAGAGGTGAACGAAAAGGTAGACATTACGGGGCTTGGCGCCCAAGAAAATGGAAAAGTAAATATGTTCGCAAAACTCGGATTGGGGAGTAGTCATCAGGGCGCCAGACATAGGCCAGTAAGCAAAAGGAATTAAGGCCGCTGTCAGGAACGAAATTCTGGGGGCAGTGCAGGGAAGGGGGGGGGCCCAAAAGTCTATCTTATGAGTTCAGGACAATGGCATCCGGAGAAGGGGGTTGGGCGCGGCGTTTGGCCCGTGACGGCCAACCACTTGGGATGTCGTGCCCGGACTTAGACGAAGAGCGCGGTGCACGAACGCTCCCCAAGGGGTCAAAAACAGGATTTTGCAAGCGGGGGGTCGAAGGGCACAAGGTATCGCGTATTCATCGACATGCCAATCCATCGCGAAAAGAATAAAAGGAAGAAGGGAGGGGGATCTGTCCGAGAACGAAAGGTACCAAAAAGGGGGGAACACTTCGGGAAATCAGCCCCGTCACCCGGCCAGCCTAAAAATCGTCTAAGAAAGCGTGGAACGCCATCTATTCCGGGTCCTGGAACGGGAGAGACTGAAAGTAAGGGTCAAGGAGGGAAGTTAGTGGTTGAAGTTGCCGGAACCCCGCGCTACGTAAGGGAACTCAAAAAGCAAACCGCGGGATAGGGAAGCCACAGGAAGTCGTACACCACACAAAAGCCAGGAAACCAGAAGGGACACCAAAACTGCGTACGTAGGGGGGGTTAGGGGGCTCGGTATCTCGAGAAAAAAAGGGACAAGGGCACTACGTGGTCAGAGAATATCCCGAAAAACTCTAGAAATGAAGGTCAAGCTGCGGGGGAGAAATTTTGCCGCGGCGTCCGGTCGCGTGCCGAGAAGGGAGCCTCTGCATCGGGCGGGAGGGTGCTCTCGCAGGAGGGACCAAAAAAAAGAAGGACGCTCACGAAGTGTAATGGGGCGTTGTGACATCTGGGAGGGCGTCGGCGAATCTGAGGAGGTACAGGCTTTTCTGAAGGAAGGGGTGTTGCCAAAGAGAAATCTCGCCCGGTAGATAGACAAACAACAACAACTGGGAAAAGCGATATCTAACGTTTAAAGCGCAAGAAAAAATCACAACCGGTCAAAACAAGACCAGGGACCGAACTCACGCGAGCCAAGTGTCACGCAGGGATCGAGGACAACGTGAGAGAAAGCCGTGAAGGCGGGAAAGCAGCGCCTAGAAGAAGTCGCGACCGCGACGGACCTGCGGTATACCAGGACCAAGTGAAGTACAAATTATAGAGGAGGTCGGGCTATCGTCGAAGGCGGGGGCGACCTCGCCATACTCGCGATGCAGAAATTCTTCGAAAAAAAAGTTTTGTGAAAAAAAAAGTTGAAAGTCTTTGGGGGGTGACTATCTCGAAGAATTCGGGGCGGGGGAAAAGTAGGACACAAATGCGACCTTGAAAGGAAAACTGGTTAACTAGTTCGACGAGGGCGAAGCGCACGTGCAAACTTACATGTCATCGAAATGAACTTTCGGGAAGGAAATCGCAAGTAAATGAAACTCGGGCGGGACGCTAAAGGAAATTCACGATGGGGCCGAGACTAACCGACTTTCAGTGGTACTTTAGGTATCGGAATAGGGGATCTCCGGAATTGGGGATCGCGATGGATTCAAAAAGGGAAAGGAAGGCATTCACGGCAGACACAGTTGATCACAGAAGAACAACTCGGCCACCTCAGGGACTGACTGGCTTGGGCACGAAATAATCTCTACGAAATCGAAAAGGACGTTCCAGCAAAAAAAAAAAAAAAAAAAAAAAACAACCCCAAACAAAAAAAAAAGGGACCACCCGACAAACGCCAACAAAGACCCCCAAAGTGAACGCTAGGCCACATGACAAAAAATACACGAACGAAAAACAGAATACGGGTACGCTACAGGGCCAAATACGTGCCTCACTAACCACTGCCACGACCCCCCGCCCAAGAAAAAGAGCGTGAAAACGGACCCACGGAGAGGGAGCCCAACCTGTCAAGCGGCTGTCGGACGGCTGTTGAGGCCGAGAAGCTGGCAGGCCAGAACCTGTCAAGTACCTTGAGAAGACACGCAGGGCCCTCCATGAAAAGGCGCAAAGAAAAAATAAGAAAAGCGGGAGGGAGTTACGGAGTGTAAAAGTGAAGAGGAGAACCACACAAAAGAAAAAAAAAAAAAAAAGGGCCCATAGCTCACCCTCATCTAACCACCCCCCATCGGAACCCCATACAAGACCAACACCAAAAAAAAAATCACCATCCCACCTCTCTGTCCCTAGCGCACTGGGTACCCCCAAAGTGCAGCCCACAGTACTTAACCAAAAAAAAAAGTCAAAGAAGCTATCCATAAAAAAACACCGGAACCACCGGCCAAAAACTACCCTGACGGCGGGACAGGGCGCACGCACAAGAAAGGATGTCACAGGCTTACGGCGGAGCCTTGCCGCGCATGATTGGACTGTACAACCCGGGCGGACCCACGGCCGGGCACTCAATCGCATGCGGTGGAACGGCAAAGCACAAAACAGAAGAAGGCGGCCTGTCCCCTGCCGGGGCGCCGCCCAAGTCCAACCAACACACGAAATGAAGGCGCCGCGCACTTGAGAAGCCCCCGGCGTTCGGTTCTACAAAAACCCGTGGAGCTCCGTAATACCACCATGGGACGGACGAGGCTGGAAAGCCCACAAGGGATGAGCCCCCCGCGGCATACACGCAAGCAACTGCAAACCAACAGCGTGGGACACGCCAAACGGAGAACCGGGACCGGCGGGAAAGAGGACCCGGCCCCGAGCACGATACATCGAACAACACACCGGAGAAAAGCGGCGCCTCGGCCAACGAGTGAATGAATCGGGGACCCCTCTGACCGCGCTAAGGAGAACACATAATAGACCCGGCACACTGCTGGGGGCAGCGCCCTCTTTAGGCCGAAACCGCATCCCAGCGCACCCCGGCGGGGCTCCAGCACATGTAACGCAAGACTTCAACAACCACCCCCACTGAGCACAATGGATACACAACCACACTCCCATCACAACTACGGCGCCCCAAACTACCCAAAACAACCGGTTCCTCCCGATACATACCACGGGAGCGGTCAACTAGCTTAGCCGGGCCCCCGTCCGGTGCCCCCAGGCCGATGGAAACTTTCCGCCCGACGGCTGACACCACGTTGGGGGAACGTGGACCACAAAGGCCGCGGTTCCGCGTTACCGCTGCCACCCTCGCCGGCGTCGGGACCGCAAACCAGAACCACGCCGGGTGCCACCCCCGCACCCGGCTACGAACAGCCGCACGCCTCAGACCAAAAAGAAAAAGAAAAAATCAAAAGATAAGAAACACAAGCGCTCCCGTGACGCGAGCCAAGCGCATGAGCTTCCGTTCGGCCTCGCTCGCGAGGATGGCTATAAGAAGTACAGCAGGAGCGCACGGTCGCCCACTGGAACGCGACCCCCCGCGGAGTGGATATCCCCTGGGGGGGGTTCGTTAACGTCAAAAAATTCAATAGAACGCAACTCTCAAGATAGGGGAAGAAACCATTGTCCTGCTATACGAAGCAAACCTTGTCACAGACTCAAGACGAGACAAGGGAAGTCGTCGGTACAAAAAAAAGAGAAATCCGACGGATGCGGCCGCGCGAGCGAAGCTTTAAGAAGCTCAAAGAAGCAGAGTTCGCGCGATTTCTTATGTGAATTTGCAAAGCCTCAGAAACAAGAGGAAAAGGGAGTGATACTGAGAAACGCTTGCCGTCATTTGAAAGGGTGACCTCGGACGCGAGCCGGGAAAGCGGGGGTTTATAAAAAGGTCCAACAGGGAAAGATAGTCCAAGGTGATGAGCCGAGTATCAGAAGGTCAAAGCCAAGGTGACCATAAGGGAAGTTGAAAAACTAAGTAATGTGGGAACGAAAAAACGAGATCAAACAGACGAGGCAGAGTCGATCGGGGCAAAGGCGGGCGCCTTCCCGAAGATCAATAGGGCCCCGCGGAAAACGTTTCCCCAGTTACAAAACTGGGCCGGTGGGCCACTCACGATATAGGACGCTGGCCACGAACCCAGATTGGATTGACTACTACGCAGAGATCTCATAAGGACCCAGAGTACTCGACGGAAGGTGTCTTGGTAAAGAGGAGGTGGGCCGAAGGAGCGTTGGGCACCGTCTACCTACTTTGTGTCGCGTGGGCCACCGAGAAGACTGAAAGTCGTTGGTTCGTAACCTCAAGGGGGGGGGTTGTTAGCGTCAAACGTAGGGAGAATTGCCTATAAACCCACAGGTAGAGGAACTCTTGTTCGAGGTCTGCCGGGGGGGGGGTGTTTTTTTTTTTGCACGATCGCACCAATGGGGGATTAAATGACGAAAGGGTAACGGTCGTCTGTGTAGCCCCTGACTCACCAGCTTTCGGGAAGTGCGTTCTCAAACTAGGATCTTAGCCCGAACGGCCCGTTTCTTCCTAAGTTTTGAGAATTTAAGGGAAGCCTCAAGGGCTCGCAATGAGTGAACGTATCCACTGGGGCCGTGAATACCTACTCAGACTAGCAGAGAGGTGGGGGGGAGGATCAGATGATTGTTGCTGAGCTCCAGAAGCTTCCAGCATCCCCGCGAGCTCCTCCGGCCTTCCACTGTCCGAACAAAGGAAAGGGGATGCAGCCCTGTATTCTATTGCAGAAAGACGCGAACGATGCTTCCAATAGAGAAAAGAAAATAAGCAAGAAAATGGCGAACGTAATGGATATGGGAAACCGACCCCGAGCGGCGACGATTGGGCGCAGTCTGGGGTGGAAAAACTTTCTTACTGAAAAAAAAAAATCAAGGGGACAAATACGATTCGTCGTGAGGGAGTGTGGACGTAAGACCTCTCTGTAGGGGAACCCCGTGTCTCAGGGTGTGGACTCAAAGCAAAGATGAGAGCAAGATGGAATGAGGGCCTTGATCCTCTTCGGCCCAGTACGGATGAGCAGCGTTAAAGGATGCACAACATTAGCAAGGAAAAGGAGCTCCTGGTAAAGTTCGGGACGTGATAACGATGCTCCTAGCCAAAAAACTTCGAATCAGTTAATCTGAAGGCGGGAAAGGACCGAGGCCAACGCTCTGAAATTACACATGGCACGAGATTTGGAAAAAACAAAAGGGCCCCACCCCAGGCTGATGCCAACGCGGAATCTGAACACAGGGTGGTGTTCGTTACCGAGACTCTTTGGGGGCGTAGCAGACACCAAAAACAGAAGACGCTAAACCCAACAACGGAGGGATTGTTTGAATGTCTCCAACTAAGCACACATAGGGTAAGGCGAAAAACAACGAACATAAATTGGTCAGGTTAAGCTCCTCGGGTGGCAGACAACCGGGTCTTGTGGGCGAGCCAAGGGGGGATAACACCCTTCAAGTGCAGGGGGGTAAGTAAGAGCGTGGGGGGAAAAATAAAGGACGCCACTTCCCGCGCAAGCGACTATGCGACGAAGGATGGTAACCTATCGATGGTCCAAGAACATAAAGAAAAGGAAGGAAGGGAATGCCGCCCAGTGAATCCTCCGACCGAAAGCATACAGGCGGAAGACGGATTCCCAAGGATATCAAGTTCTCGAACGCACATCTTGCGCCGCAGGATAACATCGAAGACACGAGCGGGATCGCTTCCCAAAAGGAAATTGTCGCGCCGCGTTCGCTGTTAACGGAGGAGAAACCGCGAAACCGCTTCGAAAGAGTCTTCCGCTCGGGCATTCAAGCGGGAAAAGGGAAGTTGGGAAAACTCCCAGACTGCGGAAGCGCTGTAATGCATCCGCGGTAGACAGAAAAAAAGCAGGCTGCACAATTAGGAGTCTGGACATGGGATCCCGGAGGAGCTCACGGATGCAGTCGATTGGGGGGGCAAAAATGACGGGATCTCAGCCATCAAAACAAAAAAAAGGAAATCCAACAAAAAAGATACGCAGCTTAGGGTAGGTAGGAAATAAGTGGAGGGTCTCCGGACGAGACTCAATGGCTCGCCGCACCAGGAGAGAAGGGAAACAAATATTAGCAAACGGAGCCCTCACCCGCGAGGTGTTCGGATGAGATGGCGGAGAGCACGAAGGACGCCGGAACACGGGGTGTGACGTGTCTAGGGATACACCGAGAAGAGGACGCCTTCCGAAGACAATCAACCACAGGCGAGAAAAAGGACCCCGGCTACCTACCAAGGACACGCGCAAAGAGAGGCAGGTCTTCACAAAAGCGACCCCGACGTTCGACGAGAAAGGAAAGTCACACGCGCATTTCAACCACGCCGAAAAGGGAAAGCAAACACCGTCGCGTGTCAGGAACCAAACTCTTCAAAAAAACACCTACTTTCAAACGGGACAGGACACCTTAAGCAAACTTCAAAAACTTGCGGACGTCCAGAAAAAAGAAGATCTGGTGTCGGGGCGGCATCACTCGTCGAGAGGGTAAAAAACAAAAGGGGTCACGCCTGACCGGACGTGTCCAGTACCTAAAATACGTGCCCCGGGACGGCGCACGCATGGGAAAAAAAGAATGCCCGGGACAGCGACACGCGTCGGACCAATGTTCGGGAGGGCCACACCCCTGGAGAATAGTGACTTCGTGTAATCAGGAGAAGGCCCTTCCGCGGACACGGATAAAATTGGGCATAACCAGTTGGAATCCGGTACCGGGGGGGGGGGACCGAAGCAACCTCGGACAGGTTACGAATCGCAAAAAACAGAGGGACGCTTCGTCCTGTCACCGATCAGCGGGGCTGGACGACCGGTCAACTGTGGAAGAGGCACGAGGAAAAGGTGCTTGGAGCTCTTATCTAGGCATTCAACTGAAGAAAACTTTTGACACTCGAGGTCTTATTCAGCAATGTCTCGAAAGACATCACGTCAAGATCAAAAAAAGGAGTGCGCCGGGTAATTTAGGCACAGTCGTAAGTCGCCGGCTCAGTGTCCAAGGCTGCGGCTTCGCGTGCAGACAGGGAGCGGCCTACTAAAATTTTGCTGTGGAACGTTGAGAAAAACTGAAAAAAGGATAAAGCGCTGAGGTGTGTCCGAGAGCGATGCACGAACGCTCTCATTCCATGGGGGAAAAAAAAAGAAAGGGGGGGGGCCGGATTGCTACCCGCTGTACCCCTGTCGCTGCCACTAGGGAAAAGGGATCCGCGTACCCTCCAGCGGATACATAGCCTAGGATCTAGCCGGGGATCACAAAACCGCGACAATTCGGTTCTGAGTCAGCCATCGAGAAGTGCCATCGTAAAAAGTCCTCCAAAATGGTCAAAAAAGCGTGACTTGTCCGGGGACGCTCGGAACCCGGTCGACAGCGTCACCAAAGGGAAGGGAGGGTGGTGCCGGTCGCTTCGCCGCGCCGAAAAAGGAATCTTCTCCACGCAAGGCTTCGAGGAATACACCATGACCAGCCGAAAGGAGACACCACGACAGGAATTCTGACAAAACAATCGCCGCCTATCGGACTGGGAATCTGAAAAAAAAAAAAGCTCGAACCCGTTGCACGACGTCCGGGAAGAGGCGGAGGCCGACCGCCGGAACTTAACACGCGCTCGGTGATGTGGTCTCACAAAAAAGTAAGGGAGACTGGCCGCCCTCTCTATCGGCCGCTGGGGGCCTATCCCTGAAAATAACGAGCAGAGTGCCTCGATGATGAGTTGAGGGGGAAAAAGCGGTCCGCAAAATCATCGGCGGGGAAACGGGCTGTGTTGTGATCCCGGGTC
>Ga0179593_1783256_pt1 | contig 21567 bp, 22 predicted proteins | sample CZODoug2_1_08_16_FD_185931 | JGI IMG/M metagenome (GOLD analysis project Ga0179593, IMG submission 185931) | Vadose zone soil fungal communities from Angelo Coast Range Reserve, California, USA - CZODoug2_1_08_16fungal (PacBio error correction) | ecosystem: Environmental > Terrestrial > Soil >...
AAAATGGCCCAGGGGAGGGGAAAAAAAAAAAAAAAAAAAGGGGGAGAGCCCAAGCGGTTTCCAAACACGCGATGATTTGCCCTTGGGCAGAACAGGGAGGGGGAAACAGGGGGGTTGAAGAAGACAGGGCCTGGAATCACCACCTCCGCTGGCAAAGAAAAAGAAGAACGGCTCTTCGGGGCGAACGGCGATGGCCTGACCTCTTTGGGAGCAGGGAAAGAAGGGTGACAAAGGGGCGGAGTAACTCTCTTTCCCCCTTCGACCAATTGGGAAAAAAATGGGAAAGAAGGGGAAAAGAGAGGGAAAGACTCGCTTCCGATTTTCTTTGAAAGGAGAAGAAAAGGGGGAAGCGGTCCGATGCAACCGTTCCCGTTTTGGAGGAAAAAGGGGCTCCAGCAAACCCGATTAATCTCTCCGCGCCGGTCAGACGGAATCGGGAACAAACTCAACTCCGAGCAAACCGCGCCCGGGGCGCCGGAGGGTTTCGAAGGAGGAAAAAAAAAAAAAAAAAAAAGAAGAAGCGCATTTTCTGAACGTTATAACAAAGCTGGCACGCCGAAAGGAAAAAGAGTGTTTAAGAAGCCAAAGGGGTGCCCATGGTAGTCCCCTTGCCAGCACGTTGGGGGAGGAAGAAAAGCGGAATCCGCTGCCAACAACTCGAAAAAGAAAGGCAGGGATCATAGTTTGGTCGGGACCTTGTGAACCAATGTTAAAAGGGGGGGGGAAAGAATGACGACGTCGGTAAGTGCCCAGCCCGGACAAAAGGCAAAGAAAGAAGACTTCGGGACCCAAGACCGCTAACCCCTGACCGCCACGTCCAATTGCGTCCCCTAGCAAGAGGAAAAAGGGGAAGGAAGGGTGTTGGGTGGTGTGGGCGGGTCAAGCGAGGAAAGGGAAACAACTAGTCCCACTTTGAACATTGGGCCACGTCCCCCTGTTGTCAATTGCACCCGTAAGGAGGGGAAAAAAAGGGGGGGGACAGCAAAGAAAAAACTCAAATGCTGGCTGCGGACAATGCAAAGAACAGACGGGTAAAAAGCGAGGCCTCCCGCGTTTTTAAACCGCCATCTTGTCGAGCTGTGCTGCCGGGAAAAAAAAAAAAGAAAAGGAGGGGACGCTGCTTTCCGCGGATCTTCGGAGTGAGGAGAAAAAGAACCAAGAAGGCGCAATCAGCAAAAAGATCAAGAAACGGTTTTATCCCGAATCACCTGGGGAAAAAAAAAAAGCGTCGTCTTCTATCGCCAACAAAGGGAAAAGAACTCCGGAGGAGGTGATCCGCTGCAATGCGCCTCAAACAAAAGGAATAAAAGAGGGGGAAAGGGGTCCCGCTCCGATCTCGCTAGGAGAAGGAAGCAAGCAAAGTGGACGAGCAAGGGCAACTAGAAAACCTCAACCCGGCCAGGCAGAAAAAAAAGAGCGCGAACCCGAGGCAGTGGAAGGGGGGGGGGTTTTCCCTGCGACTAACTTCTATGCAAGAACAACGTAAACCGCTGCGGAGACGGGGAAAAAGAAGGCCCCCAACACCGACCAGAAGCCAGACGAAGTCCCAACCCTGTTCCCGGGGGAAAAAGAAAGGTTCCTTTTTTCCAATCAAAACGCGGCCGAATTAGAAAAAAAGCACAATAACCTGTCGAAGAAATTGAACGGGCATCCCTGCCTGCGCCCCTTCAAAAGAAAAAAAAGGGAAGAACCTGACTGCCCAACACCCTTCCATCAGGTGAAGGGAGGGAAAAGAGAGGGAAATAGAACCCGAACCCTCAAGACGAAGCGAAGAAAAGGGCAAACTACCTAACCCCCGGTAAGGAAGAGCAGGGTGCCCTGGACCGGGGTCCCCCCCCCCTGTGGAAAAAAAATCCCGAAGTTGCCCTGAAACCAGGATAAAGAAAAAGACCCGGGGAATCGTGTGTTTTAATCCTGGACCCATATTTAAACAGAGGAGAGAGAAACTAACAATGCATTCCCCCGCCGAAAAAAGGGGGGGACCAAAGGAAAGGCAACGAGTGTTTCTCCCTTACCGGAGAAAGAGTTAAGGAGAGGGAGAGGAGGTCCTGCCTCACATCACCAGAAAAGAAGGACAGTTTCGCGATCCAACGATGTTTACAATTGACAAAAAAAAGGGGGGAAACCTAGCGTCCTTCCTGGTACACTGGGGGAAGGAAAAAAAAAAGAAAGAAGAAGAAAAAGAGAGAGGGGCCAAACCATCACAGAGACCGTAAAATCCGCCTTCGCAAAGAAAAAGGAGAAAGCGTTTTTGATCGGCGAAAATGGAAAGGGCACGCCGGAGAAGGTCTTGCCCATTTAGCCTGAAATAACGGAAAAAAAAAAAAAGACAAGCCCAAATTTTCTTGCATGAATCTTGGGGCCCAGGAGAGGGGGAGAGACGACTGCAGTGAAGTCGAAATTCTCGGCCCTTGAACCGCACCCCCCAGCGGCGGGGGAAAAGAAAAACCGCCATCTATTGCCCAGGGGAAGAAGGGGAAAAAAAAGAAAAAACTGGCTGGGTTGTGCCGAGCAAAAAAAAAAAGGAGAACCTTCCTCGACCACGTGGGGGAGAAAGTAGGGGGGTCCGCCGAGAAGAATCTTCTTTTCTGGTGGAAAAAGTCTCAATCGAATAGCCTTCATCAATGCTCATTGAGGTGTTGGGCAGCATCGGGGATAAGGAAGAGAAGAAAGCAATCAAGGTATTCCCGGTACACAGGGAAAGACATGGAGTGTGGATGAAAACAAGTCGAATACTCGCTCTTAAATTGAAAGAAGAAAGAGGGCGGCCCGGAGTTTTTTGCGACCATTTTCCGGCGAGGCAAAGGGTTCAATGTCGTGGTCGCAGCCCGGCCCTCCGGCGAAAGAGGAGAGGGAGAAAGGCCTAAGGGAAACCGGAAATTTTAAAAAAGAGGCCGCGGCGTGATTGGCTTCATCGAGAGCGTGATTGGGCCTGGCCTTTGAGGGGAAAAAAAAAAAAAAAAAGTCCCTGCGGCGGGCCTCCGCGCCGAGGACGGGGGGGGGAAAGAGAAAAGAGAGAGTCGTAAAAGGCAAACTTGACTCCTTGTCGCGGATCAAACCGCCAAAAAAAAGAAGGGAACGAAATCCCATGGCTTGGCGTCATAGAAAGCAGAAGGGAAGAGAGAGAAAGGTGATGCGGGATAAAAAAATAAGCTGCCTTCCTATTCCTCATTGGGCCGGGTGGGAACTGAGAAAGGAAAAAAAAGAAAAGCAACGAAGAAATGAATCGGCGGCAAATCGCTGTTTTGGGGACAAGCAAAAAAAAACCGGCCGCGAACAACGTGACCGGCAATCCACCGCTTCCGCAATATGGGCGGGTGGAAAAAAAAAAGGGAGAAAGAGGCGTCGTGCTCATCCGTCATCGTGAAAAGGGAAGAAAGAGGGCCGAAAAATCCGTGACGGGGTCAAGCCTGCGATGACAGCCAAATACGGTGCAAAACAGGCGTGACAGGAAAAAAACCACAAAAAAAGGTGGAAAGAGGGTTGGGGAAGACGACAGATTGACCAGACACCCCAAAACCTTCTACAAAAATTCAATGCGCTGGCCCCAAAGCAAGGAAAAAAAGAAGGAAGGGAAGAAAGGAGCGGTAAGGACGGCCATGAGCGCGATGAGGAGGGAGGGCGGGCGGCACACCTTCAAACCGACTTCCCGTAAGGGGAAGAAAGGGAAAAGGACCTTGGTGGTTCAAAAACAAACAAGGGAAAAAAAAAAAAAAAAAAAGAGCCCGACAGGGAGTCCCACGCCGTGTATCGTCGAGTTTGGTGGACAAGAAAAAAAAGAGCGATAATTTCACCGAACCCAAGTGACCGGAGAAAACCACGACCTTTTTCTTTGACACTAATGGGGAGGAACGCTGGGCCAATCCTATGTGAAGGAAGCGGCCCGTCTCGTGTGGCGGAATCCGCCGCCGAACGGCCTTGAGAATAAAAAGGAAAAAGGAAGGCTCGGAGTGGTTTCGGTCGATTCGGGGCGAAAAAGGAAGGAAAAAGGAGCCACAGATGCGGATTGCCACCCAAAATTCCCGCTTTCAACGGCGGCGCCTCGCAAGCTAAAAGAAAAAGGAAAGAGGAGCCGAATCCTTTCCATGATCCCGCTCACGGAGAAAAAAGACAAGGAAGGGTCGAAGACCGTAGCCGGCTCGACATGTCCCCCTTCTAACTCGCTCGTCCGTTGACGGATGGAGAAAGAAGGCCCGGTCGCCGAATAGCGTATTGAAAACCAATTACCCAAAAATGAAATGGAAAAGGGTGGTGGATCGCCCTGGCGCTTGCAACAACCCCCCTTCTCATAATCCGCCGACGACGACCGACCGGAGAAAAAAAAAAAAGAAAAGGGGTAAACGCCTTTTGGTCCGCGAATCCAAACGGCACCAGGAATCAATAAGGGAAAAAAAAAAAAAATCCGAGGAGGAAGAAAAGAGATGGCCCCCATGTTCGTGCGTCCCACATTAATATCGCGGGTTGGGAAAGGGGGGAGAAGGAGGGAAAGTTGGAATCGGAACCTCGAGCGCGGTCCGTGACGGAGCGGAGTCAAGGAGAAAGGCATCCCACACTTTGCCGTCCCTCCCCCGCCTGAAAAATGATCGTATGGGGAAAAAAGGAAAGAAACCTCTCCCTCTTTTGAAGGGGAAAAAAGAAGGGACCAAGGTGAGTATGGGTACGGAGAAAACCTCTACCAATTTGAAATGGTGGCCGAATCGTGTAAGTAGCGGGGAGGGAAATCTCGCCCGATTTTCCCCTTTTTCCGAGAAGCAGCAAAAGTGGTAGATGCGCAAAAGTTTGCAGCGTAAATTTGCAGCGGCCAGAAAAGAAAAGAAGGTTCAAAATGAACTTGCCCCCTGCGCCCGACCTCGGCAGACAAAGAAGGAAAAAGGCAGAAAGGTGAATTCTCAGCCGGGCGCTAATATCCCCCAAACCCAGAGGGGAAAGCTGCCCGCCGGCAACAATTTTCAATGAAAGGGAACAAAAGGGTGGGTGCCGATGTATCAAAAAAAAAAGAGAAAAAAGAAGAGGAAGCCCGTAGACCGCTGCAACACGCGAAGAATCAAGGGCAAGAAAGGAAATCATCACGTTTTCGTAACCGAAACACGGAGAAAAAGAAGAGTGTCTCCTAATACTATTCTGTGAAGGGACCAAAGAAGATCGACGCCTCACACCGAAAATTCCGTCCTAACCTCGTAACCCGGACCGCCACGTCCCCCCCAAAATGGAAAAAAAAAAGGAGAAGAAATGTCTGAATTGTTTTTTTTGTGGGGGGGGGGGGGAGAGGGGCAAGGAGGCTCGAATCCCCCTCTCACCAACATATAAAAAGAAAAAGGGGTTTTTTGCAACCGTAATGCTGGTCCGAGGCAAAAAAAAAAAATGGAGGCCAGAAGAAGAGGCAAGGGCGGCTGCGTCCTGTCCACGATACCGAGGCTCGCAAGGAAAAAAGAAAAGGGAAAACCGCCCCAATCTTTGCGAGCGGTGCAGGGGAACAAAAAAAAAAAGGGCGAAAATTCGGCTGGGAACCTTCTTCTTTCCGCGATCTCGAAGGGTGGAAAAAAGGCGGCTAAACTCTCTCATTCCCACTCCCGGGAACAAGAATGTTATTCACAAATAAATGCTACGCCGATCTCATCGCCGAGAAGAAAAAGGAAAAAAAAGGGGCTCGATCCGAATTCAAAAATAGAAAGAGATAAACAATTAAGAAAAACGCCCCCTCTCAAACAATGCCTGTCAAAAAAAAAGAAGAGGAGAACTCTTGACTGCCTGCTCCGCGCCGCAGACAAAAAGGAAAGCGAGAACTCAAGTCCAGTAAAACTCCTCCCCCTCGGCTTGTAAAAAAGGGGGTTTTGTGTAAATTCGCTGTTTTCCCTGAGACTGAGTAGGAATGGAAAGGATGATGCTAATAAGGGAAGATGCCGGTGCTTTCGACCCAAAAAGGATCCAGATCGCTCGGTGGCCCCGCCCCGCCGAAAAATGGTCCGCCACCCCCTTCCGGCCGACAATAGAAAAGAAAATCCGTTTCAAAATCAGCGCGACGGGGGGGGGTCATCAGCATCCGTAAGGAAATCTGGTAACGGCATCCCCTGCTGCAGAAGAAAGGGAAGAAAAGTCTGTGCCCCCAACAACCTTAAAAGAAGATCGTATGCGACCCTGGATTTGCCCTCCGAAGACGGAAAACCCGCAGAAGGAGGCCGGCACACTAACCTGAAAAAGAAAAAAAAGACCAGGTTATGACACCGGGGATTTGTTGCCTACTTGCTCGGCACGGATATCCCAGAAAGGTAGGAAGGAAAGGAAACTGGCAATCTATGGAGGGGGAAGCCCTATTTGGTGGAGACATGAAGAGGTCCCCTATATCGACTACAATCATAAAGGGGGAGAGCGACCTCTTGCCGGCAAAGAAGAAAGAAAAAAGCGGCTGCCCGTACCGGTAAACGAATTTAAACCTCCTCGGTTCAGATCAGGGGAAAGCAAAGAGGAACCGCAATCCTATCTGGACATTTTCGCGAAGAAGAAAAGGCCCCACTGCGTTGCGAAGCGTCCCCTTTCCTGTCCCACCTCTTGGTGCAGGGGGGGGGGAAAAAGGAAGGAGAAAAAAAGAAAGAAAGAAGATATTCTGCAAACACCAAAAACAGAACAAGGGGAAGAAAGAGAAAGTGAGAAATACGTTTGATCGTCGATGAGAAATAGTCTTTCTGCTTCCTCCCCGGATCCGAAGGGAGGAAAGGGAAAAAAGTCTCCGGTACGTGCATCAAAAAAAGAAAAAATCTTCCTCATCGTCGGAAAGAAGAACTGCCTTGTCAATTCGAAGATACTAGAAAACCACAAGCGGGCCTCTTTTCACAGGAATAAAAAACAAAAAAAAAAGGGAGGGAAATCGGAATCCCTGGTCCCGGCAACTTTCTGGAGGGGGGGGGAAAACAAGGCAGCCACCTGTGGCTACAACGTTTACCTGCCTTGGTTCATTATATTTTGGCCGGAAGGAAAAAAAGAGAAGGGGCGGTTTTCCCCCGCTTCGAGGCTAGGCGGGAAAAAGAAAGAACGCAATGGAAGGTTTGGGGGAAAAGCTCTTTTTGAGAAAAGGAAGGCCGCAAGAGTATGCCCGGGCACAAAGGAAAGGAAAAAAACCGTACGAAAATACGCCGCCTAACGGCAATCCGGCCCTCGAAAAGCGTCGATATTGGTCGGCCCCCGTATGGGGAGCGGAACGATCCGGAATCTGGAATGAGGGTGGGGTCGGGGTCGACCCGGCAAAGAGAAAGAGGGTTCATCGAATAAAGTCGAAGGGACGAGAAAAGTAAACAATGCCCGCGTGGGCAAAAGAGCTTTATCTTTGTTTCTTCAAGCGAGAGCGTGATTGGCCCTGGGAAGGGGGAAAAAAAAGGACCCCCCACGGCTGCTTCCCGCGGAGCAGGAAAAGGACAAAAATTCCGGCGGGAAAAGGTGCTCGCTCTTATTCCTTGGTGGAAAAGAGAAGAAAAAAAGAAGCCCTGCCTGATGACTTCGGCCCTCGCGCACCAGAGGAAAAGAAAAAGGAGACCGTCCTCCAGGATCGTTATCAAACGATCTGAAAATCTGCTTTCTTCTCGAGGAAAGGGAAAATGGCGCCCGAAAAGTCCTCCGAGAATCGCGGTCAAAAGGGGGGAAAGAAGGAGACGCTTGCTTCCTGAGCAAAGCAAGATGGCGTGTTTTTTTCCGCACGAGTAGGGGAAGAGAAAGGAGAAAGTGCCATCCTCGTTACCATCGTGGCATGAGAAAGGGGAAAAAGAGGTAAACGTTTCCCTCCAGGATGACATTCATACTTGTGCACCATGCCGTGGGCAAAAGGGGGAGGGGGGGGGGGTGCGATGGATCGAGCGGAAGGAAAAAACCCCCAAACAACCCAAACAAAAACCTCGCACAGAAAGGTAAAAAAGGATGGAAGAGTTCCTGTTCGCTTTTATGACGGGCCCCCCCCCCACCCCCAAGGGAGGGGGAGGGACGGCGGCACCTTTCAAACGAAAAGTATTCTCCTCCAAACTAAGCTGGTCGGACAAGGGAAAAAAGAGTAATCCTCTCGCCTCCGTAGTAGAAGGAAAAAAAGGACATCCATAATTACAAGCTCATATTATCTTTACCCACGTTCTTGAAAAAAAAGGGGATTTCACACTAATGGTTCTTTGACCGAATGAATGGTAAAAGACGCCGAATGCCCCTTAAAGGAAAAAGTCCGCTGTTGGTTGTATCGCGACGATGAAAAAAAAAGGGAGAAGGGCCGAGGTGCTCCGTAGTGGTCGGAGAGAGGAAAAAAGGGACCCTGCCGCTCTACGTGTTTTTCCCCCTGAAAGAAAGAGTAAAGAGAAACGGGCCGTTCCTCAAATCGACACGCGAAAAAAGGAAGAGGAAAAGAAAATCGGCGCTATATTCAATCCCTCACCTAAGCTTCAAACCAGCTCTAACACGAAAAAAAAAAGGAAAGAGGAAATGGCCCCGGCGAAGGCTCTCGTCCCGTGCTCGGAAGAAAGGGGGAGCCCAGGAGACGGAGACCATTAACCCCGCATCCAAAAATTTTCAGGGAAAAAACAAAAAAAAGGAGGCTTCCCAAACCCCCGTCCTCATTATCGCCGACGAAGAAAAAGAGGAAGAGAAGACAAATCGCGCTGGTTGAAAGGGGACGCGAAATTCACGCACCGCGAAAAATCATGAGGGGAAAAAAAAGGAAGGGAGAAGAGCATGCCCCATGTCCGTTGTGCGTCCCACCAGAAAAATGGAAGAAGGGAAAAACAGCACGAATGATTGTGCGCTGTGGTCAGAGGCCGAAAACTCTGTCCTTCGCCTCGTCCGGCGTAAGAAACGGGGAAAAGAGCAGGGGAGGAATCCCCCCGCCCTGAACAAATTTTGAATCGGGTAAATGGTACAAAGAGAAGAAAAACCTCGTTTGCAGGAAAACGTACGCCGCTTCCTTCGCCGGGGCCATGTCGAGATGGGAAAAAAGGAGGGAAGAGCGTTTGGTAAGAAAATCTTGTTGAAGCGAGGGGAGAAAGTTCCGCGGATCCGGCCTCAACCTCAACCTAATTTCAAGCGTTCGAATGCCCCGCCCCAGGAAAAAAGAGGGGAAAAAGACAGCACCCTAATGAAAATCGCCGGCTGCCCGGTCAGCGAACTTGATAAAAAAAAAACTTCCGGCACCTCGCCCAAGAGAATGTCCGAACGTTGATCTCAATCCAGTCCCCGCCGAGAGAAAAAGCTGCATTCGTAAGTTATACCAAAAAGCTGGACACGAAGAAAAAAAAGCCCCAATCGTCAAGAGTTGGGTTGCCGATGTCAGTCCCCCGGTCAAAAAAAGAAAAAAGAGGGGGAGAAACGCGGCAACAACTCTGGGACGATCCCAGGCACAAAAAAAGAAGGGGAACCAAGGTCCCCGACCAGCCTAGGTAGGGTCGTCAATACGACGTCGGTGCAGGTGCCGCCGAACATCCACAAAGAAAAGAAAAAGGAAAGAAAAAGCGAACCCTTACCCCCCACTTCCTTGCGTCCATAAAGCAGGGGAAAAGGGAAAAAAGTGGGGGCGGGTTCCATCGCATTCATCCCCATCATCGCACCAAACATATCACAACCCTGTGGAAGGGGAACCTTAATGCCTGTCACGCAGGAGAGGAACCGGAAGGCAAATGCTTCCTGCGTCAATTAAAACGATACCGAGTCTGCGCACTTACGCAAGCCGGTCGAAGAGGAAAAAAAAGGAGAGGATCCGGAATCAAAGCAATCCGTAAAGAAGAGAAAAGAGGGCCGCTCCTCGGAGGTCTGTTAAGGTCTCCAAGTCTGCTGAACTCGCTTCAGTCCCCACAAGAAAAAGAAGAGGTTTCTTAATTATCCCGGATAAGAAAGAAAGCGCCCGCGCGCTTATGAGGAATCGCCAAAAAAGCATGGGCCTTCGAAAGAAAAGACGGGACCCCCAACAGTCGCTCAACAAGGAATAAAAAGGGCCGCACATGGGCGGTCGCAGCCCCGTCCTTTCGCTGATCACGCGAAAAAGGGGAAGAAGCAGCCGTTGGTAACTAGGGGAGGAGAAAAAGAAGCAAACGCTTTTCCTCCAAACCCAAAGATAGCCGCGTAACCCGAGGAGGGGGAAAAGGAAGTTCCCCTTCGACTATTCGGATCACAAAATAAAAGGGGAAAAAAAAAAAGACTCGACCCGACACCTAAAAAGCCAGACTTAATCCGCTCGGTGCAAGACGGCCCCCGAATGGTCCGCCAAACTCAGGAAAAGGTTCCTCCGGGCCGATCCGTTAAATCAAGCGCCTCATTCGACGCAGTTGGGTTCCAAAAAAGAGGGAATTCCCTGGCTGGTCGCCCGTCGGGAAAGGAGACAGAAAAAAAAAAGGGACCCCACAACCTGACCCGCCCCTTCCTGATAAGGCGATCGGAAAAGAAGCCTCTAAGCCTTGAAACCGAATACGATCGCAGAGGTAAAAAAAACGGCAAAACTACCTGAAAAAAGGGGGAAGCGTTCCTGGGAAACGGGGGAATGGGGGGAAAAAGATACCAGAAAAGTCCAGGGCCGCATCCTATTTTTCGCGCCCTAAAAGAGAGGGAGGTGTGGATTCCCTGAAAAAAGAGGGAAAGAAAGGGCGGAAAGCGAAAAGGAGTCCTCCGAACAGGTGTTTCCGGCAGGGAAAAAAGGGGCTTTCCCCGTACCGGAGAAAGAAATGGGAAGTCAAGAGAATCAGGGCAAAACGTCGAAAATCAGAAAAGGGAGGGAAAGGTTTGTTTTTTTTGGTAAAAGAATGGCCTAAGGTGTCCCAAAGGTGTTTGTCCTAAGCTGCCCCCCTTCCCCTGGGAAAAGAGAGCGGCAAAAAAAACAACCACGAAAGAAAAGGTGAGGAAAAGCGAGAGAGAAAAAAAAAAAAGGCCCAGGGGTCCCCTCCAAATTTGCTAAGCTCCGTTTAAAGCGGAAAAAAAAAGAAGGAAGAGTCGCCGAAAATCCGAAGGTCCGGAAACAAAGGGGAAACTCGTTCCGCGTTGGAAGCCCCCAATTTCGGTGGCCCATATAAGAAAAAAAAAAGTTTCGGCGCCTGCCTGGAGCGAGAAAAGGAAAAAAAGGACCCCCCCGCGGCTTCATCTTCAGGATCCAAAACAAAACCGCCAAAAGGAAAGGGGAGGGCGCGAAAAATCGAGAAAAAGGGGGGGGTCCAGAGCCTTAGAAAGTACCCCCTGTCAAAGCAAAAAGAAGGGGAAGAGGGTGTCCCTTCCGCTGGTTAAGGCATAAGAAAGTTGTCCCGTACTTAAACGAAGGCATATGCTGTCGCCATCGACGGACCGGAAAAAGAAGAGGGAAAGGGGTTGCATCTCTTTTGCGAAGGGAAGAAAAAGAGAAAGGGGACTTCCCTGCCCCAAAAAAAAATTTCCTTCGACAGGATGTGGGGAGAAGGGAGGAGGAAACTCATCCTGCCCGAGAAGCACGGAAGGGGAATTGCGACCATTTCCGGCGGAAACCGATCGATCTGGGATGTTACAAGGGAAAGAAAGAACTCGCTACATAAAGTAAAAGCGCAAGCAAGGTAAAATCCCTCAAGGAACCGAGTTTTTTTCAAAAACCCCTGAAAGGGAAGGGGAGTTGTCCTTTCATCGAGAGAAAAAAAAAAAACAGTGATGGTTTCAATTGGGAAACAACGTCCCACTGCTGGCTGCGCGGCGCCGGCCAAAAAAGGAAAATCGGCGACAGCATGTTCCAAAGGAAAATGTTGAAAAGCGGCCTTGTCGAATCAAAAAGGAAGGAGAACCCCCTTGAACATGACTTCGGAACGAGAAAGAAAAGCGTGCGGCTATGATTCCTCAATCCTGCAACCAGGTTGAATCGGATAAAAAGAAAGTAAGGAGGAAAAGAAGTGCGGCCCGGATTGGACTGAGCGAGTTTCAAAGAGAAGGGGGAAAAAAAAAAGGGGTTCCCAGCCCCGAATTGAGCGCGCGGCCCCCTCGGTACGCTAGTAAAGGGAGGGGAAAAAGCGGAGGTGGAAGTCCCGCGCTTCCGAAACAGAGGGGGAGAAAAAAGACAGAAATTTTGCCGTTTTCTGCGGCCCAAATCCCTGTAAATGTTTTCCCTCTCCTGCGATGACAACAAGAGGGGGAAAAAAGTGGATATGTTGTTCGATGGGAGCAGAAAAAGAAAAAGAAAAAAAAAACTCGACAATCAGGCGCCTGGAACACGAGGACGTCTGCTAGGGACCGCAAGGACGTGGCCGTCCGGGGGAAAAAAAAAAAAAATGGGAAAAATTGGGCCGGATTCGGCGGCCAGAAAGGGAAAACCTGGTCCGACCTCTTGGTCAGGGTACCCCTACAACGCGTAAATGATCCCTCGCGAGAAGAAAAAAAAGGGGGGAAGGCCGTTCTCCGAAATTGGTCCCGCGCGTAGAGAAAAAAAAAGACATCGCAACCCAAAGGGGAGTGACAGATGGTTTCTGTGACCGAATAATAAAATGTGGAAAAAGGGGAAGGAAGCCGAATTTCTCGGCCTTCGCGGGTGTGCGGGGGGAAGAGAAAAATGGAGAAAAGGCGACATCGCTTCCTTTCGAGGCTCTGATTTGTTCGCGGAGGAAGAAAAAGAAGTAGGTTTGCTGGAATCCAAACCTCTTCGTGATTTGCGGAGGAAGGGAAAAACGAGAGAAGAAAGCTTGCCCTATGATGCGATGCGGGATCCTCGGCAAGAAATCGTCCGCGATCTTGTAAGAAGAAAGAAAAGAGAAGGCAATCAATTTGTTCCAGAGATCCCGTAACAACAAGAGAGAAGGGAAAAAAAGGGGGGAAAAAAGTGCGCTGTCCCCCTGCTAAGAAAAGGAATCGCCGTCGCCGAAGAAGCTGATTGGACAAGAAACCCAGAAGGGAAGAAAAAAGGGGAAAGAGGACCTTGCGCTTTTCTGCAACCCCCCGTCACCGCACAAAGGGGAGGAAGGAAAAAGGAAAAAAAAAAAAAACGAAAATATCCGCGCTTTTTGAACGCAGAGGGGTAAATCCACGGCCACTACCGCAATCTGCGTTGGACGCACAAAGAAAAAGGAGAAAGGAGAAAGGCCCCAGCAGAAAACCGCGGGTGCGTGATCAGGAAAAAGGGGAAAAAAAAAAAAAACAGTCGCGCGGGTCGTCGGCTCGGTCGTAAGGAAACCCCCCCGGGGTTGGCATAAGCGCAGGGGAGGAAAAAAGGAAGGGGATTGCGGGTAATGGTCCAATCGCTCGTGAAGGGAGAGAAAAGGGAAAACTCTGCACGGCGAAAGTAGCCGGGGGCATTTCGAGAATGGGGTAATGCCTCGAGGAAAGAAAAAAAGGCCTGGAATATCTCGAACCGAATTTGTTGAGGGGAAAAGAAGGCGAGAAAAAAGGTGGGGTTACGATGCTTCCACCCTGGGAAGCGGTAAAATTTGGGCCCCGCCGCAATCACGAAGAAAGAAAAAGAAAGTAAAAATGGCCCCTTCGCCGACTCCTCCCGACCAGGAAAAAAAAAAAAAAGGATCTCCAATCCAGTCGCGTCAGAGACCCTCTCATGCCTCTGCATTTCGGAGTTATACAGAGATGAAAAAGGAAGGGGACAACCCCCCATCGTTTTCCAGACAAGCGTTGGTGGAAAAGGGGGAAACAGGGCCGAAATCATCTCGCTTACAAGGGAGACTCGGCACAAAAACTCGAACGAGCACGGAGGAAAAAAAAAAGGGAGAATTTTGTACCACCAAGTCCGACCAGAGTGCGGGGAGAAGGGGGGCCGCCCGTAAACCCCCAATCAGCCGCAATCGCCGACTGAGAGAAAGGGGAAAAAACAAAACGGTCCACAAATTGCGTGTCACCCTTGAAGAAGAAAGAGGGAAAGGTTTTTTTTTGGGTGGAAGGGTCACTCGTGCCCCCGGAAAGAGAAACCAAACATATCACCAGGGGAAAAAAAGAAAAACCGTTTCAAAGTAATTCTGTCAATCGCAAGGAAAAAAAGGGAAGAAAGAACCGTCAAATGCGGCTGGGCGGCCAGGGAAAAAAAGAGGAAAAAAAAGGGAGAAGAGGCGCCCTTCAAAAAAGCGTTGGGAAAAACCCCATAGGGGCGATCGGAGAAAGAGGCGCGTCATTCCTGGCATCAATTCGGGCATGGGAAAAAAGAGGGAAAAGGAGGGGAGCGAGGAAAAACTCTCTATCACCCTGTCTCATCGAAGAAAGAAGCCTCAAAATAGGGACAAACGACAAATAATCAATCTCCTATCCGCGAGAAGAAAAAAAAAAATCGAGTCGATTTCCCCACAATGACGCCTCTGGCGGTTGATCCGCGACATGGCCGCAGAGAAAAGACAAATTCTGTCGCCTATGCCGCCGGCGAATCACGAAGAAAACCAGGGCATACTGAAATGTCCCGGCAAATCGAGAAAAATCAAGAAAGGAAGAAAGGGAAACAAAAGTATAATCCGCGACCCCCCGATTCAGTGGAAGGGGAAGTTCACTCTTCAAAAAAACAACCTAAAAGAACTTAACCCTGCATAAAAGACCGGGGAAGCCCCGACACCCGACGAAGAAATCCGCTCTGTCACCGCTTAGAAATGGTCGCCAAAAAGGAGAGGCTTTTCTCTTTCCGTATCCTTCAATAAAGGAAAGGAAAGAGGGGGGTTCAAACCCCACCCCTGTCGAATGGAATAGGCCGGGCAACCCTCCCCTGCGGGGCGCCTTCGCCGCGAAAAAAGAAAAAAAAATTCCATGGGCGCTTCCTGAAAGGCAATAGGAGGGAAGGAAAAATCGAAGCCTTGAAACCCGCCGACTGATCTCCTATCCCGATCGCGCCCGAGAAAGAGGGGGAGGGAGTGTTCCTGAACCGGGTCCTTTGTGGCAGAGGAGAAAAGACCCGGACCGTATCGAGTTGAGCGTGCCCCCTAAGAAGGGGGGCGGTGTGGAGAGGGAAGCTCTGGGTTTCAAGTGAAATTGCTAGAATCGACATAACAAGAAAGAAGGGGGTGGTCCGCACCGAGGGAAAAAAAAAGTGCCCACTCTTAGCCCCCTTTAAAAAAAGAGGTCAGACCTCCAATGGAGAAAAGAAAAAAAGAAAGCCCGATCTGGACAGTTGTTCCTCTATCAAAAGATGAAGGGGAACCCCCTTTTTCTTTTCTAGCTGCATGAAAGGGGGGATGGTTTTTTGCAAATCAGGGAGCAACAACACCCTAAAATCTTCAGTGAAAAGAAAGAAAAAAAAAAAACAAAAGAAAAGAAGGCCGGCTTCTCCCACCACAGAAAAAAATTTGCTCGACCTCCGGGAGAGAAACTTTTTCCAAGATAGGCCTGGAGAAAAAAGGGATCTCATGTCCAGTAGGAAATCTTGAAAACAAGGAGGAGGGCGCCCGGTAACGGGCAGCCCAAAGGGAGGATCTTATTTCGCGAGCAGTTCGCGAAGAAACAACCTGAAGGGAGGGCCCTATCGCTACCAGGAAAAAAAGCGCTCCATCTGTGGGGACAAATGAGAAAAACAAAAAAAAGAAAAATCGATTGCCAAGGAGGAGGGGAGGAAAAACAAAAAAAAAAGGGACGGATATTGCCAACAAAAGAAAATACCCCCCGTGTCAGCACCGGAAGGAAGAAGGAATAAGGTTTTTCCGTCGCGAATCCGCCTCGGCGATAGGTAAAAGGAAGGGGGAAAAAAAGCGGTCCATCTACCGAGCCAAAGAAGCAGCCGCATTGAAGGTTGTTGGCAGCTCGGGTTTGAAAAAAAGAAAAAGGGGAAAAGGAAACGTCCCATATTTTCCCTTCCGACAGAAGGGGGGGAAAAGAAAGAAACGGTCGCGCTTGATGGAAATCCTGCCCCGAAAAGACGGTCGAGGGAGAAAAAAATTTCCGTCGGCGGCAAACAGAGAAAGGGAGGGGAAAAAGGGGAAGAGCACCCTTGTCCCCTCGTCAGGAAAACCGAGAGGCGCAGCAATGTAGTTGGGCATCAGATATCCAAGAAACAGCGAAGAAAAAGGGGTAGACGGAGAAGCGTGGGAAAAAATTGCCTGGCCGTTTAAATGGGGGAGGAAGGGGAGATGCGGCGCGGCGGCCGGAGGGATAATCTCTATCGGTCAGATCGCCGCCAGCAATGGTGCGAGGGGGAAAAGTGTTGAGAGCAAGGAAAAAAGACAGCGGTGTCCTTTATGAAACTGGGCACCTTCGAGCCCATGCTTGCGAGGGGAAAGAGGGAAAAAAAGGAGGTCGCACCGTTGATCGGAAAAATAAAAAAGGGGTGAAGAGGGGAAAGAGGTGGACTGAAGCGAGTTCATCCGATTTGAAGAAAAAGAACCCTTCCGAAGAAGATCGCGGCAAGCCCGTTCACAAGAAAAAAGAAAAAAAAAAGGAAGTCCGGCAGAAAAACCGCTTCGCAAATGTGGCAGGGGGGAAAAAAAAAAAGGGGACTTGACAGACGTCCGTTCGCAGCATCGGTAGAGAGGGGGAAAGGGTCCTTGCTGGCCCTCCCATCCAGGAGAAAGAAAAAAAGACACCCCATCCGTGAAAACATGCCCCGTTCCCAATTTAAATTGGAAAGGAAGAGAAAAGGAACAACTATTGACCGCCCCACCCAAAACCTCGACATCAGACCTGGAAAAAAAGGGAAAAAGGAAGGGGTCGCGGTAAGGACCTGCCCATGTATAACGGGAAAGAGGGAATTGGGGCGGAAATGTCCCGGCGGCCAAACAGAAAGGGGAGGGGGAGACAGTGGTGTTTTCCCAAGGTAAAAAAAAGGAAAAAAAAAAAAAAGTCGCCCGACGTATCGTCTCTTTTGCACACGAAACCTCCTAAATTGCCGCCCGCGATGAGCGGACAGAAAAAAAAAGGGTCGTGAACACTTGGGCGTTGGACCCGGAAGGAAAAAAGAAAGAATAACTCCGACTGCCGCGCTAAAAGGGACGCGTTTGTGGCGAGAATCGCGCGAAAAAAAATGGCAAAAGAGACCGCCTTTCTGAGTGCTCGGAGTGTCTGGCGCGTAGGTAGAAGAAAGAAAAAAGAGGGTTTGCTGAGCCCACCGCTTATGAGGGCCCGGCGTCCCAATTACTCCCCAAAACGGCGGGCGCAATAGAGAAAAAAAAGGAAGGGGAGATCCCTGTCTTAAAAGTAAATCCGGCTAGAATAGGAAAAAAAAGAAGAAAAAGAAAACAATTGGTTCCATCACCGTATAAAAACGTTAAAAGAGACATGGGGCCCCCCCCGCGAAGGCCCGCGCGTACGTAGAAAAAGGGAAAAAGAAAGAAAGGGGCCCAATTTAACCCGCAATCAAATTTTCAGCGGAGGAGAAGAAAAGGGGGGAAAAGAGGAAAAACCCCCCTTCCCATCTCTGAAACGAAGCCGACTACCCGCCTCGACGTCTCGATCCAAGAGAAAATCAAGAAGAGAGAAAGGGGGAAGAAAAAGAACGGTGGAACGCAACGACAATTGGCATCTCTTTCTCCACACAACACGGGGGAGGGGGGGGATAAACCACATGAAAAAATCTCGGTGCTCGAAAAAAAGTTTTTCAACAACAGCGGCGCATGATTTGAGCCGTGTATCGAGAAGGGAGGAAAGAAAAGGGGGAGGAAGAAGGGTTTTCCATAAAATTCGGCCATGTCGATCAACACGAGGATGAGAGAAAAAGGGGAAAAAGGCTTATGTCTTACGTCTATTAAATAACCTTCTTTATCATTGACAAGAGCCGGAACGGCCAGAAAGAAGGAGAGGAGGAGATAGGGAAAAATTTGATTGCCGATCGTGGTAAAATAGAGGGTGGAAAAGGAAAAAAAGGGAGGTTCCGACTTATCCCGTCCGCACTACTACCGAGGGGCATCGTGTCCTATGCCTCCCCCCAGTGGGAGAGAAAATGGGAAAAAAAACAAGAAAAAGAGAAGAAACGTTCCGCGACTTTTCCTGCCCCGAACTAAGAAAAAGAAAGAAAGAAGAAGGTGATCTCAGCCCTTTCCAGATAAGCCACCCTCTAAGCCGCGGGGCAATTCAGATGGAAAAGAAAGGAAAGGAAACGCCCCATCGTGTTTCAAATACAAGCTGTGAGGGAGATGGGAAGAAAAAAAAGGAAAGAAATAGAGCGTGCAAATTCTTTACTAGTACAAACTCGAAACGAATTCCCCCGGCCAAAAAAAAGGGTGTAGACCGGGGGGAGGAAAAGTGTCTGCGAAATCACTACCGTCCTGGGTCCTCCTAACATCCTCACCCAATCAAGGCGCAAGAGGGGAAAAGGAAACATCGACCCGGACCGCCCAGGAAGGGGAGGAAAGAAGAAAAAAAAGAAAAGGGGTTTTTTTTTTTGTGCGGGGAAATCTTTGTGGGGTCGCGAGGAAAAAAAAGAGACCCCTTTGTCCCCATAAAATTGGGGCACGCGGGGAAAAAGGGTATGCTGGGGGGCAATCGCAGGAGCGGGACCGTAAAGAAAAGGAAAGAAATGCCGCTTCGGCCCTGGGGGGCCCAAGAAAAAAGAAGCGGCGAAATCTTTTCTACCAAACCTCCGCGTGGAAACGGCCATAGTGACGAGAGGGGAAGCTGTTCGCGGCCCTCGCGAAGAGAGGATGACCCGCGCTTGTAACCGGAATCTCTGAGGTTCCCTTTTCGGTCAGGAAAAAAAGAAGGAAATTCCCTTCTCAACAAATCCGAGAAGAAGACGAAGAGGGGGGAAGGACAAATCCCCTCCGAAAAGCGCTAGAGGGCTAAAACTTAAGAAAAGAGAATAAAGAAATAGAAGCCTGTCTTTTCTGTATCCAGGAAAGGGAAAAAAGAAGCTGGTCCGTCCTATGCAAAAACTATCAACTCCGGTCGCCGGAGGAGGGGGGGGCCGGCCAAATCTTAATACCCCTCAAAACGGATGAAGAAAAGAGAAGCGCGACCCCGCTTATGGGGGGTTTATGAAATTCCGCGGTTTTTTAACAATTAGAAGGAAGGATGAGATATTTCTCCTATTCCCCGGGCTCGAAAAAGAAAAGAAAAAGACCACGCCCTCCGAACGTCGCCCAAAACCCTCCCGGTCAGAGAGGGGAAGGAGAATTCAATCCAACCGCTCCTAATTCGAACGAGGGGGGGAAAAGAAAAGGGAAATGCTGCTCCTTCTCCCCTCTATCGCGAAGAAACAACCTAGCTGCCCCACACCTTTCACATGAGCATGCTGAAGGGAAAAAAAAGAAAGAAAACCTCAAATACTAAAAATCTCCGAAGGAGAAATGAAAAAAAAAAAAGAAAAAAAGGTGCACTTAACCTTTGTCTTGAACGGAAACGGTCCATATCCAGAAATTTCCGGGACCAAGCTATTTCGGGGAAAAAGGAAAAGGGCGGTTTGTGTATCCCTGAAAGGGGGGAAAAAAAAGGGCGGATCTGACTACAAGCAGAACGCTTCCTAACAGGTGTTTTCTCGCGGAAGAAGGAAAAAAAAATTGTTCTTCCCCCCGTTACAGGAAGAAGGTAAAAAAAATCAAACATGTCAATACACTACCGCGATCCCTGCGCAGCCGCAAGCCCCCCTATCTTGAAAGGAAGAAGGGGAAAGAAAGATGGGCCCCCCTTGCGGTGGAGTAAAGGGAAAAAAATTGTCTCAATCTTCTTCATCCGAAAAAACGAAAGATTAGGTAAAAAAGAGGAATGCTGGCAAAAAGAAAAGAGAAAGAAAGGGTTCCCCCTCTGCATTTGGCTTAAAGAATGGGAAAAAGAGGCTTTGTAAACGCCCGGATCTAAGTGTCTTGGTACAGAAAAAGGGTTAAACTCGTCCCCCCTCCGGTACGGGGGAAAAAAAGGGGAGGATCTTGGGCAAGCTCGGCGCGAGAAAACAACATGGTCGGAAAAAAAAAAAAAAAATTGGCCCTGCCCCCCATCGCTTCAGGAAAAAAAATCGATTTTCCCAGGAATAAGGGCAATCCGTCCGGTCCGGCAACTTTTTCGGATTATTCCGAAAAAAGAGGCAACTCCTCAAAACCACGTGTTAACCGGCTTGGTTCAGTATTGGAAAGAAAAAAAGGGAGTGCCGGTTTTTCAGCCCGAAAAATAGGCCTTTCGCCATGCGACGAGAGCAAAAAGGGGGGGGGGAAAGAGGGTTGCAAGGCGCGGCGAGGCGAGAGAAAGAAAAATTTCCCTTCTACATAAATGTGAGGAAACTACCTTCGAATACGGCGTCGGGCTGATTGAAAGCGGAAGAAAGGCCGGAAAGAGGGGGGGGTGTGTTTCCCTGGCGGCGCACCGAGCAGGGGAGAAAGGGGGAAGGGTTTCCCGAGCCCGCCTAGGGGAAAAAAAAGGGAAAAGGGGGGAAAATAGTCGAAGGGAACCGCTTAATTAAAAACCCTTCCACCTTGTCCCTAGTGTAGCAGCTGATCTGGTAAGGGAAGGGCATGGGGGTTTTTCTCGATTCCCGGCACAGAGGAAAAAAAGAAAGAGAAAGAGTGATCGTCGAGCTCAAAGGGCCAAGTGGCTCGCTTCGTAATTCACAGGGGGAAAAAGGGAAGAAAACCGGGCCCATCCGCCCGGTCTGATGAAAATGGAAAGAGAAGGAGAGGTCGCGGATTATGATCGGCTAGAAAAAGGGATAGGGAATAAAACCGTCGCGTAAGCAAAGAAAAAAAAAAGGGGAGGGAAAAAAAGGTTTCATCCTTCCTTGGCTACCGAAAAGACCCCAGAAGCAAGAGAAAGGAAAAGAGAGAAAAAAGAAAACGCTGCTTCCCGGCAACAAACATCGGAAGTGGGCGTTTTCCACCGCGGGATGTGGAGGGAGGAAGAAGGAGAGCCTCTGTATCGTGGGCCAGGCCCGCAAGAAAGAAGGAGGGACCTCCATCCGGTAACTTGGTTTCCCCGCTCCCTGCGGATGATAAGAATACGGGAAAGGGGGGGGGGGAAGAAGGGGGATATGTTTGGGTGCGATGGATCGGAAGAAGAGAAAAAAAGAAAAAAACCAAAAAACCTCTACATCATTCAATAAAAGTCCCTTTCTCTGCTTAGGGAACCGAATGAACGTGCCGGAAAAAAAAAAAAAGAGAATGCCTTGCCTTGAAAATTGGGCCGGATGAGGGAAAAAAGGAAAAAAAAGGAGAGAAGAACCGAGCTTTCCGTACCATGTGGGACATAGTCCTACACACCGTCGGATGACTCCCCCATAGAGAAAAAAAAAAGGGAAGAGAACCGGGATTGCCGCTGCGTATTGCTCGACCACGTGCTGGGGACAAGAAGAGAAAAGGGGAGGTGAAACCGAATGAACTGGTTCAGGCAAAATTTGGTTATAAACTCCTAGGAGCCGCCTGCGCGGTTGGGGAGGGAAGAAAAAAAGGAGAAAAGAGCGGCCCGTGGCGAGGTTCCTTCGGATTGTGGTCGGCGAAAAAAAAAAAAAGCAAGAGGGTTTTGTCTGGAGCCAACACGGGTGCCGGCGGCAAATTACTCTCAAAGGGCGGCGCAATGCGACCCGGCTCAAAAGAAGAGGAAGAGATCTTTCCGGGGATCCGCCCCTCCGAGAAAAAGAAAAAAAAAGAAAGGGAAACGGAAATCCGTCCAATCTCGACATGCCTGAAAGGCGCGGCCTCCTTTGCGGCTGTCCTGCAAAAGGAAAAAGAGGAGGAAGGGAAAAAAGGACCCGCAATCAAAATTTTTTTTTTCCAGCGGGGAGAAAAT
>Ga0179593_1425455_pt1 | contig 21563 bp, 20 predicted proteins | sample CZODoug2_1_08_16_FD_185931 | JGI IMG/M metagenome (GOLD analysis project Ga0179593, IMG submission 185931) | Vadose zone soil fungal communities from Angelo Coast Range Reserve, California, USA - CZODoug2_1_08_16fungal (PacBio error correction) | ecosystem: Environmental > Terrestrial > Soil >...
GGGGGGAGGCATTGAAAGCAGTTGAACTCAGATTGTGCATGGGGGGGGAGTGCGAGACGCCACGCGCAATGAAATACTTCCTAAATAACCCTGAGGAACCAAGCAAAACGGGTCAAAAATGCCCTTCAATCCCCAGAGGATTGGAGGAGAGGAGGGGGATCGAGAGAGGGAGCCAGCTTAAAAGGGAAGACCTCAGACGTTTGCCGGAGAAACACTCCTGCGGAGAGAAAGGCAAAAAGTCGTATCGAGCTAAAGGGACTAAAGAGTGGGCGCGGGGGCGCACCGTGACTGAAAAAAATAACTCATAAAGGTATTTCCGCGGCGACTCGGGGAACAAACAACAGCATGGACCAGAGAAAAAAATATTGAGGAAAGGAGGAGCAAGCAAATCAAAGCAAGGGAGAGGGACAAATTCTGAATCTGGATAGAAAGGGGACTAAACAAATCTTCGGAAGGGGGGAGAGAATAAAAAGTATATTTCAGCCGGTATCCTAGGAGCAATAGGAAACCGGCAAGTGGGACAATAAGGTACGCTGACGCATAACGAAAAAAAGGACGCACAGGAAATTCTTCAGCGAGATGGCCCTAAGTAATACCAGATCCACATAATAGGAACGTGCACCGCAATATCGTCAGTTGCATCCGAATATTGGCAGGGGGACCAAAAGTTTTAAAAAGTGCATTGACTTTACAGGACATTAGAAGAAGGGCCCTCGTAGCTCCGTCGGAGGGAAACATACGAACCCACTAGATAGGAGGGAAATGTGTGAGCGGATCGGCGACGAAAAAATGCAGAGATGCTAACCGTCTTCCCTCAGGTCAAAAAGGATAAAACCTACCCCATTTGGCTGCAAACGGAAAAGAGAGTAGAAAAGGAACAAAAAAAATCTGGCACCCTGGGGGACGGAGGGACAGGGGGAATGAGAGGGGAAGTCATGTTCCGCCTGATCAATGTAAATAATATCCTAGCATCCGCGCGCCGATTATGTAAAGAAGAAGGAGGATCCGGGAGGGGGGGGGGGGGGGGGGGGGGGGGGGGGGTGTCTTGGGGGGGGGGGGGGGGGGGGGGGGGGGGTGGGGGGGGGGGGGGGGGGGGGGGGGGTGGGGGGGGGGGGGGGGCGGGAGGGGGGGGGGGGTGGGGGGGGGGGGGGGGGGGGGGGGGGGGGGGGGGGTGGGGGGGGGGGGGGTGGGGGGGGGGGTGGGGGGGGGGGGGGGGGGGGGTGGGGGGGGGGGGGGGGGGGGATAACGTCTACTATATTTCAAGGGTTATGTCCAAAAATCGTTTAATGGGGAGAGGGAGGCGGATAGTTCCGCACGTGGTTCTGAAAGAGACGCGCATCGTCGGCCGCGCTCAGCAGAGGCCGGTCTTGCAAAAGACCCCGGCCGCTTGGGACAGGGGGACGTGATTCGAGAAAGATGCAAGAAAATCGCCGCCGTCGCTCGTTCCACATCGACCTATACTGGCGGAGGAATAAGCATCAGAGACGCACACTGAAAACGAACGTGTCTGAACAGCGAAGGCGAACGAAAGTGGGTAGTCGCTTAACTCCAGGCATCCGGGCAATAGGCGCTCTATCCGTAGGAGGAGCGACAATCGGTACCCAGAACTCCAGCGTGATTTTTCCGCGCCTTTGGCGAACGACAAGAGAATCTCGCAATTGGGCCAATCAAGAGCAAAAGGGGCACGTACATGACTGGCGAAAACGGCAGAGAACGAGAAGCGATGCCCATCTGGGCTAGCGAGTTTCCCCGCACCCACGAGCACCTCGAGGGGCGACTGAGGCAGCGGATGAGGGAAGATCAAGGCCCGCTCAGTGGAGACGCGCAGGAAAGAAGGTGAAAAAAAACGCCCTCTGCAAGTGAGCGTGCAGCGGGGAGGACCGCGGAAAAAAGGTTCGAGTCAACACCCGGAAGGTAGATGTCAAACGGCGGAAACCAAGCATTGTCTATTCCGAGCGGAAAAGAGAGGACAGGAAAAATCCCAATAACAAAGCCAGAGAACCAGCTCTCAGCACAAATTTGGGAACAAGTAACTTCTCATGACTGATAAAAGTAGAAAAGGGGAAGGGAACAACATTTCTGGGGCTGCGTAAAAAGGGAAGAAAGCAGATACTTGATGTAAACAAGAGAAAAAAAACGCAGAGGAAGAGAAATGTTCGCCGACCGGGAACAGCACGAAAAAGGACTGCGGATTGTGCCCCTCAACGAAACCCCAAAGGAAAGTAAATGCGTCTCTGCGTTTGGAGCCGTCGCGAAAAGGACAACTGGGACTTGGAAGATCGTCCTGGGGGGGGGGCTCGGCTCTCGGGGCATGGATCAGGACTGGGGAGGTGGACTGGAACACAAACAATAAACAGACGATCTGAGTCGCAGTTGCTGGGTGCCGAGGGGGGAAAGGGAGGGAAGCGGTGGTGGACCGAGATCGGGTGGCCGGTGTCCCAGGCTTGGGAAACTGCCAGGCGGTAACTTGCAGAGAGTTGGGGGGAAAACGAATGCTGACTGGACCTGCGCTCACGGAAGGCACGGAAAGGAACGCGGAAAGCCACGCTTTCCAAGGGTCGAAAAAGAAGGTGAGCTTGGGAAACTGCCTCTAGGCCCAGGGGGGAGGGGACGGTCTCCGGGCTCAGGTTCGGGGGTCCAAGGTGGACGTCAACTACCTGCCGGTGGAAAGGACGATGGGTCTATTGAGGGAGGCGAGACTGGTAGGAGAAACGGCGAAGGAAATCCGCTTTTCTGGAAAGAAGTAGGGCGCCATCGAGATCGGAGATTAGGCAGGTTTTTCCCAGATAACATATAGAGGAGGCGAGAGGGATCTCCGGAGAGAATACCTGAAACGTCGACTTCATTGTGCTGGTCAGGTGTGGGGCGACGATACCCAGGGTCTATGTAAAGGGAGGGGAGGGTCGCCGGTCGTCAAAGGGCTCTTCGTAAAAAGGCTCCTTGGGACGCCAAAGACGGCCGAGGGAGTCTGATTGGCGATGGACTCCGTGCCTCTGGCGAAGAAGGGGGACTCGGTGCTCTGTACGGGGAATCAAGAATTCAAGGCGACAACGCATTAAACGAGGGGGGAAAGATACTCTCCCCCTGAGAGTCTCCTTGAGAACCAAGATTCTGCCGCGCGGCATGAGCACGGGGGGAAGGTTCGGCAGACTCAGAGCGGATTCAACTTATAAAAGGATCCGGCAAGCTCTGCACGAGCCCAAGAAAATGAAAAAAGCTAGGTGAACGGGGCCGAGGGGAGTGTCAGGGCGTCCAGCGGGGGGGGAGATGATTACCTGCCGGCAGTCCCCGCGGGGTTGCAGTTAGGGTTCTGGGAAATGAGCATTGAGGCTGACAATGTCGTGGAATCAAGGGGGGAAGATTTGCAGTAACAATAGTAATCCAAGAAAAGAGAAGAGCGTATTGGGTTTTCTACTTCACGGCAGACACACAGGTAATTGCTCGCCGGGGGAAGGATTCATGGTCTGCAGAGTGGGGAACACGCAATGCCCTATCCAGGATGGGTTTTAATTCTGTAAAGGGGGCCAATACGACAGGGGAGGTATTCAAAAGGAAAAAGAGCAGTAGCCTGTCCTGAGTGGGAAAGCGAAGCGGGACGGCCGGTCCATATTGGATAAGATACGCGAATATGCCAGCGAGGAGCCAATCTTCTCGGAAGAAACGGGAGGATGAATTCAGAGGAGTATGCCCTCCGTCGGGGAGCGATCTGCGGGGGGGAAGGCTGACACGATAAAATACAGCCCGAAAAATTGAGAGGGAGGTAGGAACTCGCGTTTTACCCCTGGGGAGGAAGAGGCATCAAAACAGGCTTCGTGCATGGGTCAAGCCCGACGAAATACTTTGGATCCGGGGGAGGAATGCGCCGGGGTCCCAATGAGTAGGAACTTTGTTCTTCTGCGGGAGAACGGCCAGGGAAAAGAGGACAGCGCAATCTATACGGGGAGGGCGCCGCGCAGCAGGGTGGAGAAGAAGGAAGAGAGGGGGGGAGAGCCTCCAGGCTCGCCGAGGAGCTCGATCGGTGACAGAAGGAGTACGCCATCTACGTGTATCAAGGGGGGGAGTGGTGGGGCAAATCCGGGGATGGGGGGGGGGCTAATGAGAGGAGACTGGAGAATTCGGGCGAGCAGGAAAGGGAAACCCCAAAAGAAGATTGAAAATCGGCGGATGCCAATTGTTGGGAAAAAAGAGATCACAACAACGGAAGAATTCGGGAGAACAAGAGATCTTGAACTCGAGTTGAGGGTTTGAAAGGTCGAGACTGCCGCCAAAAAAGAACCAGTGACGAGATGAGCCAAGAAAATGGGTGACAAGTCCCTTAAATCCAAAAGAACGTCGAGGCATCGGGGTAGGGGTGCAAACGAATAACTGAACGAGCCGGAGGACGAACATGAATTTTGCCTGAAATCTCCAAGTCCGGGGACGGAACAGAAACGACGGTCGGGATCGATGCGCGGGATTGGCGGCGCCCGGTTCAGCGATAACTCCACAGGATTTTCCCGGCTCATAGGAGGCACAACGGAACAAAAATCAATGGCCAGATCCAAAAAAATATTGACCTCATGCAAATCAAGAAGGACTGAAGGGGAGGGAAAAACGATCAAAGGTAACTGATCTCCGCGCGCGCGAGGAGGCCAAGGGGAGGGGGGGATAGGGATAAATGAGCGAGGCGAGAGGGAGTCCTAGGAGACGGCTGGGAGTGATCAGCGCGACGGTGGCCGGGCCATGGCCGTAAGCGAGGCCATAGCGAAAAAGGAACTCATAGGCCATCTGGAAAAGGTGAAGACGTCTTAGCGATGGGTAAGTCAGAAAAGCAGATCTCTTACGCGAAACGTGAAATCCTCGACCATCCGAGACAAAATCTGTCATTAACGGGAAAGCTGCATCCATGGAATCCGGGCGATTAGGGATCTGCGAAGAACCAGATAACCATCGTCAGGCCGTCGGGAATTGGTGGGCAAGGAGAGAGCTTCCTGCATCTTCCACCGCTGAAAAACGGGCCGAGCAAAGATCCGTCCCAAAGCGACCGAGGGGCTGCACCGCCAGAGCAAGGATCTATAAGAGCAAGGGGGAAAACGTCGCACCTGTTTCAATTCCAGGCTACTCGGAGAGTCGTGGCCGAGAGCGCCAATCATCCGCAATATTTGGGGAGAAGATGCGCCTGCCTCCGGGCAGGCGTAGGGGGGAAAAACTCGACGAAGGAAGGCGCTTCAGTCAGGCGTGAAAAAGGGTTCAGGATGGGGGAGCGTTGCGCGGGATCAGGGAGTGCAAAGGGAGGCCAAGATCTCGCATCTCGGCCAGCGCGAGAAAGAAGGAGAATTCCGTACGAGAGGCGGCCGTTTGGCGAACCTAGGAACGAGAAATTCCAGGTGAGGAAACCGGCAAAGCAGCAGGCAGACGTCACGAGACCGTCTGGCGTATCGGAAGACAGTAGAAAACACTGAGAAAAGGAGGTCTAGATCCGGAGAAAACTTAGAAAATCCGAGCATCGAGGGGGGACGGATCCGTCTGCTCGTCTAGAAGGAAGAACAGACGAGGGAACAGATCGAAAAGAAGTCAAGCTGGATTTTAACTCCAGGGCGCGAAGTAGGATCGGGAAAGGGGAGAGCCTCGCAATTGCCAACGAGATGGAGCCCGGACGAAAATCTTAGGGGCCTGCGACAACCGGAGAAAGGGGGATCCTCGATGGCCCCTTGAAAGGGTTCCAAAAAGAGGACCGGGGGTCCCCGCTCGAGACTGACTGGAGAGGTTGCGCTGACGATCCGGAAAGAACAGTGAGAAGCTCAAGTACAGAAGAGGTGGACCAAGAACCAAAAACGAAGTACAGCTGCAGTATCCCCGCGGACAGTAAGGGACCTCCCGATGCTCATGTCTCACAGACTGACGGGGGAGTCCCAACCCGGAGCTCAGAAGTATAGGGGGAGGAGAAAGGTTTAGATTCTTCCAATAACAAGGAAGGGAGAAGGAAAAAATCGCGCTCCAACAGAGCAAGGCTTAAAGGGGAAGGGGCGGTGAGAAGACTGCTTCAAACGGATAGGGGCTGCACAAGTTCACTGAGAAGTTCAGAGAATCCAGGAAGTAAACTCGACCAAGTCATCGACAACAAATGAGATTGGGAAAGAGATGAGGCAGCATACTTCATATCCTAGTGCTGCGAATGACAGGAAACCATCCCTGCCAAGGGTTGAAGGTGGGTTGGGGTGACAAGGTGGCTCAGGTCGGTTTTGGAAACCGGCAATGCTCCCTTGCTTCCTTGCCCTGTAAGGGGGAAAGCGGGAGAAGGGAAGATCGCTGGTGCAGGATATGAGTTCTGGAAGTGTGACTCCAACGGCTCGACCTATCTAAACGCGTAGGTTCTGGGTGCATGCAGGCCGAGCATCGTGGGTCGAACCAAAAAAACGAGCGATTACAAAAAAACCCTCATGCTTTAAACATTGAGCAGAAAAGGTCAAACGTCGTCCTCTTTCGCGAACTGCGCGACGTGGAAAATCAAAGTGCCAGGAAAGAAGCGGGGGAGGGAGGGAGAAACTGCCTCGAGGAAGTTGAAAAAGGACGGTCTGCTGTTTTCTAGGTCCATTGTACGTCGAAACGCAAGGGGTTCGCGATACGAGTTGCACTGTCGAGAGGAGAAGGAGGGGGAGGGGAGAGCGGCGAATGGGGGGGGAAAAAAATTCTGAGGCGGGATGAATCCGTCGCTGCGCGTAAGAATCTAGAGAAGCCGGATTGATCCCTACGGAAGATACAAGCTAATTTTTCGACAGGTGAATGACCTACTACGCGGACGCGAAGTGTTGATGGGTTCGATCGGCCTAACCAAATTATATATGTTACGAGGCTACTGGCGGACAGGGTGGCGGCATACTGGGAGAGGAGGAGGAGACCTGTCGCGCTCCAGCGGTCCGGGGAAGATGGCGAAGGGAGAGAGACTTGGCTCGCGAAATGGCCCAAGCAGTATACTTGCCTTCATGACGAAAAGAGGAAGCTAGCAAGGAAAACGCTAAAAAAAAGAAAGGGGGGACCTGATGGAGCGAAGAAAGGCATCGTCGAAACCCGAAGGGAAGCCAAAAGTTCCGCTTTTACTAATAGACGCGAGGTCTATTGTTTGAGCGGCGGGACTCCTGCCGACCTGGCAAAGAAAACTAAGAGTTGAACATTTTTCCGAGAATGTGGCAGAAGGGGGGGATCGAGATTCTGCTCGGGAATGCCCGAAGGGGGGAGGAAAGGGTTCAAATTGTTGTTGATGCCGATGCCGCGGAAAGGGGCCGTGGGAAGTCAAGCCGGAAGGTACGCAAAATCGACCATACGGCGACGAGTGGGGATAGGTTCTGCCCAAACGCCGGGGCTCTGAACGGCATCCATTGGGGCGAGGAAGTCAACGGATGCCCATGCAGTGATAGGTCATCGGATGGTCAACGGGAGGGAGGGGTAGCGACGAGGATTCGAGAGAGAAAGACGGGGTGGAGAGGGAGACGAGGCGGTACTCCGGTCCAGGAGCGAAGGGAAAGAAAACTACGCGCACAGGAGGATAAGAAATAGAATAACGTCGCGGGGAAAAAGGCCCTAGACAGGCAAGCCGAGGAGAAACCTCGGAACTCTATCGACGGGAAGAAAAATTCTCCGGACAAATCCAAACCCTTGGCTTCAGACGGAGACTAGAAGGCCGGGGATAGCCATCGAAGACCAAGCCTGAGGGAAGTTACAAAGACCGGACTAAGGACTTGGAGGGAGGGAGTCGGCCGTTGGTCAAAATAGACTAAGAATGAAGAGGGAGGAATTTCGTCTGGGGCAACCATTCTCACTCTCCAAGTCGGTAAGAAGAGAAAAGATCCCGACCGAGGGAAACAGCCTCGAAGAGGAAGGCATGACATGCGCATCCGCCGTCTCCTAGTTATCATCACGAAAGTCAGGGACAGATACTTTTAAATGGATTGATGGTGGGTTGAACAGAGATCCGACTAAGGGTCTGTCTACGGCGTAGCGGAGAAAGGGTCGTCGTTTGCCTCGGTGGCGCCGAACAAAAAAAAAAAACAAGTTAAAATCGGGCGTGCGCAATTGTAAATCCCGAATCAAAAAAAAACTTATGAGGGAAAAAAATAGGGGGGGAGGGGGAGTACACAATTTCTCATAAGCAGCCAGGAGTTGAACTCGGTTGGCTGGGTTCTGATCCCCGCCCTACGCCAAGCAAAGGAAGGGGCAAAAGAGGAATCGACGCCGAACAGCAACAGCGTCCGGCGCGTGTAAAGGGGAAGAGTCCCCAATAAAATGAGGGTCCTTACTTTTGCGACAGACGAAGAAAGATCTAGCCTGAGCAGAAGAGAACGTGGGCGTCTCACCGAAGGTCTGGGAAGGGGGGAATCAACGCAGGTCTGAGAGAGGATAGAGGACTCCGACCGGAGACCCAAGAGAACTAGGGTATGGAGCGGGCTACTAGCGAGGGAAAAAAAGCGCAACCGAGACCAAAGCATATTTATCCGGTCTATCAATAAAAAAAAAGGAGGATGGAACTAATCTGGAGAAGAGGGACCCGTATAGCCGAGAAGGGTGAATTGAGCGAGCGTAGCGCAAAGGTACGAAGACTATCTGGCTTAGGCTCGTCGACGGAAATTGCTCTAATGCGATGGCTCATATAGATACGTAACGATAATTCGCTCCAATCTGAAAGAGGGACAAAGAAGTCGGGCGGGAGAAACATCTTATCTGATCTGTATCGCGAGGGGCAAGTCGAAGTCAGTACGCCTAGAGGGGGGGCATGTAATAACCCAGAGAGATGATCGGCATCTAGGGAAGGAAAGAAAGGAATGGAAAGGGGAAATCGGAAAAAAGCGGAAGGTCTTCGTAGAATACAAACTTACGTCGAAGGGGGTACGATTTTGCGGAGGGGCAGAATGCTTCCTGCAATCGGCGGGGGACAGGTACAAGCTGCAATGAAAAATCAGGAACGCTGCAATACCCCGAGTGGAACCTGAAGACATTGGTCAAATCAACAGAGGCGGCGTACCCCGGGCCGAAAAAAAAACTAGTGACAACTGTTCCACGAAAAGTAAAAGGGGGGGGGAAAGTTTCCGGCTCGGCAGATCTGGATAAGTACGAATAAGAATACGATGCAACGCTCGCGAGGAAGGAACGAACGTCGTCCAGTGAAAAACGCTGAGAGAGTCGGGCGATAAGGGTCGGCTGTTATCAGGCAGTTAAAAGCGTTTCATAAGTTGCGCGGGATCGAGGGAAGGAGCAAAGATACTCGCAATAAGTGGCGGGCAAAGGGGAGAATTAGCGCACACGGCGAAGGACGCTCCGCGGGGGGGAGCGTGGCGACGCGCGGAGGAAGGGAGAATCTGAGCAGGAAAGGCCCAACTTCCTATCCTCCTAAGGGAGGAAGTCCACGAGAAACTAAGGAGGATAGGGGGCCAAGCCACAAAAAAATGAGTCTAGCCGGGGGAAAAAACGGAAAACCTTCGAAACGTAGCAAGTTATCAAAGAAGCTAAGGGTTTTTCATCGGGGGAAGGAGAGAGAGATCCCGGAGACTAGCAGAAGACGCCGTACAGGGGATTGGGAACTCCTTTCTCTCCGTAATACTCCATTCGCAATCCAGTCGAGATCGGGGGGGGGTGAAAACCGCAAAGCAAAGCATTGAACCTGAAAAAGGAGCCTGAGCGCTCGATGCGCAAAGTGCAAAAGCTATTCAGTTTCAAACCTCCCAAGGAGGGGAAAAGGGGGAGACTTCCTTGTGGCAGAGGGGAAGGCAGACCTTCAATGCGCTATACGCGAAATGTGAAAAATGGCGTTTTGACCAACTCCGACCGGCTGCAAGTGCAGCAGAAAAACCGCGGTACATGAACCAAGAGGGGTCCACCGAAAAAAAAAGAAAGAGGCGCAATGCGTCACAGCACCTTGGGAGGGATAAGACGAGAGCGCTCGTAAGAAAGGTTCATTCTTCCAATCACAGCTCCGATGAACTCAGCGGTGCCCACAGAGCAAGACTCGTCTTCCATAGAAACGGGACTACTGCACAAACCGCATAAGAAATAAAAGGCCTGAGGCTTGCGGCAAGAGCAAGCAGCCGTGCAAAGTCCGGCTCGTCGCACACGGATGAGGAGGAATATAGAGTGACGTGGAGCGATTAGAGGAAAGATCTGAGGAGGATCTGGAAAGGGCAAAAGACCCACAAGAACCCTGCCCAACCAACAATTGGACGCTCCGGGGGAAAAAAAAGCGTAAACCAACCAAATAAGCATCCAAACATCCTGTCCCTGTCTTTGGACAGATAGGCTGTGGAGACGCGCTGGTGGCAGATCCGGAGGTGGGGGACTACCGGGCTAAAAGGCGTACGACTAGAATAGAATATACAATGCTTGTGCCGAGTGCGCCGAAAGTCTTTCGAAAGTGGAGGGCCGATGTAACGGCGGAACTCTGAAAGGAGGGGAATTGCAAGAGGTCGGGTGCATGTGGTCAAACCGTGAGGACGCGGACAATGCGCCAGTAGAACTGGGAGAAGAGTTCCGCCGCCAATCTCTGAGAACAAGTCAAAAAGGGGAATACGGTGCTCGCGGGGGGGGGCTAAAAAAAAAAGGAGTTGCAGCTCAGTCTCACGTGGAGTTGTCACATTTTTGTAAGAAAGACAAAGGTGGTGCGAATCTCGTTGGCACTTGCGTTGCGACGAGGAAAGGGAGGGAACGGCGGGAAAAGAAAAGGCTTCTGGGGCGAATTCGGAACCTCGGCGGCGGGCGCCGGGATTTCCCGAACAACCGGCCCTCGGCTACTGGCCGGGGAAAGAAATACTGGCTTAGAAAGGTAGGGGGGGGAGTGAAAGAATGGGGGGTCTAGCGAAGCAACAGTATCGGTTCTCGACCGATCGAAAAAGGAGGGGATCAAGGGTGAAGAATTCTGCGTGAACAAGGTAAACGAAGAAGGAAGGAATCTCAGACGGGACGGGAATTGCGCCGTGTAGTGAAGAGAAAGTTTCCAAAGGATCGTACTGAGCAACTGACCGCCCGCAACGAGGGAAGATTGGGAAAAAGAAAAGGAAGATCGCCGAAACGGGATCTTCTCGGCATACAAGAAGAGGGAACGTCAATGATCAAGGGACGACTTAGCGCGAAGCATCTGGGATTCTTCTACGACTTGAGAGAGGAACTATCCGGCCGCAAGACTGCGATCAAACGGGAAGGAAGGGGGGGGATGTAAAGGTCGTAGTCTAATCTCTAGGATTTGTAAATGTGTGCACACCTCGGGGGCAACTTTAAAGCCTGCCTCTCAATTGGGAATAGGGCAGCAAGTAAGCGAGATGAAAGCAAAAGCCAACCAGTTGGTATATGCGGGGGGAATGAAACAAAGCTCCCGACGGGATTCCCTGGCTGCGAGGGGGATTGTGCACGATCCCGCAGGAGGGGGGAACGAAATATGGATGGTCAAAAGATGGTTAGCGGACGAGCAAAAGGGATGACTTATCCATCTTGGAGACGGCACGCCTGTCCGACTGGGTAGGGGGGAAAAATATGCTCCTTCATCATAGAGAAACAATATGGCCTAAAAGGCAGCAACCGTCTCGATTGGCCCTAATTCAAAGACCTAGAATAAAACTAATCTGTAAGTCTCTCCCGGATCAAAAAACCTGAGCGTATAAGGGGAACGAGAGGGGAAGGCTTGAAAAATCATCCATCCAAAGTGATAGAGAAAGAAATGCTTTGGGGCTGGCCATGCGGCCGTGGAAAAATCTCCTTGTATCCGAGGCACGCAAGGGGAGGCGGGAAAACGGGCTCCTCTCCAATCGGATAAAGAGATAATCAGACCCCGGGGAGTAGCCGACACGCGGAGGAGATTTCAGGCACTGATAACTAAGGCTCTCCGGGTCATCTGAGCGAACATAAAAGAGACGTTTTATCAGGGGGATGGGAGGGGGGACACATCCTACAGGGGGATGCTTGATAGCCCATGACTAAAGCTGGGAGGGAGGGGGGGAGTCGGGGACTAACGAACCAAACAATCAACGGGGGTAAAAGGAGGGAATAATTGTGTACGCAAGAAAATCAGAAACAACAACAACGTGGAAAAGAGAGAGAGGCGGAGACCGAAACTTGGACTCGGGTAAAGTTTCAGGGGGTTGAAGTTCGTAGCTCCTCAGAGGCGAAGTGAGGCCGGGCAAATACAAAAACCAAGCCGCCACAGCGTGACGGGGGATCGTGTGGGCAAAAATGCAATTACACTTCAGCGGCATCGTAACTGTGGGACTCAGACTCCTCCTAGGTCGGCTCGCATCTATTGCCTGAAAAAACCTGGGCGGCGCAAAACGACGTGATCGCGGCTCCCACGTCGCGGCTGCCGGTAAAAGTAACAAGGCAGCTAATCGTCTAGTTTAACTCAAGGGCACAAAAGGAAAAGAAGAGTTTCCAGGTCTTGATCACGAACATAAGGAGGAAAGATCAGATCGAATAAGATCCATCCGTATAACGAAGAAACGGGGCGGTTGTAGCGAGAACGACGAGAGCTGCGACTTAGTGCCTAGAGCGCTGGAAGGAGAAGCAGCAGACGGTGGCCGAGGACAGAATGCGAGGCGATTCGCGACTAGGGCAGCATAATCTGTGACTGGACCCTCCTGCGTGCAGATGGGTACGGATCATAGCAGCTCGCTAAGAGAAAAAAAGCTCAAAGAGAGGCAAAATGAATTTGATTGAATAAAACAAGGCGGATCGGGGGAAAGACGGTGATTTCATCTCGGCCAGAACGAAAGGCGTCTGCGAAGAACCAGACAGACAGAGATTGGAGGATTTGGCGATCGCAGAAGTTCCGCACGCTCACCGTCATAAAGTGAGAAAGCAATCTCCAGGGAACGAACGGCAGACCCCGAGTTGCACAATCAAAGCCCGAGAGCTTCAACGGAAGGAAGAACCGAACACCTTTTCTCAGGGGATCGCCAGGAATGACGCCGGAAGAGGAGTGTCACGGCAGTCGGCAGAGAGAAAAAAAACTGCTCGCGCTGGAATGTAACGAGGGGTGCAGGGGCCTACTTCGGGGTGATTAAACAGGAAGAGGAATGCAGAATCAGGCGTTCCAAAGCGGTGTGGTAGAGTGCGATTAGTCAAACGGTAAGCAAACAGCATAAAGATACGCGCAAGCGGCAAATGGGGGGAGAGAGACTGAGCGCACGAGATGCCGTACGCCTGAAAAACTGTCCGTCGATTGGCGACGAAAAGCCAAGAGGGGCACGAACGAATACGTCACTAAAGATGTCACCACGGAGGAGCTGGACAATACGCAAATCCACAGAGAAAGTCCGACGCCGGAGGCTGCGCTGTCGTCGAAACGTAGCCTATTCCACTCCGGAGTTGCCTCCCTTTGAAATCCGGCGCGGGAGAGCTCAAGAAGACCGAAGTAACAAATCTGCAGAAAAGATGGATTTGAAAATATATGAAACGCTTGCTCGAGCTCCGGGTGAAATCAAGATCGGACACCGGCAGGTAGTCTACAATAGGCGTGCAAGTGAACGCTCGATGCCGCATTCCGGGGGAAGAAACTCACAAAGAGGTCCCCGCTAGGGGATTGCAGGGAAAAGGAGGGGAGGCGCTACTCAACTGCAAGAAAGATAAGTGAACAAAAAGAACAACTTGGACCACATGCAAAAGGATTCTAAAATGGGACCCGCGGACATCGCACACCCGAGAACGCCACCCAATACTGTCTCGGCGCAAGCAATAAGCCGTACGCCGCCGTAGGCTGGCGAGCCAAAGAAATGACGTCCAAATAACAGCCAAGTCCGTAAAGAAGCTCCCAATACGCTGCCTGTCATAACAGGGGACGGGAGCATACTGCAAACCGCAGAAGACTCATGTGACGCACCCCGAGGGAAAGGAAATCGGACCTTGCGGAATTCGGTCGCGACCAGTATCTCTAAACGTATTAGGAGGAGGAGATATGAATTGTAGAGAAAGACTCTCGATCTGCTGGGGCAAAAGAAGACGCAGAAAAAGACAATCGGTGGAGCGTAAATTGCGGAAGTCGGGGGAGAAGGATGAAACGTGTCCCTGTCCTGTCGTATGTACAGAGCGCTGGCAGGAGGGATCAGGGGTGCAGGATCAAGTTAGGGTAAGGGACTAGACTCGAAAGAAGGAAGGGAGGTGTATCGCAAAGGGATGGGGGGAGTTCAGCCGTGAGGAAAGAGTTTACCGCGCACGGTACGGCCGAGGCAAACGGCGTAAACATGCAGAAGTGTGGTGAACTCTTCTCCTTCCTGAATGCGCGTCTACTGAGCTGGCCGGGGATCCATCCGCTAAAGGCAAGCATTGACTGGCCCCGAGAGGGGGACATGATGGGAAAGCTGCCCGGAAATTTTTCGGTCGAGCGATAAAATCTGTCGCAAGGTCTGTAAGTCGACAGACAAATAGGTGAGAGGAAATCTAGAGGGAGGTTCGGGGCATGCGGAGGAATACTGCCGCGGAAAGGTCGCAAAGAAGAGGTCTGCTTCTGTAATGCGATCTGTGCCGTAGCAAGAGGGCAGGCGCGGGGGCCTGGGAACAAGGGATTTAGCGTACCGCTACGTTCGCCGCTGCAGAAAAAAGGATATACGGAAAGTGCTGGAGGATGGTGGCCGGGACGTAAAGGTTGGGGCGACGGCGGCGGATTCGCCGGCGGCAGAGGGGGGAGAGGAATACTGGTTCGAGCCCGCCGCGGAGGGGGGGCAATTGACGAGCTCCTCATTGCGCAAGGGATGGCCGCCGAAACGAAGGATTAAAACAAGCTGACCTTCCTCGATCCCGCAGAAAATAAGTAACTGTTAACGCCTATGAAGCAACTGACTCCTGATCGGAAAACCGAATCTACGGCGCGGTTACGCAAAAGGTACATAATCGGACGCAAGGGCAGAGGTTCGGAGAAAAGGGGTCTGAAATCTGCCTAGCCGCCAAGACTGCGGAGAACTAAGGGTAAGATGTTGGCGTGTCACGGGCTTCGGAGAGAGGGTGGAGCAACGTGGGGCGGTTCAACGGTGTATGCAGGGTTTCGGGTAGACCGAGAAATTGAAAGACCATGAACGAAAGGTGAGACCGGGGCCGGAAAGCACTGCAAAATCGACTCAACGCGAAAGGGGGGTAATGGTTCGGAAGGGAAGACGGACGGGTGAGGATATCAACACCGACGGGGGCGAAGGGAAGTAAGAATTCGTTCCCGAAACCAGCGAGGTGTGGGTTAGTCAATGTCCAATATCGATGGTCCAATGCCGGAAGGGGGGGAAGGTTCCAGTACCGAGCTCTAGAGGGGACTGTAGGTCCCTCTTGCTAAACGGACCGGGTCCAGAGGGGACGGCTCGTGACATAGGAGAGAACTGCATTCCGCCAATTCTGGCATCGGCCCACCAAAAAAAGGATCGCAGAGAGAATAAGTCATACAGGAAAGATGCCCTCGAAAGAGATCTAGGAGAGTGAGACAATACCGGAACGGCCAGAGAAAAGGAGTATGCGAGAAACAGCGTGGGGGACGATTCTGTCCACAAGCCGGCTTGAGAACATTGACAGCAACCGACGAAAATGATTTGGGGAGAGGCCGTGTGGGTCCCATAGAAGGGGGAAGAGGCGGCAGTGTTAAGGGATAACCGCGCGCATAATCGTGAGTGAAAAATGAAGAATCACGAAAAGTAGAGAAGAGCCGCGTAAAGTGGGTTCAGGAAAGGGAGTAAGGGCGTAAACCCGTCGGCCGAGGACTCTCCGCAAAAACAGGCCGGGGAAGAGGACGGGAAGGGGGTAGGCATGTTTGAACAACTATACAGGAACAGGTGGGCGCAGCTAAAAAGGCAAGCAGTACTTCGTTGCGCGGGCGGATACGAGAAAAAGGTACAACCCATCACATAAAGAGGTGGGGAGGAATTGGTTTAAAAAGGGGCTGAGAAGGGAGCAAAAACACAAGTGGAAAGGATAGATTTCTGGATTGACAACAATTCGATCCAGTGGGGGGAATGGGTTTCTTTGTTGTCCCTGAGACGCAAAGGAAATGTCATGCCGAAATACGCCGGAGACAAGACAACAGAGAGGCAATCTCGGGATAAAAAAAACCTTGGAAAGAGGGGGAGGGCATCGGAAGTTGCCAGGAGGAATCTCCTAAGGGAAGAATTAGACATCGCGTGTAAGGAAGCTAACAGAAGCGCTGGCGCGGGCTGCAAAGGAAAAGATGGGCGCTTACTCTTGGCTAGACGCCCGTGTATCCCGCAGACCAACCGGGAGTCCGAAGAGAGAGGGACCATGCATATACAATGCCAAAGAATGAAGGTGAACATGCACAACTATCCTCCGGAGGTGATGCCGATGGCAGAATCGTCGGGAATCAAGCTAGTCGGGCGGAATTAGGCAAGTGGCTTCTGGCCGGGTCTTGGGCTAGACAGAGGAAATATTTCCCTTGAGCCTAGGAACTGGTCGACTTAGGGAAAAGGAGAGGGGGGCCGAGGACCATATGGGCTATCGAGTCTCGACTATGGTAACGCATTCGAAAGAGGGCCATGAGGAAGTCCTTCTTAGCAGATGGAGAGGAAGAAGAGAGCTCTCGCGAATGCCGGCGCTGCCACCTCGGAGTTGGAAGAAAAGGACCAGCCTTTGCACGACGGGTGCTGACAGACCATGGAAGCCCGTCTGTACCGTCGGCGGAGGCGGAAGAAACCATATACAAAACACTAAAAGAGGAAAGGTTTGAACTTATCGCCAATGGCTTCAATAATCACCGGAGGAGGAAGAGGAAAGATCGTCACCGAACTAACTTCATACCCGAGGGTGGGAACGAAGCCAAAAAATTCCCGAGAGCTGCGACGCCGGTACACGAAAAAAAGCCAAACTGAGGGATCGCAGTCTTCCGGGCTCTGGAAGAGGGAAGAAGGGAGACAAGTCTGCATAATAAAATCCGGGAGGAGAGAGAAGAGGACCTCGCCTTGCCGTCCCAGGCAGACTTCGTGTATGCGACATCAGGGTCAGGCGTTCGAAGGAGGAAAATCATTAAAGGGCGCGGGAATCGAGCCGGAAGAGGGTGGTCGCAGCGCAATATCAGAGAAGGCGGCAGGAGGAAAGCAACAGCGGCAGGAAGGAGAGTCAAAATTCGCTTGGACGACCGAATTCCGAGAAAATCTGAGCCAGTATAGCAAACAAAAGCCTTAGACTTCATAGCCGGGGGGGGGGGGGCTGGTCTCCGATAAAAAAGGAAAAACAGGACGTAGAAAGCCTTAATCGGGAGACAGACCTGGGGCGCTTTAAAATCCTGTGGTCAGAAGGAAATCCTCTGCATCTCCAGGTCCGCCTAGCGCTGGGGGCGGACTATCAGGGGGACTGGATTTTTCCGGCCGTGAGGATCGCCACGTCGCCTATCCGCAATTGCCATCGACGCGAAAAATATAGGAGAAGGCAAGTACTTAACCTCAAGGAGGATCGAGCGGCTTTCGCGGCGAGGAGGGAGGTTAACCAAGTGCGGAGCCTGGCAATGCTTCGGAGGGCTCGAGGAGAACGCGCAGTTCCGACGGACGTGCTTGAAAAAAAGGAAACTCTGAAAGTTAATGGACGGGTTGACCCGCGTATAACCGCCCAGGGAGAGTCCACACCAGACGGCCTCGGAGAAAAAAAAAAGTGTCCGATACGCCGCCGATAAAGGGGGGAGCTAGAATCCATACCTTCCGGATCTGGGGGAAGCGCGCGCGGGGAAAAAGAAAGGTCGGAAAAGTACTAAAGGACAGGAATTTCGCTTACGGAACTCAAACCGACGCATGAAGGACAAAAGGCTGGAGAGGACGGCAGAGCACCATCCGGGGAAATGGAAGTCCGGGAAGAAGAAAAGGAAGATAGAGCACAAGGTGAGTATTAAAATATATGACTGTCGCGACCGGGGAGGCGAGGGGAAGAGAGGAGCGCAGGACCGAGCCCCAGGCCAAGTAACGTCTCTGGACGGTTTGAGCGGAAAGACCAACTGCATTCATTCCAAGAAGGCTGATCTTTTTGCGGCGCGCAAGGGAGGCTTGGTGACGGAATTCTACCAAACGGGCTAGAAAGAGAGAGGAGTCGGAACCAAAAAAAATGTGCTAAGGCAGGGGAGAAGGAATGGGTGGCGAACAACCTCGAAGGGAAAAATAACCAATTCTGAATTCAAGGGCGGGCGGGGAAAAAGAGTCCGTCCTCGACCTTGAGAGTACTTAATAGTAACGCATCCACGAGGCAGGGTCTCCAAGGGGCGGGGGGACTGATCCGCGAGCCCGGAGTTTAGGGTGGCTCACCGTGAGCCTTCGTTGGTGACGAGAGGGGAAAGGGGGGGGGGGGGAGAAGGAGGGGGGGGGGGGGTAAGGGGTGGGGGAAGGGGTGTTGCTCGTCAGATCTATTGGCAATTGAGGGGAGAGAAGAATGGGAGATTTCGCGACTCGCCGGAAAATCCAGCAGGGATGAGATTATGGAATAGGAAGGCGAACTTGCGATCGAGCGCACTGGTATCAACCATAAGCAAAGAAGCGATACTCGCTACTTTCTGGACCTTTAGAGAAAAAGGAAGAAGGTCGTCGACTTCAGTGTTGAAGATGTGCGAGCGGCGGAAAAGTCGTCTCTGACAGAGGGAGGCGGTGGAGCGGTAACTGGCTCGGTTGAGGAGGGGAACCCTGTCGGAAAAAAACCAAAAAAATGGACTCTTACGTTCAATTTCGCGGGCTCAAGGAGGCGCGGTCGGAAGGGGAAAAGGGGCTCCCGCCTCGCTCCCAAAACGATCCATCAATTGAATGGGTCGATTGTTGGAACGCCGAAGTCCAACCTCTCAAAACCCCAGGGGAATGCCGAAAAAGGTTGACTAAGAGGAGCGCGCAGATCGGCAAATGAGTGGCGGCAACGAAAGCGGCAAGACTGCTATCAGACTCGGGAAAAGGGGGAATTTGGGTGCGTCACATTCGCTATAAACTAGGAAGGTGAACATGGCCAGGTTGCAGCCACTGGGAGAGTGAGTGGACCGAAGAATGGCGGTACATGTCGGGAACCGAAAGAGGCGGAATCATTCGCGAAGCGGAACAAAGAGATGTAGGCGGGGTTCTGCCTCAGACGGCGGCCGTTCGCTCCTACAGGAAACAGTGCGAGATGGAATTCCGTCGAGGGCAACCGATCACGCGGTATTCCCTTTACAATGTCCAACTGACGAGAGGTGGGAACGGGATGTGAAACGGCAGGAGCATGTCTTACTTAGTCCATAGCGAGTAAGTAAAGATGGCTCGAATGGAGATTCGCGCTTGGATCGCAGCGCGCCAAAGGCCGGGAAAGGAAACACCTGCTCGCGACGGTGAAATGGCAAGCTCCTAGTCTACGCGGAAAGGAGGGAGAGAAGTGAGAGAAGAAAAAGACCCGAATCCTTGGGCTTCGGTATACGAAAAAAAGGGGTAAAAGGGCCGATTCTGTCATAAAAGGATGAGGGGAGACAAGGACGATATGGGGGGGAGGTGGGACTCTGCGCGTTGTCCCAGACTAGGAGAGGAAGTCTGATTACTGAGAACGGGGAAAGAAAATCAGAGAGCCCGCCTGGTTGAGCACGCGCCATCGCGGGTGGAACAAAATAGAGGACAAGGCTCAAGCCAGAGCATCATCGAGGAAACAGACGATGCCGCCATCGAAGGTTATCAAGTATTGAAAAATTTTTTGAAACGATCCGACGCTGTTGCTGGTGGCTTGGGAGAGGGGAAGTCCAAAGCAGGACTTCGCTTTGGGGCGCGGAGAGGGACGGGGCAACACCCATCCCTTCAATCAGGGAAATTGTTGTAGCGCCCGCATCTCTCTACAAAAGAAAGAGGTGCGGCGTAAAAGTGGGGAAATCCGCAGGAGGGGGTTGTGTGTCCGTTCGATGCTCCCCGGAGGACAACTGGAGGGCGAAAAATGAGGAAAGCAAGAAAAAGGGGGTCGTGTTAAATGCCCTTCAGAAAAAGCTAACGGTCATCGGAAGGGGTTGCGCTCGAGATAGACGAGGGAGGAGAAGGAGTAGAAGATACGTGGCCTTAACACCTAAGCAGGGAGGACGCAAGGCATATTGCGCTTGACGTCCAACGCGCCCGGTTCTCCCAAAAACGAATACTCCGGAGGGGAAGCGCGGACAAGGCGATGGACCAACGGCGAAAATGGAAGGAAAAGAGGGAGTGCCAGGTCTTGATCACATGCCACGAAAAGCGGAGGGAGAGAAGCGGAAAGGGGAAAAGAGAGTAATAGGCGAGCCAAGGGCTTCAGCACGGGTATGTACGGAAGGGATCGCTCAAGTGAAGCCGGGAAGCCTGAAACTGTCTGGAAGAGGGGAACGGGGAGTGGGAGGCGGAGTCAGATGCGCGAAAGGGAGGCGGAAACTAAGTAACGAGATCCAATCTGGGGCGTAACAGTCGGTATCATACAGAAGCGCTCCGAAATCCGGGGAATAGGTTCCATACGATTTGGAAAGGGTAAAAAAACCAGGCCAAAGGAATCAGTGATCCGAGAATGATAAAGGGGAAGCCCGGGCTGCGTCAGAACCAGAAAGTCAAATTGGCGCTGATCGCCGAATTCTTCTGCAATAGGGAGCAAAAAGGAAGGGGGGGGGTTGCAATGCTCGTCACCGACGAACCTGAAAGGGGGCTGCAAACATCAAATAAAGGAATATCTCTACGCCCGTTCGCAACATATCGACACCTGTCCACGCGTGTGAGGAATAAAAAACAGGATAGCCTATAGTGCATCGATCAGTCGCAGATAAGAAGGATTCATGGGAGAAACGCAGCCAGCGCACAAGGCAGCGGCAGAGAGGGTAGGGTAGCAGGACAAGGTTAAAACACAGCGTTCCAACCATTTCATTAATGGGACGAGTTGCTCGGGATCGAGGCAAAGCAGCTCGCATCGCGCCATGGGACGCTCTGAAAGAGGGGAAACCTGCGAAGAGCTCCCGCTCGCGCTTGAGAAAAGAAGAAGCCTAGACAAATGCCTCCACCAGGCGAGAACCGTCGCTCGTCCACGAGACAAACTGGCGTGAGGCGCCGCAGAAAAGTCAGGCATTAGTCTTTCTTCACTCAGGAACGAGGGAGGAGAAGAAAGATGGGTTCCTCCGGGAAATCCGGCGCGCGAGCAGTCGCGGGGAAGCTTCACAAGAAAGGGGGAACGGCGCCGTTCTCGGAGTATTCGCCAATCGACTTGAGAGGCAACACCGGCAGGGGGACAGGCAATTGGGGGCAGGAGAAACTGTATCGCTCGATTATCAACTTAGAAGGGGAGGGGTACCCCGCCGCAAAACAAGACGGGGCGATCCTGGCGCGCATGGCGCACAAAAAGTAGAAAAAAAGGTCCGAAGAAGAAAGGAATTGGAAATAATTCTGCAAGTAGCATGCAGCGGGGTTTCCCCTCGGGACGGGCCCCGAGAGAACCATAGTCCTCCCACGAGCACCTTGTGACGCCGCCGATACACCCAGTGGTAGAATTCTTCCAATAACATCCATTCCGGATCCAGACCAGCGAGAAAAAAGGAACGCTCCAGACGAGGAGGGCACGTCGGACGTCTACAAAGAGACGCAAATGTGAAACCGCTTGGCCTGGGGCTGCGAGCCAAGAGCAGCAATCGTCTATGAAAGTCGTCGCGACCA
>Ga0179593_1325644_pt1 | contig 21561 bp, 23 predicted proteins | sample CZODoug2_1_08_16_FD_185931 | JGI IMG/M metagenome (GOLD analysis project Ga0179593, IMG submission 185931) | Vadose zone soil fungal communities from Angelo Coast Range Reserve, California, USA - CZODoug2_1_08_16fungal (PacBio error correction) | ecosystem: Environmental > Terrestrial > Soil >...
CCAATCGTCCATAGAGTGAAGCCCGCCCTCACTCCAACCGACCACTCACTGGGGGGGGGGCACACCCCACCTTGGGGGGGGGGAACAGCCGCACCGGGACTGGGGGGAAGAAACTGTCTGTTGCTCGCAGGTAGGTTGACAATAACGACATGCCCCTGCCGGTAAGGGCCGGGGGCTTGTCCGAAAGCTCCTTTCCTCTTAAAGTCCGCCCACGGGTCGTGACGGGCTTCAGAAACTTCAACCCCATCCCGCATTTTGGGGGAAGGAAGTGCGGAGGCACACCAACAAGCCAGCTTTGCGGAGACAAACAAAAAAAAAAAAAACTCACTATACGGGGAAGTTGTGATGAGGGTGCGCCTGATGAAAACGGGGCCCCACCCCAAAGGGGGGGTGGGAGGGGGGGGAAAGAGTTAGGGGGATGACATGAAGCCGGGGTACTACTATTATCAAAACAAATGCCGGTCCGTGCTGATTCTGTTCGGGTCCTAATCAGTGTTTTGTGGCACCACCCGGGGACGCCAGGGGAGTGGCTCAAGTCGACGGGGGGCAACCTGACGGTCAGTGACAAGCACAGTGCATGCCTACTTGGTGGTAAACATTGGCAAAGGTACCGGGGGGGGGGCCGCGATTTTTCGTCTTTAAACTGGAAACGGGGGGGAAACAACGCTCACGGGACCACCGGGAAAGAAGGATTCGGCAGAAAAATGGCAGAAGCGCGGCTAGGGGCCTCTACGAGTGCCGGAGGGGCTGAGAGAGGTAAAGGGTTGCGGTACGGTCCTGTCGGGAGGAGGAGCTCTCAGGGGGACCCAAGGACCAGCTTGGACGACAGTTTTATAGGGGACACCGGCTAAGGTTGAGAGCTGCATTTGGGGACAGGGGGTCCGGAAGGGGGAGGATATGAGTACTTGATCCATAGGGTCTGCCTCATAGATGATCTACGGGCCGGGAGTGGCCTTCACCGGACTTTAAAGCTACTCCCGGCTTAAACCGAGGAATAAAAAAACAGGGGGGGCTCTGGGACGAGATGGGCCCGGTAATCGCCAAGGGGGGGGGGGGGAAAGCGAGGGAATTTCCCAGGGAAGTAATTTTTTTTGCTCGTAGAAACAGTGTTAGGCGTGGAGGCGGTTCCTCCTGGGGGAAGACTCTGCTACAGGCGTGTATGCTTTGGGGGGAGGGTGTCCGTCACTAACGGCGGCGGGGGGCTTGAGGCAAGAAACATCCACACTCACTTATCTGTTCCTGGGCAGGCACCATCCCCGAAAAGGATCGAAAGGAGGCCTGACGGCCGCCCTGAGCACTGGCTGAATGACCAGAAAGGGGGGGTTCACAAGTCCCTTTTTATTGGGGACGGCGTCAACGAGGAGAATACGGGAAATAGGGCCTCAAACGATCGTAGGCAATTGTGCCAAAACAAAACAACAAGGTGGGAAAGGGTTTTCAGAGGGCCGCGAAGGCGTCATCACTCCCAGTCGAACGTTCACATAAATCTGGGGGGAGGAACCCCCCATTTTTGGGGGAAAAAAGGAGAAAATATGAACGAAAGAAAACAACACCATCACGGGTTGGTTATGAAAGGCGGGGGTGGAGTTCAGGAGCAGATAACTCACAAAACATTATCACTTGTAGACTTGGTACCACGTGGACGGGTGAACCATCAAAAAAAATGGTGGGCCTGGGGGGACGGGGGTAATGTCTGCCGCCTCACCCCTCCACCGCACAGAAAAGACTTTGGGTTTTGAAGCACCAGAAAGGCCCTCCTTCAGTCAGGAGAAGATCCAAAAAACGTCGCTGAGGCGTCCTGTGCTCGACAGTAGGTGCTGGGGGGAAACGCCCGAAAGGGTAGTGAAGGCTGGCAAGAGAGGAAAAGGAGAGGGGGAATCATGTCATAACGGAACAAAAGGGGGAATTGGATCGTTGAACTGATAATCCCCAAGAAGGAAGAGGGGGATTGTCAAAGGAAAAGAAAAAAAGGCCGGGAAAAAGTACCCGACAGGCATGGGTTCGGAAAAAAAAGAGAAAACCAAACGAAGGCTTTACAAAAATCGCTGAGGTACAGGATGGGGAAGAGGGAGCACGATCGCTGGTAGCCGAGAACGGTGGTGGGAGAGAATCAAATTAAGGCCCACGAATTGCGGGTAACGACAGTTTGGCTGGTTACTCTTGTGAGGGAATTCGTCCCAAATTGGAGACAATAGATACCAGAGCGTTAAGGAAGAGGGATCAGGAGAACTAAGGGTAATAGTCCAAGGGTGGGGAAGGTTGGAGTATGACCTGTAGTCCACTGAGAGACTAAGGGGTGATGGCGGAGATAGACGTAGGTAGGAGTAGGGTAAAAAGTGCGAGGAAGATGGGGCAAAGGAGATAAGTCTATGGGAGGAATCAAGGAGGGCACGCCTAAGAGGGAGGCATAGAGGAGGTTATTCAGTTGTCACAAAACCCCACGAGGACTGGCCAGCAATAAAAAAAGGAGACATTCTTTAATTCTCACCAGTAGAAGGAAAGAAAAAGAGGCAATCTTCGAAACAGAGACAACTTCCTTTGGCCGGTCCTCTGGAACCACCGGTCTTGGGGGTAGTCCTGAACGCCTCAGAGCCCTTGATTCCGCCTTTTCATCGAGCGTCGTAGGCTTCTCCCCTGTTACAACTAGTGTTTCATCCCTTCAAGCAAAAAAATAACTTTGGGGCAGGAAGGGTTTGTGTCCTGCCTCCTTGCCAACGAAACCCAGGAACCCAACACGCACCCACTAGAAAATTGTCGACGAGCGCCTCACCGATTCTCTTGCACACGTGGTCATGGCAAATAGTGCCGCAGGTGCACCATCAATAAAAGCGGGGGGGGGGGGACCGGAAACCACTTCTTCTTGGTGGCTCGGATTAAAGACAAGCCAGCCTCTAGAAAGACCAGCCTCTTCTTACCCTTGGGGAAAACACAACTTGCCGGGACGGAGAGCACAATCCTCCCAGGCCAACTGCCAGACCGCTTGAAAGTAGGTGCCCTCCGGGCGGCCGGGGGTGTGTTGTCACGAAGACAAACTAAGGTAAGGGAAAGCTAGTCGCCCTGCTGTCCCCCTCTGCTGTTTGAGGACTATGATGCTTCTCGGTCTGTTCGCTTGCCCACTACTCCTCCCTCATGCGCTGCAAAGTGCTGAGGAGTAGCGGCCGAAGTCCCAGTTCCCTTTCGGCTCGGCCTTGGTTGCTTTCATGTGCGGGGTCCTCCTCTTGCTTGGAAATCAGGTAATTTTGGAAAGGTCTCAAGGAGAAACATGAACAGGCGCCGCGGAAGGGGAACGTGTTGGGGGGGAGCTCTCAAAGAAACCGGGGATGGCCCCTTCGGAAACGTAAAGGTACAATCGAGGGGCAAATAGAGAACACCAACAAGGTGAGGAGTAAAAACTAGATTAGGGTAAAGACAGGGGGGGGGGGGGGGGGGGGGGGGGGGCGTCGGTTACGGGCCATCTGTCTTGATAAAAAATAGTCGCATGACAAGAGAGTCAAGGGGGGGGAAAGTAGAAGGGCAGGAAAAAGAAAAAAATATGATACGCAATTGTCAACACCTTTCGAATCAAAGGGACGGGGAGTGGAGAAACGTTTTCATCGACAACGCCCGCCACCACCGAACGGGGGAAAGGGGGTAGGGTTAAGTGAGGGATAAACTCTTCCGTGTTCATAAAGAGTAAGGGATAATCTAAGAGGAGTTGTTCCTGAAAGCCGATGCCCACCATGGCCCAGGCAAACGAGGGGCGGGGGAAGGGGAAACAGTCAGGAAAAATAGGGGGAATGGACCACGTTCACTAGAGCTCCGCGGTTGGGAGCGCTAGGGGCGCCAGTTTATTGTTTCTTTTTTGGCCAGGAAAAAGCAAGAGATTCGGCCCCCCCAATTCGAAGTTGTGGATTCGGTGTGTGGGCATCGAGTAGCCCAGGGGTAAGGGATGAAAAAAGGTCTTATAAGAGGGGGGGGACTGTCCTGAGACCGCGCGGGGACGCCAGGTCACTTTTCGCAGGGGGTGCCAGTGGGAGAATATACTGTTGAGTCAGGAAAGAGTCGACCTGTGGTCAAAGAAAAAGTGCCCTCAGGAAAGGTGGAGCTCCTTCCGCGGGGCCCACAAGAAGGTGGGGGGTCTAATGAGAGAAATTGGTTCCCACCAGGGGGGAGTCGAGCACGGGTCGTGATAAGGGACAGAAGGGGGAAAACCGCAGCGATCGGGGTCGCCTCATGTGCACCAGAACAGAAGGGGAAATTTGGCGTCAGGGAAATTGGTGGCTTTTACACTCAAAAAGAAGGGAAGGAGGGGGGGAATTCGAAGGAAAGAGAGCCATGGCCAACGTTCTAGGGGCTTACAATAGAAAGGGAAGGGGGCGATATTCAAGCCTGCCGACGTTCGGGCGTGGCCCCGCCCTAAGTCGAAAACAGGTCCAAAGAGAAAGAAGGGGGGGTATCTAGTCAGAGAAAAAGGGGGAGAAAACAAAGCTCTTTGGGGCAGGTTGATGTGTTATGGGAATCCTGACCTTCACAAAACGGAAAAAAAGGGGAAAAGCCATTGGTCAATTCCTAACCGGATCCCATGTGTGTGTCCCAGTAATTGAAAATCCCACAAGCCCTTCATCCTCAACCGGAAAAGGGGGGGAGTGGAAGAAAAGGGGGAAGGAAAATGGGTGAATCATAAAAGAGGTTCTGGAGACTACTGGCTAGAGGAGGAAGACGGCCTGAACAACGGAAAGAGGACTTGCGTGGGGGGGGGAAGAGCTATGAGTCCCGGGGCCCGGTGTAAGCATCCTTACGTACTAAGAAAGGGAGGGGAAAAGAGGGCGGTACATCTGTAGCCAGCTCAGGCTTGAAGGCGGCCGAAGGGAAAGGGGGGGGAGTTTAGGATGAACTACCAGATACGTGATTGAACCCTAGTATTACGGGAAAACAACAGGGGGGAGTTAGGGCGGAACAGCAACGGGGGGGGGGGGGGGGAGAAATCCGGAACTGAGAAGAGCTCGAAAATCCTCTGAACCGGGGCGTACAAGCAATATACTGTCCACGTCCCAGGGCTTCAGCTGTAGGAGAAGGGAAGGGGTATATGGAAAGTCGTTGAAAAGGGGGCAGGGCAGAAGATAGGACGAAGACTAAGAAGGGAAAAAGAAATAGACCTTTAAAATAATCCGCCTCAATAAACGTCGAACGGTCCCGAGAACCACTGTCTCAGATGGAAGGGTCCCATGATCGCAAAAGGCAGCAACCACAGAAAGAAAGCAAAAAAGGGCCAATCTCAGCAGCGGCGTATGAGGGAAAAGGCCGCAAAGCGTCCAACAGTGATTCTGCGAAATTCCTAGCTTAACTTTTCCCCGTATTTCAAAGGACAGGTCAACTGGGGCAGAAAAAGAGGAGGGGGGGAGGAGGGTAATGGAAGAAAGGGAAAAGCAAGTACTCATGCAAGAGTCATTAAAGACTACTTAGGGGTGAAAGTCCCGGGAAAAAACGGCGTAACGTCACACAGATGAAAAGACCGATCTCCATCCAAAGGAGAGGGGGAGAGAGGGGAAAGTAGAATCCCCTCCTCTTTCAGAGGGGGGGGGGGGGATAATGGGTTGACGACAGAAAAAATAAACAACTTCTTAGTGATCGAGGAAACGCCTGGCGTGTCGACTAACTGAGGAAAAAAAGTAGGGGACTGGGTCAATGAAAGGGCGAAGACCTTCATACGTTAAAAGATCTATGAAAAGGAGGGAGGCCAACAACGGAAGGGAAGCAAAATGGGGAACTTCAACCGACTCGCTGCACAGAAAAGTAGAGATGAAAACGTGAATCGGTTTCACAATGGTGAGACACAAAGAGGAGGAGGGATAAGGGAGGGGGAAGAGCTGCCGTCTTCTGCTTGATGGAGTCCTGGGGGAAAAAAGGACTGACGGGGGAGAAGAGGGCCCACCCGTTCCGATAATTGAAGCAGGTAAAACGGCGTACCCTTCGATAAGGGGGGGGAACAAGAGGGAGGCGGGACTGTACTGGCGAAGCTTCCAACTTGTACGTTATTGTAAAGGGGGAAAGGCTGCACACTACCTTTGCAGGCTTTCCCAAAACCAGCGGTCCAACAGGGGCACAGAAAGGGTCGGGAGGGGGGTATTACGACGACCTTGCAAAGTTAAGCCCTGGGTTGTTTTCCCGACAGGGAAAGAGGGGGGGTGAAAGAGAAGGGGGATCGAAGAGCCAAAGAGGGAAAGGGGGTAGTGTCGTCTGTTCATGAAAGGAAGAAGAAACAAACAGCGGGACCAGAGCGACCTCATCCCGCAAGAGTTGCTCCGAGCATAGCAACCAAGGGGGAAGGGAAGATTGGGCAAAAAGAGGGAAATCACCGCGGGAGGGCTCGGGTGTCCTCATCGGAACCAACAGGGGGAGAAAGGGAGGGTTCGGACAGCGCGGAACCGCGTGGAAGGGAGAGGGTGAAATCAGGGGAGGGTAGGAAGAGAGGGTCTGCAATGGAAGAAAAAATCGCTCGGTCATGACTAGAAAGGAAGTGGGAGAAAAGGACTTCTCGAAGTTGTCTTGGGGAACGTTGGAGGCCTGCGACATCCCGGCACTTCATCATGTCACATAAGGGGAGGGGGGGGGGAGAAGAAAAGGAAGCTTAGGTGGAAAAGGAGGGTGGTCAAGATGCTGAGAGCAAGAGCTTGAAGGAGGAATCTTTTTTCCAAAGACGGAAGGAGAGGGTCTTCCGCTGGCGTAGAGGTAAGAATTTATGAACAGGATATACCTGCTAAGGCGAGAAAGTCGACCGAAGCAGGAAGGAAAGAAAGAGGAAGGTCTGGCTAAAGGGAGAAACCACGGAAGATCTAGCTACCTCGCCTTGGTTGTTGGACTAGAGATCTCAAACACTAAAAAAAGGGATTAGTAAAGATAGAGGATCTTAGAAAAAAAAAACCAGGTAGAGTTCTCTCTAGAATGCTACGTGGGAAACTACGCGCATTACTTCCGCATCTCCATCCAGTCCTGACTAGCAAGGGAGGAAAAATTAGAGAAAAAAGGGAACTGGGTCTATGTCCTTTAAGTGTTTCCGCCCCATGCTCCCGTGGACAAAGGAGAAAGCGGGAGGCCAGGAGAAGAGACCCAAAGCAGAAGGTGCTCCGGCTCTGGCCCACAGATCAAGCCAACGTTGCAAGCAAAACAGACTCGCGGTCATCGACTTGCTCAGGTTCCCCCCCACCTCAGGGAAAAAACGATCGCACTTCCGTCCATATCAGCGGCTTGTGGCCATGATGAAGGAGAAGGGGGAGTTCGCATGCCTCCAAAAACTTAATGTCAAAAGAAAAAAGGTGATACGACTAGGACGAAAAAAGTAAAGGACGCGGTCCCATGACCTAAGTCGACGGGTCTCCGAAGTTAAAAGTAGGGATACCAAGATGCAGGGGAAAGCAAAAAGGAAGCTGACAAAGTGCAATAAAATATGGGAACTTAACACTAGATCTCTTGCACCCAAGTCACAGTGTCAGGGCGAAGGTAGCAGTCGGAGTTGGATTGCAGTGGAGAACGGAGGGGATCGGACGGGCGACTTCGGGCATCGTCATTCTGGCGGCCTCTCCATGGAGATCACCCATTTATACCCCAACTTGTTGTTCGATGCCGGAAAGAGCATCAACAGCGTTAGTGCGTTCGTGGGAACAGCTTGGCAAAATGGAAGAGAAGAAGGTTGAGGTGACGCCGGCGGGGGGGATCTGAGACGAGACCGCCACCATCAGGGCGGTATGGGTGTCCAGATTGTAGAAGGGGGAACTCGTTTTGCCTTAACAAATGGGTCCTTCCCAACCAGGGCACCTAGCCCCCCGAGGACTCTTCGATTCCCCCACAGCTCGGCCCCCAAAAACTATGCCTGGCTTAAAAGTTTGACCCGGCACAGAAAGGTCGGCGTAGAACCCTCAAACGCCTCTTGTAGGGGGGCATGTTTTCCTCGTGTCTCCTCCTGAAACCTTAACGAGATCGGGGGCAGCAAGGGAAATTTCACCCTCAAGCAAGGGGAGGAGGTCCGCCAGATCAAAAGGGCGGGGGCTGTGGTCGCCATCTCTTTTCGACCTTCCGTCCGTCTCCGACGGCGACCTGCTGGCATCCTGGTCGGAGCTTAGGGTGACCGGGCTGGGCCCTCCTATCTCCTGCATTCAATGGTTGAAAAAAGAAAGCCCGAACCGCAAAAAAGGAGAAAAGGACCTCGAAAGGTCACATCCTAGGAAAGAACGAAGATCCACCAATGGGACACTTGGTAAAGAAAAAACCTTGGGGAACAGATCACGGGTGAGGTTGACAAAAGAGGGGGTAAAAGGATTGGGCCGCGAGAGTGGAGGTTTAACGTGACGGTGAAACGGGGACCACGTAAGGAGTTGGTGGTGGGCAAACAAAACCAAGGGCCTCCTACTGTCCGGGCGGGTTGGCGAAGACCGACCTAGCAGATCTCGCCACGCGGCGGATTGTCTTCGAGTTAATAGAAATGGATGCCCGTTTCATAGCCCTGTTTCAAGCTCTTTTCCTTCATTTGCTCGTCGCCAGAAACAGGCGATGTGCGCCCAGAATGTCCCACGGCGCCAACCAGAAAGCGACGGGCCTCCAAAGGAGAAATAGTCAAAAATAAAAACCTGACGGTTTTATCTGGTGGAGACTGATCCAAACAAGGGAACCCCAGCAACCCGAGGGTCCAGGGCGGAAGGGGGAGACTAATCCGACCTACCAGTTTCCTGTTGGAGGAAGAATATTGGAAAGGGGGGAATGTACGGGTTAACGTCTACCTTCTAGAGACGCCGTTCACAAGAAAAGTGGGCAAAGAAAGAGGAGAGATTTAGTGGACAATTAGTCAGGTTATCAGTAGCGGAGGTTGAGGGGCAGGTGATTGCCCGGCCTTCTTTGACAAAGGGAACCTCAAACACCTCAGGAGTCGCAGACAACTTGCCTGAAAAAGAAGCTGAGAGGAAGAGAAAAAACGTCCAGAGGAGAAAATTGTGAAAGTTTTTGCGGTCGGGGAATGAGGGGGGGGGGGGAATGGGCAGCGGCTCAGGGGACCCGTGACAAAAATGGAAGGTTATCAGGAAACCGAAGTTGGAAAATAGAAAAAGGGCTGGAGGGACAGTCTCTTTATGAAAGAGGGAGAAGAGTTTCGCCGCCTGAGGGTCCTTCCCTTAAACAGAGCAGTCTACACTACTGGAAAAGCTAAAAGAAGACAGGGGCCTGTCAAAGAAAAAAGGTCCCTTTTGTATAGAAAAGGGGGAACTATTCCCCGCGAGCTATTTCTCAGCTAATGTCGCGTGCCTGCATGGGGGTCCTAATCCCTAAACTGGGGGTGGTTCCTGTCAAGAGAAGGGGATAAAGTCCAAAACGTAGATGGGAATTTGCAGAGGAAATGAAAAGCCAAGTCTCGATTTGAGAATGGAAACTGAAGGTTACTGGGAGAGGGGGGAGAACTTACCCGCCGGAGGTTACCCAACTGCCCTGTTTAATGGGGTGGGGAAGAAAGGAGGCGGAGAAAAAAGACAAGTGCCCTCGGTTTAAATCAGAGTCGCCGTTGGAAAAGAAAGAAGGAATGGACGGGGGGGTAGGAACTCGGGCTTCCTTCGCAAACAGTCGGGTTCACGGCCCAAAAAGAGGGAGGGAGGCCACCCTTGTTTGTAAAGGGGCGAGTCTCAAGAAAGCACCACACCTTGACACGGGGGGGGGAGGGAAGGAGTGGTTGTCTGGTACGAGCAAGATACTGCAAAACAACATGATCCTGGGAAGAAAAGACGTGCCCCTGTCTCGGGGAAAAGGGGGGGTTGTTGTCCGGGGGGGGAGAACGGGAAGAAGTCCCCATAAAAATCAACATCACAAAAGAACGGGGGGGGGGGGAGAACCCACTCCAACCAAGATCGATCCACAAAGAGGAGGAAAGATGGGGGGAGAAGTGTGGCTCTATCAAGAGGGTCGGTGGCACTCTCAGTCTTGAAAAAAAGCCGTGACCGGAAAAGACAGCCAGGGCAGTCGACCCTCGACAGTGGAATGTCGGGGGAAATGATAATCAAAAATAATTCATGATGGGAGGGGTCAAATAAACAGAAACCTAAGACCTTAATTTAAAAAGAACCGGCAGGGGGCTTAGGAAAACGACAAAAAAATTTTACAAAGCTCTATGAGGGGAGGGAGGGGAAAAAAGGAGAGAAACGATCTGGCTTTCTCAGATCATTTTGTGCAATTCTAGGGAAAAAAAGTGAATGGGAACTCGTCCGTCGGACCAAAAAAAAGGGCGGGAGGGTGGCAAAGCAACAATTTCGACAGAGAGTGAATTCTAAACCAGCAGGGTCAAGAAAGGGCAACGCGGAGACAATGACTCTTTCCGGTCCGGACCTGGGAAGGGAGCAAGGAACAGCACAGGAGAAGAACTTTTTCTCGTGGGGAAACGGGGGGGAGGACATAGATGGAAACACCGTCATGAACCGAACCGAAAGGGGGCTAATTGGGGAAGGGAAGACAGGTTAAGTCTTGAACACCCAAAAAGAAAAAAGATCATGGAGAAAGGAAGCGTCACCCCTTCGGCGTGGAACGTGGGTATTTCCTATGGTGAGTCAGGGTCATCAAAAAAAAAGGTTGAATTTTCCACAGGGTGGGGAGAGAGGAAAGGGAACTAACAAGCGCGATCTAATCCGATTCTTAAGATACTGACAAAGGGGGGCCGAGGGTGACGTCTCTCCAGCTCCAAACCCAAATGGAAACACTAAGGGGGGGAGCTGGGAGAGTGATTCCCACGAGGAAAAACCACCAACAAAGGAAAGGAAGAGACCTTGGGTGTCCATTGAGTCAATAAACTCATTACTTGTCCTCACTGGGGGAGGAAGGGGTGCTCAGTATCAAGAGGAACCGGGGAGTCATTGGGGGAGAATGTTAATCTATCAAAAATATTGGGGAAAAAATTCAGAAAGAATCATCTTATTTGGACCAGTCTCTCACAGGCAAAAAAAAAGGAGGAAGATAAAAAGAGAAAGAAGGGGACGACGATGAAAGGAAGGTGGTACTGAATACGGTATTGAGAGCAAACACAGCTCAATGCCGGGCTAGAGGAATTTCAATGTATACGCTGTAAGGGAACGAAGTAAAGAATAAAGAGTAGAAATGTCACAAAAGGGGCAGATCATTGACTTTGCGGTGGAATCGTGTTCAGCTAACAAAAAAAGAGACAACCTCTCTGGGAATGGGGGGAGGTGAAAGGGAGAAGGATTCTCACATCAGAAGGGGGAAATAGAAGATTATTATATCGCCAGGAATCGGGAGTTGGGGCCTCTTTCCGAAAAAAAAAGTGGCCCAGGCGAAACTCAGTTAAATGGGAACAGCGGAAACATCTACATGAAAAATTAAATCCTACTTTGTGAACGCTCGTCGACATGTTAATATTGGTGCTTGGGGGAGGGAGCAAGAAAGGCGGTCGTAAAAAAAGGACGAAAGTTCTTGGGATTACGGGAACATCGGTCGCCCCGGAAAAAGATGCCCAGCGTGGATCGGAGGAACTTCTCCCACCTTCCGAAAAGGAAGTAGTGGGAGAAGTTCCATTCAGGAAAGGAAGGGGGGGGGAAAAAATGCACAGAGAGGCGAAAGTTGTGTGGCTCATGCCAGCCACCGTGGGGAAAACGCCCGCGTTACACGCAATGGGGGCTTCAGTTATCAGGACATGGTGGCCCAGGGAATGACGGTAAACAGAGAGGGGAGAGGGAGTTGCCAAATACGGAAAGAAAGAGGTAAAAACGCCTAAGTTGCCGGAACGAAAACCGGAGTGTACTTCGGGGCGCTTGGAGTTGAGGGGGAGAGGAGAAAACCTCTGAATATGGGGGAGGAAAGTCAAAGAAATGGAAAAAGGGCTAGGGGGGATGAAAAGAAGAGACATAGCGGTCGAAAAGAGCAGAAGACATAATTGACGGGCTGCCCCGACCTACTTGATCAGGGAGCAACAGGAAAGCCTCGCGACGTATCAGTTTGGGAGCGGAGAAGGAAGGGGGCGGGGGGGGATCTAACCCCAAAAGCGAGGGGGGCGGGGGATGGGTTTATTGTAATCCCAGAAAAAAAGGGAAACACAAGTTGGTCAAAGAAGAAATGGAAGTACCCTCACCAAGGATCATGGGGTGGCCATATATTGGTACGATCCACACGCCTTCCATCCTCACCCGAACAGGGGGGGAGGGAGGAAGATGGTCCTGAAAAAGGGGGGGGGAATCATAAGATTTCGGGAACGGACTAAGTGGGGGCGGAAGGAAGAATCGAGCCGGAAAAAAACGAGTTCATTACTGGAGGTCACGGCGAAACGGCACGAGGGCCCGTGTAGGCCACCGGTCCGCATCAAGGGGGGCGGGGGGAAAATCGCGGGGATTCGTGATCAAGAGAAGAAGGGAAAGAGAAACCTTATCGGTTCTGGGGAAGGAGGAACAAAATAGAAGTTCAAGGGGAAAAGAAAGTCGATGTAGGGCCACCACACAGTGAGGAGTAGGAAGATTGACCGGCACGCGACTAGCCTGAGTGCTAGCAAAAGGCCAGGCAAAACTGGTCTAATAAAAAGGGAAAAGTCATCGGGAACCTCTCCTCGTATTGAGCGGTAGGGGGGGGGGGGGAGACGGTCGGTAGAGAAAGTAGGTGGGAAAATGCCTAGGAAGACTGCTAACTCCCTCCTAGACCAACCAGAAAAACGCCGGGGAACAGAGGGAAGATCAGAAAACTGACTTGCAAGATCCCCTGTCGCGCTGTAACGGGGTAAAAATTTGCAGCTCTGCAGAAAAGACCCGAAAGGACCGAACCGCAAAAACGGGGACAAATTAAGAAGAGGGAGTATAAGAGGCCGACTGAATTCTCAGTTTAAGGGGAAATGGGAGAAGAAACTGTCCTGGATAGGAAAAGGGGAACCGGAGGTCCAGTTATGGGAACCGCGAAATCAGGGCCGCTCGGCCGATTCAGTATCAAAAAGGAAAGAGGGGAGGGAAGCAATTACCGGACCTGGGGAAACTGCTGAATCGTCACGTCGGTGCAAGGAGACACGGGAAAAAGACAAGATCTGAACAGAAACGGAAGGGGCGCGCAGTGGGAGTCAATGAAACGCCTCGTTCAAAGGGCGGGGTGTGGGGGGGGGGCCTTGGGAGAAGGATGCAAAGCAAAAGAACGTATTTTATAGAGATAAAGGAAGGGCGTGGCTAAGAACTGCGTAAAAGGAGGAGTTGGAATGCCAGGCGAAGACCGGCAGAAGTTCGGCCAGCTAAAAGTTCGGGGGAAAGCAATTCAGGTTACAGGGAGGAAACGGGCAAAACTCACCTATAGTAAAAGGAGAAGAGTTAAATGAAAAGGATATGGGGAAGTTGGGCCTCCACATGATGTCTGCTGGCGTATGTCGGGAGCGACCGTCCGTTCACGGAGGAGGGAGGTCTTTTGGGGAAAAAATGACTGAGGCACCTCAGTGGGCCAAATCCAAAGCAAACGAGAAGGGAAGGGGGGTAGAATGGTAACGGAGGGAAAGTCAAAGCTTACCCTCGCGACTACTGGAGCTGGAAGAAAGGACTGTAAACCCAGGGGTGGGGGGTGGGGGGGGGTGGGGGTGGTGTGGGGGGTGGTGTGGGGTGGGTTGTTGGGGGGCTGAGTGACCATGTCCAATGATGCCGCTCATCCTTGGGCGGCGTCGCACGCGGTCAAAAAGGAAAGAAAACTCTTCGGCTGGAAGGGGGATGAAGAAGTACCGTGATAAGTTACAAACAATGTTCAGAAAGCATAGGGGTAAGAGAGGGGGGCAATCGAAGAGCATAGCCGGGTAGTTAACCTTCAAGTGTTCCTTCCATGAGGACAAGCAGAGGGAAAATCGCAGACTTCAGAAAGAAAAAAGAGTTCTGGAGAGTATCATAGCAAACCCCCAACGGCCGGACCTATTGGGTCAAAGAAGACCATAAGGAGGTGCTGTCATGGGTTAAGCCGCCACCCAGTGTTCTCAAACCAGTCACAGTGAGGGAGCAGGGCGGACCTGTTATCATAGGTGGATGGGGGTGGAAAGCAGGTTGACGTTTATAAGAGCCGGGGGAGTGACAGAGAACGGGGCGACATCGCTCGGTCATGAAAGCGAACCGGGCCATGTAGGAATCGTCGGTCGGGCCGAAGGGTCTGGGGGAATTTAGGGTTAGGCCTATAAACATCCGTGCGAAGGCATCGGCAAAGGACGCTTGATATGAAACCTTAAAACAGTAGTGGAAAACAAGGATTGGGGGGGGGGGAAGAAGGAACGCATAGACTGCTTTCAACGGCGTGCTGTTACGAGCCGGGCAATTCTGCTGGGGGGAGAAAGCCGCGGGCAGAGAAGGTTTCAAAGGAATGGGGAGACAGGAAGAGACCTAGAAGGGGGTCAGATATTTGGTCTACCTTCCTCGCGAGAGGCAACGGAAGTAGGAGAAAGTCTGGAAAAGGGAACGAAAAGCGCCACTCTCCCTTTTCCGAGCTATCGAAACACAACAACGGGAACCGGAGATCGCTAAAAAACAGTGGGGACTAGGGAGAGAGGGAAATGAAGACTTTTGGGAAAGAGGAGCAAGTAATAAAGTTCATCGGCCTCATTAGACTTTCGACAAGAGAACCGGACGAACGGTATATCCCATTGGGCCTTGCATAAGCCCCAGGCGCCTGGACCTCGATAGGTCCCGATTCCGGGGGGACGGCAAGACAGTACTTGAAAAGTCTCGGAACGAAAATCAACGACCGTTCAAGGCGCTGCTAACGATCTCTTGGAACCAACAAAATAGAAGGGGAAGAATAAAACGACGTAAGTAAATCAGCGAATCTTTGCCAATTATGAAGGTAGCGAGGATTTTCGCCTGTAACTCAAAAAGGGGGGGTCCGTCCAAAGACCAACCTTACTCGAACGAATATGCTCCAAAGAAAAAGAAAGCGTCAGGGAACCTATCGAATGGGGGGGTACCAAGGAAGCCTTGTGCGAAAATAAAAAAGATAGAGAAAAAGACACAAAATTAGAGTCAAATCGACTTCAAAGCGATCAACGTTTGAAGACTGATAAGGGAACCCTGACCGGGGCCACTGGGTGGAGATTGATGGGGAAAAGCACAAACTCTCAGGGATGGCGTTCGTGAAAAAACTGAAGGGGTCCTTCGGTGTAGGTATGCTAAGACTGAAAAGGAACCGAACTTGTCGTTATGATGCCGATAGAAGTATGGTCAGCTGGTTGCTGAATCCTTGATTACCGGAAAGGAACAGACCCTTACAAATTGGACTCCTGCGTTCGCAGCGCTGACCAAGGTGAAGGGGGAGGAAAAAACGGGGTTTTAAAATCTCAAGTAGGAGGCAATACAACATAAGACGCCAGGAACGTTCATGTTTGAAGGGGGGCGTTGAGACCCTGCCCAAGGGGAGAGTTTCATCATTAAAGGGTCACGAGAGCATGTGAAGACCTCCAATAAACAGTACGTTCGAAAGAGGGTCAGGGCTCTTGACGTAGAACTACTGAGCCATGCCAGGGGAAACGAGTGACGGCGGGGGCCACGAATTCGCAGGGACGGGTCATTTTTCAAAAAGAAAAATAACCGAAATCCATCAGACGTAAAGGGAGGTCAGACAAACTAAAGCAAGCAATAGTGGAGAAAAACAGTGGGTTGACAATCACTTTAAAGGACTCTAACTGTCAGAAAGGGTTGGCGGTGGAAACGGGAACGTTTACAGGACCAGTACGTTGCTGGGGGCCGAAAACAAATGGAAACGGAAGCCTCAGGGAAAAATAGAAGGGATTGAGACCGGCGAAACTATCCCGACTTTTCAGGAAGTGCGGCGAACCCTAACTTGGCGCTTTAGCTGAAAAAGCACTAAGAATGGTGTTATGACTTGGCGAACCTGAGCCCCCTGGCAACCAAAAATGATTTGAAAAAAGAGCGGGGAGTACTCCTCGACTCCGACCAGTGACTTGTCCTGTAATCGGTCAGGGGGCAGAGCGTGTTTCCCGTGACTAAAGGAGGAGAGAGTCTCCTAAAACAGCGACGGTCATTTGCACGCCAGCGGGCATTGAGAAACTTGAGGGGAGGTATTCCCCAATGGAAGGTAGGACGCTAGTTTAGGCGGGGTGGAAACGGTACAAGTCACTCCTTGAAAAGGAAAATCAGCAAAAAACCAAAGACCAAGGATCAGCCTCCTGCCCTGAAAAACTGTCGGAACGAGTCAGTTCGAGAACTGCCTCTTCGAAGCAGGGTCCATTGGGGGGGTTGCGGTATTGCCGGAGGTATTCAAGACGTCACACATTGGGGACCCGACCAGCTTGGACGGGGGTCGGGGGAAATCTTCCGGGTTAATTAGGAAAAAGGAGGGGGGAATTGGGGGGGCAAAAGAAGGTCGGGCGTTCTCTGTAGGGTACGCCGAGCTTCTGGGGGACGGGGGGAAGTAAGAGTGCAGAACGCCCGATTCGACTCGAGACCGGGCGTCTGTACGAGAGGTTCCCGGGGGAGATAAAAATGTTGAAAAAGAGGAAGGGACGAATTCTCACGGGAAAAATCAGGAGAGGGAGGGGGGGTCGTTTGCCTTGTAAAATAAAGACTAAAAGACACGGGGGTGGGGTGGAAGAGAGGGGCCGGGGGCGGAAGCACTTGCTGGGAAATGTGCAGCCTCCAAGCACCCAGCCTCAGGGCTTCACCGCTAATGGCCAGGAGGAGAGCGATGAAAAAAAGAGGAGGGGACAAGTTCCAGGGATGCGGAAGCGTACCGGCTGCAGACAATCCGGGCAATCTCTTTTCCAGAGGGTATCCATGCCAACGAAAGGCAGAAGGGTCCTTTTTCGGAACGAGGAATCATGCGAAGGGTAGTCCGTGTACAGAAAGCGGGAGGGCACCAGTTTTGTTAAAGGGAGGCCAGAAATACCACACGGAATGTGGGATTGAAGCGGTGGATTCAGCGTCAATTACTGGACAAAACAACAAGGCCTGTGAGAACTTTAGCCCAAAAAACCCGTCTTTGCACGGGGGGGGGCAGGGGTGTTGGGGGGAAACGGTAAAATCCCTAAAGAAAAAAAGAAACAAATAAAGATTGGGGGGGGAGGGAGAAAAACCAAGCAAATCCTAAGCGATCCACCCAGTCGAGTGTCTCAGAGGGAGAATGTTGCTAGGAAAAGGCAGGTGTGGAAAGCCAAAAAGTCTTTATGACTGGGCCCGAAACGCGCAGAATCATGAAAAAAACCATAGCAGGGATGGAATCGTTTTAAACTTATATCCCAAATCCACAGGGGGAGTTGGGGCAGAAGAACAAAAAGCAAGAAAGAAGTACAAGGCCGACATGTTCTGCCCACAGGAGGCTTGGTACAAACGATCTTCGTGAAAGGGAGGGGACATCGACACATCGCGTTTCTCCGAATCAAGGGTGGTCCATGGAGAGAACTAAAAACAACAAAAGAGGGGGAGGGGGAGGAATTGATTACCTCCAAAAGGGGGGGACGGGGAGGGGCAAGCAAAAAAACAGTTGAAAAGAGAGAATGATCACCAGATCAATGGAAAAAGGCAAAACGCGAAAAGGACTTCCGGACTTTCATGGAAAGGAGATCACGGGGAAAAAAGGGGGAAAGACTGGTCTCAAGCAATGGGGCATCGGCGAAAACAGGGCTAAATAGGGATGTTAAACACCTGGTCCTCCCCACATAACTGGGCAGAGGGGGGGGGAACTTCCAGAAGGGGACTGGAGGCTACAGACCCAAAACCCTAGAAAACGTCGACTAGCGCTCACACGACGGAGGGAGGTTAAAGTGGGTTTGACAGACGTGTTCCGTCCGTTGAGAAAAAAGGAAGAAAAGAGGGTTGCCGTGGAAAACTGGGGGGGGGATCTAGAAAGATTCACAAAAGAAAGAGTGGATTCAATAAAGGAGAACTTACTGATCGGCCGGAGGGGAGACGCAAAGCGCACTCCCTCACCCGAAAAAAGGAAAGAAAAGGTTTGGACGGCCAAAAACTAAAAAACAGCAAAACCGGCAATGAAACGCCAAAGGGGTGCCATTTGCAGTCACCTCACTCGGGCGTTCAAGAAGGTAATGCCGTCCCTCGAATCAAAAGAAAGATCAGAGGAAAGGGGGGGAGGAATTTGGAGGGCTCGAAGAAGAACCGAGGGCCACCGGCAAAAAAACTTCGCGGATTGGGGGAAAGAGCCTACAAAAAACTGAGAGGAAAAAATATGATAGGGGGACAATACCGTGAAGAAGACGAAGTTTCAATAGGGAAGGGAATAGAACATACAAGTAGAATGAAGAAGTTGACATTTAGACTGAGACCGCAGGGAAGGATGGACAATAAGAGGATTACGACAGTGGGGGCAACCGGCGAAAGTGTAAAGTTTACTTTTTCCGAGTTTGAAGTAAAGGGGGGTCTCCACCCACTCGAAGGGGGGCAAGGGGGGCGGGGGAAAGGGTAGAAGAGTAGACAAGAGTGATTGTCATTAATCGGATGAGATCGCCAAAGGGGGTGGGAGACCTTCTTGAAAAACGAGCCCCAGGTTTCCCTTACCACTCTAGGGGAAGTTAATAAAAGACTTAACCCATCTAAAAGTTAAAAACTAACGTACCTGAAGGGGGGATCCATCTCTGAAAAACAAAAAGCCGATGGTTAATAGTGGGCGTGTGGGCCTTTTAGCAAATCGGAGGCCAGCCCACAAACTTCGTCCCCTGGGAGGGGTAGAAAGGGGGTGAACATCAAAGGGGGTAGAAAAGGGCGCATTAGGAAAAAGAGAAAAAGAGGGTAGGCCGGAGCCCCAAGGGAAAAGAGAAAGACGGAGTCCTTGTCAAGAGTATGGCGGAAAGGGGTGATCATTCACTATATTTACCTACCTTGGTGTGCTCGAGTTACATCCGCCCAGTTGGGGGGGACGAAGAAAGAGTTAAAAGACAGTATGGGGAGAAATGGGGAGAGAAGGAAGTGCCAACATTTATTCCGAAACGAGGATGGGGGTGCGGGGGAAAGAAGGGACCTCATCTACGGGGGAAACTAAGAAGGGGCCAGAACATGACAGTTTGGGTGAGTCAGGGGCGGCGGGGGGAAGTTGACTTGAAACTCCCACACTGGGGGATGTTTATTCTCATGTTCAAAGAGAGGTCTTGCCCCCTGTAGGAGGGGGGTCTGACAACCTTTCTCCCTATCAGGGGGAGAGAGGCGGAATAAAGGGAAGTTCGGTAGTGGAAAAAAAGTACATGAGAGAAAAAGAACTCGCGAAAGGAGCTGTTTGGCTCCGAGGCCGATGAATTGGGGCTCGCCACCAAAAAGGTTTGGGTGATTGATGTTTTAGGGGAAATGGAAGTAAGTTCCACCCGAGACCAAAGGGGGAAAAAAGCCAGGGGGGCAAGGGCTAACATGAGCAAGGTGGGGGGGGGACAAGGATAGGTGAAAGAGGAATAAAAAAAGAAGGAATACCAACGTTAAATGGGGGGATGGCAAAGTGGACTGTAAAAAATCTCATAGGAATTGCAAGAATGAAACGAACTCTTCCTTACAACTTAAAACAGCATTAATGGCGGGCACTGAGGAACGAAGAAAAAGTAAAGGAGTCCAAGAAGGGACAAATGAGAAGGGGAATTGGAACTCGCGGGGACAAGAAACAGCCTCAGCCTGCCGTCGGACGCCAAAGGACGTTTAGGACGGGGGCCAGACCAGATAATGTGCCGGACCCGGCGGAAGGAAAAAAAAGTTGGATATTATTAAGAAGAGGAAACTGGGGGAACTCGCCTGAGAGGTAAAGCGTCCTCGTCACACCTGGGCGATCCCCGGGCCATGAATAAGACCACGAAAGGCCGAGTAGTTCGTAGACTTTCGGGATTCCCTAACGGGTGAGTGACTGGAATCAAAAAGGAGAAAGAAGAAGGATAGCCCAGAGAAAAAAGGGAAAAGCAAGGACCTCAGAAAAGGCAGCATTCCCTATCACCCTGTCCAAAACTGGGGGGGGGGGGGGGGGGGGGGGGGGGGGGGTCCCCTATTGCATACTCTAGAAAATACAGCAAAACCGCAAAACAAGGAAAAAAAGAAAGCTCTTAGTAGGTTAGGAAATAAGAACTCGAGTTCCGCAGGTCGGGTCGAAAAACATTCATTGAGCGAAAAACGTGAACCCGAGTTCCAGAGGAACCGGGAAAAATCGTTCTGCCAAGGAGGAAAAAACTTTCAATAAGTGACCTAAGTAGCATAACGAGGGCGTGCATACCAAAATTACGGGGCAACAAGTTCCATGACGCAAGCTCACGGCAACACAGAAATGCAACTACCGATATCCCCACCACTTCAACTGTCGAGGGCGTTCGTCATTCGTACATCCCCCGAGCTTTAAAAAGAGACGGGGGGGGGGGAAAGTTGTGCAGAATGCAACGTAACAACCTTCCGTATGACTCGAACGAACTGGCGTGTCGTACGGCTTAGACCGGAACAGTCACGGGATGGTTCCTTCCCTCAGGAGAAGAAGGTAAGCAGGCACTGCCATTCTACCGTAGGAGGGCCCATACAAAAGGAGGGGGAGGGGGAAATTTCACTTGCCAACCTCACTCGCGGTCAAAAGTCTATGAAAGAAAGGGATCTGTTTCACAAATGGTTCTCCACATGATTCGTTAAGGGTCTGGTGACCGAGGAGGTGCCTTCTGCTGGCTTGAAGGTAGGTCGGTTGGTCACAAATAAACTTAGAAAATGCCAAACCAGGGAAGAGAAGGGTACGGGAAAGACGTAGTACCAATCCTTAACCTCTCGTCGAGGTTACGGAGAGGGGGGGGGGGAGAAAAAGGATTCAACCTTGGGGGGGATGGGAACGAAGACTGCCAAGAGTCCTGGGGAATGAGGAGAAGACTGGGCGCAACATGAAAACCCGAGGAGGGCGGATGGTGATGGGCCGACCTTTCTACCGGAAAAAAAGGGTAAGTAACCGCATGTTGGTCGACCTCGAGTCAAAGAAAGAAGTAGGGGGAAGAATGGTACCGTCATGGGAAATGAACATATTCAAAAGGAAAAAGCTACCAGCTATAGGAATCATCGCCCAAATTGGGCGGTCTCGGTAAAATTGAAAAGACCTGCCGGGAGACTGAAAACAGTTCCATCACAGCGGAAGGAGATACGGGGTAGATAAAGACAAGGGGACAAAGTCGGGTATCGGCCAGCGGAACTGGATCGAAGTGGAATTGGAAAGGGGACAGGTTCAGTCGAAGAGCGGGTATTCAACCGACACTTGAGGAGAACACAAGAAGTCGAACTTTCATCTAAAACGGATGGGGGTATTGAACTTTATAGAAAAAAGGGGGTATGGGCAGGACTGGGTATGAAGGAGAAACATACAAACAACCTTCATCATTGCAAAGAGAGAGGATTGAAGACGAAAACGTGGAAAAAAAAGGATTTGGGGTAAAGAGAGAGCACTGCTGTTCACTCAGGGGAGGGACGGAGCAGGAAAAGTGGAGTTGAGAAACGGCCGTCGGAGATAGGATGCCAAGCTGGGAGGGGTAACAATCTAAAAAACGGGAAAGAAAAGGGAGGAAAGTTAAAAGGTCAATCGAGGGCGAGACACCAGGACTTCCGGCGACGTCGGGCACAACGGAGAGGAAAAGCGAACTCGCCCTTTGTTGAAGAG
>Ga0179593_1610652_pt1 | contig 21561 bp, 20 predicted proteins | sample CZODoug2_1_08_16_FD_185931 | JGI IMG/M metagenome (GOLD analysis project Ga0179593, IMG submission 185931) | Vadose zone soil fungal communities from Angelo Coast Range Reserve, California, USA - CZODoug2_1_08_16fungal (PacBio error correction) | ecosystem: Environmental > Terrestrial > Soil >...
TAAAGAACGGAAACTTTTCCTACAGCCGAAAGGGGGAAGCATTGGCAAGGACCAGCAAAAAAAAAAGAAACGCAAAGCGAAATCCGGGCTCAATTGCCAAAGGGAGGTCCGGGGGCAATGATTTTGTGAACCAAAATAATAGGTGTAACTGAGGTGTTGTGGTGCCAGTGATAAGTTCGGTCACTGAAAGGTTCCTTGGAGAGAAGAAACTACTGAGGGGGGGACATCATTGAAAACCTGGAGGTCCCCATTTTGAAAGAAGGCCGAAAAGATCAAAAACGAAGAAGTCTGGAACAGGTGGACGGCCCGACAATACATCCCAAAAGGTACTCTAAAAGCTTCAACAAAGTCTAGATTTTCGAAAAACATACGATCTGAGAACATGGCTCGACCCTTCAAAAAGTTATGAACAGGGCCGTCGGGGGGAAAGAGGGAAGACCTCACCATTAAAGGACTGGGAAACACCCATAAAAAAAGGGGGGGCTTTTTCAGGAAGAGCTAGCGGCAGCTTACCGCGGACCAACAAGCCAACATCGAGAAAAAGATCAAAGATAAGCAAAAAAGGCCCTCTCGGTCAGAGGAGGAAAAGTGGGAATCAGGAAATAAGGGAAAAATCGACCCGCCCGGCGACAGTAAGGAAGCATGGACAGCGAAGGTTCAGACAAAGGTAACAGACACCAACATCCTAGAAATAACGGGAATGGCCGATTCAGAAAAAGATAGATCGAGCCTGTATGATGAGGGGTAGAGGGAAGAAAAGGGGGGTGTGGATTAAGAAAGACCAATTGGGAAACAATGGCGGAGTGTTTCGGGCACCTCTTAATGACAATGGAGCCCAGGACATGACGGCCCCCAAAAGGGTACTCCATGGACACGATACTCCGACGGCAACCGGGGCAACGTGACATTTAACTTTCAGGAGGCAATATCCTTAGTAAATACGCAAATGGGGGGAAGCCACCGATCAAAAAACAGCACCCCCATGAGACGGCCCAATTGTAGCGAAAGAAGCAAAAGGCAATTCATTGGCATTCGCGTTAGGGCTGGGTTTAAAAGGGTCGGGGAACTCTTGAACTCCGAAGAGCCCCAAGACGCCCCCCGGTAAATCTTCTTGATAACACACTGCAACGTGTGACAGGAGGCAGATCGGCGGGAAGAAGCGTCACTACTTTCTCCCAAGGACAAGGCAAGGCCATTCGGAGATCTAACCGTTCAATTCACACACGGCTTCACACGAAAATAAGAAAAACACAAGCCAGCAATCAGTCAGTCAGATCCAACTAATGGGAAATCTCTATGAGGAGGCGGCAAGAAGGAGGCAGGTTCCTGAGAAAAGTGTGTACCGATCTTCCAACCTTGGAAGGGAATCAAAGAAAAAAGCCTGATCGGCGTGCAGCGCTTAGGTCCGCTTACCAAACCTACTCAGATCCAGCTGCAGTCACTCGTAGAGCGGGAAAAAAGAAACCGCGAATCAAAAACATCTCATCCAGGGAAAAAGAACCCGATTCCGAGAAGGGAAAACTAAAAAAATGCGTAGAAGACGATCAGATCAACAACAACGAGAAGAAAGAATAAACTACCGCCTTGACCTGGAGATCAGTCGATGAACATCGTCTTCGGGAAGAGAGCTGTTGGGTGATGTGCCTAGGAGGGGTCAAGGGTGGGGATGCCATGTGCTGATTTCGAATTGCCGAGGTGGAAAGGACTCAAGGGGGAAACAAATTGAAAACAAAGTTTGGGTGTTGGTGGGCGAAGACGGAGTCAGGGAGGAAGGCGTGGGGGTGGATGAAAAAAAGGGGCCTATGTCTCTGATCCAAGTCTCGGAAGGGGAGTGCCGAAGGAAGCAAAAAGGGAAATTCCGTTGAGGGAGGAAGCATAAGTCAAAGCCTCGGGTTTTTGGAGGGGGTAGGCGACCGTTGCATGTTGAAATTCGGTAAAGGGACCCGTCCTGCAATAGAATTGATACTGAAATTGGAAAAAGGAAAATGCACCATCTGGCCCGCTCTTAACAGGGGACCGGGTTGAAAGAAACAAGGTCTTTTAAGATAAAGAGGAAGTCAACGGAAAGAGGGTCTCACATGGAAGTAAAAATTGTGGGGTTGGTCCGGATCATCCAAGAAGTTTTCCTGGATCTGCGGAGGGGAGGGGAAATGGTCATTCGGTGGAAAAGGAGAAACGTTCGAGGCAGCGGTATAAAAAAGAGAAGAGAATCTAAGAACCTGGGGGGTAAAGGTTATCCTCTTTCGGCACGGGATAGTGGAATGGATCGGGGGTCCCCAGGGGGGGTGTCGTTAATTTCCAGCACTGGTTCGTAAAATTCCGGAGAATTGGGTCGACCAGGAAGGAAAGTTGTAACTTACAGGGAAGGGGGATAGTAGACATGAAGAAAATTCTTCGGCATAGACAAAGAACATCCCAGGGAAGCGTATATATGGGCTACAACCTTAAGGGAAGTAGTCTATTTGAACATGGGGAGGGGTGAATTTGCAGAGCGATTTAAAGTCTAAGGGTCCGACGGGAAGAGGGTTCATGGGGAGTGGATAACCGGGGACTCGATCGAGGACAAGCGGCGTCTTTAAAGGGGGGAAGAGGAAATAAATCAAAGGATCCCAAGTGTCCAGAAGGGAGGCCGCAAAACGGCTCAGGTCCATGGGACGACCATTGAGACTTGGTTTCGCCCCCATCTTACGGGTGGTCTGTGGAGTCACGGTACAACTGCAAGAAACCAGGGCATCTCCCTTTTAAGGGAGCTCCGAGAGAAGGTTGAGTCGAGGGGGAATTGGGCTTTCCATACCAAGAGCTTCTCGTTTAAGAGGGAAGAGCATGGGTTATGGTCGGGATTGGCGGGCTTCCAAAAGGAAAAAGAGGGGCTGCATACGGGAAACTCCTGAAAACTCGGGAAGGCACATATTACTTCACGGTAGGTGAAACCCCCTAGGCAATGACGGAAATGAACCGGGGAGGATTACACGGAAAACAACAGTTAACAATAGTAAAAGGGGGGAAACCAGGAAGATAAGAGGGGGGAACCGAGTAAAGTATGAGGGGCGGGGGCAGGCCGCCAGACCTCTCCGGAACCCTTGAAGGGTATCGAGTGATCATTATAAAAGCGCACGCGAGCGAAGAGAACTTATGGGCGCCGCCGAGGAATTATGAGGAAGCCGGAAACTGATCGGGCGCCCGCGGGGCTCGGCACAGAGTCCAGCCTGGTAACCGTCAAGCTGCTCATTTCCAATCCGGAGGAGGGCGCGAAGAAAAAAAGGAGGGGTTCGAAAAAAACGGGGGGGCTGTGGTTGGAAGACACTGGGTTGTCAGGAAAGGGCGAGAACTCCATGCGCCGGATGTTGGGCAGAAACCAGGATGACAGTAAAAGGGTCTCCTCGGGAAAGGATGCATCAGGTGGGTAAAAATCACTATGTGAAGGGGCCACTTCAGGGGGAGGACCAACACTGGACGTCCTACATTCCGGTAAGGGAAGGCAGAGCACCCTGATTAGAGGGGAAAAAAAAGAAGCCAAGAACTGCTAGGCACGGAAAACTTTGGGGGAAACCCTTATTTCAGTAAAGTAAGACACGTCACGCAAGGAAATCGTAGTGTGAAACGCCACAGCAAAGGCATTACTGGCGGGATGAGCACTTCAGCTGGGCCAAAAAAGGGGGCTCCATAAAGAACCACCCCATTGTTCCCAAGGACAAAAAAAAATTTTGTGCGAAGCACATGATTGAAGGCAAGAACGAAAGCCCGGACAGCTAAATGATTCGGGACAGAAAAAAAATTTAAGAGAGAGGACGCGCCGCGGGGAAAGAAAGACATTTTAGGAGCTACTGGAAATGGGGGGGTAAGCAGGCGGAGCTCTCAGCGTTTCACGCGGGGCGCAGTCTCTATTAAAAGCACTCTCTCGAATCCACTGGGGTAAAAAAAGAAATGCTCGGGGGGCAGGTCTCTGAGCCCACCCTAAAGAAAAAAAAAAGCACTCACTTGGGAAAAAATAACAAAAGACGGGTGTTTTTCAAATCTGGGGTGATCCACTTCGTGTTTAAGGTTGCGGAGGTGCCGCTTAGACGGGATTGCTCGGGGACTGTAAACGATTTTCAGCTTCCCGGGCTGACGTTCTTCACCGAATTGAATAAAGGAGGAAAAAAAAGAAGACGGAAGGACGTGGGGGAGAGACGAGCCACTAAAAGAAGATCTGGGAGAACTTCGGAAAAAAAGAAGCGAGCTGTGGGGAAAAAATACTAGCTAAAAATGCTGCAACGACAAAAAAGTTAAGTAACTGGGGGAAAGGGCCGAAAGTGGCGGAAATCTTGGACCCTCTCACACAGGAGAAAGGCGACCAAAAAGACCTTGCTTTGTTCAAAGAAAAAGCAAACGCCAATCTTGACCAGCTTTGGACAGCAAGCTAGAAAGTTGGGGAACAACCAAGAAAGAAGAGAAACTACAAGAAAAAGGGGGGGAACTACTGAGGCAAAAAACTTCATCAAGAAGAAGGGAGGAAACACATCTGCGAGATGCATCATGAGGAGAAAATCTTCAAGGAAAAAAATACACCATGGCAAACTCGAATAAATCCCCTGACAGGAGACAAAAGGGTCAGAAAAAAGTTGTGGGTCAGCATAAGAAGAGAAGACGAAAAGGGGGGGAGGTCTGTTATTTTATGGAGGACGCAAGCTAGGGGGGAAGGAAAACGCACAAAAAAAATTTAAAGGGGTGGTGGGACTAGGAAAAATTCGAAAGGAAAGTTTCATCACAGTGCGAATGACGCAAAAAAAGGTTGAAACTCGAATTAAACGGAAGGCTACTCAAGAAACGGGGAAGGGGAAAAAAGGGGAAACCACTTTCCTTAATGCCTTAATAAAGGAAGGCTTGCTAATCCTTTACTACAACACGTGTAAGACCGCATCGACCATGGAAAAAGAAAAAAACCTATAGGTTACCGCGGCCCACCAGGCACTTCGATCCGCCAAAAGGTAAATTTATATAATCGGTGGTCAATTGTTGGCATCTTGGAGGGGGGGAATTACCGCCGACTTTAAGACAACTGGTCGGATTGAAAAAGTTCATGGACCTTGGGACATTAGATCGGGTTTGCTCAGGGGAATGCATCAATATAAAAACAGGCAGTGTCGACTTGGGGAAAGTTCACCTTGAACCACAAAAGAAAAGTCCCGGAAAAAGAAAAAAAACCGCTTTAAAAAACGAATAGGCGCCTCCTCCAACGAGGGAGAAAGTGTCGGTCAGGGCGCCCCACGCGGAGTGGAAGGGTTCTTTTAGCTTCCAGCGCCTCCAGTGGAAAAAAAAAAAAGAGAAAAAGCCCCTTATAGGAGTGCAGAGAAAGAAAAAGAAAAAAAAAACCGATCGCAAAAAAGAGGGGAAAGACGAAAAGGAAGCAAATTGACTCTTCTCAATCAAAAAAAAGGAGAGAAGACAGAAAAAGCTCAGGTCCTATTTCAAACGGGGAATCCTCCAATACATACAGGGAGAGGCGACTCTCACAAAAACCGGGAGGAAGGGGGGGGGGAAAAAAGAAAAGATGACACCCCTTCTCCACTTGGGCGACTTGAGAGAAAGGGAAATCGGGAGAGAGGGGGGGGAAGATTTTTTGCGACAAAGGCTCAGGTTGGAAAGGGGGGAAAAGAAGGTAATTTGACTGGGAAGATGGCAAAGGGCTATCGTGTTGTCCTCGACCCAGGGAAGGAGATGCACGACTATCAGATTTGGCGCTGGGGGGGGGGGGGGGGTGAAGATCGATTGGAGGAGAAAGAAGAAGTGAACCACTTTCTCGGCCAAAGAAAGGTCGTGCCGACCTAAAGGGGAAAAAAAAAGGAGAAGATACGCCGGACTGGGAGGTAGCTGAATCTTGAGCAAAAAAATAGGGGGTTGGGTTAGCTACGTCTTCTGGAGGGGGGGGAGGAAGGGGTATCCTTTCCCCAGGGTCTCAGAAGGGGGGGAGGGGCATACTTAAGGCGGGCATTCAGTAGAAAAAAGAGGAAACTCGTTCGAAAGGGAAGTTACAACTAGATCCATTTGAAATTGATGGAGAGAGGGACTTAAAATATCAATAGAACCCCAATTGGGCAATAAAGATTGTAAATATTACCATCCATTTGAAGGATTGTCTGCCCTCCCTGTTTTACTCTTCTCATTCGAGAACTGTTTTAGTGGAGAGTTCGATGCAGTGTAAGGGCGAAAAAGTGGAGCTTAAAGTCGAGCTTCTGTCTTGCCCGGATTTTGATCAAAGACCTGGCCATTTTGCCCTCGGGGATGGAAAGGAATAGTAAATTTACCATGGGCGGGGAAACCAGGGGGATGAAAATTTTCTCACGGGGAGCTTAAAAACGAGGCCTAGAAGGGGGGTTGCCAACTGATATTCCTGCTGGGGAAGGTGAGGGGGGGGAAACACCTAACGAAATGTTCTCGTAGACGCAAAAGGAAGCAGACAGGCTCGAAGAAAGGATGATGAAAAGAAAGGCCAAACGGTCCTTGTAGCGTAAAGCGGAGAAAATTCGAAGGGGGATGGGATTCTTGGGGGAAAATGTCCCCTTCAGAAGTCGTGGCATAATGGGACGGGAAATCCGTCCTTACCGGGGTCTTGTGAAGAGTAAATGATGGGATGCAAAAAAGGGGCCTCGAGATTCAAAGGGTCCGTTTCGGAGGAGGGGAGGGAGGGGTTTTCCCTGAGGGTGTGTAAAAACTGCCGAAAAGGAGTCTCTTCCATGTGTGGGAACGTTGCTGGGGGGGGGGGGGTGCAGGGGTATTTGGGTGTGGGGTGGGGGGTGATAACTGGGGGAAACCGGCGCATGTTGGGGGGGGCGCGGAACTTCCCTTAGAAGCCTAGCGGAAATTTTCTATAGGGGAAGGGGATCCGAACCTCGACGTGCGATATGCAGGACCGACATGCGTACTTCGGGTTGTCCAGCGACAAAACCCCTCTTAGTGGGGGGGGGGGGCTCCCGGGGGTTTAGGCTGATGATCCGAATGCAGCGTAGGTCAGGCACAACAGATCTTTTAAGAAAAGGGAACTGGTAAAAGCGTAGTTTAAAAGAAAGAACGCCCGCAACAATACGGCATTCATCTTGACCGACGGGGACATTACAAACAAGAAGTGGACCCCTCTTTGTCTTTTGACCAACGAAGGGCACAGTCTTTGTGGAATAAGGTGCAGAATTATTCTGCCGGTGATTTTGGAAGGGGGGGTTCCGGGGAAGGGGGACGCATCCAATAGGGAAACCGCCGTGAGGTACCATGTGGGAGGAAGAGGATTTCGCCATCGAACCAAAGGGAAGCCGCGCGGAAGAAACCGACGAGACAATGAGTCTTACCAAAGAAAAAACGTAAATTGGGACGCTGCAAAAAATACTCATCAGCCAGGGAAGACTCCGTCCCGGCATCAGCCTCAGTCAATTTGGTCCGGGGGCGTTGAGTCAATCAAAGGAAGGGGGTCAATGGTCTGGGCCCGGGACGGACGTTGTGTTGGCTCGGGGGGAGCAATTCGGAATACTCTAGAAAAGAGTGTTCCAGCAAAAGGTGGACATAGTCAAGCGCGAAAATCTCCCGGGTAGAGAAAAAAATTCATAAAAAAGATGTCCTCATCAAGCGGGGAATGAAAGACCTGGGAAATGGGCAATTAGATTCTCAAGGGGGGGAGGAAATTCTTCTTTGTATCTAGAAAAACAACAAAAACAGGAGGAAACTACCCTACTCCTGGAGGGGGGGAATTACGGGGGGATTGAAAAAGAGAAAAGGAAGTGGCCAATAACAAGTATTACACGCCCAAATCAGCAATCTTTTGAAAAAAAGGAAAACGAGAAGAAGAGCTTACAGGAAGAACTGGCGGAGTCACTTCAGGCGGAAACAAGAATAAGAATCTCAGGCCGTCTCCAACATGAGAAAACCCTGGTCGCGCAAGCCAAAAAGGTTTTTTTGACTATCCACCTAATGATTAGTCTCCGACCCGAATAGCAGGGGATCTGCTTTTACGACTCTTGCTCGGTGATGAGGTTGAAGAGCCGAAAGGAGTCGGAGTTAAACGGGGGAGAAAAAGGGTCAGGTCCTAAAGGAGCAAAGGAGGCTCTGTCTTCGAGGCTAGAGAACATTACCCGCTCGCCAGAGAAGGAAATCATGTCGGGTGACGTCAGCAAAACCCCCCCCCTGGGGGGGGGGGGGGTGGGTGGGGGGGTGTGGGACCTGCATCCTTCCAAAAAAAAACGAAGGAATCTAAAAGGGAAAAACTGGAAAATGGGTTTGACACTGAACTGGTGATACCATTGAGGGGGGGGGGTACCTTTGCAGAGCGTCGCGATTAAGAATGGAAAGGGTGGCTGAAAACATAAGGAATTTTTTGGCACGCATTTGCCCTTGAGGCCCAGGGGCACGAGGGCCGGAAACCTGAAAAGCAGACGTGATAGGGGGGGAAGACACGCCGACAAGAAAAGGGAAAACGCCAACACGGTACTTCTATGAGGGACAACAAACAAGTCTGGGGTCTTGAGCAAAAAAAACAAAACCTGCAACGTGGCGCTAAAAGGGCACTTTGTCGAATGGGGGTACTCTACGTGCGGAATGGAAAGGGCACGCACCATTGGGTCGACAAAACACACCCGAAAAACCCTTTCCTGGGGGAAAAAAAGGGACGAGCGATTATGCCGTTACCGGGGGGCACAAAGCAAGTTTGGGGCGAAAGAAAGCATCACCACTCAATAACAGGCCCGCGGAGCATGGATCGAGGACAGGCATAAAAAATTACCGCTGCCGCTTAAACTTCTTGACGACCTTCAGAATGACGATGAAACACCTTACACAGAAGCGCCAACATCGAAAAATGCAAACCCCTCCTACCTAAAGGACACGTAAAGGGGAAGATTCCAAGGAAAAAGCATGATCGCGACGTCGGTGACTTAATTATTAGATGAACGAGCAAGGGAGGGAACGCACTCACCAGGTTGAAAGAAAAAGAGATGGTGCTTAATGGCATCTTTTCAATTTGTGAACCAGTGGGCTAAAAGAGACTCCAAAACGGAATTTACATGAACGAGACCTTAGAGTACGAACTAAACACTGTAACTTGCTTCAGGAAATCGATATCTGAGGCTAGCTAAAGAAGCTACGTGGGAACCGCGATGAAAAAAGGGACGGGAACCGGCCAGGAATGGAAACTCACAGCGAGTCGATTACAAACTCGGCGGCCTGAATGAGCTGGCCAATTTGTGTTACAAATTCGGTGGGGGACTCGGTGACACGAATCTAAGACAAAACTGGATCTGAGTGAGTACACGGATTATTTAAACGGTAAGGCAGAAGAGGGTTCAGGACTTGGCCTGAAGGGGTCAAGGGAAAGGCCAAGGTGGGTTGGGCCATGCACCGACACGTATATAGGGAAGTCCACTCATAGAATCGCCCAAAAACAACCCGAGGATTTGGGACATAAATCAGCAAGAAGAAAACGAGGTCTCGGACTTCTTACTGCGGCATAATCTTTTCGGGGCAGATAAATTGGGCAGAAGAGAAACAAACCGAGGCCCATTAGAAATAACAACCCCCAGCAAACGTTCATCGTCGCTTAGAGGAACAAGGCAGGGAAAACTCTACCGCGACAGTGAAATCCTCCCGGGCAAGTAGAACGCAAGACCTGCATCGGGAGAATAAAAATAGAACACAAAAAACAGCTCCAAAAAAAGGAGGACAGGGACCGATCCTAGGATAGGATACGAATCTCCCAACAAAAAAAGGAGGGTCTATTCTAAACCCGGGTCGCGATTAGGATCTTAAATGAGGGGAGGAATTGCAGAGCTTTTTTGAGGGTACTCTGCTTGCAGTTTTTGTACCCGATAGAGAGTCATTTCGTAGTGCCAGGGTGGATTTGGAAGGCGCGGTATCTAATGGCGGACGAGCTCAGAAGCTCAGGCGTTTTGCAGTGTTGCGAGGCAGAGGTCTGACGATCCACTTGCGGAAAAGGACTCGATCTCGAAGGGGGGATTCAAAAAAGGAAGAAAGTCGGAAGGATCCGTATTGGGGAGGAGGCCTAAAGAAGCAAAAACGGTTGGGGGTTTTTAGTGCGAAGGAGGGACTTCGAGGTTGATTGACCGGAGATCCGGACCACTCCTTGAACTGAAAGAAAATCGGGCCTTTCATAAAAGTATGCACTGGGATTCCTCTACGCTCTTGAAAACCGTAATCCGTGTTTTATAAAAAGCATTAAGGGGGGACTTGAGTTGAAGTACACTTGAACCTAGGAACCGAAAGGACACAATTGCCTAAAGATTTATTCCAGGCAGCCGACGTCTATCAAAAATCAAGTTTTCCGGATTCCCAATCAAGAAGGAGAAGGGTGCGGGGGGGATAGGTCTTTAATATACAAACGGGCGGCAAGTATTTAAGAAACTCATAAGGGGGGCTTGAAGACGGTAATACCTTTCCACGGGGGCGAACGTTCTTGACGGAAGACAAAATCCTGGGAGAGGTCATGTTTTTATCAAGTCGAACTGTGGAGCTTCACACGGTAAGGAAGTTCCGATACGAAAAACCATACGGCCAGGTGGGTGATTCAAAAGATTAAAAGAAAAGCGGACCGACCAAGCAAACGCATCATCAAGCGCTCTTAGATCCAGCCAAGGAATTCAGGCCCCGGTTTGGAAAAAAAGTCGCGTCCAGGAAGGGATTCGGGGTCTCGGGGGGTGAAGAAAATCGCCGATCGGGTCGGCGGGAAGTCGTCGGGAGCGTCGAAGGGAGGGGGGAGACGATGATGCCGAAAGGGGGAACGATCTCCTCCGAAGGGACGTTCTAGCTGGGGGGGAGGGGGCTTGTTGTGCCAAATAAGGGGGTCAAGCAGAGAGACTGAAGGAACGGGCGCTCAGCGGAAAAAGACAAGGTTAAGGTGTTCGGCAATGGAGGCGAGAAGTCTCCCTGCTCCGAAACAGCCGTCCAAACTGGGGAGATAAAGGGAAGGAGGACCAAGGGGGGCAATTTCCGGTCCAGACCATCACGAAGTGAGATTTTGGGTGTCAGAGGTAGGTGGGGATGCAAGGGAGGTCTCCAGAACCCGGATCATGGGACTTTCAGCGGTCAGGCGCGGCAAGTAAAAAAAGGGCACAGGATGTAAACACGAAAGAGTTGACCCCCGCCGGAGGCAAGGACGCGGAATAGGGCCACGAACCCAAGACGTGGAGTACAGCAATTAGGAGGCACCCAGATTGAAACCGATTTTCATCGCCCTTGAGCGATCGGCCTGTAGGGGCCGTTGCCGATGCAGCTCCGCCGCAAACTCACGGTAGGGGGATGCCGAGGCGAAAGAAAAGGTCGATCCAACACTCGGGGACCTGGCGGGGTAGTTGCATACACCACCAACCCCAGCGGGACGATCAGTGCGCACGCCTGAAACTGGGGGAAAAGCAGTGGAAGATCGAAGCGTCACCTCCCTCAAGATGCCGAACCGTTAAAGGAAAAGCAAATTTATGTCCGGCTCGAAAGGAAATCCTTCTGTGAGCTTCGAATGGGTGCTGGGGGCTGGGGACTGACCCCTTTTTTTTTGTCGAGTTGGCGCATTCAGGAAGATGCGGTCTTGTTGGCCAATGATGACTCATCGCAAGGGGGAAAAAAAGAAGACGGTTGGTCCGTCCGTCGTTAAAAGGAGGGGTTTCGGGTTCGGCACGCAGGGACTGGACAATGTGTGCAACCAGGTAAGGCATAGCAATTCGGCGTCTCTCAGCGAAACACTATTGAGGTAGGAAAATAATCCCAAGACGGAAAAATACCACGGTGGGGATGGGTCGAACCACATAATTTTCAAGTACAGAGTGCCTTGACAAACAAGCCCAATCATTTTAGGGAGAAATTACCCGGGGTCGAGGCGCATTCCTGTTATGAAAAAAAAATTAACAAGCTGGGGGAAAAGGAATAGGGGTTCTCCTGCCTAAGGAGGGAGCCAAAAAGGTAACAAGGGGCAACGTTGTTGGGGGGCTTCCACCTCCTTGAGGAATGCGGGGGAGACCCCCAAAAAAAGGGGTTAAATGAAAATGAAGGATGTACGCAAAAGGGGGGATGTGGGAACGGCTGTCGTAGTAAGGAGAAGTTTAAAGCGGCGTGAACGAATCGAGGGGAGCTCCAAATCCCTCCGCGTCAAAAGCTTGACGCTTGCAGCGAGAGAGAAACACTCACTCCTCCCTGTCCCTACGGCTTTGGACGGATATCCGGGGAATTCCAAAAAACCACTTAAATCAAAAATGCCTATCGGTTAGGCCAAATGCTGGTCAGCGGGTTGCACTAATATCTTGGGGGGCACAAAGGGGTTAAAAGTTTGGCCTCTAGGTCACGATGGATCCTTGAAGGGCAGAGAGAAAAAAAACTCGAATTTTGAACGAAAAGGCCCTTTTCGTTCCCAGGGGTTCCTATGGCGCGTAAAAAGGAAAAATCCGGAGAACTTGTAGAACGTTGAGCAGAACATTTGAACACGAGCGTCTGCTCTTCGAGGACAAAGGAAAAATAGGGCGGCAAGAAAGCGGCAAGGGGGCGCGCCGAAAGTAAAGGTGGACGAGCAAGGTCGTAAGTCGGGAGCACACAATAGGGGAGGTGCGAAAGAACACCGATAGAATGCGTTGGTTCCATGACAACGCTAAGTCCCTGACGTACTCCTGGCAAACAGCTAAGGGCAAACATTCACTCCAGAAGAAAAACGAACGCGCGAGAAGAATCGAATCGACATGGATCACTCCAAGACTTCGACGGAGTCGGCCGAAAACATGGAAAATCTCGCGAAAACACAACGGAAGACCCAACCCTCAAGATACCGCGAACCGCAAATTCATTCCAGAGATTAAGAGCGTCTGTTGGATATTGCGGGAATGGCCGGGCGGGGGACGCAGCATGTCATGGGTGATTCCGACCACATGTGAAGCAGTAATGGAATGGGGTACGATCAAACAATGAAATTAACGTGGGAAAGCGGGGCGAAAAGTGACGCAAAAAAAGGGACTCTAGTCCATGCGAAGAGTCTCGTCGTCGCACACGTGACAGGGGAGGAAAAGTACGATAAAAAGGATCTAAATACTCCGCTGAAGATAGGATTACCGCATAGAATTTTAAAAACAGACACCTGAAAAAGTCTCAAAAGGAATGACGGAAAACAGGTCGGTAATAACGATCGCAAACTCAACGGGCATGGGGATAGAAAAGATTGAGGCAATTGATTTTCCGGGGGCCTAGGGAATACTTTCAATCCCCATTCTCCATTTACAAACACGGGAGGAACATTACTGGGGTACCGATAGGCTCTCGTTCTCCTTTAATTCCGCATTGGAAAGTCCTTTTGGCATTCAGGCAGTTTTAAACTTTAGAGAACTTGACAACAGAAGACGCGTCTCCACCCGCAGAACAAAAATAATGCGGTCTTAAAAGTCTCCGTCACGAACTCACGAAGCTGACAGCCTCAACTTCTTCTGACAGAGGCACATAAGCTCGGATTGGGGGGGGAAAATCTTCAAGCTAACAATTCGACGACACAGAACTCCTGCGGAGCTAGTCGCAAGGCCTACTCAAAATCGAAATATCCTCAACTACGGGGTTCAAGGAAAAGAGAAAAAAAAGAGAAAAAAAATAATGAGCGGGATTCAATCCCAACCATGGACGAACAAAAAAAGAGCAGAGGAAAAAGAAGACCGATTCAGTTCAGATAAGGGTACAAGTAAGAAAATCTCAACAACAACAACATTAGGATCTATCCACTTGGTGACGCCTGATTGGAAGTCAATAAGAAATCGCTGACGGTAAGAGCGGTTTTTTGATGAAACTACTCAATTTTGGGATTGGACTCGATAAGTGCCATACGTAATGGCCGGGGAGGTTGAGGATTGAAAAAAAGGGAGCGTTAGGGGGGCCTCGCTGAAAGCGACGGAGACGGTTGGGAAAAGTTAGGTCCGAACTTAAAAGAGCGCTGACGAGACCAATTTCGCGGGGCCACCGTAAAAGTTAGGTGCCCTGAAAAAGTCGAGAATTAGTTGGAGGTGAGCTTTCCCACAAGCCGACGGGTTGCGTGGAGGCGCGCGTCATTTTGAGATATCCGTGACAAGGACTTTGCAGAAACTCCGTGGCCTGTAATAATGGCGGAATGACCCGCGATGCGACTTAGAGCCGGGGGGAGAATGTCCGTTTGTCTTGAGTTAAGTATACCGGGAGGCATCAAGTGACACAATGTTAAGAAATTGATAAGTCACCAATGGCGTCCGCGTGTGCCGAGGGCCCAGGGGGTCCGGGGATCCAGGCTGAAAATTGGGTAAGCCACGTTCGTCTGCAACGGAGTAGGGTATTCTAGTAGCTTCATCGTACGGCTGGAAAAAAGACCGTTCCACGTGTGGAAAAGGGGAACTTAGAGATATCGTGAATGGGAGTCACCCAGTTTGGGGTACGTCGGGCAGCAATGGGGTCGAAGGAGTCATTAAAAGAGGGGGATCGAACAAAATCCATTACTGCGGCTGTCAGGGTGGGTAGTAGGGGGAGAAAGAGGGAAAGGGGACTTGGAGTCCTCCGCACCCGCAATGCAAGCACAACAGCATCATCTGATTAGTCCGGAACACCGGGGGCAGGAGCGATAGAGGCTGTTGGGCTAGGTTGTGAAGGCGGATAGCGAGGCCGGAGGGGGAGGCCGAAACGACTCGAAGGCGGTATGTTAAGAGCTTGATGACGGGGAAGTTGCATCGGATCGCGAAGCTTGGCCGTGATGTCAGAGGATAAATCTTGGGGGGGGAGGGAAAAATATAGTGTGGTCCAACCGGACAGCGGAAATTAAAGGAAAAGAAGCACAGGGGGTAAGATTGTGGGAGACTAAGATTACGTGGGCTCCTAAAAAGGAAGACCCACTATCTGTAGGTAGAAAACGGGGGGAAGGGGCGCCAAGTTTCATCGCGTCAGCCGTTCAAAAAAAAGCAGAAAGTTGGCCCTCGAGATCAAGGATGTTAGTGAAGGACAGGCGGGGGTCGGCGTCCAGAAAACGAATCACTTTAAGAGGGAAGCAAATGAGAAACTCGGGGAAAAAGTTGAGTGCAAAAAGAAACGTCTTTGAATCAGCCGACCACGAGGACACAAGAGTTCAGCGTGACCGAAATAAAATAAAGGAGATACATATGGGAAAAAGAGGGCACCATTATCTTTTGACGTTTCTCGGGGCGTCGGGGCGTGGTTGGAGAATAAAGTGATACCAGGAATCCGGCTCAAGCCTGTAGGGAACCAATTGGAAAGAGTGAGCATGTTACATCAAAAAAAAAGACCAAACGAAGCGGGAGTTGCGAAGGAAGACCATAAAGTACGTCCGCGCGGAAACTTCGGGGAATACCGCGGCGCGTCACAGAATCATAAACGGTAGTAACCTGGGCAGGAAAAAGCTGGGTGAAGAGGCGATTGTCCGGGTCTTGAGGGATTGCCTTCAAATGTGATGCACGTGGGGGGCTGTGCCTTCCGTACCCCTGGGGTGGCAGTCGGGCCAGTCTGGAGATAAAAGCATACCGAGTCCGTGAAAATGGAAGGACTAAAATCAGCAATAGACTCGGGTGGTTCATCTTCGGCAATATTTTCGGCATCTGTTGAGCGGGGGGAATTAAAACAATGGGACTGGGCCCCAGGGATTGCAATCCCCAAAGGTAGGCATAGCCACTTGCTAATCGACAAACAAGGAGGAATAAAATAAGAAAGGAAAAGAAGCAACGTCCGGGTATTCTTACACGTTGGGGGAGACCCAAAAAAGGAAACAGGATGCGCAAAAAAAGCATGCTCCGGAAAATGGGTGCGAAAATACATTCCGAGCAGGGCCGGCGATGAGTCAATGGGCAAAAAGGGCCAACAAGACTCGGAAAATGCTGTGAGTCCGACGCCAAAGAAGGAGCCAAAACAGTGTTCCGCAATGAACCCCAAAAACAGGTGGTGTGGAAAGCCCAAACTTAGGAAAGCGGAGGGGACCCGGACAAAAGAAGGAGGAAATGATACTGGACTGTTACGACCGGGAGAGGGAAATGGGGAAGCTGACCGCGGAGTAACATGAAATAAATTAAGGACGGGCAGGTCCTAGGCCTAAACCAAGCGACGGGTCGGCACTGGCCTTATTCATGATCACAACTGCTAAGACCACAGGCGGGTGGGGAAGGGGGGGGGGACTGAGACAGGGGCCTCGCCACAATGAACACCACCAATTGACATCAGTCCAAAGGAAGATAAACTGGTCCTGACTTTTTCACACTAATAAAAGATGGTCGCCACTTCACTGGTTTGGGGGTTTCCGTTGAAAAAGTGACGGAAACTAATCCTTGTGTTGCTAGGGGCGGAGGGAGTAAGGGGGGCAAAAGGGGTACAATGGCCCCGAGTTTTTCCTAACCACCGAGCACAAAGGCACCCGAACGCTTAAAAAACTAATTTGGTAAGGGGACGCCGAAAGCCACGAAATACCGGCTTTCTTGGGAAAGGAGAGGCGAGGCGAGAGAAAGCGGTAAGGGGAAGGAAAGAAAGGCGAGGAGGGGGGAAAAAGGGGAGCTTTGAAAGGTAGCGAAAGGGGCGACCGCTGCATCGGGGTATAATGCGAAAGGGTAAATGGGGGGCAAAAACTTAAATTTTTGCCAGGGGGAGCAAGGTCGGCATCTGAACGGAGGTAAAAACAGTCAAACTGGGGAGAAAAGAATCCCCTACTAAACGTACCGCTGCGCGAGAAGGCCAGGAAGGGACATCAAGCTCCTTCCAGAGAACCTACATGCGAAAGGCGCCGACTCGGCGATCTGCCGCACGCACCAAGAAGCCCAACATCACAAAGAAATCGCCTACCGAGAAGCCTTTGGAAAGTCATTCTAACAAAAAAGGAGTCTGCTTGTGGCTGAAAATGAATTGAGGGCGTGACCAAAAGCATTTGAAAGGGGGTTGGTAACCCACGTTACAAGTCATAAAAAAAAAAAAAAAAAAAAAAAAAAAAAACCACAAAAAAAACAAAAACAAAAAAAAAACAAAAAAAAAAAAAACAAACAAACAAACTAATTGGGGGTTTGGGGTCCCCTGAGACAGAGGTGGACGCGAAAAAAAAAGGAGAAGGACGCAAAAAAAACTTGGAAGCTCTCCAAGATACTTCTACGGCATACCGTCGAGGAACCAGGGGAACAAGGCGTACATAACGATGAAAAAGGCAAGGTAGGGTACATCACGACTGGTGACCGGCCATAGCAAGGAAAACAAAACCCAATACGACTGGCGACAACTGGATGGCGCTTACGATCCGCCAAAAACTAACCATTGAATATCAGCTTTAATGGTTGGGGGAGGTGTCGGTGCCAAGGTGGACAAAGTTCACAGAAAAGACATGGATCTGCTTGATAAACACTTGACTGTGAAGAAAGAGCACCCTAGGGGAGAAGGAATGCTCCTGTAAGAGGCAAGGATTGATACAGTGGTCACTAAAGAACGGGAAAGGACAACATCAGCGCGTCGCCTAAAGACGAAAGTGGGTTGAACGCAGCATCATAAGGAATCACAACGAAGGCGATCGTCGTCGGAGAGTCTGAGGAGGTGTGCCCTCCGGCAAGAAAGGGGAGGTTGGATGGGCCTCAGTGGAGAGGGAAGGGAAGTCGGCAGTCCAAAAAAGCAGACAAACGGGTAGAGGGGGGAGTGATCTGCTAGCGCATTCGAAAAGAACGACCTTCTATCACTAGGACGAACGGAGGAAACGAATCGGTCATCAAAAACCTTCGTCGAAGGAAAACAAAAAAAAAATAGAGGGAAAGCCGGTATTGCCTCGACCGGAAAAGGAGGACATAGGAGAATCCGACAAGTATAGGAAAGAAAAGAAGGTCTTCTCCAACAAGGTACCATGGCTCAGGTCGATAACGATGAAGGGAAAAAGCGGGGGCTGTCCTAGACGCAAGGGGTTTGGGGGGTACGCCGATGAAGTGGGCGCACGACTGTAGGATTTCGAATTAGAGGGAAAAAAAGTTTTGTCCTCGGGCTCTCGAGGAAACAGAGAATATTGCTGCGTGTGTGGATTGGGCGAAAAAAGATGGACGATCACAAGGAGGAACATTGCCGTACAGGGGGCGTCCCGCGCAGTCTGGAAAGGAGCAGCAGAAAGAGAGAAAAAGATCCTTCGTTTTATGATGATGAAGGTTGGAAAAAAAAAAACACAGATCAAATGGAAATTCAGGGAGGAGAATAAGTAAACTGCTATGTGGGGGTAACTGTATTATCCGTGCAAGGACTTCTGAACTCCTGGTCCCTTTGAACCTGAAAAAGGGGAACTGGCATTCAAAACTACGGACTCAATTGACCCAGTAATGAGATGTTTAGCATACATCTCAAAAGGTCTGAAAGATCGAGGGGCCGGGAGGCAGCCGGGCATAAAAAAAGTGGCCCAAAAGAGGGATATCCAATCGTAAGGGTTGACCCTAGCGATCCCTGGCTCAAATGGTGGGACGTAGTAATTTCGTAGGCCGGGTGGTTAAAGGGACGTGAAGCGCAACGGTTCGGCGAATCGTTTAGCCGGATAAGGGGCGTTTCGCGGACGGGACAGGGAGACGTTCCATAGAAGAGGACTGAAGAAAAGGAGGGGTCTCGGGGCCCCAGTTGGGTGGTGCGTCAAGGTCGCTTCAAAAAAGAGGAATTAAGAAGTGTTCCACCCAAAAGGATCTTGCAGAGAAGTAGATCACCACCAAATGATTGACGTCACGAAAATCCAAAATCAGCACAACCGGCTTAAAGGATGAATGATCTGACCCTTTGCCCTGGAGCGTGTATGCGAGTCATTGGGGAGGAATGTTGAAGGGTCGTCGTGAAGGACATGAGCAAGTAAGGCGGAGGCCGGGCTATGCGTGTAATTAAAAAAGAGTCGCCCTGTGACTGAAGCTAACAACCTCTCTCCTGTAAGTATATGGGGAGAGGATTATCTGGTGTAAGCCAAACACAGGTTGGTCACAGCGGTAATGATTCCGACCCGACCGGAATGGAAAAACAATGGTTATGAAGGTGTTTACGCCCCGCATTACTTGGTGATCTGACTGTCACGCACGACGGAACTGTGAAGAAATTGGACGGGTAGGCCAGGGAAGACTAAGACGTAATTGACCAAGATTGAGGTCAGAAAGGAGCAGAAAGCTTTGTCGGGGCTGGGGTCCGCCGTCCAGAAAACGACACGTCTTTATGGGCAAGAGAGTCATGCGGCATAGAACTGGGAAGAAAGGTCGTTGCAAAGGACAAAGTTGTGGATAAACAGAGAGCGATTATTCAAACGGGACCGAAAAGGAACTGAACCCACAGGGGAAGATTATGATTGGGATTAACAAAAATTTCCCAAGATTGGAAATAACAGGGTGGCGCTAGTCCTGAGTGAAATGTGGACCCAAGGGGGTGGGCCGGGGAAATGCAACAGCCACACTCCTTTATTAAAAAAGGGAGCTAGGTAGAAAATGGTACTAAACATTGAAAAAAGGCTGTTTGCCGTATCCGAATCCGGAAGTTAATCGTAGGCGGCTCGAAAAATAAAGGTCGAATGCGGGCCCCGAAGCAAATACTCGGGGCGAAGTTGTATTCGTGCGGTAATTATCAAGTATTGAGGAGAAAAAAAAAACGTGGGATGGTGCCTGGCCGGGAAAACTTTGTCTAGGTTGTCAATGACCTCTCAGAGGGGCCCACTTTGGAAGTGGCATCAGCACCATTGGCGGAGAATCGGAACGGTAATGTTGATATTAGCGGGGACGAATATATGGGGGCGTCAGAATGAGTACGCTGCACTCCGTGTTCTGTCAATCAAGTAAAACACTGTAAGGCATAGCCAGAGCGGGTAATCTGGAAGACACAACGGTAGTTAAAGAGAGATAAAAGAATAAGCTATGGCCAGAACCCTTGACATCTTACCGAGTGCAGGGGGGCCAGTGCGAAAAAAGAGAAAGAAATGCTCAACGAAGAATTTGACGAAGTTAAAACATTACCCTGGGAAACTGCTCATTCCGGAACAATTCAGAGGGGACTAGTCGCCTGAGGTTTCAAAAAAGGTGAAACTAATGACCAACCCAGTGGTGGGGATCCAAAGAAGTGGGGGGTTTAGAAGCCACCTGTGGATTGAAAGGCAAGCTTAGCAGGAAGAACGGACGGCCCGGTGCTAACGGGAGGGGATGAGATAGCCGTGGAACATGAGAATTACGGCGTGCGACTGGGCTCGGTTTAAAAGCGCACGAACGCGCAGGGGGAAGCTTTAGCAGCTGGAGAGAAAATATGACTCGCTAGAATCCATAATTCTGGGGGGACTTCAGGAGCCCTTTGACGAAAACCAAACGCAAACCTTCACACCGAATCGCAAATGCCAAAAATCTGGATTGGTTGTAAAAAAAAGCTTGTATCTCCACATTCTGGGGTCCGGGGGGGCAAGCTTTTCGGTCACGGGAAAAAGAAGAAGGTGGAAGTTCAGGTCAGTAGGAGTAAAGAAGGTTGGGAAAATCAGTGTGCAGGATTCCCGAGTTTGACCTATATGGACACGGCTCGCTAAAAAAAGGAAAGAAGTATCCTGGACAGGCGACACTTGACCGACAAATACCGGCTTCAAAAAGAGACAAACGCGAAAGGGAATAGCGGAACGGCAAGAGAGGAAGTCCTGCAAAGTGGCGAACCTTTTCCATTCTATCAAAAGGTGAAAGCCGCGGGCGGATCATGGAGCGGGCAGCAAAGAAGGGAGAAACAAACCGAGCAAAAAACTTCTTTTTTCCTGACGCGGCGGACAGCTGGACCAAAAAGCTTCATGTAGAAAAAAAGTCATCCTCAAAAAAAAAAAAAAAGGCCCGCTGCGGAAGGAGGACGAGGCCTTAGCAGCAAATTAAAGCGACCCGCAATTCGAACGTCGGCACCTCAGCATGGACATACCTTCCGTCACCCATAAGACAAAAAACAGTCAACGAAGAAGCGCCGAAACAAACAGGGGGGGGAAAAGGGTTCTAATCAAGACCGAATTTGGTCTGAGGGGATTAGAAGTGAGGACTGGGCATTTGATAATAAAGATAAAAGGTGAAAGCAGGAAAAGGAGGAAAATTGCGGGACGGAACATTAGATGTGAGAAAAGAGAGGGACGCAAATGGGGACAAGAATGAAACGATAAACGGTCAGGAAGGCTACAAGGGCAAAGGTCTTCATGAAAAGAGAAGAGAACGAAGCTAGAGCATGAAGAAAATATGACTACAAGTTTAACAAAGACAACCCACGTAGAAGGGCGACCAAGAAAACATCTGAGAAGTACGGCAAAAACTCGGGAATCTCAATCGTGGGGGAGTGGGTAGTGGCTTCGGGGAAAAAAAATGGGGGAACTAAAGAAAAAACAGGTCTGAGTGTAACACTGGAACTTAAAAAAGACAGCGAAAATGGTTCGACGTTATGAAAAGCAGTGAAAAGTAAATAAAGGAATTCTGCAATGGGAACGGTACCGATATCTCACCTTAAAAGAAAACGCCCCCCGGCTAAGCAAAAACTAAAACCGGCTTGTCGTAAACATCAGCGCATAATAAAGCAAGGTCTCGTCCTACCTACAGAGAAGAGGGCGGGGGCCCAAAGGATCGTCATCGGAAATACTAAGGG
>Ga0179593_1499018_pt1 | contig 21555 bp, 24 predicted proteins | sample CZODoug2_1_08_16_FD_185931 | JGI IMG/M metagenome (GOLD analysis project Ga0179593, IMG submission 185931) | Vadose zone soil fungal communities from Angelo Coast Range Reserve, California, USA - CZODoug2_1_08_16fungal (PacBio error correction) | ecosystem: Environmental > Terrestrial > Soil >...
TGGCTCAGGGAAGGGAGAGGACTGTTGATGATGGACACAGGAAAGTGGGAAAATGCGCGGAAAAAAGAAAAGGGACGCACATTGCAATCGATCCAGAAAACCATAATCTCTCACTCTAGGGCTATGCGAAGTCGTTGCGGGGGGGGCAAGGACAGATCACAGGAGGAGATCAGGTGCGATAGATAATAAAGGCCAGGGACAAAAAAGGCGGAGAAGCCACATGGGGAGCCTAGCTTCTGCCCTTATTTGGAAGCAATTGGGGGAAGGAAGAACGTCGTCGATCCGCATTTGAAGACAACGGTGTCAAAGATTAAAGGGCAGTCTCGGGATGAGGCATGTCAAACACGATGCGCGAAAAAAAGACGGATGGCTTAGGCTAGCATTGACGGAAGGGACATGAAGGGCTCACTCAAAGCGCAATACAGAAAATTCGGCCTCGTGCAAAATCAAGGGATTTACGAGCTCATATGTGCTAGTCAAACGAAGGAAAGGGGAGGAAAAAGAGGGGGCGACAGTTCCGGAATGAGCAAGGAATCAGGGGAACCTGAGAAAGGGTGGGAACCAAAAGTCGGATGACCAGTTGGCGGTTTAGAACGAACTAAGGGCGAGATTCTGATAAAAATCTCGACGGCGGAAGAATCGAAAGTGGGCACATTTGCAGAAAAAGACAGCGACGATGCCATGTTGACCCAGGGGGCGATGGGAGTCGAAGGGCAATCAGTCGGAAGAAAGCTATGAAGTTCTCATGCTGGTGCATTGTGAACTGCCGCTTACAAAAAATGAAACGGGGGTATTCTATTTGTGGGGCTCATCTGGAAACCATGCGCGGTCAATACTGGGGGGAGCAGGCCAAACTCTGGGGTGGGAGCGGGACGATCCGAAAACTCCAACGAGGGCGTACTTTATTTCGTATGGCGGCCCTGAAACGAGGGAGAATTATCCGACCGAAAAACGTGCTAGGATCTCAGAAAAATTCAAATGGCAGAGTCCGAAAGGAAGGGTAGCGAAGGATCGTCTAGGAAAAAAAACAAATCGTGAATCACGAACTTCTCGCATGTGCAACGGCAGGACCGCGAAACAAAAGAAAATACGTCAGATCATCGACCTGAATGGGAACCTGCAGGAGAGGAAAAAAGATCGCGGCTACGCAAAGGAATAAGGGGGAAGGGAAGTGAGCAGCAGGATGAGGCGTCAAGTCAATCATTGATCCCTTCTAATTCGAACGGATCTTGGAAAGACGATATTTCTAGGAACAGCGTGGGGAAGGCGCGCAATTTCTGCGAGAAGGGGGGGACGAATGGGGAGGAAATGGGAACGCCGGGAAGGAAAGGAAAGGAGACTAATACGGGAGCCGACTTGCGTATCGCACAGAGGAAGGTATGGTACTCTCTCTTAATCGACGATCGGGCAAAATGAGTGAGTCGTCCAGACTTCATGAGCCCCGGCGGAGACTAAAGAGGGAGGTCGAAAAGGTGCAGAAGGAGAGAGGGGACGAAGGGAAAAGGAACGTATCTGGTCCTCTGTACCAGGGGTGAGCGAGCGAGAACGTGAGGCGAAAAAAGATGGAAATCGATGTAGAACGTTTCCTAAGAAAAGGCATATGATACTCACGGAATAAAGCACCCGTGAGGGAGACGGCTCGGAAACGGAACATACCTGATGTCATGATCCTACCTGCAAAAAGGGCAACGAGGTGGCGGATGGGAGGATGCATGGAAGTGGAAAAAAGGATACGGGCAGAAGGGAGCCATGGACCTAACGGAGGGGGGAAAAACATCTTACGGGAGAGGGGAGGGGGGGAGTGCCCAGGTTTCCGAACTGCATCTAACGTAAGAAATAGTCAACTTCAAAAAATATCAGTGCAAATCGCAAATATAGAGCTAAGCGGTTCAAGCACCATGAACAGGACGCAGATATGCGCGCACGCGGACGAGAGTAAAAACCGCATGTAAGGGGTACCCTCTAATTTGGTGTCGTGAGGGTGTCATGAATGGGGTTAAAGTACGCGAATGCAAAGGTCAAAGTTTCACAAATGAACAAAGGGGGCTGGAAAAAGAATTCGAGACGGGATTTGAAAAGGGGAAAGGGGGCCCTCTTGACTTTTGTGGCCGCTGGTTGTCGGAGAAAGGGAGAAGAAGAGACAGTGGTGCATCCAGAGAAGACCAATGATGTTGGACAGACCCTTCTTGTGAAAACCGGAGCATGAAGACCCATAGGGGCGAGTGGGAAAAAAAGTGCATGAGTCTGTATGTGGATGGAAGAAAAAAACGCCTGAAAATGGTTCGGCAGGCGAAAAAAGTCTAAAAAGACTACGCAACAACAAACGGCGGATTGTATGGGGGGTAATATCTATTCTCTGAACGAGACGTGACGCGGACTATGTTCAAAGAAAGATGCAAGGGGGACGAAAAATAGGAGCAAGAGTGTTCTTCTTCGAAAAGGGTAATAGTTGGGGATAGGTTCTTCTCATGAGGTAAGCTTGGCGTTCGGAGGGAATTATACAAAGAATGAAGGAGCGGAGAACAACAAAAAGAAAGAAAAAATAAAAATAATATTCACTGTGGAAAACCTCTTGAGGAATTTTGATAGGATGAAGGTGCTACAGGTACGCAAGCAACATCTGATCCAGCAAAGAACAGACAAAAATGCAGGAATAGGTTTCAAATAGGTCGGATCGGCGCGTCGGAGGGGAACGCGCAGATCCTGGATGCGGAAAACTTCTGGGGAAAAAGGAAACTGAGGGGGACGGCAAAGGGGGAAACGACCAATTGTTCTGCTGGCAGGGACGTCCCCGGCGTGAAAGAAACTGAGCAAGGGTGAGGCGACTCGAAACGGGAGGAACGATACTTCTTTACGGGAACCGTGGTCGCGAAAGATCGTATGGATAGGGGGGAAACTGAAGCCGCGAGAAAAGCGGCTCAAATAAAGCGCGCAAGTTGGCATTGTGGGCATCGGGGGTTCGGGGGCCGTAAGGCGAGGCAAGGTAGAGTCAGTGCTTGCTCCAGTCTTTGAGTTTCAGCGATCGAGAGGGGGGGCACATCGATATTGCAAGTCGGGAGCGGCTCAAGGAGGGGGGAGAGAAGCAATCAAAAAAAAGAACAAAACGACCGTTTAAAAAAAAAAAAACTTGGATAAAAAACGCTATTCTCGAAAGTCGTGTATTCATTGGAGACGAAACCGCAGTGGGGGTGCGACACCGGGGCTGGCAGGAGCAGGGCGAAATCGGAAAGGGTACGGTGCGGGAAGGGGTGATCATAAATCGGGGCGATCTTCAAGGAAGATTATCCACATAGTTGGGCAAAATCGGACAAGGGGCTCATGACGTCCTAAGGGTCGAGCGGCCGCAAGAAAATGGGACACCAAGGGACGTGAGAACCGTTGCCCACTTCGAAGAAACAAAACAAGTGCAGGGACCCCAAGAGAATACTCCTGCGCGGAAAAGGAAGGAAACGGAATCAAGTTACCAAAAGTGGAGTATACGCAAAGGCTGATATATGTGCCTTCTCTTGGGAGGTGATCCAGAAGGTCGACCTAGAGCGAACGATATTCAGAGGAAAAAAAAAGAATTGAATGAAGCCTGGGGGGTATGAGACGGGAGTTTGCATATGTTTCCAACCGCGGAAACCAACGCTTTACTCAAGGAATTCGACGGACGGACGCAGAATTTCTGGGCCCAGAGATCAGCAAAAAAGGGGGGGTCGGATAACCGAGAAAAAAGGAACGTCATGGGCAAATTAGGGAAGACTGGTCAAAGTGAATGACTCTCGGATTGATCGACAAATCTCGTGTTTCTTTTGGAAGAAAAAACTGCTAGATGCATACGAGCTGCCTCGAGTGGCGTCTCACACCCGAGGGGGGGTCAAAACCTGAAACACCCAGGGCGCAGGGAGGGACAGGTAATCGGATCGCAAGGAAGGGGTGCACAGGAAAGCATCAAAAATTCACTCGGCGGCGGCTTTAGAATTAAAATCGGGGCACGCGCAGTATGTGAAGACATGGCGGCAGTCGACCGTGGTCGGGGGAGACATTAACCAAAAACGGGGTAAGAGGACAAAGGGACAGAAGTGGGTAAAAAAACTGATGTATGACGGTAACGAATTAAAATTTCCTTCGACTTTCGAGAGGAAGGATAGCAATACTCAAGAACGCGGGATTGGGTCGGGGTTCTGTCAGGAGAAGGAAGAAATAAGAGACGCAATAAATCGCAAGGGGAAAAGGGAGCCTAAAAAGAAAAAAAAAGCAAAAAAAAAAAAAAAAAAAAAAAAAGCTGGGGGGTAATAGATAAATGCGAGTAGGGGCGAGGAGTGAGGAGACAAAAGGAACGGGGGACGTGTTCAATGGAAGAAGAGTCAGAAGATAAGGGGGGAGGAAAGGCAAGAAAAGGAGACTAATAAGGGTGGAACGGAAGGAAGGAGGGGGGAAAGGAAGAAGAGAGGAGCGGAGAGAAATAATAAAAAAAGAGATGGGAAAGGAGGATACGAGAGATGGAGGTTGAAGAAGAAAGAATGGGTCAAAGTGCGAAGTGAGCGAGGCAAAAAGTCGACAGGAGATGTATGGGAGAGAGGGGAAGGAGAGGGGTGGGTGGGGGGGAAGGAATGGGAAGAGGAGAGACTATAGGAGACAAAAGAGAAAGGAACGGACAGTCAAGAGATGAGCATAAAAGTGGTGTAGAAAGCGGGGAGGCGAGAGGATAAGGGATTGTCAATTCGAGTAGACAGGAGTGAGTGTCAGTGGGTTAACAATGACGAAGACGAATGGAGGGGAGCAACGGATGGGAGGTGGGAAGAGAAAGGGAGTAGAGAGGGGGAAGTAGTAAGGAGGGGAAAGTTAGAAGTAAAGGTGAAAGAGAGGGCTTGAAGACGGGGGGGGAGGGAAAAGAACGTATCGAGACATAAAAAAGTGGAAAGGGAAAGCAGTTGTAGGGGAATGCTTATCATCTGGGGGAACTGATTCTACGCTCATCTGCAAGCAACCACTCGGATACGGGACCGGCCTGATCCTGGGGGCTAAAAAAAACACTACTGGTGGTTCTTGTTGAAGGTCTACGGGAGAAGAAGAAGGGACTCACCTAGGGCGAGGTATCGTCTCGTTGAAGAGGTCGAAGCGAGAAAAAGGACGGGGGGGGGCTTTCGTAAACGCTACTCATGGGATCTATTATGGGAAGTGGGTCGTATCTGTTAAAACAAGCTGAGGCTTCCAATTCAGGCAGGGAACGTTCACTGGTCATCATCAACGACGGGAGGCGAAGAGGGACAATCGCAAAAACAAGAAAAGATGAGGGGCGAGAGGGGGGCAAAGACTTACGAATTCAGCGCTGGAATCCTGCATGCAGGGGGACAAAAAATTGTCCTATCTGAAGCCGAATCCATGAAGTCGCTCACTCAAGGAGGCACTGAAATTGAGTGGAAACGCGGCTCAAAAATAAATACCGTCTCGGGGGAGAGTAGGCGCATATCTTAAACCCGAAATCGCCCTGGTAATGTGGGTCTCATGGTTTCAAATTGTGCGGAGAGGATTCAAGGATCAGGCGGAGGAATCCTTAGTGGCGACGGCGGGTTAGAGGGAATAGAAAGGGGAATGGGGCATCAGACACTATCGCGAGTCCTAAAGGGGGCTTTTGCACTAGGTCGGCGAATAGGGCGTCATCTCGAAAAAGAGTATTTACGACCGCTGTCTGAAGAAACAAAGAAAAGAAGAGGGGGGCGAGCTAGTTCAAATCCTCTAATAATCGAGACTTCAGGGGAAGGGAGCGAGAAAGGATCTGGCCGTTTAATTGCAAATGGGCCTAAAGGTTGACGTGATTCCAGACAGCTATAGACAATGTTCGATATTGGAGAACGTCCGGGACATATTAGACGGAAGCGGGACGGTGAAATTTGGGACCACGAAAAAAAGCGCCAATTCAGGGGAAATAAGAAAGGGTGGCGGGGGGAAATCACTCTGCTGCGATGCTATTACATGTTCTCGCTTATCGGGGAAGGACTCAAATCTCAAAAACTTTTATGGAGAAGTTGATCGTTCAAAACACATGCGCGAGATGGCATACGAAAAGCAACATTACGGGGGAAGAAGCGGAAAAACCAAGCCAGAAAGAAAGGGAAGTGAAAGTTAATTGCTGCGCGAGGGCGAGCCTTTTGCATAAATCCGCTCGGCTCTGGGTTACGTGAGATCCGACGGAATTCCCGAAGGAGAGAAAGGGGGACCTGAACACACACAAAACTCCAAAAAGAAAAAACACGCCAATTTCGATAACTAAAAAAGTTCGTACGAATCGAACTCTGGGGGGGTCAACTCGTCGCAAAACATCCGAGGGGAATAAGAGTAGGAAAAGGGAGGGGTCTTGGAGATGGGGAGGATTCATGTTTCGGGCCTCCATCTGGGTAATGAAGGAACATTGGGTCGTTGGTGCCGAGTGTAAAAAAAGGGAAAAATCGGACTGGGAACGGGGCCTGGACAGAAAAGGGCTGTCCCTGGAGGGGATACTGTCCATGTGGAAAAGGGGATTTGAGTGAGAAATACAATACCGTGGAAACAGACTACCTTGCGAATACGAATCCAAAGAATGAAAGAGGAGCCCAACAGACTTCTCATGACATCAACAATCTTGCAAACGAATCCTAATGAGGGCGTAGAAAATTAGGCAGACCGGAAAGGAAAAATTGGGAAGAATATCATGAGAATGAGGCAATTCCTTTACGAGGGGAAAAAAGTGGCGGGGACTTCAAACGGATCTACAACGATAGAGGACAACATTATCTACGTGGCAATACCGGGGGTGAAGTATTCGATGGGAAGACGCTAGAGACTAAAGGCAAGCAAAACTGTCGATAAAAGAAAAAACAGGAATTTAGCGGAAACGAAATTAAAAGCGCAGGGGCATAAACCCCCTGGGTCAAATGGACAGTAGCAGGAGTGGGGAGGGTCTGAAGTGGATTCATGTGAAGCTCAAAAGCATCAATGACTAAAACCGCTATAATCCTTTTTCGCATAAGACGAGGGCGGCAGGCGGGAGGTCGCGTAAGCGTGTCAGGAGGGAAACAGAAAGTAAAACTGAACCTGGCGAATAGGTAATAAAGTGGGTCCGAGGTCTTGCAGAAAGTAGAACTAAAAGGGTCTTCCCTAACGGGTGCTTACGGATCTCGCTCGAGCGCGGGACTCGACAAATCGGGAGGGGCAGGTCGCAGGATGGCGGAAGTTTGTCGTGACGTGGGGGGACGGAGCAGATGGTTGGAGGAACAAAAACTGTCAGAAGGTGGAAGCCGGCGCTAACGCACTAGACCAATCCTATTCTTGGTGTTGGAAAAAAAAAAAAATAAGTTTCTTCTGGTTGTGGAGGGTTACCAGGGGGGGGACTTTCTCTAGGGCTATGAGCAAGGAGAAATCGACTTAATCAGATGAGGTAAGGCAAACTATTTGAAAACACGAGGTACCATGAAAAAAGGAAGGAGAAGCAGCTGGGGGGGGAGTAAGACCTGGCAAGTTCGTATGGGGGAGGGAAGACTCGAAATCATGTCATCTTCACTAACACAAAAAAAGATTAAGGGAAAAGGATTATATATATCGTCTGACTAGGAGGACCAGCTGGAGGGGAAACATACGACTTCATGCAACCCAAACTCGAAGACCGCTGGTCCTTCTGGCAAAAGGGCAGTCAGTAGGGGGGGGAGAGAAATACGGGGAATTCCTCAGTAGTCTACGTTCGAATAAAAAAAAAGATACCTGTCTAAAAAAATAAGAGGTACAAGTATGAAAATGCACGACGCGGAGGGCAGGAACGAGGTATGTTCCTCGGCCGTGCTGGGAGCGGATGACGGGTCCCAAGATGCCCACCGAAAGAACAAGACAGCAGCAGCAGACGGTGAAACGAACTTGCAAATTTGCTAAGGGGGGGAGACGCGGGGCGCACGCAGATCCTGCCGAGGAAGGGTCGGGACACAAGGGCAACTGATGGGTACTTCTCCTAGCCTGGTTACTGCTCGATTTACTTAAAGGAATGTACGTGAATCCTGGGGAACGGAAGGGGGGGACGTACGACCGAAGAAAAATATGTTAAAAAAGAAAATGGTACATGTGAAAGATCTAGAGCTTTGAACTGTGAGCCCGCTGAGACAAACAGGGAAAAGCTTCGATGGGTCAAGGGACAAGTGGTAAAATAATCCTTCAGAGAGCAGGGGCTTGTGCAGAATTAAGATCGTCTTGCAACAATCGATAATGCCAAAGTAGATTATTGGAACAAGATTCGATGGCGCATGAGATCTTTGGTGAGGTAGTTCTAACACGTCAAACAGCCATTAATGGCGAGAAAAGGGTGAAAGATTATTTTAAAAGGGATATTTCTAAACAGAGTTCGGGAAGGGGAGAAAGGCACGGAAAAAAAAAAGCAGCAGGAGAAGGGGGGATTACAAGAGTTTGTAATTACTTAAAAAGTGCTGCAAAAATGAGGGTCAAGGTATGCGGAAGGGGGGAGGTGAAAACGTATTGACCATGGAAAGACTGGCAGGCTAAGGCGAGTCAAGCGATTTGAGATCCAAATAACAGATGGGAGAAAAAACAAGCAAAAAAATTAAAAACGTTTGCCCCGCGTCAGGAAAAGAACCGGGATCGCCAGTTGGAAAGGGGGGGGGGCAGGATAAGGTGAGAAACACTAGGAGGTTAAGAGGATCATACAGGGTTGAATAATGGAAAAAGAGACGAGAAGGGGGGAATCAGGTAAAAAAGGTTATCCGCATTAGGAGGATACTATCTCGAAAAAAGATTCCGAGGGAACGAAATGTACCGGGAGGGAAGGAATTTGAAGACAGTATGTTTCCAACTTATTTCGGAAGGAAGCAAAAGGGACTTTCGGCTTCTCTAAAAAAGAAAGAAAAAAAAAAATGAGAAAGAGGAGCGTCTCACAGAGAAATAACATCGCACTCTCTTAAGGGGGAAAAATAAAGACCAATACTCATTCGTACGTTACAGCTGTCTGCTTTCAGGAATCGAACAACTCCTGGGGGGGGGGCGTATGATGAAAGACGCGCAGAAAGATGCATAGCCATGCGAAATCTGGAAAAAGGGCAAGACCTTTCAGGGAACGACAGTAGAACAGTATCAGGGGAGGCCGCAAAAGTTTCCCATGCGGGGACAGACTTTATACTTGCTAAGGGGGGGACTTGTAGAGAAAAAAATTTGAGCAGAAGATTGTCAGTCAAGTATGTCGCTGACTAGGGCTACAAAAAAATAGAGCAGTGGGTTATTCGGCAAAGCAGGGGAAGACGACAAATACCACTAACTGAAGATGTTCTCTCATGATGGATATGAAGTAGGAACAGCGTACCGAACCGGAGAGGTCGGATAGAATGAGGAGAGAAAAAAAAAGGGGGGGATTTGGAGTGGGTAGTCCGTGATGGACGGCCGAGGGACGCTGTAAAGGACAGCCAAAAATGCTATTCTCCTAAATTGCAGCGATCTGGGGGTCATTGAGGAGACGTAACTGCTTCTGATTTATGCACAAACGATCTGTCACGGAAAGCCACAGGCGGATCAGAAGCTGAAATAACTGGCGAAGAGAAACCGAAGAAAGTAAAAAAGAGTAAGGAAGCTCAAAATTTATTATGTAATTGCGCTCGAGAAGGGGCTGATATGAGATGAGTAGCAAAGCACGCATGGAATGGACGAATCTAGTGAGCGGCTTTCCAGTGGAGTTCGATGGGCAAGGGCGAGGAAGGGGTCGAAGAAAAAATAGGTTCCCGGGAGAGTTTAGATTCACTCATTGTGCTTACCTGTCATCACCCAAAAAAAAAAAATCGACAAAAAAGAGAGAAACATAGCTCGTCGCGGAATAAAGGAGGATGAAAGATTGAACTATGGCGCTGGAAGGGCGGGCCAGGGCGAAGCAGGAGAGAATGACATAGATCACGACATATCGGAAAGCCGGGGTCGTTGCATCCGTCTCGCCGGAGAGGTCGGAGAGGATCACGCCTATCAACAGGATCAAATAGCAAGGGTGAAAGGGAGAAAGGGTTAAGTTTGGGTTGGGCTGGGTCTATGGGCAACATCACGGAAAGATCTCGAGTGTTGGTTATGTAAGGAACTAAAAAGTTGATGGAACTCAACATCGTCGGCAGAAAAACGAAAAGGAACGTCACAGGACAAAGAAAGAGGCTTAAGGAGACATGGTCGCCGGTAGAAAATATTCCCATCAGCGTAAAATCATATGGCCGTCTGCTGCTAACGCACGCCAATAGCGGAAGTTAGAAGCTCATTTTGCTTTGTGACAAGATCGGACGGACGACGGTGCGGGCTGCGTGACGCGCAGATGCGAGGCAGTCAGTGGAGAAAAAGGAAATGTTGGACGAAAACCATTTCGGATTGGGAATGAAGAGAAGCAAAGATATACATCCAATAAGGAAAACGGTAAGGGGGACATTGCGGAAAAGACCGCGCTTCAGGGGCTATGGTGATCCGCATGGGGCGGAAAAAGACACACTGTAGGAGCAAGACTAGCCCTCTCCGTATGGCTGGGAAGTTCCCGGACTTCGTAAGCCGTACCGGCCGAAAAAAGTTTTCTATAATCTGGCCCAATGCAGACGGGACATACATCGAGCACGGCCCTCCCCCCGGGAAAGGGGGAGGAGACGCCAGAAAAGCAGACAACGTAAGGTTGACTTTCGCTCCAGAAGTTTCGCCCTACCGTTCTCAAATAGGGATTCTGCGGGGCGGAGCAAGACTGCTCGTCAGAAGAGGCTCAACGACGTCCTAAAAAAAAAAACCAGCAAAAGAAAATTTCGGGCAGGAACGACGTAATCACCACGGAGAGATGCGAATGAAATGATCAACAGACCAAAAGACATCTCGCGGCAAGACTGAGGGGCGAGAGCAGGTTTCTGGAGAAAACTCTGGGAGAGACGGGCTCCATCTTGTAAAGTAAACCTCTACTCCTTTGTGACGTAAAGCAGGTTGGCTTTACCAGCACGTGCTTGCGGAAAAACTATCTGTGCGGCGATTAGACGGATCCTGGATAGCGAAAGTTAGTCATACGGTGGAAGCTATCGGGGTCTGAGAAAGAACTCGACTAATGATTTCTCAAAGAAAGCTAGGAGTGCGAGAGAATGAGAAAAGGCGAGGGAAGCCGCTGCCGCGATAAGAATCAAGGGAAGTCGAAAAAAAAAGAGACGAGGGGAGAAATACTGACTTCTAGCGCGTTCTCGCTCAGTAGGGCGTGCGAGAAGAAAAGATAGGTGCAACTGGTGAGAACGTGCAGATCGATGGGGGAAAGAGACGGAAGGGGGAAGAAAAAAAGACCGCAGTTAGGACAAGCACCTGCGAATCGGGGACGGATTTCCAGTACTGCGACCCGCGAGTAAATGGCACGGGTCGCGGATGGGGGAGGGGGCTTAGCATTAAAAACGTCATGAAAAGCTCAGAAAAAAAAGGAAATGGCATGTCACTTTGCATAAACTTAACTTAGGAATAGGGCAAGTCACGGCAGGATGAAAAAAGCTCGTAAAGGAAAAGGGGAAGCGGTATAGAGTCTTGGAAGGGAACAAATCATTATTTAACGTTTTGAAAAAACAGCTTCTTCGGAATGGGGAGATCTCCAGACGAACGGGCGGCGAGCGTGCAAACGAAGGGGGGAAAGGACTAGGGGGCAACTGATGGATGTATTGTCAGGGGGTGTGGCTTTTTGGCGGCAGTTGGGCAGACCCTCCTCCTGTGCCAGAAGGTCGTATGAAAAAAAGCGGCAGAACAGAAGCGAGAGGAAAGTTGTCATACTGTGCGCTTGTTTGGGGGGGGGGGAGCCAGTTGATGGCGGCCGGCCGGGGGAATTATGGGTGAGTCATAGATCCTACTTGCCTTCGCGATTATGATAAGTACCCCGGAACATATTTAACCCTTAACAAAGACACAGCGGGGCGGGCCTACTCGCATGAAGTGCGGAGGGGCAAAGACAGAAGAGGGGAGGGCAAGATGCCTAGGGCTTCAACACAACAAGAAGTATTAGTGAAAAAGAATAGGTTTAAACTCATGCGCTGCTATCAGGGACCTAAACAAAAGTGAAGAAAAGTGCCAATCGCTCGAGGCTGGGGGGGAAGTGGGCTCCATGTTAAATAGGGGAGTCAAATAAGGGAGGATAAAAAAAATAGGAGGTCAGCGAATATATAATAGCAAACAAACACAAAAAACCACAAGAAACCCAAAACACCGCAAAAAGGGATTCAAAACCAAAACAAAAAAAAAAAACCACAAAAACAAAACAACACCCCACCAACTCATTCTCATGGAAAAAACATAACCTTCTTTAACACAAAAGAAGTAGGAGATTCTTAGAGCCACGAGAGAGGTCATGGAGTGGAAAGTTCTTTTATAAGGACTTGTTTCAGGCATGCATCTAATCTGTCGAAAGACCCATACAAAAATTCCGCCAATAGTGAACCAGTGCCGGGTTACCGGGGAAGTGCCGCTTGAGAGCGAATTTGAAAGGGAGGAAAAACTTCGGAGGGTCTGTTAGAGATCGACCAATTTTATTCAAGAGGAAGACGTCGTGGTCGTTCTCGCTGAAAAAGTTTACGGACCAATAAAGGAACAAGCAGCAAACTAGGTGACATCAGTTGGAAATGACCTATTGGACTGATGCCGAGCAAAAAAGGCAATGCACTGAGGCAAGGTACAGTGGTATGAACATCGGGTACAGCAGACCGGAGATTCGCATGGAGGGGGGGGAAGAGATCTGGATGCACTATCTATATGGCAGCGAACTAAGCCGTTACCGGCATAGGGGATTCGTGGTATAGGAGGAAGGGTAAAAAATGGAGCGAACTTGGGAACTATAAGGAGTGTAAAGAATCACAACGATCGTCCTTAACTTTGGGAAAAACGGGAAAGCGGGTATGGCGGGTCGCAACAGCCTAGGGAAACTGATTATCGGTTAAGGAGGGTTTGTAGTCTGCCGTTCCTGGTTCTATCGCTGAAGAGGGTCGCTTCTCCCCGTGGGGAATTCCATACAAAACCCGCGGGGCGAGAGAACAGTGGTGAAGTCAGATGGAGGGGAGCCAGGACAAGAAATGGGGGAAGGCTTAAAAAAGGCGCCTCATCACTTGCACATCTTCTACTAACCGTGTACACCCGCATGTGAGGACTTACCGTTGCCTAGGGTGAAGGCCTCCATTATAATTACGGTATCAAGGTATATTACAGTAGGGGGGCCGGAGGAGTGGGGAAGCGAGGGATGGGGGGGAGAAAAAGGGGAAACGTGCTCATCGTCGTAAAGCTCAAACCGGGCCGTCTGTATTCTTGAAAGGGGGGACGTGCGTTAGGTGCAGAGAAGGGGAACGAGCACGGGAAAGGGGGACGTCGGAGCGGCAAATGACGGCCACTAGTAAAAAAAAGGGGAGCACTGCAATACCAGCTCAGCGCGGCTCATAGGAAAAAAATACCTCGTTCGACGAGGTGGAGGGGGATCGAGAGGAAACTCCGGGGGGGCGGTTCGATGATGAAAAACATGGCAGAGCATAAAATGATAAGGTCGGAAAAAGGTGATCTCGCTCAAAAGGGAAAAGGAACGTATTCATCATTTTATAATTTAAAACGATCGGATCAAGACCGGGGCACCGTTCTCACGCAAAACATGAGGTAACTCTGGCTTGCAGCGGGCTTGAGCGCAAAAAGGGTGCACAGAAATGTAGTCGGGAACGGAAGCGTTAGACAGAATATTCATGTCTTTTAGGGGATCTGGGGGAAAACTTCACAACGTCAGAGGAAAATATTAGGTGGCAATTAAAAAAGTCGACTATACAGAAGGACGAGCCCCGTCAGACAAGGGGGCTTTCCTAAAACACGGAGAAAGGAGGAATAGCAATAGGGTGCCTAAAACTGGGTTTGGGGAAATCATGCCAACAGAAAAAGAAAGAAATATTTGACTCTTAATATCGGGCGAGAATAACAATCGTCTTCGGGGAGCATGAGGGGGGGTAAAGCGAGTAGAGGGGAAAAGGCGAAAGAGACGGGGGGGACCCGATCTACGCCTTCAACTTAGGAGAGGAGATCCTGCAGATTCCGAATTCTGGAATCAGAGAGACTCCTCTCCAAGGGCGAGGGGGATCAAAGGGTGTAGTAACTGTCAGAATCAGAGAAGGCTTGATCGGATCTCCAAGAAAAACTCAAAAGGGAAAGTGGCGCGATATGAAGGGAGGGAAAGAGGCGGAAAAAGATTGGCATGGGAAAGGGGGGGCATGATTAATTTATCAATCGCATTGTCGTTTGAAAAACGATTGACCGAAGACGCCAGCACGCGAGCACACAACAGGAGAGGGAATAAAAGGAGAGGGGGAGGGAAGAGCGAAAATGATTTGTAGAGGAATGGCAAGGGAAAAAGACTAGCTGCGCCATTTGCAATCTGCCAAACAAAACGAAAGCGCCACCAAGATCACGGATTAGGGAGATCGAAGACATCCGTCTCTCTCTGGAATAGGAGAACGGACGCCAGTCAACAGATCAATCGCAGGACTGAGAGAGACTTATTGCAACATTTTGTTAGCTGCTCAAATGCGAAAGAACGAGTGGGGAAGGAGAGGGAGGAAAAGAAAAGTTTCCGAAAGCGAGGAAAGCGCATGCACGATAAAAGCGAGAAAGCCGAAAAAAGAACGTAGTGGGGGAAAAAAGTGACGTCCGATTTCAGGGACGGTCACTCACGCGCTACTATTCGGCTTGCTACACAGAAAGGGCAAATGGAGATGACATGGATATGAAGCACTGTCTCCGGTCTGGAGGGGAAAAAAGGAGGGAAGGGGGGATAAAGTCCGGAGCCGATAATGGAACCTCAATGGTGGCCGAGGACGCAGTGGTAGGAAAGGGCCCGCATCAGCCGAAAGTCGTATTCCTGAGAATACAGGTACTAGGGGGGGGGGACATACGGAAGGGGGGGGGGGGAAGAGGGCTGTGAAAATGTCGCCATCGCAGGGGACTGGCGTGGGGGCGGGAAAATGGGACCGGGACCTTTATTAGCAGACGATGCAGATTACCAGGGAGAACGGATGTCGTCAGGGGGGGCCAATACGGAGGAAGGACGCCAAGAATTTATCGCGGGGAAGAAAAAAAGTTAGAGAAAAGACAAGGGTTATCTCCATGACCAAGAAAACCAAAGGGGAAGGGGAAGGCTCTGCAGACGAATCGTCACAGGAACAGTCGAAAGGGTGGTAGGTGGGGGGGAAGGATGAGCACTTGACGAGTCGAGCGTTGAAAAAGAGATCAAGGGAGATAGGCTTTGGGCCTCACTTCGCGTTACTCGCCATGAAACTACTAAGAAAAGGAAATGCTGCTCAAAGCGAAAATAGCAAACAGAGGTAGAAAGGTAAAATTTCAGGAGGGGGGGGGAAAAAAGGGAGAAGAGGCTTACGACGTCTGCGGGGGGAATCCAGAAAGTATTATCTCAAGGACGACTTACTGGGGGAACAGTGGGGCGTGGAATTCACGTTTCAAAACATAAATGGCGGAGGAGTGCTAAGATGGGAAGCGCCTGCAAGTTCGGTAAAAAACAGGTAGGGGGGTACTAATCTATTTCAACTAATTGTACATTGAGTAGGGTAGATCAAAGGCTGTCAGGCGGAGGACTGGGCGACTGTGAGAGCCCAGACGAGAAAGGAGGCAGATAATGTAAGAAGTGGAATATACAACCGGCAAGAAAAAGAAACAAGGGAACAAATCAAAAAAAAAAGAAATAAACCATACCGCGAGGCTGGGGGAGGAGAAAGAGAGGGCAGTACAGAGGCATACAGGCTCGTAAGAATCAAGATTATAAAGTGGGTATAAATAAGGGGGAGGCTGATCAAGAAAGAAAGCTAGCCCGTCAGAGGCACAGAGGAAATCCGGGACGCATCTATGCTAAGGTTTCAAGAAGGTTGCAATATCTGGGGGAATAAGATAAGGGAGGAAAGGTCTACACTGAATAGGAAGGGGCAAGCGGATGAAACAAAAATTTTGCATATCACTGCAACTGCTAGGGGGGTGATCGGGGGTGGGGACTAAATTGCGGGGGATGCAGTTAAAAAGCTCATCAGATGAGTCCAGGGGAGCAAATTTTTGACATATCGGGAGGGAGGTCTGAAACAGTGCGTCACTGGAAACATGAGAAACGGCCGTGTAACTTAACGGAACGTCGAAGGAAAACCAAAATGGTAGAGAGCTGGTGCCAAAGAGGAGACTAGGTGGTCAAAACCACTGGCAGTTCCAGAGATCGCGCTAGCCTAGGGGACCAAGGAGAGGGAAACAGCGACAAAGAATTATATTTAAGGATTTTTTGTCGGTTGGTGGCGGGGGAAGAGAATAGGGTGCTAAAAAAAAGCAAAGCAGACATAAAGTAAAGGGTAAAAACAAGCCAGAAGCTGAGCTGGGGATGGGAAAAGGGGCAAAGAGTGTCTTTGGGTGGGAGGCCGGGGGGGGACTTTTGTGGGAGGAAGGGGGGGGCTAGGAGCCTATGCTATTCATAATGATGACGGGCGAAGGAAAGGAGAATTATTTGGACAGAACATTTTTACCCTTTAGCATTAATACACCGGGGCGAGTGGGGCAGAAAGGCATGAAGTCAAGTAGGAAAAAAACCAAACCGCCGGTGCATACGAGAGCAGCCCTCGAGAAAGACGCTAAAACAAATTAAAAACAAGAGAAATCGAGGTTTGTCTTGGGGGTCGCTCGTGCCGGATATCATCTATAAGATCTTCATATGGGGGGGGTTTTTGGGGGGGGGGGGGGGGGGAGAGGGGGCGTGTTGGGGGGGGGGGTTGGGGGGTTGGGGGGGGGGGTTGATGGGTTGTTGAGGGTTTGGTGTTTGTTTCGGAATCGAAAGCAGGGATCCTTCTGACCGGGTAAAATAGCGGTCAAAAGAAAAGGGCTTGCTGCAAGAGGGAGAAAAACGCGGGAGGGATTAGGGGGATACAAGCAATATCGCAGGGGAGCACATAAGAAACGGCGCCAGCTAAAAAAGGAATATAACCACGACGCTTCAAGGGAGGGGAAGGCGTTGTTAAATCTGACCTGAGGGGGGGGGACACAGGCTGCGGGGGAAAGAAAAAAAATCAGGGAAAGGCCAAAGCAACAAAAAGTCTCGAAGGGTCGGGAGTCGCGCAGTAAGCAGGGGCTGTCCTCCGCGCGTCAAAAGAATGAAAGGGGGGGAGAAGTCGGAAACGGTAGTCTCAGAAGGGGGAGGACTAAATCGATCCAATGGTTAAGCCAGGGGGAAAGAAGGGTGCCAATAAAAAAAGGGGGGGGGGGGGGGGGGGGGGGGGGGGGGGGGGGGGGGGGGGGGGGTGGGGGGGGGGGGGGGGGGGGGGGGGGGGGGGGGGGGGGGGGGGGGGGGGGGTGGGTGTTTTGGTGGGGGGGGGGTGCGGGGGGGGGGGGTCTGTTTGGCTCTTTTTTGGGGGCGCCGGGCGGGTGGTGGGGTCTGAGGTTTTTTTGTGGGGCGGGGGGGTGGGAGGGGGGGGCGGGGGGGCGTGGGGGTGCTTGTGTTGTTTGGTGGGGGGGAGGGGGGGGGGGGGTTGTGTGTTGTTTGTGGGTGGTTTTGGGGCGTTGGTCCGGGCTTGGGGGTGTGTGGTGTTTTTTGTTGTTTAGGGCGTGGTGGAGTAGTGTTGGTGGGGGGTGTTCGGTGGGGGGTACGTGAGTGACCCATCAAGAACTCAGATATTCTGTAAAAAATACCGTTGGGGAAAGGTCTCAAGCTGGGACAGTAAACTATGAGGAAAAACATCCTTCATTGGGAGTAATTACAGAGGGGGGGAGCCAGTATAGGCATAAAGATAGCGGTGTCTTGCTTGGGAATAGGAAAGCGTTCAAAAACAACGATAAGCTTATCTAGGAGAGCAGAAGGGGTATCGTGGTAGGATCGAAAAGGGCGCAGCCAAATGGAAGAAAGGGGAGCCTTAGTGTCAGATCGAAAAAATCGGCAGTTCATTTCGACGGTCAAGGGGTCGGAAGGCTCGTCTGACACCCCCTCATTGTCTATGAAATAGATCGAAAAGGTGAGGGTTCAGGGGGGAGGCTGTTCGTGGTGAGAAAGTTCGGAAGTTCTTGTCAGATGAGTTGCTGTAGGGAAGAAAGAAAGTCTCCCAATGGCTGAGAGATCGAAAAGTTGCCCAGCGAAGAATCGGGATGGGGGAAGAAAAGTTTACCACATTCGCGAACGGTAGACAATGGGTCTGATTCCCTTAAGGAGACGCCTCCGCCATGAAGAAAAATCAATAAATCAAGTTGCAGAAGGCAACGGTAGGCCGGGGAGAGTAGGTGACCAGCGCGGGGTGATAATGGGTGCACGATGCCGGCGAGGTAAATCTGTGCCGCGAAATTTTCTAGCCTGGTTGGTAGGGGGGGGGGGGGGAGACGTCGTTGAGCACTGTACATTGGGAGGAGCTCGTGAACGGGAAAGGGTCGGATCCGGAAGATCGGGCCCAAAAAGAGAAGAGAGGCATTGGCAGACACTCGCCGAGAAGGAGACCATCCCAAATACTGCCGTTCGACGTTGGGCTAGGGGAGAGAGACTGGGGTGTCAGGGGGGTCAAGGGTGATGATGTCGAGGAAGGGGGGAAAAGAGGTAAAGATACTCGCTGGGGGAGAATTCGTCAGGCCAAGGGAAAGGGGCTAACAGACATATCGATCTTCTAAGCAAGGGGGGGGTCAGGGAAAAGCCCCAGGGAGGTAAACTCTGAGAGAACGGGAAAAAAGGGCTCGCAAATTGCACGAGCAAAGGAAGTATCGTTGGATCTTACGGGTCGAGAAGATTGAGAGTCAATTCTCGCCACCTTTCAGAAACCACTTTCAATTATTTTTTCAAAAACTTATCGCGATATGAGAAAAGGGCAAGGTGCACGGCGGACTCAGACTGGAGTAGAGGAGATATCAAGGAAGAAGGACGGGATTTGGGATTGTTCTGAGCAAAGAAATGGGGCGGAATCGACGAAGGGAAGAAAACAAATCCGCGGGCGGTGCCGTGTAATGTAGTCGATTCTGCGCAGAGGTAGCCCGATCTTGGAGAAACACATCGGAGAGGGAGGGGAATTCCCATGATCATGCTAACGCAAACGGGCTGAAAGAGAGTCAATTCATCAAGTCAGGAAGGGGGATTCCGGGGGTTTCGAGCTATTGCAGGATAAAAGAACCTGGAGGATGTAGGACTAAAAATAAAACATGGCAGGAAGAGATGAGTGAGGAGATTTCGTGGAGTTCGGATAGGAGTGAGGGGCGGGAGCTGGCAAGTCTTTAGGCGTTTGTCGCTGGCATCATTCAAAGTCGCGGAAAACCGAAAATAAAAAAAGGAAAGACAAGGGCTCGGTCGCGACAAAGGAGGGGGATGATGACGGCAGGAAGACGGTTCAGCGCCTAGCCGATTTCTACAAGACACCATTGCAAAATAGAAGGAGAAAAAAAAGCGAGACACAGACGGGTAGGGAATATGCCATGTGTTGCGGGGCGACTGCAGTTAACTTACTTCTACCACCAACTCGTCCATAAAAAAGAGGGGGGGGACAAAGAAGCCAATGGTGAAGGGAGGAGATTGAGAATTGAAAAACTTAGCATTGGGGTGGCGAGAATCGCATGAAGCGGACTGGAAAGTGGCGAGCAGATGCGTAAGATGTGCGATTCTGGCGTCATAGCATGTCAGGAACTACAATCGCATAAAGACTCACAGGAGGTGAATTAAGATTGACGGGGGAGGTAAAGGCGACACTCAGAGCGCTAAAAGTCAAGGGAAAAGGTGCTGGTAAAAAAAGAAAAACTAGGTCATAAAAATCCAAGGTCGATGCTCATTTTACAGATGGGAGAGTAGAGTGACGGGCTTCCTCGTAAGGGATCGCCGAGAAGGGGGGAAAGAAAAACATTCTTCTTAATGTCCGGGACTGCAATTGGCGATTTCATGCGCAGACACTAAGTCTGAGGAGTAGCGACACTGAAGAAACGGGATTCGCTTATTTGGTGGCGCCCGAGAACGGATAAGTGTTTACCGGCGGAGGATGGGACGCGGCTAGAAGATCTGCAGATCGAGAATACCGGGTTAAGCAAAGGGGACGAGGGGGAACCAGCCAACAACCTTTAAGGGAAATGTCTTATGATCTCTAATGCGTGCGACATAAAGAGGGGAAACGGCAAAACACAGAGGTGGTCTCGATTGAAGGGGGGGAAGGGGGGATGCGGGTCGAACGGGGGTATTTGAAGATGGGAACAGAAACGAGCGGACGTTCTGCCACGCCCGTGTCTGAGACTCTGGACTCGACGTTCATGCGGGAAGGACGCAAGGTAAAGGGGGGCTCGTCAAGGGACGGCATTGCTGCAAAAGGAGGAAAAAAATACAAGAGACAGGGGAAAAGTGAGACCGCAGGAAAGCGGGAAAATATCCGTACTCTGGACAATCTAGAAAGATGGAACGCAGCGGACGGACTAGCGCGGCGAAAGAGGACATTTGTCGGGAAGAGCAGGTTTACTCAACGCCAAAAAAGGGATCAATCACATGAGTCCTCGTGACGAAGTCGAACAGACTATGGGGGGAATCCAAAGGGGCGGGGAGGAGACATGTAGGGTCTGGTCAGGCGGGAAAAAGAAGACTAGAGACGTGTAATAAAAGGCAGTGTAGGCTAAATACCGCGGAATGGGATCAAAAGGAAAGAGGGAGCACAAAGAAAAGCAACAGTGAACTTCAGTTTCGAAAAGGGAAAGGCAAAGAAGGGAAGAAACCGCTTTCATGGGCTGTCCTCCCCGGAAAACGAAGTTTGTAGATACGGCACGGGGAGACAAATAAATGCTAGAAAGGGTGAAAGGACTAAGGGTGATGAAAATAGAATTTCTCCTGAAGAACTTTATTAACATCGATTTCGCAAAGAGGAACGATGGGCAATCGGAGTGGGGACAGATGCGGGGTCTGTGACGCAAGCCCTGCTATCAGGAGAAGTACTCGAATAAATGAATAAAATAAAAGGGGTGGCGAAAAATTTGATGGGGATAGCGGGGGGGGAAAGTCAGCAATAAATGATCCATGGCTTCAGGGAGTTTTGTTCCAGGGCAGAGAGGGTGAGGCGGCTTTCACGGGTTTGGGTTCCTCGTCAAGTTATCAGAAGTAGCCCCAGGGGGAATTTGCCCAATGACGGAGGAAGTTGGGTTGGGACAGTATGCAGCCACAAAGGGATAACTTACCCTTGCAAAAAAGGGGAGGAGGATCAAGACGGGTGGGGGCGCGAGAGAGTGAACACCGTTACATTCATGGGACTGGAGAGGGGGAGGTGTTGCTGGGGTTGGGGGGAGGGTAACAGATTTGTCGGAGAAAAAAAAATCCTTGCAATCAGCCAGAATACAAGCAGAAAGATCCGAGCAGGGAGTGTTGTCAAAAAAAAGAAAAGGTGCCAGAGGGAGGTGTGGGTCTTTGCAGGGAGAAAAAAAGGAAGGTTCATGGGGGGTAATTCCTACCTATAGTCGAGGTTGGGGGGGAATCATTTGATGTTAAGAATATGGTAAACAGGACCAACTATTTACCCTGAAGAGTACAAGGCGGAGGAGTGGGACTACGGGCGATAGCACGCAAGAAAGGGAAAGAGCTCCTCGGGA
>Ga0179593_1446654_pt1 | contig 21552 bp, 26 predicted proteins | sample CZODoug2_1_08_16_FD_185931 | JGI IMG/M metagenome (GOLD analysis project Ga0179593, IMG submission 185931) | Vadose zone soil fungal communities from Angelo Coast Range Reserve, California, USA - CZODoug2_1_08_16fungal (PacBio error correction) | ecosystem: Environmental > Terrestrial > Soil >...
CTTTCACCTCTTCGGGAACTCGGAGATCTAGGAAAGGAACCAGAGTTGGGGAGCAGGAATATTGAATATTCGATAAAGGACCGGCGCGCTAGAATTGGATAGATACCGCTATAATTCGGAGGGGAGAATAGGGTGAAAAACATCGAGACGATATACGGGCGCCCAAAAACAAAACAAGCGGGAGACAGTTGTCAGCGCGTAACAAAAACGGGGAAGGGCAAAAACATCGTAAAAACACTTATTCAGTTCGAAACGACTAATAGATAAAGGGTGCGAGGTGGAGGAGAACCAGAGTAAAAGTAACAGCCTAGCGTGACCGGTCTAGAAACCAGGCCTATGGGGTTTTCAACTTACAAAAAAAAAGAAGAACACATTAAGAGGAGTTCAATGCAGAAACAAACAGCAGGAAAAGGCCAAACAGCGAAAAGAAAAAAAAAGAGGAAAAAAAGAAATGTTTGCAGATGGAAGGAAACGCTAGCATGCCGAGGAAGTGGATACGCCCGAAACTGGCAAAGGCAAGCAGTGCTAAGGTCGAAAAAAAGAAATGGGGTGAAAACCCGGTTCATACGTTCAGAACGAGACGGTTGAGACGACTAAAAGGAAATTCACCACAAAAAAAAAAAAAAAAAGGGAAACACAGAAGGTCGCTTAGAAATGCCAAGCTCTAAAAATATATAACAAAAAAAACAAAGAAATCGAGTCATGCCCACGAAAAATAAAAAGTACAGAGATTATAGACTCACTTGCAAAAAAAAACCAAAGTCCCTCGAAAAGTAGGAAAAACAACAACAGCTCAGAGATAAGCTACACAAGGCGAAAAAGCCCAAACTTATCGGAAAAAAACAAAATCGTCCTTGCGGGTTCGCGAGACCTTTGTATCGCAATCATGGCTAAAGGGAGACCTGATCGGCGTAAGAGCCGGTACCGTTGGCCTGGGGGAACGTGCAAAAGAAAAAAAAAAAACAGCCTCTTTTACATAACAAGGGGGAGGGGGGGGTAGATTCAAGATTAACGGAGCCTGTGACCGTGCAAAGGAAGATGAATGGGTGTCAGCGGAAGGAAAGAGGACCGGACCGGCTTGGTTAAAAAGGATAAAAATCAACAAAAAGCACAAAAAAAAAGCAGAAGCAAATTGGAAGGAGTTCGAAAGGCACTTAGTTCAGGGGGCCAGATGCCGAAAAAACCAAATGAAGAGGAACACTTTGCCGGGGGAAAAAAAAGAAGTGAACGACCAAAACTATGGCCGGTGGGAACGGTGTCGGGTGAAACGCCTGTCTCAAAGAAAAAAAGGAACCTTTACCCTGGAGATTCCACCGTCAGGGGCGGGAAAGGTGGGACGGGTTTGGTCAAAAAGAGGGGGAGGAAAATAGGCCGGAACACTCGTCTTGGGACTAAATCCAAAGAGACCATCGAAAAATGCCAGTACAGAACAATAAAACATAAAACAGCAAAATAAAGAAAGCCGTTAAACCATCAACAACGAAGAAAAATGCAGGTGAGGCAACGGACAGGGGGGTGGTTTCCAGCGTGGACACAGGGGGTTACCGCGATTTGCACCGCAAGGGGGGGAGGCAAAAGGAGTGTACCCGGAGTAGGTCAGGAGAAGAGCAGAAGGAAAAAGAGGGAGATGGAAAAACGGGTGCAAAAAAAATGACCTCATACCGCACAAGTAAAAAAAAAAAAAAAAAGGGCAAAAAAAAATCAAGGGAAAAGGTCAGAGTACAGTAGCGAACAATTGCCGCCAGGCTTACCAGATTTTCAATTCCACTGCTCGGGGGGGTGAACGAGAATCGCGGGAGAATCGATAACAAAACAAACAAAATAAAAGTCCGATAAAATCCAGACAAAAACAAAAAAACATAAAATACAGGCCGAAAAAATAGGAGAAATTGTCTGAGCATAACTCCGGAATACACAGTTGTCCGTCCCCGAACAAAAAAAAAATGCAAAAGGGGGAACGGACACGATCTGCGAAAAAAACTCAGGTATCTTGATCCGTTGTAGTCAGGTGGCCAGCTAAATGGAAAACGTCAGAAAAAAGAAAAAAACACAGGCAGCGGGCAAAAAAAAAAAAAAGGCAGATAAGAAGGGGCAGAGGATCATGCAGCAACCTGAGCTGCAGGTAGCAAAAAAAATTAAATCTACATGGTAGTAGGAAAACATCGACAAGAGGGGGGTGACTTCCCGAGTGAAACCGGGTCTAGTACAACACCCCAATTCGGCGGGGGAAAGACACAGGGCAGCGGAGACACACATAATTTCGAAAGGTAGGCCTCATAAAAGAAAATACCGGGGTTGGGGGAAACTTCAAATATTCTTAAACAGGAGGCGTAACGCTGATCTGTGTCGCAAGCAGAAGAAAAGGAGAAGCAAAAAGACCGTTGAGGCCCGACGGAAAAGGTAAGAAATTTTGATCGGAACACAAGACATCGCATGTCTCCATATCATACCGAGAAGGGACAGGGAGTTGCATCGAAAGGTAAAAAGGGGTTAATCTCTGTATGGGACGGGTGGCAAAAAAATAATCTACAGCGAAACGCCGAAAAAACAAAACACAAAGAGGGTGTACGCAGAGAAGTGGATTGGTGAACACGAAACACTAATAGGTTTCAGACAGCATCTATGGTGGGAAAACCGGGCAGGAGGGGCAGGAAATTGTGGTAGACAAAAAGGGAAAAGAAAGAGCAGTAACCAAAGAAGAAATCGAAGGCAAAGTCGCAGTGTAAAAAAAACAGGAAGGCGACCAGAGAATAAAAAAGGGTCATGTGACGATCTGGAAAAAAATCTCTGACCGGCAGACACCAAGACAGTGTGTTCGGAGGAAAAAAGAAGGTCAAAGGTCGAACGGGACAAAAAAAAAAGAAAACAGAAAATACACGTCGCGTACGATTGAAGTAAGGGAAAGAAAAAGGAACGAAACCACAAAATAACCTGAAGCGGGCCCTCTCAGGGCCAAGCTGCTTACAAGTTTCGCGAATCCTGGGAATGGTTGCAGCTGATGCCAGAAACGCCAGGGGGATTTATCGATTGGGTTTGGACAACTCGATTTTAACTAATCCGGAAAGCCCCAATTGGGGGGGAGAGGGTGATCCCGGGAAGTGGTTGTGAATATCCAATCTGTGGTGGCTATGGGAAACTTTGCCAGGTCTCCGATCAGACCCGCGTCCGGGGAATTAAAAGGCAAGGATAAACCATGTTGGAGAATTTTCGCGACGGAAGGACACAACATATCTGATGAAAACCGCTTTATCCCGTTTTTGTGTCAAGGTGCCTGAAAAATGACCCGGCAAAGGTACGGATAGGATCAGTTGAATTGTGGGTTATTAAGACAAAGGGGAAGGGGGGGAATGACCCGTCCAACCAGGGGAGGTGGTTCTTCGAGCAGGGGAAGATAAGCGCAAATAGGTCTGAGTTGTGGAGGGATTTTCGACTTAGAAAAGGGCCAAAACAACAAATAAAGGGCCTCAAAACCAGTGCAGTAGAATCGATTGAAATATCGTCCAACCACGTACGACCAAGATAGTCCGCGTCAATAGCAGGAAACCCTAAACAAGGGACTGGTTGGGAGGAAGAGACAATCAAGAAAAAAAGTTGAGAGAGATCTCAACAACCCAACAGAGGGAAAGAGGGGAGAGATCAAGGGAGTGTCCGGAAAAGCAAAAGATTTAAAAAGGAGAATGTTTTGCCGAAATTCATAAGACGGACGTGATCGTAGAAAGAAAAATTGAAATATTCCAAAGGGGAGAAGGGTGGTTATGCACGGGGGAGGAGGGCAGGATGAAGAGGAGAAAAGGTGGGGTAATCACATCGAAAGCACCAGAAGATAAGGATTCCGAGAACAAAAGGAGAAATAAAGGTCCGGCCGGTTTTAAAGGTTCCCATGGCCACAGGAAAATGGATACTCAAAAAAAAGAAAACGAAGCATAAAACGCAAAGGTTGCAAGCAGGGAACCCAACATTTGTGTCACGTGACCAGCAAAGAAGAATGAGGCGGCCAGAGAAAAGGGGTTTGGCATTATTGCGCACGCTTCCGGCAACCATGAGGCCTACCTGCAATAATATGGAGCGCCGGACCGTTTTCTAGCGGAACTGGGGAATCGCTTACAAAAGTCAGAAAAAAAAGAAAGAAGTGTGATCACCAATCGCTCAGAAGGCCGGTCAAAGAGGCAGCTCAAAGACGGATAGGCAAACAAATCGAGCAAAAAGACAACGGGCAGATAAAATAGGAGGGGAAAAACCTGATAGGAGAGAAGGAAAATGGCGAAGCGTGAAAGGAATAGAAAAAAACGAAAGTTTATAGGTCTTTTCCCAGTGCATAACGACGGAATAACGTACACGCGGCCGATATCGGAAGGGTGGGGGCAGGAGATCCGGAAGCTTCCGACAAGAAAAAAGCTCTGGCGGAACGGAGAAGGGGTGCAAGAGTACCATGACTGTCCAAAGAAGGGAGAAGGAAAAAAGCAAAAAAAACCGCACCTTTGGGGGGAGGGGGGGACGAGGTCGTCAACTGGGAAAAACTGCGCTTTCAAAATATCTAACGTCAAGCAAAGGGCAACAGTAACCGGAAAACCAGAAAAAAAGAGAACTAGCGTTTGTTTCGAGAAAAAGACAGACGGCGCTTCTCGGGAAAACTATCTGGTGGACCCAGAGGGAGAGAAAGTCAAATGTCGCCACCGTCAAATGTAAAGAAAGAACTGATTTTTGGGTCCCATTGGGTTACGAAGCACAAAAATAAAGAGAGGGGATTAGGTGGATACGCAGGGGGGTCCAGGCGGTTCCGAGACAAAAAGGGGTCTTTGGGCTAACCAGCAGCCAGGAGAAGGAATCGTGCCTAAAGTGGGAAAAGGGGGTGATTGCGATCGCGAACAAACAAAGAAATAGGATTTGGCAGAAGAAATGGACGGAACCCGCGGTTCCCTCTGCGGCGAAGAGAAAGGGGAGCTCAAAAACCAGGCGACCCAACGACTAATATCTTCTGGGGAAACAGAACAGGGTGGGACCAGAAGGAGGGACAGCTGCCTTAACGCAGTGGAAAAAAAAAAAAAGCAATAAAATTGAATCGAATCAGGTTGATCAAGAAACAAACAAAAAAAAAAAAAACAAACAAAAAAAAAAAAAAAACCTGAAAAGAATGGGAAATCGCCGCAGGGGAAAAACCAAAATCGAACGGAACGGTAAACGGGGAAAAGGACCGCTATTCAGGCCGACACGGGATAAAAAAAAGAGAAAAAGAAAAAACCTTAAAAGCGGCTTAGAAGCGTGTCGGCTTAAGGAAATTGCCGGGGCAAGACGAAAAGGTCCGATTTCAGTAAAGCGGAAAAAAAAGGCGAATATCGAGAACCAGAAATGAAAAGGGAGCAAACAATGGAAAGAAAGGGGTGGGGATCATCAATCTAATCCGATATTAAAGATTCGATGCAAGTTGGGCCCGGCAAGGAACTCAGAAAAAATGGAAGAAATCGGCAAGGTCTATATCGCTGACCGCATGTGGAAACGACCAAGTGGATCATTGAGGTAGGAAGGTCCCTGGAGAAAGTTCCATCAAAACTCGCGGAGAGGAGCCTTGGAGGGGAGGACTAAAGAAGGGAATGAGGTGGCTAATGGAGGGAAAATCTCGGGAAAAAAAAAGAAAAAAAACGAGAAACATACAAGAATAAAAACCAAGAAGGTGGGATTTCATCGGGGGATTCTTGAAGGGGGGGGAAAAAGGCTGGTAGGGAAATGCTACGGTCAGAAAAAAAAAGAAGAACGATGGGGGTCAGATCGCTTTAAAGAAAAGAAGGACAAAGTCAACGCAGTATCAAGAGGCTCAATATATCCGGGAAAAAACAGAAAAAAAAAATCACCCAGCAAGGTGAACTACGACATGTGTCACTTGGGAGGGGAGACAGGAGTTTAACTGGTGACAAATTCAGGCGTTGCAGAATGAAGAAAGTGAAAGAAACAAAAACAAAAAGATCCAGAAATCGAACAACGGAAACCTGACCTCCTGAACTTGAGGAAAAAACATCAGGCCTTGGCGAAGTGTCTGATGGTGGCTGATGGGAGAAGGAGCTTAACGAAGCCACAGCATCGAAGATTCATCGAGCACCAAGCTCTGGCAAAAGGGACACAGAAAACCGAAAACTAGAGAAAAACAGGGCCAAAATAGTTGTTAGTGGGGGTATTCGGGTGTCACGAAACAGGACAAAAAGGGAAAGGCTGCAAGTGAGTGCGAGCAAAGCAGCAAGATTGTAGCACAAAGGGGAAGATGAACTCAGATAATACCGCACGGTCCGAGGAAGGTACAAGACCGGTTGGGATTGATCAAGGGAGAGGACGATGACGGCACGGTTCGAGTGACATCTGGGGGGCCGCAAGTACAGGGAAAGCGAAAAGAGGAATAAGGTCTGTCGGGTGGGGGTTGGAGCACTCGGGGCAGGGGCAAGTGACGAGACTTTGGGGACAGAACAAGAGGGGAGTGAGAAAGTGAAAGAACAAAAACCGGGAGTGACGTTCGGGGGACCCGTATGAAAGTTATTGGGACAAAGTCGGGGAGAACAGCGCGCCTGCCGCAATATCCGGGGGGGTTCAGGGAGATCCATCCTGCAGAGGTGAATAGAGAGGCAGACAAAGGAAAATGCAAAGAAGGAACGGTCTTGGTTCTCTGGGGGGGGGGCTTTTGTCCTAAGGCTGGGCCATGAACCGGCAACTGGCGTGACAACAAGCTGAAACAACCGACGGACTGCTGAAGGAGGTGCTTTCATACGGGGGTGTCCCGAACTTAGAAGAAAAAAAAAGATTGTCGGATCATTCGAGCGAAGAAAGAAGAACAATGGGCTGTGGGGGAACGAAAATTAATTGCAACGGTAAGGTGTGGGTAGCGAATATCGAAGAGAGGTGAAAAAGAAGGAGGAAAAAACAATCGGGAAAACGAGCGCGCCGGCAATGTTTCCAGAAAGGACAGAAAAGGGAAAACAACTAGGAGCATTTCACAAGCTCACGGGCGAAAAAAGGACATCGAGAGAAAAACACAACGTAGAAAGGGGGGGAGGAAAAAGATCGTTCCAGACAACTGCCGAGCTGTAAAGGAAAAAGAGTTGGAAAAAGATAATGAATTTATGAACCGGAATCGCGCCGCGATTTTGAGAGGTGCACGAACGAAGGGGGAAACAGCGAGAAATGCACACAAACGACACCGCGATGGAAAGTTTTCCTCAGAGGAAAAAAAAAAAAAAAAAAAGCCGTTTTCACAAGGGGAAAGCCCGGCAAGGTGACAGTCGCTCGGAGACAAGGTTGGGGGATTGATTCTGACCCACACCGTCTAACGTAAAAATTCGAAGTCCTGGAGGGGGAAAACCTCGGTCCGAGGGTGCAACAGTAAGACAGTGGTCGGGGGGTCCCTGTCCAAAAAGCAAGAAGGCACAGCACCAGCTAGGGGAAAGACGTAAACTAAAATTTGAAGAGAAAGATGATAATGTAGGGACCTGGAAATGGGGATATGGATCTCAATGAATAGTCAGGCGGCCAGTCGGAGGGGAATACTTTGACAAAAGATCACGCTTAATAATTGGCAAAAAAATAATCACTTGGGGGGATGCGAGAGATCAAGGAGCCAACGACGATTGGAGGGACAAAGTCGGCTTGGAAGGACATAATCTCGGCGCCCTAGTGCACCACACCAGGCAGAGATTGAATCGGACAGGGCCCAGAGTTGGGGTAAAACGTCAGCCAAGAGTAACGAATGGGAAACAGCGCCTCAGGGATCTGAAACGGGAAAAGAAAAAACGCAACCGGTAGTCGGGGGGGAAATTACGCGGAAGGAAGGGGAGGGGGAGTCAGTCTCCAGGAAAGTCTCTCCAGCCGGGAGACAATTAGAGCCGGAGAGTCTTAAGAGAGAACAGGAGGGACAGGTGGGACAGTTCGTAGAAACTAAAAAAAAAAAGAACATCTTGGACACGTGAGTGTTAGAGAGAAAGGAACGGCCGGGTCCATTTAGGGGAAGGGCTGGCCTATCGCTGGGGGGGGTCGAAGGAATGATGAGCGGGAGAAATGTCGGGGTTGAAGACGCATGACAAACCAAACGAAAAAGCAGAAAGGCGCAAAGGGGGGAAGGTTAAAAATTAATAGTTCAGTGCAGGGTGCCATGCGCATGTAGGGGGTCACTTTGGAAAAAAGGGTAGGAATTCTGGGAAAAACTCAAACTGAAGGGAAATGCTGCAATCACTGTGAGAAAAAAGAGTCCCCCTGGGACCAGGCCGGCTGGGACGGGCTGGGTGAGCACGAATGTCGTTTGCAAAATCAAACGAAAAGACAGTAATGGCGAGAGAGAAGCTACCGTACAAGAGGGCAGGCAGCATGCTGACATTGAGGAGGCCGTTGTCAAGCAAAGAGAGAACTACCATGATTGGGAGGGCGTATGCAGATATTTGATTGGGACGTGGGGGTCACGGGGGGGGGGGTCAGGTTGACCAAAGGGGCAAAAGTGTACACGTGATCGTTGGGAAGGGGACGCCCGCAGGGGAAAAGATCGAGATGTTAGGAAAGGGCAAGGAAAAGACACGAAAAGCAAGGCAAAAGCGGGGGGCGTAGCAGAGAAGAGAAAGGTGTCTCCTTCGGAGGGACGGAGCAGGAAGGTTGGGTCAAGGGGGCCAAATGGGAAGAAGCAGTCGGGAAGGAATGCATGCACTGCCGGGGAAGGGGCGGCCAGATCAGGGAAGAACTGCAGCTCGGGATAGGAAGGAAACGAAGGCATGAGAAAAGGACTTCGCCTGCCCAGTGAGCCGCGACACACAAGAGAGAAGGGAAATCCCGATCAGGGACGAATGCCGTTCTCATTGGCTGAAAAGGGGGATAAATGGGCCGGGCAGCAAGGGTACACTGTCAGCTTGAAGGGCTTGGACAAGGAGCTATTCCGAGGGGAAACAAGATTATCTGAAAAAAAAAAGGACGAATGAGGGTGGTCGTGAGAGGTTTGCACATCGAAAAAGGGAAGAGGAGGACCCAGAATTTGAAGTGCTTCCCAGAAAAAAATAGTGTGCGTTTGAGAACCAGGAGAGGAGAAATAAGCCAAATAGTCACTTCCGCAGCAGGGGGTGCAAGAGGGTTCGAGCAATGCTTAGGGAATAAGATGACGGATTTCACAATAGGGTTCGCGCTCTACCATCACCCAGTCATCTACCGGGTCGGGCGACTGCAACGGGAGGGGAAGGGGAAAAGGAGACATGGGGAAGCGGGAAAAACGGGGGGAAGAAAACTCAGCCATATAGAAAAAGAAGAAAACGTTATTCATGAGTGGCTCGGACAAGGGAAAAAAAGGTTTAGTCGTCTACAGCGGGCAGACCAGATACAGTCAGTCGGGAAGAACCAAAACGAGTTACGCTGAACCGGGATAATGGGAAAAAAACCGGACCCGATGGGAGAAAGAAAATCGAGGTTTACCGGGAGACGGGCATGGGGGTGAAAGGTTACAGATTTTCTGGAAAAAGATCCATCGGACGCATGTAGTACCCAGTCAAAGGCAAGGGGGGTAACCTAAGAGAGGCGTGGAAAAAATGGCATAGTCAAGGGGGAAAGGCGTGAACAAAACTCTGACGAACACGAAAAAAAAGAAATTCGGGCTGAAAATCCGGATCTGGGGGAAAAAAAAGGACATCCCAGTCCGGCGCAAAGTGAAATTCCGGGGAAAAAAAAGGGGGAAAAAAAACCAGAAACATTAGAGTCAGTAGAAGTGAACGATCAAAAAAGGGGTAAGTCGAGATCCGGAAAAGTGGGGTCGCAAAAAACGGATAAAAATAAAAACGAAGTGGGGAGAGAAAAGCTTGGAGAAAACGGGAAAAAGGAACAGTGGGCCCTATTTGATCAAGCGAAAACAAGCTGGGGGGGGTCAGCGCTTTCAAGGATCAACGACGTCAGGAAGACCAGGAGCGGGAAAGTAGAAACCATGTTGGCAGGAAGGGGAGGAAATGTAACAATTCCAACCCGCAAGAATGGAAGGCCGATGGAATCCGTGGCTGGGGAGAACCAAATGGCGGATGAAAGTCAACAATGGGGAGGATAGAGGAGGGGGTGCTCTTGGGGGTTGTGAAGTAGAAAAGTGTTGATTAAGGGGTAAAAAAAGACGGCACGGACGGTTAGGAGAGGCAGGGATAGCGGAAAGCGGGTGAAGAAAAATATTCTGGGGGGCAGGAGGTTATACTGCAAAACGGTTCTAAAGAAAAGAAGGAAAATTCAGAAAAACGTCGACAGAGTGGAAATATCGAAAGGGCAGACGTAAATTGCCGCTTCACGTTCTAGAGGGGAGGCAAAAAAAAAGAAACATAGTAAATGTGGGGTGGCTCAGCGACATATCATAGAAGTGTGAAGATAGAGAAAAAACAATATTAAAAGATAGGGAAAAGGGTATTGATACCAGAAGAGTAAAAAAGTAGTACTCTGGGGGGGGGCCCGCAATAAATAACTTGAAAAACAAATCCTGTATCGTAGGAGAGGAAAAAAAAAAAATGCAAGATATCAAGCGAGTTGCACGAATTTTGGGATGCAAAAGGAATAAGGAGCTCCAGTTTGGAAGAGGAGTCTCAAATCCGACACCATAAGAAGGATCTAAGAGAAAACTCGCAACCTAAAAGAACCAACAAGGGGGAACGGTTCAGGAACAGGAAATGGGTATAAAACTAACAACGCAATATTAAGGAAGAAGGAGAATCCTCAAATGGTAAAACCCGGGCATCCCAAAAAAAGGGGGATAACCACAAGGATACAAGAGGAGGAACGGCTCCTTTTGGGAACGGAATATTGCAGAAAAAAAGTCCGCAACAAGGGGAGGAAAAAATGAAGGATCGGGAAGGACGGTTTCGAGGGCGGGAAAAAGATGGGGATGAAACCATAAAAAAAAAAACTGGTGGCGACGTGAGAAAAAGAAAGGGGATCAACTGGGGGCATTTCCAAGCCGTGCGCTACGGAGAACGTTCAAAAGAACTAAGATTGTTGGAGGTCAATAAGGGAGAGAAAAGGGAAACAGGAGACGAGAAACCTTTGGGAAAGCGGAAACGTCGAAGGGAAACGACCTAGTGGGATGATATGGTATTCTGTAAAAAGAACCAGTCGGAAGAAGGGGTGGAAGCTCCGGATCAGGAAAAAAAGAAAGGAGGGGGGAGCAAAAGGTTAGAAAGGAAGAATCCTTTGACTATGAGTCATGAAGCCACCGCGGACTTTTAAATACGGGCACCTTTGACAGACGAAAGAGGGGACTGCTCTTTAAAAAAAAAGAGCATGGGAAAGGAAGCAAAAATGAAAGTTAAACACGACAACAAGGGGAAAGCTAAAGAAAAGTAGGGGGGGGGGGCGGGATGTCAAAAAGCCACTTAGCCAAACGCGGAATCGGCGTAAACGGAAGGGAAAGGGCATGAAGCGAGAATGGGCACCTTAAAATAAGGAAAGAGGATAAAAAATTGGGGAACTTGGGGTAAGAAGCAACGCAATGAAGCCGGGAGAGGTATTGGGCAGCAGAATTGGGGAGGTATTGATGGCTATCAAAGGGAGACGGGGCCCATCGGACCGTGGAAATGGAGTCGGGGAAAGAAGGGAAAGGAATGAACGGTGAGAGGGCAACAGATTCAGCGGATAGTAAAGATTGCCTAAAGGAAAGGTACTTAACCCCGAGACCCTCTGCGAGAAAGCGTCCTGGCGCGTCAAGCTAGCCCTGGGGGCAAGAAAAAAGTCTTGGCTGGGAAAGTGTGGGGACCACTCGAGGGTAAACACAAGCGCATTGCACACTGGGGAAAAACCAGCAACAAAAAAGAAAATTATCTCCTGTGGAGGCGCAGATAAAAAGAACGGAAAAGGCCTGGAACGAGGGGGCCCGACTATCGAAACATGACAGACTCAGAGTAACGGAAAAGAAAAAGGAGCTTGTGGCAAGTCAAAAGGAGAACGTGAATTCAAGATTGGCAAGGAAAGGTCTTCTCCAATATAGAGGGTTAAATTGCACTTACGAATTCAAGATTTCATGCACCGGAAAAAGGGGGAGAAGCCCAAGTAGAAATGAGCCTGAAAAAAGGGAGAAGGAAGTGTGAAGCTCAACTGACTCCCGAGTTCGCGAGGAGAGGCAGGAAAAGGCAAAATTTTCAGAGAAAAAGACCGTACGAAATCACTACCGCTCTTAGGAAAACGCCCCTGTGGGAAGTCACAGGGGAGGGTCCAAGGAAGAAAATGGGCACTTCCTCAAAAAGAGAAGGAGATATGTCGGGCGGCATGAACGACTCCAAAGGTGTACACATTAATTGGGGTACTCATGGAAAACGAGGGGAAACACAAAAAAAACACAAAGAAAAACAATCCATACAGACCCTGCCGCAAGAACTGGGGATTGTCGCGGGGGGAAGTACAGAAGAAAAACTTTAAGAGGGTCAGAAAGGGCAAAGCCTGAAGATTTCGGATCGGCTTCCACGACGAGCGGAAGAGTCAGGAAAAAAGTATGGGCTCACAAGAGAAAAAAACAAGGACAACAGCAAAAGGAACCGGGGGCTACTGAAATTTTCAGGGGAAATATCGTTCGGGACATGATTGAACCGTTCCAGGAGTTCAGGTAAGGTGAAAGAAAAACAAAGTGCGAAAGATCCACTGGGCATCGGGAAAACCGGCACTGAACGACAGGTAAAATTCTGACAAGTTCCCGTCTCCCAAGGACAAAACTTTTGGATGGTGGCTTTGCATGCGCGAAAAAGGGAACCAAGAAAATAAATTGGACACAACAAGCATGAAGCAGAGAAAAACCCATGAAAACAAGGTGAACGGAATCTAGCGAAAATCAAAGGATTGGTGAGTTTTGGGGGGACAGGGAACCGAAACCGCAAAAACCAGCTGAGGGATTAAAAAGCCCGATAAAGGCCCACTACGCACATTTTAGGCCCAGGAGGATCTAGACAGTCAGTAGAAAAAAAAAGGGACAAGGAATGTACAGATACCGGGAGGGGTGACTGCAAAGGGAGATAGGGGAGAGGGCAAACTTGGGAGAATCTGGGAAAAAAAGTAACAAAAGAGTCAACCCTTGATAAAGAGAGGAGTGCCGGGGTTGGCTAAAGGGAACGAGATTCTGGAAAGGGAAAAAGAAATGTGAACTAAAAGCCGGACATTGATAATTGATAAGAAAGAAGGGTATGACGTTCACTGACAAGGAATGAGAGGGGAGAAAAGGGAAGTTCGACAGAAAAAGGGCCTGTGCCGCAATGAACGGGAAAGTGGAGGAGTCGAGCCATCGCCGAGGCCATGAGAGCAGGCGCAAAGCGCAGATCCAAAACTTGAGGGGGGAAGGGGAAGGGAAGTGTCGTTGGTTCAAAACGGGGGGAAGTCGGCTGTTTGAAGGAAAGGAAAAAATAAGGTGAGGATAAAGGACGAGGTTTTCTGAGAAAGAGAGAAGGGCGGTACTTTCAAAGGTGGGCACGAGACAAATCGCACAAACCCACGTTCGAAGAAAGGAAAGCGGAACGAAAAATAAGGATGGAAAGGAAAATCATTGTTGGGCCTCTCCGGGAGGCGTGTTGCCCCAGGACGGATGGTTGGAGAGAGAAACGACGAAACAGAGGCAAGGACCCACCATCCAATCTTAAACAAAATCGGCGCTGGAGGGGGAAAAAACAGGGTTTCCAATATTCCAGAATCAGGGGGAACACACTATGGAAGGGATTCCCAATCAAGTAACCGAAAACGATCAGGAACGATCGAGAGAAAAAAAAAAAAACGGCGGGGATAAAGAGCTCGTTCCCCTCTCGGCAGGGACGAGCTTGGGAAGACAGACCAGAGTGCATCATGATTCGGGTCCAATATTCGATGAAAAGGTGGGACAAGAGGCGCTGCGATTTTGGCCAAGGCGGGGTCCGCAGAGGTTACACCGAGAAACGGATCGCCAAAAAAACGGGGATTGCAAAGGAAGGAGATCACAAAGGGGCCTTTCCATAAAACAACCTTCAAGACTAATGATGAACAGGGGGGGGTGATCGAGGAGTCGGGACCAAAAGTATGAAAAGGGAACGGGGCATACCGGGGAGAAGAAAAAGAGGAAAGGTCACTCCGGAAGTTGCGGTTTTAAACAGAAACCCAGCAGAGGGGAAAAAAAAAACTTAAAAGACGAAACGAAGGTTGAACGCGTGAGCCTGACAAGAGCAGGACAGAGGGACGGTGATCCCTGAACAAAGAAAAGAATTGCGGCACGAACAGAAAAAAAGAAACTTTGCAAATCCTATTTTAAGAGAATACCTGGGTGGGGGGGAGGCGAGAATTCTTAATACTTATAAAAACAAGGGGAGGGACAAAGGTCGCTGGGAAGGAAAAGCCTAGTATACATCAAAGAGTGCTCCACACCAAACAGAAGGTCAGAACCGGGTCAGATTGTGGGACGTGATACAAATCACTCGAAAAGGGGAAAAAAGAGGGAGAAAACTAATTAAGAAAAACGCCCCAGGAAAACCTCGCCTTGCGTGGAGGCGTAGAGACTGCAGGGGTCGCCTAAGGAAAACATTTTGCGAGCCGGGGGAGGAGAAACGGAAAACCGCGGTTCCTGTTCAGGGACACAGTAATCAAACAAACTAAAGGAGGGGTCAAACACAGGGCGGATGGACAAGCTTCACGGGGTCCGGGGTATTCCTTCCTGCAGTAGCTGTTTTTCTAATAGCTGATCACGTTCGTCACGGGAGACAAACGAAAGGAAGCGCAGGCCAAAATACAAACTCCAAGAAAAAAAAAAAGGGGACGGATTAGTCGGTTCAGGTGCGGGGGGGGAAAAAAGGCCCGGATAGGGGGTTGACAAAAACACTGTGCCTGAGTCCAAAAAAACTGACAAGGGAAAAGGGAAAAAGGATCAACAGTTTAAACTTGACCAGGTAAGGTCCCAGGGCGCGGTGGGTCAGGGGTTGTTGTCCGAAGCAACTCGGCGGCCAAGGGAAGTGAGCGGGAGTGAAAAAGACCACACGGGAAGCAAAAAAATTCATACGGAATAAAAGCCCGGTTTCCATCAAAAAGATAACTACCAGTGGGAAGGGGGCTCCGGTAGGAAAAAGCTGGTGGTGAGATTGGGTCCACGGTGAAACGATTTGAAAAATGAGGAAGAAAATGTGGTACCCAGTGAGCGGGAAACTGCCTCAGGTGGCCACGGAAAAGATGGAATTCCAGTACCTTCCGACCTCCAAATGGAGCACATCAGGGGGCAAAGATGCGGGAGAGGGAAAATGCTACTTCTTAGTCGGATCCTGATGACGGTGCCAACTGGAAAGAGAAAGATATCTGTGAGAGCACATAAAGAATCCAGTGCAGGAACAAGATGACGTGTCTGAGCAAATCGATAGGCCCAAGGGGACAAACAAAAAGGACAGTTCGGAAAAAACCCCGTCATTGAACGGGCGCCGACAGAGAAAGGGCCCACGAAGGGATCTTGAAAGGGGAAAAAGTCAGGCTGAACGTGGAACAAAAATAAATGGGCATTAAGTATAGGCAGACGGAGCGGGCGTTCAGAGAGAAAAATTCGCTATCAGTGTGCAATAGGAGAATTCGAGCAGAACAAGGGCTGGAGATCAGGGTTCTTGTGGGGTGAAGGTCTTGTTTGGGGGGGAAACAGGATTGGCAATGGAAGAACTGTGGATTCAACGAGGTGAAAAAACGTCTGTCCAATAAACAGGTCAGGTGGGATGACCAGGGGCAGAGAGACAAAGGATTTCTGCGGGGAAAGAAAGGACCGGGGGGCTCCATAGAGGCTCCTCTAATAATTACGAAGCTGGGCGCTCTCGAAAACCCAATAGCAGTCTACCACGTTCGGCCCGAAACTAACGGAGAAGGGGATGGAGAAAATTGGATCGGAAACAAATGAAGAGGCGGTCTCCATATCCGACAACGTGTATGCAAGGGTTGGAAAATTGGACAATGTGGGAATCTAATCGAAAGAGTGACGGTGGGCAAAAAAATATCCGCGTTGCAGACAGTCAAAAGAAACCACGCATAGCGTGGTAAGAAGGAAGCGAGGGAGGGGGATTGAAAGCCGACCAGCGATATTGTTCGAGCAGGACCATCTATTGCGACAAAGGGCGGGCATTTTTGGCTGGCAGGTTGACCAATAGTTGTGTGAAAAGGGAAGACAGAAAATCCGACAGGGGGGAACAGTCAAAGGTCGGAAGGGTTTAAAAAAAACAACGCGGCATGGTCTGCTCCAGAGGGCAGAAAAAGGGGACGTCGAGGAATGATCGAAAGGGCACCAAGACAGTTTGGAGTCGAAGAAGTGCCGGATACGTGCTGGCCCACAAAGTCGAAGACTCGCGTTACGAGGAATTAACAAGAAAGGAAAAAAGAAACAGAAAAAACATCCAGTGTCAGTAGAAGTTAAAATGGCTGACAGTTTCGGGTTAGATGCTCAAGGGAAGGGGTGGCGGCGCAAACTGAGTTCCTAACGCAGGGGATTTTCCTCGTTGTGGGGGGAAATCTAGTGGGTAGCAAAGAAGCCGGGGGAAAACTGAAACCAAATGGGGGGGGTATCCCATTATCAAGGTACACTCCATTTGAATTGTGGCAAAGACGGTCAGAAAAAAAACGCCAGTATCGAGTCAAAAGACAGGTAGGAAGGAAAATGGGCGGGAAGCGTGCCAGGCAGGGGGGCCCACACCAAGAGCGAGGAAAAACTAGTTCAAAGGTTTCGGGTTTCGGCAAAAATCCACGGAATCCCGCAAACAATTTGATAGAAATTAGTTTCCTTGGTGGGGGGATAAAGTGGGGGTTGATGGTGAATAAAAAAGAACAAGAAAGACAGTTGGAACTTCTATGCCGGGAGAGCTGATAAAGGAGAAGAAAAGGGTTGGTCCGAGGTGTGTCAGAGCAAAACAGAACTGTAAGAAATAAAAAAAAAAAAAAAAAAAAAAAAAAAAAAAAAAAAAAAAAAAGAGGATAAAAAGGCGCACCGCCTTGTGCGCCCAATTTTTACCGGAAAAAAAAATTCCAGGTCGAAAGGGGAAGCAAAAACCCCTAACAGAGGTATCCTGTTGTATAAAAAAGCAACCGGTTCAGTCTCGAGAAACCCAGCCCGGGAGAAAAAAAAATAGAACAATGGAGAGTATTGGAAAAGAGACAAAAGTATCAGAGTTCTGTTGGCCGCAAGTTGAAACTGAAGAGGGCCTTTATCGTAAGGAGACGAAAGGGGGCTTTAAGCGATGTCGAATGTGGTGGATGCACAAATGTGTCAGGGCAGTCTTAAGCAAACGGGTGGTGGCCTAAAGAAGAGAACCAAAGCCTCTTCAGCGGGAAAAGTAGAACCCGAGGAAGAAATGCCGGTTGGAAGGAAGGGGAAAAAGCAGGAAAAACCTTGTACCTAAAAAACCAAGAAGCACGACACGGACAAAGTATACCGCAATGGGGGGTGGCACCAGGAATCACGAGACCCAGGTTTTGCCGAAAACCGCAAACGTAAACATCGTCTGGAGACGCTCTGGGGGTGGGGACTTAGGGGGGCGCGGGAGTCTTCACGGCGCAAAAGAGGGGCTACCTGCATATCAGATAGAAAAAAAAAAAAACGATAAGACGCTTTCTAGCTGTCGGAAAGCGCTGCCAACCCGATCACAAAAGAGGGCGGAAGTGGAAAAAAGAGGGACAAGAAAACCACGGGTCACGGGGACCCGGCTTCTGGGCAGGACAGGTGCCACAACAAAACGAGAAAAAAAGCCAATGCGAGTGGAGGGAAATCCGTTTTCGGGGGAAAAGGGCGTACATGATAATCAAAAAAAGTCAAAACGGCAACTTACGCGCCCGGATTTATAAGGATAGGTGTCAATTCTTACAGAAGAAAAAAACAACAAAACGGAGACTGGCAGAATTGTGGGGGAAAAAAAGAATACTACCGGACGAGGGCTGACCGTTCGAGAGTTGGGACCAAATCATTGAACTATGAAAAGTCAGGGAAAGCCACCAAGGACTTAACAACAGGCGACCTGCGGGGGGGAAGATGGGAGAAAGACATAAGAAACAAGGTAAAAGGAAATCTAAAAATGGCAAACAATGCCGCCAATTGTCCGTCACCATCGAAAGCAAACAATATCTTTTGGGACTTTCCAAAATCAAAGCAGCGAGGATCGTCAGCGATCTTGGCCAGACGAGGACAGAGGCTGCCACCGGTCAGCGATAAATTAAGTGGCAAAAAAAATAAAATTTGGTCCGGAACAAGACACACGGGTTGCTCTGGAAGGGAGACGGATGGAATTGGTCGGGCAGTGAAAAAGAAAATGGGAGTTCGCCAGGCACTTAACCGCACGTTGACAGTCCTGGGTCGCAAGAAGGTAAAGGAAAGGGGTGGGCTCCAAACAGAGCCAAGCGTCATAAAGGGCCGGGAACCCAAAAAAAAACGGCCCTCTCGCGAAGCAGGAAAAAAGCGCGCAAGCTATTCCACGCCAACGACGAGAGCGTTAAAGAAAGGTTGAACCGAGTGACAAGAAGGGGAAAAACTGTGGAAAAAAAACGAAAATAAGAAAAATGGAGGGGGAATGTGCGGACTCAAATCATCTTGATTATGGAATCGCATGCAGTGCACAAAGAAAACCTCAATGACGAACTATACGGCATAACAGGGAAACGGGTGCAATCATCCCAGAAGGAATTTCAAAGTACGCGGGTAACAGGGGGGTAATCTCTCTCGATGCGAGGGGGAAAAAGTGGGTCAATGGTCCGACGAAGGAAAGCGGGGGTTAAAGTCCCGCGGACAAGGTTACACAAGATTCCTTCACGCGGCAGAAAAAATGAGAGGGAGCAATTGAGGCCGTGACGTGCGATCTACCACAATCACGCAGTGTAGTGGGTAATGGAAAAGGTAAGAAGATCCTCAACTAGAACCGCCCAAGGACAAGGGTTCTCTCGCAAAAAAAATCATCTTGAACGAAAACCGATTTTTAAGAATGGTATCGGAATTTAAGGGAACGTTCCGAACTCGAGGTAATCCCTGAGGGACGGCCTAGGGAATACGAACGTCCAAATGATGGGGACTACAGTTGAGGTAAAAAGTGAACCAAATACCCCCACTCTAAATAAACCTCCCGCAGACCAGAAGGATTTGATCGGGGGGGGGAAGAAAGTCTTCAATTTTTAAAACGCAGGATGTCAGAAAAATTCTGAAAAAGAAAAAAGATGGGACGAATGCACGCCTAGCGGCAAGTCAGCGGAGGAAGAAGGAGGGGCGCCAACAATAAAGAAACCCAGACAAACAGCACCGAAACACCATCAGGATCCTCCCTTTGTAGGGGGGAAGGGAGACAGGATTTGAGTGGTCAAGAGGAATCGGACAGACGAACGCAAACTTTCGAAACAACAGATCCAAAGAGGAGAACCCGTCAACGTAAAAGAACTCCCTGAACAGTAGGGGAAACTTCAAAGTTCTCATTCTAGTGGTGGGTTGGTGGCATGCTCTGAACCAAAGTAAGAATCAGGACAACATGCAGAAGGGGAGCCCAAAGAAACAAAACCCGGGAACCCGAAGGGGATTGAATCTGATAACTACCCCAAGGGAGGAAAGAAATTTAGTTGGGGGGGGTGGCCTTTGCCCGCAAAAAAACGGGTAAACTTCTTGGCAGACTGAAACCCAGGACCTCGCAAAATGGGGAAAAGGAGGGCAGAGACGCAAGCGAGACATCCGCCAGGAAAAGACCTATACAGGGGGGGGGAGGGGGGGGTCTCAAGTTCTTACCTCTTCAGGGGAAACGTTGCGATGGACCCCGCAGGAAAATAGGAACCACGGTAGATGGGAAAGAGCATCTTGGTCACGGGGGTTGGAGGACTAGAGTTTCGAACTAGAGTTCTGGAAAGGGCAAGCGCCTTTGGACAGAAAAGCGGAAAGGGGAGGGGGGGTATAAGACGCTCAGCCACCGGGAGTCTCTGACCCGGGATTTCAAAATCTTGAAAATCGCCGCCTGAGAAAAGGAAGCCGAGGTTAAAGAAAAAAAGAGGAAACAATCCTCCTAGGAACTAGCAGGAGACTCGCAGTCAAAGAACGGGTACGGTTCCTGTGCTGTTGTCGTGGGTGGAGTGGAAGCTGAAGCTGGTTGGAAGTCCATGAACCCGCAACGGTTGAAGGTGAAAAACCCGTAAAAATTGGCAAAAAAACCGAACGAAGCGGTGAGGGGGACGGTACTTCACGGGTTTGGGTCCCGAAGAGGAAACAAAAAACCAAATGTCGATAGAGGGTTCGGAAGAAACGCTGCCGGGAGGGGGGAGAATCTTTGTTTTACTAAAAGGAAAAAAAGCCCAAGTTGGGCGTTTTGAAAGAGGTCGAGCGGTGTACACCTATGCGCCAAAAAAAAAAAAGCGGCAAACAGAGGGGGAAGAAGCCGGCATGGGAAAAATAGTCACCAAAAAAAAAAAAAAAAAAAAAAAAAAAAAAGAATAGAAAACATCTGGTTCCTCAGTTGACAAAGCCGAAGCAGAGTAACTGAGCTTGGAACTAATATACTCCCTCACAAAAAAAGAGAACAAGAGAGCTATCTTTGAAAACCAAGGACTCAGGTTTAAGGGGGAAAGTGCAGGCCAGAAAAAAGGGGGGTCCTCATGATTCGACTCTGAGGTAGACAGTGCCCGTCGAAATATATTTTGCGCTCGTTGCGGGGGGAAAAGGGAGAGGGAGCTAGTTCGGATCAAAAAAACCGGCACGGGATGAAAAACAAAATAAACAAAGACTGTTGGCCCCCTACGGCAGCGGTCATGAGATCAAAAAGGGGAAAGAACGTGGGGTAAGGGTGTTCTTCAAACGGGGGACAAAAAAAAAGTCTGAAGGACCGTCCTTCCGAATTAATTCAGGGGGGAGAAACACTTAAGTTCAAAATTCAAGGAAAAAGGGCAGGGGAAGAAAAACAACAGCACACGAAAAAAAAAAAACGGGAAAAGAAACGAAAATTTGAAGCCCGTTCAAAGCTAGCAAAGGCGAGGTATGGACGAGGAAACGACGGCTATTGGGGAGGGACAGAGCGTCGCATGAAATTTGCAAATCAAGTCATTATCACGGAAGAAAAGGGGGGAGGCGAAAGCTCTAGGCAAATAAGAAACGACGATTGGAGGGCGATTGAAAAGGCTAGGAGACAAAGAAAAAAAAAAAAACAAAAGATCGAGGGAAAGAAAGGTATTTTGTACGGAGAAATCATAGTCACTCGCAAAAAGTTGCCCGAGCAAGATTCCGGGGAAAGAAAACGCCCACGAAGGGCAGGAAGCTACTGCGGATGTAAGGTACGCGACGGAAAAAGGAGGGAAAAACCTAAAAAACTGGCCACCTTGGTCAGCGGGGAGAAACAAGAGCGCCAGGTTAAAAGGGAGGGCAAAAAGACGAACAAACTACAATAATGGTAAGCCCGGGTCTGGGGGGGTTATGCATCTCAAAAACACCGGGGGGTGCACCAGGCCCGTAAGCAGAGCGTTGGGAAAAAGCTGAATCTTCGGAAGGGCCGACCATTGTTCCGCGAACAAAATCACCAAACACAGAGAAAGGCGAACGTGTACGGAGTTTCGGGGGGAGGAAGGGAAGGAAGGGTACCGAGGCCCATAAAGGGGGGGTCGACACTGGGAAGGATTCAC
>Ga0179593_1390112_pt1 | contig 21551 bp, 27 predicted proteins | sample CZODoug2_1_08_16_FD_185931 | JGI IMG/M metagenome (GOLD analysis project Ga0179593, IMG submission 185931) | Vadose zone soil fungal communities from Angelo Coast Range Reserve, California, USA - CZODoug2_1_08_16fungal (PacBio error correction) | ecosystem: Environmental > Terrestrial > Soil >...
TTTAGACAAGAAGAGTCATTACCAGGCAAGGTCAGCAAACAGGGGAGGGAAAAAACCGCACTTTACCCGGAGGGAAATCAACTTTCCCGCATCTTCAAAAAGCGCCGCTGGGGAAGTCTCCGACCGGACAGAGAAGTCTAAAAAAACTCTACGATTGCGCCGAGGAACAACAATAACAAAGTCTCCAAGAAACGACTTCACAGTGCACTTCTGAAAACACTACCTAGACGGAGCCAGACGTCGGAAGGGGCAACAGGGGGTTGCGGTCCTGACAGTGGACAATGGGGATGACGCTGTCAAAAAGGACAAAAAAGAGAACAAAAACACGGTTTTCCATGACTGGGCGGGAACCCGCGTAAAAATGAAAGGACAAAAGGGGTACCAAAACTGGGAAAACTAAAACTGCGATCCATGGAGCCTATCTAGGGGGGGGGACAAATTTTTGTCGTTTGAAGGGACCAATGAAATTAATCACGAGATGGGAGGTGAGGGCGGGCAGAGTAAAGATTCCTACTTAAAAGAACCCGATAAGTGACCGTAACCTCAACAGGGAAGCGCAAAAACGGACAAGGGGTCAGAAATGGAGAGGTTAGCCAAAACCCAAACAAAAAAAACAGCGGAAATATCACGGGGGTTGATCCTGATTAAGAACCAAAAAAAAGAGTCAGGGTTCGGGGAAGTCCCTTTGGGGGTTGTGGAACCCTGAAGCCTAAATGAGAAGAACGAAAAAAAAAACTTTATTGCAGACAAGACCGTACCGACGCGAACTTAGCCATATCTGAGAGCTAGCAGAGGGATGAGTGGGGCATGAGGGAAGGGGGGAAATAAACAGAAGCTACTTTTATATGAGGGACCAACTAACGGGGGGCTGGTTGTTTTTCAGAGCAGGGGCGGCAGTACGCGGCTACCTGATGTCGCCCGCGGGGACAAAAACCCTTGGGTAGTTGCAAACAAAAAAGAATACGGGGGAGATTCAAAAACACAGAATTCACAGAAACCACACTACGGGACAAAAAGAAGGCCAAGGAGAACTTAATCAGTGCAAAACAAGAGAATAGTACCGGCGCAGGGATTGGGGGGAAAAAGAGGACGGAAAATTATTCTCATTCAGGCAAAAAGCTCGCAAAGGGCTTGGTAAGGCAAAAACCGGGAAAATGGGCCAAGAAAGGACAGGACGGGGCCAACGACGGGGGGGGAAGTTACAAAGTTGGACTGACCTTCCTTACAGCCATGGATTGGACGGGGGGGGTGAAAACAGATCGGAATCAAAAAAGAACCCACTTGCCGAACCAGGTGTGCGCCATAAAAAACTGCCCTGGAAAGGGGGGGGGGGGAAGCCGAACATTCCTTATTGGGGGAAAAAAAACTGGATTGAAATGGTGTAGAGGGGGAACAAAAAAAAAACCTTAATACATCCTGGGACGTTGAAAAGGAAGGGAGCATCGACGGCCGAGACCTATGCTGGAGGCAAGGTTTTTGCGAGTAGAACACGGGGAAAAAATTAAACAACAAGGGGAAGAACCAGGACTTTCTGTAAACCGGGGGACGACGAAAAAGAACAACAACAGAGTCGATCATGGGTGCATTGTGTCATAGGGGGTGGAAAGAGAGCAATCCAAAACAGGAAAAGAGGGGGGAAAAACGGGGTTTTTGTCGAGGAGAAACGTGACCCATTCAGCTGGGAAAAGAAGCTGGAAAACTAAAGTTCCAAAAAACACGCCCTGGACGCAAATAGAACAGGACGAACGGTCCTGGACCAAAAGACCGAAACTTTCACGAAAAAGGGGAAAGACCTGAAAACAGTCCCGCCTCTTGTGGGCAAACGACCCCATTACCGCATGCCGGTGTAGAAAAGATTACAAGGCAACATGGGGGGGAAGAGGGATCTTTTTTCAGACCTTAATCAAAGGTAAGTCAGGTGGAGGGGGTTCCGGATAAGAATCGGGAAAGGCGAAGAGTTGAAGGCTGGGCTGACGTGGGACACGGCAAGGAAAAAAAGGGGGAAACCCCAAACCAGGAACCCACGCACCAAATGCGTCCGGGGAAAAAACCACCAGCTCTCTTATGGACAAAGGTCTAACGGGGTACGGGGAACGGGCAGCCAGGGGGGGAAAGGGTGCAAAAAGGAGGAAATCATGGACTGACACACATGGGAATGGTTGAAAGCTGACGAACAGCTCTACACGCTCCTGTACTACAGGGTCGAGGAAAAAATGGAGGGGACCAGTTTCACCTATGGCATTAAAGACCTGCAAGAAACCCAGAAGCAAAAAAAAAAAAAAGGGGAACACGTGCCTTCATATACCAGTGGGGGAAAAAACTCTGCGGGGTCTAATCTCGGGGCCCTGACTGGGGGAAAGAAAGCGTTCCCCGGCGGTCGATGGTCGGTCCAGAGCACAGGAAACTTATGACGAAACGCCCGGCGTTTCGGAGAAACGAGAATAAAAACAGAAAGAAAAAACAAAAAAAGTCCCAGTCAAAAAATCGAGGAATAACGAGGCTCCGATCAACGCAACATAATTTGCTGGGGGGGGGAAAAGCATGGCCTAAATATCCTTCGCAAGGCCACTTGCGGCCGCCGGTGAGGGGGAGAAAAAGCAACCGTGAAAGATACCAGGGGAATAAGAACGCAACCGTTTTATCCGCGGCCCAGCCAGGAAAAAAAAAGAAAAGGGATCGTGGCGCGATCACGTCCATGAGAGGAGAAGAACAAACGTCTGGTGGAAAAGCGTAGCTATCAGGAAAGGAGCTTACGTCGGTCGGGGGGGGGGGCGGGAAACATTCCCAAGTGGAAGAAGAAGCGGAGGAGATTTATGGAAACAACCTTCTCCGCAAAAGCGGAAAAAACAAGCTGGGAAACGCGGCCCCACAAAAAACGACAGACAACACACAAAAATAACAACTACAGCGGGAGGGTACTCAGAACGGAAAAAAAACAAAACGTGAAGTGTTGACTGAAGCATAAAGCAGCGGAAGACATTTTCTTGTCGCCTGCAAAGAAGGCCGTAACGTCTACAACAAAAAACCACTGGGCTTGGGACCGGGAGTCGTACGTGGGGAGGCGGGGTGAAATCATCGGAAAAAATATATCAATGACAAACAAACCCAATCTAAAACGGGAGGAGGAAGAGGGATGAAACTATACACGTCAGTAAACCGCACGGTGATCACCCAAAAGTAACATCAGGGCGGAGGACCAGAGTGCAGGCACAAAACACAAGGAGGAAGGGGGAAAAGTCTCCCTTGTAAGAAAGGAGAAAAACTCCTGCAGGCTGAAAAGTACCGCGACACCAAGACCGACTACGGAGAAGGGGGTGTCCAGGCAACGATAGACATAAAAAAAACAAAAAGGGTGAAGGCCAAACAACGGGGAAAAAAAAAACGAGAATCCAAAACGTCACTACACAGTAGAGGAACGTCCCAATTTAGAGAAAGGCAAAAAAACGAAAAAGAATCCATGCGTTCCGGCCCGAACTAAGAAACGGGTGACAGAAGAGGTCCCAAAAACCAGCTGGCTTCGCACACGGGCAAAAATAAATCACACCGCAGCGGGGAAGGAAACGGCATTCTAAAGGAAATCACAATAAAAGGGAAAAAATCAGGACGACGAGGAGCGTCGGGGGGCTTGAATTAAAACCAGAAAAAAATCTATGAACGGGGACCCGGGGGGAAAAAAGACCCCGATCCGATCGGAAGGAAAAAGGACCGCAATATTTTGACCGAAAAATAAGACACAAACATCAACGGGGAAGAAGGGGCAGAGGAAGAGGTAGGTCCCAAAAGTCCCGCATCTTTGACAACCCAGACAAGATGGAGGGACAGTCCGCACGCCGGGGGCTATTGGGAGGGGGGAGGAGAAGTAGAAGCTGTGACGAGGAAAAGAAAACAAGGGACGACTCCAAAAAGGACAAACTGAGGACCCGGACAGACTTTTGTCCCAGGAGACGGGGGGGCATAGGGAAAAAATTACCTGGGGGACACTGAATGATTACCGAAACCCACTCAAGGACCAAGTAGGAACCTTGAAAACGTAGGCAAGGCATCCGCAAAGGGTTTGAAAGGGTAGACAACCTGGGTTGATAAAGGTGCTGAGCGTCGATAGACGGTGGAACGACCGGCACCCAGGGGGCGGAAAACGCGCGCCTTCAAGAGCAAAGACCCGCAAAAAACCAAGGAATGGGAAATCTGCCCACAGAAACAGAGAAAAAACATCAAGTCCTAGTATCAACACCGTCCTAAAACCAGGAAAAGGGACCCCTCAGGAACAGAGGGTCGGAGAAAACGAAACACCACAGGGGGCGAACACTCTTCCGGTGAGAGCGCATGGAAAGGGGTTGAAACTTAACGGTGAAAGGGGTCGCAGAGGGCAGAGAGCACGTGATATGGTCAGTAAAACAAAAAACCAAGGGGGGGAAGAAGGCGGGGGAAAATTCCTCATAGCTGCACACATGAAAAAGAACACGGAAAAAAGGGTTTGCTGTCAGTACGACCCAAATGAAAAAATACACACCGGGGGCCAGATACACGTGGAAAGACTCGTTCCAGGTACGGAGAAGACTCACCAGGCATCCAAATCAAAAAATCAAACGGGAAAAAGGGAGGGAAAACCGGTTTCTATGGGCGGAAGCTGAAAGCTGGGGAACCCTTAAACCTCCATAAGCAGAAGGCGCCCAAAAAAAAAACCGTAACTTTCATGGAAAACTTACAGGGGAAGGGGGAGGTGGGAAACAGGAGACCGGGGTGAAACAATCAAAAAAAGTCGGGTTGCATAAAATGCCGAAGCCGGCTCAGCAGGTCGAAAAACAGAACAAAGGTCGTAAACGGGAAAAAGAACGGGGCTTCACTTTCCCATGGGAAACCAGGAGAAGAAAAGTATGGAATTATTTCGCCAAAGAGAAAGAAAGGGAGACCGCTTACAAACAACCATCAGAACAGCGATCTTAGATGTGGAGAGGAGAAAATATGCCTCCTCAACACGGAAAAGATCGGGGAAACAACGAAAAAAGTGAAACACATACCAGGGGGCGCACATAAGTGAACAGATGTGACAAAAAAAAAGATGAAAAAAAAAAAAAATAAACCATAAACCAACGTGGGGGGAAAAAAAAACGCATAGGGGAGCGAAACGGGCATTACCTCCAGGAAGGGCAGAGCAAAATAAAAGGGGAGGCTTCGACCAGGACAGAGAGATAAACGGCATTTCAAAGAAAAAAACTAACAAAGAGGGGGGGGGGGGGCGCAAAGTGATCTCCGGGGGCGGATGGTACATCATATACAAGAAAGGCGAAACGTACAGATGGAGGACCCTCAGGGTGTGCGAGTAAGTAGAGGAGGAACCAATAGAACCCGCCAACCTAAAAGAGAAGGGCACTCAATTGAGCAAAAAGGAACAAGACCACCAGTAGGGAACACGAAAACATAGAGTTTAGTCCATAGTGATAAATGAAAAGTCACAATCAGGTGGGGCCGACGGGCAGACGCACTGTTAGGGGCCAAAGTCAACATGACAACACGGCAGCCGGGAAGTGGTGACCACCATAAAACGACGCCTGGGGAAGGAAAAAAAAACAGGTGGACGAAAGGGGTCAGTGAAAACACAAAGGCGAAAAAAAGCTTCAGCACGCAGGAAAAAAGGTGAAGGGGGGGGTCTGAGACACATAAAGAGAGGGGAGGCGACATGCGGGGGATCAGGGGGCGGGACTGAGATTCTCTTACAGGCCGGACGTCCCCCAGCACCGGAGGGAAACGCGGGGAAGGAGGAAAACATGGAAGGGGGGACGGGTAAAGCTAAACAAGAACACGGGTAATTGCGTAAGGGAAGGGCAATTGGGTGGGGGGGTACTCTGTTAGACGCAAGAGGGTGGAACCAAGAGAATTGAAGGGGAAACCCGAGATCTGACAGAAGCCCTAAAAATCCGTAGGCGAAGTCAAAAAGCTAATGGTCGTACACCAAAAGGACCCCAATGTGAGGAAATGATACACTAAAAAAACTAAAAAAAAAGAAGCAACATCACATAAGGAGGACAAAGGCCGCTAATCCATAAGGGTGGGAGGGAAAGATATCCTTTAATAACCTTGGTTACAAAAAGGGGATGCGTAAAAAACGCAAAGTAAGAGGGCAAAAAATTAACAATTCAAAGCCGGTAATCGAAGAAAGGGTTGGAATAACAGAGAACTAACGGCAGAAAGGAAGATGGCGTAACTTCACAGCTAGTGCCAGCAAGAAAGACTCAAAAAAAATTAAAGGTCAAAAAGAGAATAATCCAGTCATTTACTACGCAAACGGAAAAAGCCGACATGGCCCTCCGGAAGGACAAAACTCCTAGGGGGGGGGGGGGGGTTAAGGAAAAAGTGAAAACAGCCCTCACACAAGACCCAGGGGGAACCAAAGAGGAAAGTGGGGGAGTAAGAAAGATAAAAGGGGAAAAAAAAAGAAGTCCCAGGAGAGATGGGGGGAGAAAGGACAAAAGGGGGAAAAAAAAACCTCACTAAAGAGCCCAAAGCCGAAGGCACAGTATAAAGGTCAGGAAAAAGCAGAAAGTGAACTATCCAACAGAAAAAGGAAACCCTCGCGGGATAAGACAGGGGATACAGAAAAGAAGGGCGACTTTGAAAGGGAATAGCCAAAAGGAAAAAGAGAGCCGGAAAGAGAAAAAGAGCTAAAAAACGAGCCAGAAACCATGCGTTCCGTTTCCGTGGGGAGCTAACAAATACAAAACGGGGAACTAAGTCGGGAAGAGTTTGCGTCGTTCCGTGGCAACAGAGCAAGAAAAAAACCAGTGTGTCAGGGCTGCGTGAAAAAACGCAAATCGTAGGCGATTTTCTCGTATAATAACAGAGAAACAAAAGGGACTACAGGGAAACTATTCTGAAAGACGAGGATAAAGCAGGCAAAATCACCGGGAGGGGGGGCAAAGGGGGAAGACGCCTTATCCAGGAGGGATATCAAGCCGGTCGGGGCCTAGGCAAGGGGGGAAAAATACTCACCATATTGGTCGAGTGAGGGAAAACATAATTGTTTTGACACCAGGGACGAAGCCAAAAAATAAAGAAAACCCAGGGGGGACCTACTGGAAACTCAGACAAAGCAGTGACAGACACCGTGGGTCGGAAACAAGCGACGACAGCACTAATTAGAAATCAAGAAACGAACTAGCCAAGTGCCCCCTCGTTCTAGGGGAGATCGAGCGTGCAAAGGGCGGGGAACGGCCGCGAAGACATAACGCACAAAGCCCCCGACATCGAGTAACGGCTAATGCAGAAGGGGCAAGCGCGCACATCTTACGAAGTAATGGCAGAAAAAAAGAAAGCCAATCCTTCTTCCACGATAGCTATGTCTTCCTAACGAGGGCGCAGACCCTGCAGGGTAGGGAACCAAACAAGCATGAAGAAAGGAGCCCAAAAAGGGGGGCAAGAGGGACCCTTGGGGTTTCACGGTGCCAGGTCACACCACAAAAAAAAGGGAGGACGGCCCGACACAGCAACACCTAACAAACAGCAACAGGGCGCACCCCGAAAATGAGGACTCGGAAGGACCAAGACGTTGGAGAGGGAAGGTGCGCAGTCAGCAAGAAAAAGTAATCAAAAAAAAACGCGCCATGGCGTGGCCAGGATAGGGAGTGGTTCAACCGACAGCACAACGGACAGGAACGCCTGAACAATCAACAGAAAGGTCGTGAAAAACAAGGGGTAACTAGGGGGAAGGAAAGAAACTTCCCTAACTGTCGAAAAAGTATCAAATCAAAAAACAAAAAACCAACGTAGTAGAGAAAAAAGAGGATACGACAGAGATGAGACAATCAAAACTTAATCAAAGGTGCATGGGGACAGAAAGAAGAGGTGAGGGAAGGGAGGGTCTGGCAGGAGGATCCGAAAAAAAAACGAAAGGAACTGATACCACGCCCACGCGAAGAAGCTACACACTGCAAGTCGAACAAAGACAGGACCTGTGGGTTTGGAGTCAATCAATCGTAGCCAATCATCGGGGGGACGAAAAAGGGAGTTGGGAGGTGAGGCCGGTGCAGTCACTCGAAACACTTGGGGGCAAAAAAAGAGTACACAGTGGAACACAGCGGGGAAAAAACACCTTTCTGGTCTTAACACTCTCAAGGAACTGGGGGGATGAACACAGTACCGGTTACAGGTGAAAACGCACAAAAAGAAGACCCATTCATCCAGAAGATGGGGACACAGACAGATGAAAGAAAGCACTGCTGCGCACGCAGAAAAACGGGGGAACATGTGTGGTTCAGCACGTACCTACAGCGTCAGTACGCCCGGGGGAACCGGAGGGGAAAGGAACAATTTCTCAACGGAAAAAAAGCAGGGAAAAAGAGGAACCCTCCGGGAGCCAAGGAAAGAGTCACCAACTCGATGTTCAGGAAAAAGGACTGCAATAAGCAATGCGAAAAAGCCCAAGGTGCCTTGGTCCAAAAGGGGGAGCGTGAAGAGGGTCAAACCCACCGGAGCTCTAGAGAAGGGGGGGGTGCAAAGACGCCGGGGAAAAAAAAAACGACGACGGTGGGAAAAAAGAACACCATGGGTGAGAGACTGACTGGCCAAAAAAGAAAATGGGTGCGAAACCGAAAGACGGGCACACTAAACGCCCGGACAAGGATCCCTACTGGGGAAACGAGGGCGTCGACCCCTAAGCGACAATACAAACAGGCTGGCACAAAGGAGACGAAACCTGTCAGCAATATGTATTAAAACAGGGGGGGGGAAAGGTGCTGGGGGTTGCGCATGGTTAGGCAAAGCGTTAAAGGCAAAATAAGAGAGCGGCCCGAAGGCCAAGCACCCCCCAGAGTAAGTAAGGGAGCCAAGTGCTTCAAAGGCAAGCCACTAAAAAACTGAATCAAACAATGGGAAATCCCCACCCAAGCCTAACCCCACCTTCCTACGCGCAAACGGGAAAAGGAGGGAGGGGAAAAAAAAAAAAAGGACTTCCCATTAGCAATGTAAGGAGAGGACAAGCGCAATACTTTCGCCAACCTGGCCCCGAAGAATTCCTTGAAAGGGGAAACGCCAAACCCTTGTAACATGTTTATCCTAGCACCGACCCCGTTCGGGGGTTGGGGGACATGACAAGAGTAAGTGCGGGAAAGACACTGATACAGGAGGTAGCGGGTTTCTTGAGGGCCGACAAAGCCGTTTCAATGAGGAGCCCACCCTCGAGAGGAAAAAGCACATGAGGGGGGTTGGTGAACGTGCACACGAAAGAAAAACGGGGAGATTGGGTCCTCGGAAGGGGTGCAAAGGAACGGGGTCCTTAGGGCAGAAAAAAAACGCGCAAAGTACAGGGACAGGACTTGAAAAGGAAGAAATCAAGGGGGGGGGTCAAAAAAGAAGAAAAAAAGGCCGATCGGGGGCGAAAGGATCGATCGCGACACCCGAAATCAGAGGCGGGAAGATCGCACTGGGGGGAAGACTTAAAAATTAAACTAAGAACTTTACAAATTACAACAGGGTTAACAAAGCAACAGTAGCCTGAGAGCTGCCTCTGGGCCATGATTCAAAGGAGGATACGACCAAAGGGACAAGGGGATCGACAGAAACGTAGGACCCGCTGACAAAGGGGGCAAAGGCCGGAGAGAAGGTGGCGACAGATGCGGCTGGTCCTAAGAAAGCTCGGGCTTCCCAAAAGGTGCAAGGAGGGCGGATGGGTAGGAGATGTCAAAGGTAAAACCACCGGCAACACACCTCAGGAAAGCAGAAGACAAAATTGCTTCCTTCGGGACGCCTAAAAGAGTGGGGGAGGGCCTTTAACGTCTGAAACCAGAGAGCGAACACACATTGTGGGTCCAAACTACAAGGTCAATCCAGGGGAACCTCAACTTCACTCGGAGCTAAACAGAGGAGGAAAAATTGTCCAATGGAAGGGTATCAAGAGAGGAAAGGAGGGGGTCGTCACGATAGTCAACGATACAAAACCCGGAAGGGGGGTAAAAAACTTCAGGAACTCACCATCAGATGGGCGGACTAAACCAAGACAGGGACAGAGGGGGTCGAAGGAATGGCGGGGAAGCCCCAGAAAGGCCACAAAAGCAGTACCGTGCGTCCAACGAAAGGATCTTCACCGATAAAGGAGGTAAAAAGAGGGGAAAGGGGAGTGTGGGGGGTCGGGTCCTGGGCACTCTAAAAAGCAGGGGGGGCGAAAAAAACACGCATCTGGAAGCAAAAAAGCACAGTCTGTTCGGGGAAGAGGGGACTTGCTGGGTGCAACAAACACGAAACCCGGAGAAAATGAAACAAAAGTTACCAATGGAAAATTAATGAAGAACTGAGCAGGAAACCGAGACGAAGGAACAAGGTTTTGCTATTTAAAGGGGGGGGGGAAACCAAATTGACATGGTAGTCTGCGGCAACGGCGGAACACGGCCTAACCAAAAGCACCCCATTATTAGACGTGAAAGAACACGGATTGTCCGAAGGGGGAGGGCAAAAGGGAGTATCTAAAGCCGACCCAGATAGATAGACATATTGGCGCAGACCCATGGCACGAGGGGGAAAATCGGAGTGGTTTTTCATGAAAAAAAAGACCGATCTCACACGCTAAAAACGCGCGAAGGGCAAAGAAACACCCGTAAGCTAAAAGAGAGGGGGGCTAGAGCAACGCGGCGGGGAGTGTCAGAACGAGTCAGGGGGCGAAAAGCGGAAACGCTTCTCCGTTTGGGCAACGTGGGCATTAGGGGGGGACAAAAGGGGAAGGTTTCCGTCTATGGGATACCACCCGGACGAAACTGCGGGCAGAAAAAAAAAGTGGTAGTGTCATTGGAATACAGGGGGGGAAACAAATGACCTACCAAACAGGAGGGCCGGATTGAAGGACCCCTCCAAAACAAAAAAAACAATCGACGGAAGGGGGGTGGGGGGAAAGCGGTCGAGAACGATTAGCAAGACATCCAACAGAAGCAGGGGAAGCGACCAAAAAAAAGGGCCCTCCAAAACATGAGGAGGGCACGAAGAGTTTCATGGGAGAAACCTAGGGAAAGCCTTTTGGAATGAAAACGAAGTGGAAACATCGTCTAAAAGGCGACTGAAGACTAAAAAGGTTAACTTCCGGAGTTAAACAAGTTGGGGGGGAAAAAAAGATGCTTCCCTGGGCTTAAAGGAACAGCTTGGGTCCGCGCTTTGTATTGTCAATAAGAGAAAACTCACTCCTAAATCAACGGGGGGGGAGGGGGGGGGAAAAAGGGGGTCACCATTGGAATGGGAGCATGAGACAATTTACCGTATTTCACACAGGGGGGTGGAAAAAAAAACTACCGTCGTGCAGGGAGGTTTGGGCGAAAGGACGACAAAAGGGGGAGGCGTGCAGTGGTCAAATAAAGCGGGGTGTGGAAGAATCATCCAGCATCGGCACACACTGGCGTATTTGGTTGGCTGACGATCAATATCGTCAAAGGGAAAGAACACATCGCATGAAGAAGGAGTAATCATCTACCAATTCCCACAAGACAAGACCGGTCGCCAAATGAGCGCATCCCAAGAAAAGAGGGGAAAACGAAAAGACCCGGGGTAAGGAACGAACTTGCGCCCGCTTCAGATGGGGGACAACGAAAGCAAATTTGGTGCAGACGAAACAGAGGAAAGGAGAGAAAGGGGAATCTGGGCGGGAAAGGATCTCGGGAAAAAGGGGGATGCGGGTAGACAGAAAAAGGACAGAGAAAGTCCGCAAGGGGTTATCTAGTTGGCGGTACCGTAAAAAAAAACTAAAAAAAGACGAAAAACTAAACATGGCTCCACAATAGGTGAAGACCGGGGGGGAACCGAAAAAAATCATACCATTTGGTATAAAACTTTACACGGAAAGCGGGACCGGTTTCAACGGGGTAAAAAAGGAAGGAGAAACATCAAGGCAAACATGGGAGACTGGCACAAAAAGTTCAAAAAAGAACAAAACTATTAAAACGGAAAAAGGAAGGACAAAAAAACGGAACGAAACGCAGGACAAAAAACTGTGAGGGAAAAAAAATCGAAGAAGTAAGCTAAGGACCCTGCAAAAGAAAAACTACAATAACCGACCGGCCGGGGCCGAGCCCAGGAGGAGGGCAAAATGAATGCTGGATTCGAAGAAGAAGATACTCGGCCCCGGCGGACAGGGAGGTGACGGAAGCAAATATTAGAACCAATAATCAAAGACTCTGGTAGGGGGGCTCGAGAGACAACGAAAAAACCCGGGGGGGAGATCAGGAACTAAAAAAAAAAAAAACAACTCAATCGACGCAAAAAAACCAATATTTAGGGGCATCGCCAGCAAGGCGTCCCGACAGACGACAAAAGCAATCAGGGAATGGGGAAACAAAGAGCAGCAACGTGGACGTCACATCCGAAAAAAACAGGGCTAGGGATCTGTCACGGATCGGGTAAAACAAAAGGGGGCGTCGGTGGGAAGAACGCATAAAAAGAGCAAAGAAGGAAAAATCGGGGGAGTGCGAATCATTATTAGCGCAGGGAGGTGGGGGACTTTCCAAGTGCAGGCATAGAAGAAAAACAAAGTGGTCTGCAACCCAGGGCAGTCCATGGCGTGTGGAAACGGAGGGTGGAAAAAGTCACACAACATAGGAGGAACGGGGGGAGTAGCTGTAAGGGAAATGCAAAAGAGGGCATACCGTATTGCAATACAGTGGGCAAAGAAGTTCCAGAATCCAGCCGGGGAGTGGTAGTGAGGGGACGGCGAGTAATCAGAAGGTAAAGAGAAAACAACAACCACTTATGATTATTAAAATAGTAAGGCTGAAGAAAAGAAATTCAAAACTGAGAAGGGCAACAATCCCAGCGTTTGCATTGACGCACCCACAAAGGACAGGGCTTGCAGGGGGAACCACAACGAGGACCGAGATAAAGGAAAACCCTAAGACCTATCTCTTCGAAAAAGCAAATACACCAGCCGAGAATGCGAGCCACAAACGGGGTGCCACAAAAAATAGAGGGGGTAGGGAATCACGGGTAATTAAAAACAACGGGGAACGGACGATACCGAACAATCGAAAGACATCAACCGACATTTAGAGAGCAAAACCACTGGAGAATTAAGCAAAACGCGCAACCCAGGAATCGAAACGGTCCAGGCGGACTATCACAGGGGAAGGCGAAGTCCCCAAAGGGACTGTGCACTACATTCGGGAAAAAATAAAAAGGCACACCGGCGGCGCGGGAGGCGAAGAAGAAACGGCAAAGATGGACCAGAATCAGGGAGAGAGCAACGGGGAAAGCGACGGGAAACGGGATACTGGGGACGTCCTCGCAGGAACAATATCCCCCAAAAAAGAGGGCTCAATATTTAAACCGGGACCTTCAAACAAAAAAAGATAAAAGGACCACGGGGCCTAGGACTCGTATGTCTGACAAGGAAAAAAAACAGGAGGAAAGCATTCAGGGACACCAAAAGAGACGGAAAAAGGAAAGGACTGGATTCTGTAGTGCAGGATTAAAGAACTGCAGTCTGAAACCCGTCACGGCTCAAAAAAACTGAAGAGAAGACCGGGGTCCCGGCATAGAAGAAGCGGAAAAAGAGAAGGTGTCAGCAATGAGCCCCCACCACCGAAAAAAAGGCAAAAGACCCCCAGTTCCTGAAGCAAGCTCAAAAAAGGTGACCGGGAAAAACTTGCGAACCGGATGGGGGAAGGAAATCGGGCGGTTTGGAAAAAACGAACAACAGAAAACTAAAACAAGAAAGGAAACTGTCCACGAGACCTTTCGAGCAGAAAACGACACCCCCCTTCAGGGATACGACAAGTCAAAAGCAGACATCCAAAAAAAAAAAGCTCGATCACAACGGGGGCACACCAAAAAAAAACAACACCAAAGGAAAAAAAGGAAAGGGAAGGAGCGAAGGGGCACTACGAACCGTGAAGGTGGGCGGAGCCGGAAAGGGGGATGAGCATTAAGGGTTCATGAAGGGGGAGTAAAGTGAGAAGGAGAAAACCACAACACCCGTTTGGGAAAAAAAAACGATGAACGGATAACAAAACGATCGAAACACGTACACGGGAACCAAGCCAAACACACAAACAGGTGTTGGCAGCGAAGAGATCGCCCAACCAAAACAGCAAAAACACCCAGGAAGCTCCAAAAAGTTTTTTGGAAAGGAGTAAGGGGGGGGACAAATCTACCAAACTGCAGGGAAAAGACAACAAAGTCGGACTCTGCGCGTGCTAAAAAACAGGAAAAAAAAGGAAAATCTTGGAAATTCACAGGAGGCGACAGCCAACTAGGGCAAAAAAAGAACAGTTCTCGTTAAGGAAGGAGTGTATAAAAAAGAGAAAGTGGTCTCCGCGTATTTCCCAAGTGGTTGTCATAACCATACCAATAAAAAGGCTCAAGCAGGGGGTCTCTCAAAAAGGAAAACCATGAGGAGAAAGAAAAAGGGGATTTCTGGCAAAAAGGTCGAGAAAAAAAACAGAGCAATGGAATGATGCGCCATAATGAGGATATTCAGCCGAAGGTCAACTAAAACACGAGGAGAGAAACCTCGACGACTGGTTGACCAGACAATTCGTAAAGAGACCGACGAAATGTGGGGGAAAAATGGAATTCGGGAAAACCCGGACAAAAAAAAATAACAAAAGGGGTTAGGCCCCGCTGCTAAAGGGTGTTACAAAAACTAAACAGCTCAAAAGAGGAACCAACCAAAAAACTTAAAAAGGGGGAAACAAGTTCTTAGCAAACACCCAAACTGAAAATAAAAAAGTCTGAAAAACGTATTGAAGAAAAGGGTAGGCGTCCTGACCGGAACAAAAAAAAAGGAGAGGATGGTAAGGGAAAAAAGAAAAAACGGGACAAAGAAAAAAAACTATGTTTTTGGAAAAGGGATAACGCGTGAAGGGGCCGAAACAAAGACAGCCGCCGACGGAGAAATCGGAGAGACGGGGGAGGGAGCAACTCGACACGCCAAAATCAGCGCAACTCCCGTTGGTGAACCGACAAAGGGAAAGGGGGGAAGAAGCGGTCTTCCTGGAAGGGACTTCAAAAAAAGGCAGGAAAATGGCCGGTCAACCTCCCTTGCCTTACACGGGGGAAAAGGGAGGAAAAAATGTACAAACATTCGGGCCGAAGGGGGAGGGTGAACCAAGACTGAGACCCAGCGACGTCAAGGAAGACCAACCCACAACAAAAGGGCAGGCAAAAGGATCTGCTCCGAGGATGGAAATTTGAGGTAAAGGGGGGAGACACGTATCTGGGGAGAAAAAACGGAAAGGCTTTCAAACTGACAAAAAAGAGAGTCAAAATCAAAGAAGGTGATCCAAGGGGGGGGGGAGGGAGTTAAAAAGGGTCGGGAGAAAAGAACACTTTTGCGAACGGCAGGGCATGTACTCGTTAGCAAAAGAAGTTTCCCAGAAAAATGACATTAGAAAAAATCAGCGCACGGGGCAACAAAAAGGCCGCAAACGCCGTGGTTTTGGCGAGTCAAAGTCGAGGATCGTGAAAACCAGTCCAAGGGTTGTATGGAGTGCACAATAGCCTCCACCATGCAAAGAAGGGAGGGCACAGAATCCGACTTTCGGATGAAGGAGCACAGTCAAAGGGAAGGAAAAAATCACAAAAAAAGGAAACGACTTGTCACGCAAGGGGGGGGAAAAATACGGCACCGTACAAAGCAACTGGATAATAAATGGAGGGAAGTATAAATCAACAATTCCGAGAAAAGTAAAAAAAAAACGAGGGGACTGTGAATGGGGAAACAGTGCCGACTCCTCCAAAAGGGGTTGTCGCGACCCAAAAGACCCAGGGGGGGACGACAAACAGGAAATGGCAGGAAAAAACTACGGAGGCCTCAGTGGACGACCGAAAAAGGAGCAGGGCCCTCCTTACAACGGGGAAGAAAAGAAAAAAAAACAAGCCCTACCAACTAATCCATTTAGGCGACACGGAAAAACAAGGGGGCCCAAAAGAAAAAAAGGGAAGAAACCAGCGGTTTGGCGATAATGGACGGGGAAAGGTTGGAGGTCCCTCCAATACCAAAAGAGCAAAGAGGGGGCATGATGGAAGGAACTCCAGGACTTGAGGAACAAAAACTGGTACGAAAAAAAAAAAGGGGTAAAGAGGATCAACCTTTTTTTGGATAATGAAGATCGCGGTCCAGGGAGATGAAGAGACCTCTCGCATCAAGGGGACAGCGCGCACAGACGTGGGAAGAAGGGAAATTGAAGGGGCGTAGAAGGGGGGCTTTCTTTTAGAAAAGCGTGAGCAGGTTGTTTGAGGGAAAGGGGAACAAAGGCATCGACGACCGGAAAAATGTGTCTGCAGAGGGGGGGGCAGAAACGGAAAAGGGTTCAGCGAATATGAGAGAGGAAAAAAAAAGATCCATTTTTAAAAGAGGCCTGAAGCAAAAGGAGAGAGCAGGCCACATCCCGGTAGTCGCTGGGGGGTCACGGAAAAAAAAGGTGAGGACGAAGAAAGGGCAGCGGTAAAAAAGGCGGACAGCACGGGGGGAAGAACACGGAGGGAGGACCACCATAGAACGGTGGGGAAAAAACAACATGACCACACGCAGGGGACCGGAACCCAGGGGAATAAAGACTCAAACGAGTGGGAACGTGAACGGGGAAAAAAACGGATCCATAATTAGACATGCACGGAAAAAAGGGGAAACTAGTAGAAGTGCGAAGAAGGAAAAAAAGGGCAAAAAAGGAACCGCGAGGGGAACCGAAAACGGGCAAACCCAAAAAACGTCGGAAAAAGAATGAGCTCAGTTCTTCAAAAGAAAGGGATGAATTCCCAGTACGGGAAGACTTAAAACGGGGGAGGTCAAAAGCCCAGGGGCGCTGACAAGGTGTACAAAAAAAAAGGTGACGACCAAAGGAAACTTCTCCTAGCACCCTGGTGCACTTGACGAAAAAAAAAAAAAAGGGAAGGAACGTCCCAGCAAGAAAAAAAAAAGGCCAACCCAATGAGGACTCAGGAAAGCGACTCCAAAGAGAGGCTAGGCGCAAGGGCAGCCAGAACTAAACAAGACAGGACCCGGGGCCGAAGGACAAGGGAGGTGTAAAAAAGAAGAAAAGAAAACGCCAGTCAAGACGCGAAGGGGGGAGGGGACAGAACGGAAAAAAAAGGAGGAAGGAGAAAAAAGAAGGATCTCATAACATCAAAAACAGATAGATCAAAAGAAAGAGTATAAGAGGGGGGGGAGACTATCTCCTTCACTCACATGAATTTGGAAAAACGGGGGGGGAAAAAGGCGCGTCGTGGAAAGGTAGGGAGGGTAAACTAATCAGGAAAAAAACTAACCGTTTCAGTGAAAAACCGGCAGGACGGAGTAGAGGCGCAAAACGCCAAAAATTAGCTGCCTAACCGAAAAAAGGGGGCGCAATTGAAAAAGAGGGGGACCACGAGGGGGTGAAAAAGACTTTGGGGGGAAATGGCCAGGGAAAACGTGCAAAAGAACCTTGGGGAGGGTAAAGTGCAAAAAAACAGGGGGAACAAGGAAAAACCTTAACGTATAAAGCCTTCAGGGGGGGGGGAGGGGGAAAAGAAAACTGGACTGGAAAAGTCGACCCCTGGATACATAAGAAGAATAGGGGAAGACGCAAGGAAAGAAAACGGTAAAAAAGCATCAAGAAAAAAGTGAGCGCCCTTAATATACTAGTTACCGGAAGGGAGGGAGGGCAAGGTTCTCCCGGGCCCTAATGAAAAAAGCAAAAAATAGGGGGGGGCAGGGTGGCTTTCAAATAAGATTTCCGACTTCCTGATACGGGGGAAAAAGAGCGGACCCAAGAAACAAAAAGGGAGGGAAGAAAGTGTGGAGGTCGAGGTCCAAAAAGGCGCAGGCTGGTAAAACGGACGCAACCTTGTTTGGGACCGAACGGGGAGATCGGGGACTACGACAAAGGTGTTTAAATAAGCAACGTCACCCCTCCTACGAAAACCGACGGCACGGTAAAAAAAAAAAATTGAAATCCTAAAAGGACACGTGCCGAAAAGAAAAAAAAAAGACTTCTAAAGGGGGGGAAATCGGCACGCGGGCCAGTTTGAAGGAAAGAGGGTGGAAAGGAAGACCTTAATGTTCGTAAAACAAAACATTTCCGTTTGCAATCTTCAAAACAAACAAAAGAAAACCAGAAAAAAGACGCCGAGAAAACCAGAAGCCACCCCCCAGGGGATGGGAGTAGACAGACGGGCACCAAGGGCCGCCAAAAAAAGAAAAGTATCAAAAAGAAAAAATAAAACCCCACTTCTGAAAGCAAAGCCGGTCAGGCCCGACTGGCGAGGCAAACAAAGATAAAGTCCTCCTTCTATCAGGCAAAATGAAAGGAGATCGACCAAGGGAACCGAAGGGAAAAAGGAAGAAACAACCTTTGATAAGACTAACGGGACTGACCGACCAGGGGGTCGAACGTATTCGGAAAAGGCAGCGGGGATCTTGGTTGAGGGGGAGGGAAAAAAAAAAAACTTTCAATTAATCAGAAAACAGGAACGGGTAAAATCGAGTGGGAAAGTGTGACTTTCGGGCCTCCACAAATGGAATAGGGGTCGACTGGGGGGGTGGGGAGGGCTTGACGAGGGGGGTTAAGGAGGCCAGCAGACTGAATCGAGAGGCCTCATATTAAGAGTCAGAAAAAAGGAAAGAGGAAACGGGTTTATGATCTCTACCGAGGAAGGGATTATTATCCCAAAAGGGTTGCGAACTGGCATAAATAACAGAGACTGGAAACGGCTTGTGCATTACCAGAGGGGGGTCTAGTAAAGGATTTAATTAATACAGGGAGGGGGGGAGAAACTCCTTAAATCGGGGAAAAAAAACAAAAGCTTCGAGTCGTTAAGAAGGTATTCTTGAGGGGGAACCAAAAAGAAAGGAAGATCCGCAGGCCAATGGGAAATTGGAGGGGGGAACGGACAATTCCAAAATGTACGGCAACACAGACCTGGACGGACAAGAACGCAGGGAAAAACTTCAGTGTTGGTAGGGAAGGAAGGGGGGGGGGAAATCGCGGAAAGGTGTGCCAAAAAAAGTAGCTGGGGGGAATAAAAAGTTGGGAGCGCATCCCACAGGGGGTCCGCCTTGGGCACCACTCAAAAAAAGGGGAACCAAAAAAAAAAAGCCGAATCCCCGATGGAAAAAAACTTCAAACCAAAATGACCATGAAAGGGACGCAAAGCCGCCGACGATAAAGTCGAAAGCCAGGCTTCGAAAAAAAAAAAAAATACTACGGGAAAAGGAATAAGGAAGGGAAAAAAAAAGAAAACGGATCATCTCGGCCAAAGGGGAGGAAAAAAACCTACCTAGGGGGGAGCGACTGGCAACCGAAACCCTGCCTCCTGGGTTGTAAAGGAAGGAAATAGTCCCGCAGAGAAGGACCAAAAAGACTGTACCTAAAAAAGGAACAAAAAAAAGGAAAATTTTTGGACTTTGTGTTAAACGGGAACAATTAGAGCAAAAAAACGGGGGGGGCTTGCAGGTTTCGAGGAGGGACAGGAACCAAAGGACGTCAAACAGAGGACCATCGAGGTCTCCTCAAGCAAGGGGGACGGGTGGATAAGTCAAAATCGAAGAAAGGGGAAAAAAATGAACACCATCGGCTGGACCAGGCGGTTGTTCGAGCCGATAATCAAAACCTCAGCAAGACGCCGAACCTCGATGAAAAAAGAAGAGGGAAGAAAGGAGTGTGATCTGGAATATAACTTTCTAAGGGGGGGAAAAAAGAAGTCCGGGTGGGGTGTCAAAAAAAAAAAACGTGGGCCGTTGGGAAAAAAAAAGAGGGAACGCAGGCACGAAAAGTGGGGGTTTCATGATAAGTGTTCAAAAAACCGAAGGAGGAAAAAAAAGGAAAATCTTCCCGCCTCCGGGGAAAAAGCGAAGAGACGCCCAGGGGGGAAAAGAACAGAACTAGTGAAGGGACGCATCAGAAAGAGGAAATCTAAAAACCTGGGAAAGAAAAACCCGGTGTCTGAGGGGTAACCGACAGGGTTAGTTGCGACATGGCCTTGAACCCTTATTGGTAAGGGAGGAAAAGAGGAAAAGAGAGGAGAACCCACTTGAGGAATGGAAAAAAAAAAACTTGAACAAAAAAAAACCTTTGGGAAAAAAAAAACCTGCGAAGGTCACCCTTTGGGGTTGGACTGGCTGAAGGGAAAGGGGAGATCTAAGTAAGGAAAAGCTGGGAAGCATCACCGCTTTTCCGAGCAAAAAGGAGAGACCAAAGGGAATTGTTGGGGGGGGGAGGGGGTGAAAAAGGGGTTGCGCGTATGACAAGGAGACGAAGTGGGCAACTTGGTATCCTAAAAAGGGAAACCAAGAAAAAAAGGGGGGGGGGAGGGGAAAAAGGTTGGCTAACGTAGAACGAAAAAAACTTTCCCGGTGACAAGTGTTGGAGGTGTTTGAACAGGAAAGAAAGAAGGAGAAAAGCAATCGGCAAAACGGGTGTTTCGACTCGTAGACACTTAGGAGACCAGAAAATGGTACCACCCACCTAGAACAAGAACAAAGCCCTGAAAAAAAAAAAGACAGCGGCGGTCCAAGAAAAAAGCACCGTTCGGAAATAAAAAAAGCAACGAGAAAAACGGTCACGCGGTACCAGGGGGGGAGAGAAGGAACGAGGCAAGTTGTAGGGGGGGGGGGGGGGAGGAGGAAGGTGTGACCTGAAGGGTTGTGCAAAGGGGGCGCGAAAAAAGCAACCGCGACTTGGGAAGGGAGGGGGGGGGTGGCTTTGCGTCAAAAAACCTACATTTCCCCCAACATCTCAACCCACTTGGGGAAAACAACTCAGAGCTTGGGGAAGAAAGAGGGGAACCAATGTGGGGGGAAGGGGGGTAAGGGCAAAAACGAAATGACCATGACTGGGTGAACACGCGTACACTTGGCAAGGCCTGACAAACGTCTTAAGAGGAAAGAGCGGAAAAAACTCAGGGGAGGGCGGTTGGTACAACTGGGTCATACCTGAACTAAACTACACGAAGGGAAGAAGGGGGAAGGGAGGGGGGTCCGTGGCGGGGGAAGAAAACGGCAAAAAAAGAGTATCTAGGAAGAAAAAAACTACATGAGGGGAATCTAGGCCCTGCGGGCGAAAGTGTGTCTGAATAGGAAAAAAAACTAAGGTGGAAAGCGATACGAGAAAGCGGGGCGAAGGAACACCTGATCATCCAACCTCTCAAAAAAATAGGCAATGGCAAAATTGGTCATCACCCATGAGGGAAAAAGACTACGCAGCAAAGGGGGAATGATACGAAAAGGAAGCAAGAAAAAAATCCCGCAGACACCAACATTGTTGGAATCGAAACACTCACTGAAAAATTGAAGAGGGTCTCTTGGGAAGGACATGCTTCAAACATTGTGGGGAAAGAGACATCGGTGAAAAAAGAAAAGGGGTCATCGGAGGGGAAGAAATGAGGTGGGGTTGGAAAAGGAAACAGGTACCTGAATAAGACCATCGTGGCTTTAAAACCTTCAGAGCATACGGGAAAGGAAAGGGCTAGGAAAGCCACAAGGAGGGCAAAAGCCCCAACTCGCGTAAAAAGGGGAAAAAACACACCTGGTGTGGTAGACAGCAGAAGTAACGAAAGGGCACAAGGCTTTTCGTCGTTGAAGTGGACGGGCGACAAAAGCACAAGAGTGA
>Ga0179593_1580364_pt1 | contig 21551 bp, 27 predicted proteins | sample CZODoug2_1_08_16_FD_185931 | JGI IMG/M metagenome (GOLD analysis project Ga0179593, IMG submission 185931) | Vadose zone soil fungal communities from Angelo Coast Range Reserve, California, USA - CZODoug2_1_08_16fungal (PacBio error correction) | ecosystem: Environmental > Terrestrial > Soil >...
AAAAAAAAAAGAGAATGCAAAGGCGCCGAGATTTTGCTCCAAGCAGGGAGGAAAGGTTACGAAAAAAAAAAATTGTACCCGACCCAAAAAAAAAAAAAAAAGAAAAGGGCAATTAGGTCTTGGCCAATCCACATCAGAAAAGGGAAACCCGGGCAAGAAATCAAAGATCTCGATATGTGGAGCAAAAAAAAACACAAAACAGACCAGGTGAGAATAGAGAACGAGAATCCTGACAGTACCGGGTAGGGGAAAATGATTGGCCAAAGGGGGCGGGGGAGAAGGCTAGAAGGTGTGAACCGTAAAAACAATCATACAAGGAAGGACCAGGGGAGGGGGGAACCAGCGGAGGATTGTCGGGGAGAGACCCTTGGGAACGGACAGGTTGAAGTGGCAAATTACTGAAAGGAGAGCGTCAAAAGGAGGGGGTTCCCAAAAAAAAAAAAAAAAACCACGGAACAGGAGCAAAGAGGAAAAAAAAGGGAAAAAAAAAAGAAAAAAAGGGTTTTGAGAGGCTATAGGGTGCAAAAGAAACAAGGCGGGGAGAGCAGGTCGGCACACCAAAGTTATCAATACTATCCTTGAAAAGACTGGCGGGGAGAAAGCTCAGAAAAAAAAAAAACCGCACTGGGAGCACGTCGTCCGCACTTGGGGGTCCCAAGCAAAATTGGGTGAAAACCGGGGAAAGGACTAAATGAAGCAGACAACACACGTGTGAAAGGGGAAAGGGAAGGAAAACTGCCTCAATTTTGGTTTCGAGAACGGAGGGTGGGGAAAAGGACGGTGGGCATTCGCGCGTTTGTTGGATGAAACGAAAGCCGGCTTCAAATCATGACAAGTGCTGAAAAAGAGAAATGGCCCGCAACGAGGAGAAAAACAAGTAACTATTCAAACAGAGTTGGTAAGGTCGGAGCGCGCGGAGGGGAAAGGGGGGCGAAAAAGGTCGGAAAAGATCATGCCATTGGGGGGTATTGAATGCGAAGAATTTGGAAAAAGGAAAAAAAGGCCTGGAAACCAAAAGCCCGAGGTGAAGATGGGGAAACGGGAAAGACTGTTCTTCACTCAAGGGGAAGAAGGTAAGAGGGGTGGGGAAAAGTCCGCGGATTTCTGTATCAGAAAAAAAAGAATTGAAAAAAGGGGGAAAAGGCAAAGGGGTAAATGCAATGGCAGGGGGCAGCCAATGCAAGGAGCCCACTGGGAGGGTGTTAATCAATGAAGGGAGAGCGTTTGGCCGGACCAGGTAAACAATTAAGGTGTTTCGCAAGGGATGTCGGAGGGAAACATCGTCGCGGTGGGGGCCAAAAAAAAAAAATGAGCAAAGGGAAATATAAAAACAGCCACAATGGAAGACAAAAGTCCGGAACTTTTTTGGGGAAGGGGAGAATAACATGCGAGCCGTTTCGAAAAGAAAGGGGGACAGTGCGGAAAAAAAGAAAAACCTGGAAAGCGGAGCAATCCATGTGGGAAACTCAAAAAAGTTGGCACTGATGAGACCGCAAGTCAGACCTAAGAGGAAAAAAAAAGTGTTGGGAACGGGGTGATCTTCTCCGCGAGGGAGAGGGTCGGGGGGAAGCGAGGTAGGGGGGATATGGAGTGGGGGTTCAAGGAAAAGCCAAAAGACGGGGATTCGCATGGACCTTTGTAGAGCAAAAAAGGCAAACAAATCCATGGGCAGAGGAAAAAAAGAGACAAAACCGGGGGGGGTCTGAATTGGTCCTTAAAAACGTAGTGGGCACATTGCTATTTTCCAAAAAAAACACAAAAAAAAAAAAACACTGGAACCAGAAGGGGGACGGTTGTAGAGGGGGTGGTCTCTAGAAGGGGTGGGCGCACGCCTTACGGAGGGGGGGGGAAAGGAACTTATCTTGGATCGCGTGGGGGCTTTTCCAGATAAGGGGGGGGGTGTTTTAATAGAAACGTGGAAAAGAAAAGAAATCCTCAATCAAGGATGGGACTGGGGCGTTTAATCGAAAGGGACCGGAAAAAAGAAAAGTAAATAAAGGGCAATTAGCCCTAATGGGGGCAGTTAACTATCCCCTTCTGGAAAGAGAGGGGCAACACGCCGGCCAGATTGGGGCTCATACTTGCATAAAAAGGGGGGGGTGGTTCATGCTGTGTGTGTTGGAGCACTGAACAAAGGAAATTTTTCCCCTAAGGAGACAGGCTCAGAGAACCCAAAAGGGCCCAAGAAAAGGCGAAAAAAAAAAGGAAAACCCTCCTGAAAAGAAGAAAGTGATGGTCTACTTGAAGCGTCAAAAAAATCCGACAAATCAGCCGATGCCAGGGGAGGAAGTCTGGAGGCAATAAAAGAAAGGGGGGAAGTTTGCAAACGCGGAAAAAGGCTTTGTTGGGAAAAACTGGGAGCCCAAAAAGAGGCAACCATTCACTTCGAGGAATGGAAAAAAGCAGGGCCATCCTTAGTCAGAGTGCAAAGGGGGGTCTTCGCTTCTACCCCGAGGTCACTAAAGACCGGGGAGGGAGGGATTGAAAAAGGCGAGGGAGAGGGTTAACCACTGTTGTGCCACGGAAGGGAGAAAAAAAACAGCCCGAAGCTTGTAAAAGAGTGTTGAGAACCTGAGCGTTCGTTACTAAAAAAGAAAGACAGGTCTCACAAGGAGGAAACCTGCAACGCAATAAGAAGGGAAAGGACGCCACCCCAAGACGATGTGGGTAAAATCCACAGGGGACCGAGGGGAGAGTTTCCCAACTGGAAAAATGGAGGAATGAAAAAAGACGGTTGATGCCCAGAAACGAAAAAAAAAGAAAAAACTCTTGTGGGGGCGACCTTCTGAGAAAAAAGAGGTGTCCCCGACAACTCTAAGGGAAAAAGAGATCGAAGAGAACTAAAAAGGGGGAAGCTGAAAAAACCCCCGCCCTCACTCACGTGGGGGAGAAATATTGGAGGGGGGGAGATTCCTGGCCAAAAAGGGTTCTGGGGGAAAGGCTCAAGCCCAGTTGGGCTGACTATTGGCTTGGAGGAGGTAAAGGATAAAATTTCTGGGGACGGAGCAGTATCCGCCCAGGAGAAATCGAAAGAAAGTCAACCTAGGAAAATTGCAGATGTTGTGCCTTAAATTTTGGGAAAAAAGAACGAGGGGGGCTCGGGGTAATGTAACGGACAAAGAAGAAAAAAAGCCGAATTGATGGGAAAAAAAAAGAAAGAAGAAGACGGCCGAAAGACGCGATGCTCCAAGGGCGAAACAAAAAAATGCGAGCTGGGGGTGGGTAGAAAAGCTCCGAAATGGCAAAAAACCTTAAGTGCTAGGGTGGGGGGGAGGAGATTACTAAAAAGGGGTACGAACTTGAATCAGAAGAAAAAAAAAAAAGGGGAGAGAAAGGAATGGACTTTACAAAGGGGAGGAAGGGCCTTGAAGCCACCCCATAGCAAAAAAGGGAGAGAAAAAAAAAAAGCGCACACAGCCAAGTACAAAAAAAAGGTAGGCGCGCAAAAAAGGTCAAGGCACGGATACCGTTTTGAGTGATACATTAAATAGTTGAAAAGACGCAAATCGCCCTAAACGAGAACGACCAGGCGACCAAGCAAAAAGAAAGGCGGGAAAAAAATGATAGAACGGCAAAGAATGACAGGGGGAAGAAGTAAAAGAGAAAGTGAACGCAAGTCTTGTTGGGGGGCGAGAAAAAAACCAAGCCAACCACAATAAATGGAAAAAAACACTTCTCCAGCAAGCTGGGGAGGACAACAGCGTCCGCGCATAAACAGGAAAACACCCACAAAAAAGGATTACTGTGGACTCAATCGAGTCCGCCGAGGGGGCCAAAAAAAAATTCGCTTAGCTCCAAATTGCTGGACGGGGGTGCAGAAAAGAGAATGGTAGTTGCTAGGGTTTCCCCACAAGGGGAAAAAAAAAAAGAAGGGACAAAAAAAGCAAAAATGAGTAGCAAAAGTTCAGTGGGAGGAAAAAAGAAACGAACAAGGGGGAGGTCGGGTCCCACATTCCAAGGGGACCGCCTAAGGGAATACGAAAATAAATCGAAAAACGGCGAATGGGGGGAAAGGTTAGAAAAAAGGAAAAAAGGGAGGGCCAAAGCCACGTTTTAAAAAGGAGGTTTGAGAGACCCTGACGGGGAAATTAACTACTAGGGATATGACGCAAGAAAAGGAAGCAGTCCTGCGCCACCGAAGTCACAAGAGGGACCGGGGAGGAAAAAAAAACTGTACATTGAACTTGTCAGGGGAGGGGGGGGACAGGAAAACCGAATGACGGTAACAACCCGACGAAGCTAGAAATAATAATCGGAAACGGGAAGGCTAGTTTGTGGGTGGGCAAGGCAACGAATCCGCGAAAAAAAAAAAACCAGAGGAAGAGACCTCAGGAAAAAAACTTGGGAAGTGGGAGGGGGGTGGTAAAATCAAAAAATTGAAGGGGGCTTAACAGCACAAGGTTCGGGGGGGGAAAAAAGTGGGAAACTCGGGGAAAAAAAAGTCAATCTGGGAGGAAAGGACCAAACATTCTCAAAGAAAATCATCAGTTAGAAAGACTAAACCTGAATTAGTCTTTCAAAAGAGAAGAAACGAGGGGGGACCCGTTTCCATTTGGGAGGGGGAAGAAATCGAATTAAACCGACAAACTGGCTCAGGCGGGCGGGGGGGGGTTTTATGACTTCCGGCAAAAACGAGGAAAAACGGCAGCGATACAAAAAAAAAAGCGGAAAGGGCAAAAAGGTAGGGCAGTATTTAGCAAAACCAAAACGCGCCAGCGGGATGGGGGAAAAAAAAGTCCGCAGTGAAAGACACCGGATTAGGGGGGGAAGACAAACGGGAAGAGAGAACAGAAGAAGGGGTCACCAGATTATTTCAATGTGGAAGGGGAAAAAAGAGCCAGGAACACAAGCGGGAAGAAAGGTGGCCAAGAAACGCCGGGATGGTAAAGGAACAAAAAGGGGGAAACTACCTATCAAGAGCGGAAGCGAACGGAACGCAGGGATACGGGGGGAGGGAGTCACGGGGAACTGGAGCGAGAAACGTAGACAACATCCCCACCTGGTAGGGGAAACGATCCCAAGACCACTCGGGAAACTGCCCCAGGAAGAAGGCCCATAGACCATGGGGACGCCTGGAAAGGAAGGGACGGAACAAACCTGCTCAATTGAAAGGACCCGATGGGGGGGGGGTTCAGGGATGGACAGAGGACTTAAAGGGAAAGCAAGAGGGATTTACAAAAAAAAAGCGGACAAGGCGGAAGATCCCATCATCCAAAAAGCGGAAAGGGTCTGGTCACGGGGCGGGGGGCTGCGACTACAAAACAGGACGTTATTGGAAAGATGATCAAAAACTTTAAAAAAGGGGGGAACATAAAAAACCCAGACCAGGGAGCATGAAGAACAACGGCCCATGGGGGAAAAAAAAAAGGGGCAAGTAACTGAAGGGAGAGTACGGGAATGGGGTGGGAAGACATCAAAGGGGGGCAAAAATCCGGGATGAGGAGGCCCCACTGTAAGTAACATGGGGCCAGGGGGTCTTAGAAAAGTAAAAAGTCTCATCGCCAAAGCCTACCGAGAGGTGGAAAAAAAAAAGGAAAACAAAAAAAAACTTAATTGTGTCCAGTAAAGGGGAGGAGAAAAGAAAGCTGCGCAAGGGAACATAGAAAAAGGGAGAGAGGGAAAAAAAAAAGGCTGGAGTCCTGGAGTACTAGGGGGGGTGAAAAAACCGAAAAAAAAAAAGACCTGGTTAAAATGAACGAAGGAAACTAGGGGTCAACCCCGCGCCAGTCACACCAGGGGAACCACAGGAAAAGGAAGTAAGACCGGAGTGCATAACAACCCCAACAAAGACTAACCGAACTGGTCCAGGACTGGGGTTGAAGGGAAAAAAAGTAACAGGTCAGACGGTACGACACCCCTCAATGAAAGAAGGGAAAACCGCAGCCGATTCGAAAACCCCCTGAAAGCGCCGCAGAAAAGGAAAACAAAATAAATGGGTCGCGCCCCCCCCCCCTGGGGGGGGAAAAAAGCATTTGCGGCGGGGACGGAACTCATATTAGAAGAGAAACAGTGTGAAAAGGAAGGGAGCTATCCTGGCGTCACCAAGGGGGTTTGGAAGAAACGTCGAAGAAAGGCCCGGAGGAGGAAAGCAAAAAAAGAAACCCAAAAATCCTAACAAAAGAAGAAACTCTCCCAGGAGATTGGGGGTGGGAAAAGGAAATGGGGGGGGGAAAGCTGAAAAGACCTTGCAATAAAACTGTGGGGTCAAAAAAGGGGGGGGTCGGAAAAGGTGCCATGTGTGCCGCCTCCAAAGGAAGGACCGCGCAGCACGGAGGAAATGATCAAGGGTGAAAAGGAACTGATAGAGGGGGAAAAAGGTGGAAACCGGGTTGCCTAAGCGAAGAGGAAAACCGGGGGGGCCACGGCACGAATACCGCACACTACCAATAGGCGGAAAAGTGTTCCGAGCGGGCCAACGGCAAGAAAAGGAAAAAACCGCCCATGGCTCAAAGAAGTGGGAAACAAGACTAAAAGCCGGTGAACGCTAAAAAAAACAAGAATCTCTCAGGGGGCGGGAAACCCGCGGCACTTGAAAGCCACATCAAGAGGGATACGGGGAAGCCACAATGAAAAAACAAAAGGACAATAAAAATAAAGCATGGTCTAATACCATGTAGAAAGGGAGAGGGGTGGAAGAAGAAAAAAAAAAGAGGGAGGGTCTTAACAAAGTTTATTGGTTAGGGGGATGGGGGAAAGCGTAAAGAAAAAAACTAAAATCTAGGAAAAAAAAAAAAATACTTGAAAAGAAAGAAGAAAAATACTTTGAAACTGAGGGTCCGCAAGAACACGAGAGCTGTTGAAGAAAACCCTCAGGGCTTGGGGCAACGTTAACCAACGGCAGTCTCGATTTGGGGGAAAAAGAAGAAATCCGAGCGGGCCTGGGTGGAAGAGGTTGTGAAAGAAAGAGGACGACCAACAACAACGTGAGTTGATATCCAGGCCTAGGGGAAGAAAATTGAAAAAAAAAAATAAGACCCCGAGGGTTGGCAAAGGAGCAACAGAACAGAGGTAGGAGTGTCCGGCTAAAAAGGGGGGGGGGGGGGGGAAGGAAGAGTCAAAGCCGTCAAGTCAGACGATCCTCAACTCAAGGAAAAGCAAAAAAAATACCCAAACCAAAGGAAGGCGTCAAGGGAGGGAAAAATCCGATCCTTACCAGGAGAAAAGGGCAGCACGCGTTGTGGGTAATGATGGCAGGAGGGGGGGGGGGGGCTTAGGGGGGAGGGTGTAGAAAAGCCAAAAAAAAAAGTGATGCTTACTTGCCGCCGGAACACTAGTAGGGGGATGGGCGAAAAAGGGAGAAAGAAAGGAGTGTCGCATAGGAGCATGGGAGGAAAAAAAGAGGCAAGGAAGGAGGGTCGATGGGTGCGCCGATCGGGAAAAAGGACCTGGGGGTATTGGAGGTTACAGGGGAAACCAAGGAAAAGCGGCTCTGATTGTCAGCACAAGGGGGCACATGTGATCAACTGGGGGGTCACAGCTCAGCTCCGTGCAAAACGGGGGACGAAGAGGGAAGGGGGCCCCGGCATTGCACTGGAGGAAAAACAAATTGGAGGAGGACATGAAGACATAAACCCACTTCAAAGGAAGAGGGACCCAAAACAAAAAAAGGCCTGCTCGGTGGTTGTGAGAAGGTTGGGGAAACGCAGATGCGGGACTGGGAGAGGAGGGGGAAAGGGGGGTGGTAGGTGGAAAAAAGAAAACTGAAATTCTTTTAATCCTGAAAAAACAATAGGGAGGAAAACTCAAAGGCCAATATAAGGATGACAGAGAAAACATTAAGGAGAGGGTGATCGAGGAGCTCTAGGACAGGGGGGGGAAAGAGGGACTGCAGGGGCACTTTACTTCTTACGTTGTTAGGTAGAAAGGAAGGAAGAAGAGGAGAAGCGGCCGGAAACCACAAAAAAGCCCGGTAAAAAGAGGTAGGCCAGGGAAGAAGGCAAAGCAGTAAGAATAGGAAAGAAGAAAAGGGTTAAGATTTTTGTTAAGTCCGCAAAAGGAGTTACTGGGGAAGAAAAGACAAAGATAACCTGTAATTGGTAATGCCAAAAAAAACAAGGGGCCAGGTGGAAGGAGCAGGGAAAAACTAACCCGCCTTTGTGGGACCATTAAGCAAAAGTCGAGGGGGGGGTGGGTCAAAGAATCTTTTAGAAAAAAAAAGGAGGGGAGAATGTGCCAAGAGCAAGGTCTGTGCCGTGGGTGGGCGATGAACAAAAAAGGACGAAAAAAAAACCCACAAAGTGAATCCGGGCAGATCCCGGCAGGTTGGGGGTGTGGGACACGTTATTTTCCATTTATACGAAACCAAGCCCCGAGGCAGTAGGACGAAGGGGGAAAGAAAAATCTCTTGAAAGTCGAGGAAAAAAGAACCAATTAAAATCAGGGCAAGGTTGAAGTCCGTGGAATGAGCAACGCAGACATAAGATAAGGTGCGGAAAACAAAAAAAAAAAAGGTGTTGAAAGGAAAAGGGAGGATATATAGGATCTGGTTAACATCAAGCTTGACCATTGACGGGACGGCGAAAAGGGAGAGGGGGTACAAACACCCACAAGAAATAGTAAATAGGAAACGAAAATGGGGAATTTAGGAAAATCTTCATAGGGGGGAAAACGGTAAATCAATGGAATGATTCTTGGGGGGGAAGGAGAAAAGGAATGGAAAAAGGGTGTGCGGAAAGCATGAAATACTTGCTCTTTACCAGGGTAGTCGGGAAATCGGAAAGGGGAGAGAAAACTTATCCGAAACAGAGGACTGCTAAGCGGGAAGGGTCGTAGGGAATGGGGTTTTCGACCGGGGGAACCGGCGCCTGCCCAAAAAAAAAAAAGAAAGATCAACAGAGGGGGGAGCTGTACTAAATGATAAAAAACATGTGGGGACCACAATTAATTAAAGGAGAAATAGCATGGTGTGGACAAAGAAGGTAAAAATACTATCCGAGGTGTAATGAAAAAAAAAAAGCGGTGGGGAGAAAAAAGAAAAAGTTGGGGTAATAACGACAAGAGGGGAGGCCACTTAATAGCCGGAAAAAAAAAAGTTGGTGGGCGCGAAAAAACTGGCCCGGGGGGAAAACACCGGAGGCCGAAAAAAAGGAAAAAACAAACAAAACTGCAAAGAGTCGGAGAAAAAAAAAGAAGAAATGCCCAAAAAAAGGGTGCCAGGAACGATTGGCTTGGGAAAAAACAGTCCCAAAAGCCAAACGGGGGGACGACACAGAACTATGGAGCCTAAAAGGTTGGTCAGGAAGGAATAAATTGAGATCAGAATGTTGATGAAACCCGACAGGGGGGGGGGGCGATTCTTAAAAGAACCACATGCACCCGACTAAAAGGGGGAAGAACTAAACACGAGGGTGGTAAAAACCAGCAGCAAGGAGGCAACTACTGATCAAAACAAAAAAAGAACTCTAGACAAAAAAAAATTAGGGCGTTGGATGGCGAGAAAAACCCAACAAAAAAGAGGGCACAGAAACCCATATCGTGAAAAAGGGGGACAAAAGTTTCAATAAAAAAAAAAAACCAAAGAGGGTTGATGCCAGCAAAAAGATTCAAAAACGAACACAAAGAAAAAGAGGAAAAGAAGCAAGGTGGGGGGGACCCTCCGGTAAAGGAGAATAAAAATAATTTGCAAACTGCGGAGAGGAAAGTAAATGGGGGACAAAGGGGGGGTGCGATCGAATCGAAAACGAAACGAGAAAAAAGGTACCGAAGAAAGAGGGGAAAGGCGAAATGATCAAAAACATCGGAGGAGGGGTCAAACCGTCAAACAAAAAGGCGTTCGAAGGTCCCAACTTGAAAGGGGGAGGGGGGGAAATTCAAAACGGACGAAACGGAGTGTCCTGGGTGGGGGGAAAAAAAAACAAGAAAAGGTAGAGAAAATCACTGGGGTCCGCTACATCATAATTTTGGGGGAAGCAGAGGAGGAAGAGATTGCCTGCGGCAATGTACCGTCCCCAAAACTAGAAAATCTGGATCACAAAAAAACGAAAAAAAAAAACCCAATACACAACAACAAGGAAAGAACGCCCAACGGATCTCTAACAAAAAGACACCCCGGGACCAGGACCCACTCACACCGGATCAGGACGAAACTAGAAGGGGGGGGATCATTCAAACCAGAACTAATCATGGGGAAGGGAACTAGTGTGGAGGTCTATGGGGGGGAAATCAAATCCCGCGAAAGGAGGAAAGGGAGGCTTTGGCTTGGTTCCCTAAAGATTGGGAGAAGGGTGGTCGTGGGAAATCAAAAGAAGTCAAAGTAGGCATATTGAGTCTTATAAACGTGAGAAGGGGACGTATGGTCCGGGAAACCGAAAAAAGATAAGGGCTGGGACTCTTATGCCGGGTAAGGGGAGGCAAAAAAACAGTATTTGGTTGGGGGAGGGGGGAAGCCCGGTTTGTGTCGGGCAAGGAGAAGTTCAACCATTTAAAACGGGGGAAAGAAAAGCAAGAAGGAAAAGAGGCAAGAGCGCTAGCCAACGTTGGATGACGCAAGTAACGCCGGGGAACGTTTGGTATAAGGTGGGGGCGGGAGGAGTCAAAAAACAGAAAAATGTGGGCATACAGGGTATTAGGATTTACGACGCACAAGTTCGACAGGGAAGCGGGCTCAAAAAACAACAAAAGGGGGGAAATAATGACGAGTATATCAATGGAAAAAAAGGGGGGGGGATTGGGGGACCATGAAAGACACACCAAAATTGGGACAACAAGGGGGCAAGGGAGGAGTAAAAAAAAGGCCCAAACAAAAAAAAAGGATACAAAAGGGAAAAGACTGACGCATACAGCATCATGACAGTTAAAGGATGACACAGGTTTTAAATAGGAACATATTGGACGGCAAGAAAAAAAAGTAAGGGGGTCAAACCTACAACCAGGAAAAGAAACCCGAAAAGGAAAAAGAAAAACATGAGAACTTTAAAACTTACAATTGCCTTTCTTGCGGAAGGGGGAAAAGTCAATGAGTTTTAAAGGAAAAAGACAAATCGCCGCACAGAAAAAAAAACAAGTAGTAAAAAATCCGCAGACTCGCGGCAGCAAAAGGAAGAAAGGAAAAACAGAAGTAGGGAAAGTCATCTGGCAGCGCCGCAAATCCGCACGAGATACGAATAGGATTCCTCGAAATTTAGGGGGCAGACTAACTTCCGAACCACAAGGAACAGCACAAATAATGTTAGTATTAACGTGAGACGGATAAGGCATACACACGGTAAAAGGGATCTCATGTAGAGGGTGGGGAAAATTGCCGTCAATCATGAATGACTAAAAAGAAAAAAGGAGGGGGAGAACAAACATATTAGCAAAACGGCAAGGAAACTAGGGGAAAAAGGACTGGAGAGTTTGGAGGGGGGGGGGGAAACATCTCACCTTCGTGGGAATAAACAGGACAATATGGGGGGGAAATAAACAAGGACAGTAATGGCTCATTAGGGGGAAGACCTGGGGGGCGGCGTTTGACACAAAAGGAAAGAGGGGGAGCTGTCGTGGAATAAAAAACGTTGTCAAGTAACCCTATGAAGGCCAATGACGAGGAGGAGTCCAGGACCAGACAAAAAACCAAAACTCTCAAAAAAAAGGTATCCATTGTAAAATTCCGCTGTTACACGAGGGACGGGACAAAACTGGAGAGGCCTACTGCGAATAGAAAAAAAAAAAAGGGACGGTTGGTTCGCAAACGCAAAAGCCAGCTCAAAAAGAGGAACTTAAAGCAGTAGGAAATAAAGCCCCCCCTTGTTTATAAAGTTACCGAAAACAGGGAAGGGGTTGGCGGAAAAACAGAGGGTTGGAAGGAAAACAGAGGTAGGACAAATCGGAAAAAAGGACAACGCGGGGGGGAAAGGTAAAGTACACTCTAAAACGAAATAAAAGGGGCTCAAGCCCGCAGAAGTGTAATCACGAAACAAAAGATTAGAAGGGGAAAAGAAAGGTCGAAAGGGGAGGTGCAGGGGGTGCAGACTTTCACAAGGATGCAGCTGGCGCACATGGGGGGGGCGCAAAAAGGGGCTAAACATTCCGGGCCTTGGGACATATGAACGAGCATCACTGTAAAGAGGGGGACGGCGAGCGGAGCCGCCAACAACAGCAAATGACCAGGCCTATTATTCGGGGGTTCAAAAAAGCACAGAAAAAAAAAAACAAAAGGAGTAACCCAAAAATCCCGCTGAAAACAAACGATACAAGAGAAAGAACTTATCTTATAAGCAAAAAAGGGAAAAAAGAAAAAGGAACGAAAGAAAAGAACCAATCAGAACGGAACCGGTTGGGACCAACCAGTAATGGAAAGGGTGGCCCGAACGGGCCCTCGATCAAGTTAAAAAGCACCACGAGATCTAACGTGGGACAAAACGACTCTGAGAATGTAAACGACGAGAGGCCGCGAGAGAAAGGAAGAAACCGCACCGGAGTCAAAGAGGACGGAGCTGATAAAAAGGACCTCATAGACAACACGAGAAAAGAAGCTGTGGGAAAGGACAGGACGGGAGGCCGAGTCCCAAACCACCCGTAAAAAAAAAGAATTGAAATGTCCTATCTTTTAGAAACAAGAAATTAAACGCCTGCCGGAGCCCAGGGGGGCAAGGCGAAAAAGGGTCCTTGGGGGGTGCTTTGATTACAAAAGAGATGACGAAAGTACATGAGGGATGGAAAGAGAGCCAGAGTCTAAAGATACCCAAGCAACGAAAAGCGGGTAAAGGCGTGGGTACTGGCGAAAGATGGCAACATTTGTTAAGAGGGCTGTCCCACGAATTCGGAGGGGAAAAATGGCAAACAAGAAAAAGAAGGATGGAAAGCACTGCTTACAGCTAAGGCTCGCACAACGGGGGGGTGGGGTGGGGGTGGGGTGGGGGGGGGGGGGGGGGAATGAGCACAGGAAGTACTGGTATCCTAAAGAGTACGGCGGTCACGGGTTAAAACAGGGGGGGGGGGGACCGTGTGTACAAGGCAGGCAGAGTAATTACTTTGGCGAATGCCCCACCCAGCCCTCGCAGAAGGTTCTTTCAGAGCGCATCCACTGGGGTTACTAAGTGATGCTGGAGCGACAAAAAAAAAGAGGGGACGACCCAGAATTTGGGGGCACCAAGTCGGTGAAAAAAGGTCAACCTGGGGTGACGAGAAATTGTCGAAAAACCAGGAAGTTGGGAGATAACAGAACCATGCACGACAACACAGGGGTCGGTCTGCTCCGTAAAAAAAAGCTTCCGGGGGAAAACACGAAGTTCCCATCTTCTTAAAGTGTCTAACAGAAAAGCCCTGTGGGAGAAAAAGAGGGAACGAACTCATGTTAGGTTGTGGCGCACTCCTTGACCGATAAGAAAAAGAAGAATAACGAAACACAAAGAAAACGGTAGGGGGGGGGACAATACCTCAAGCCGATATAAAACCAAAAGAGGAGACGCAACAAAGTAAAAAAAATAGAAAAGGAATTCTCTCAGAAGGGGAAAACAAAATTATATTTTGGGCTTGGCAGTCAGAAAGAAAAGACAAAGAAAAAAGGGGTCAAAAAAGGAGGAAAAGGCCGGCAAAACGGTTTGGGTTTACCAGAAACTGAGAAAAAAAGGGCGAAAGCACACCCAACCCTAACCTGAAAAGAAGAAAATCATCGAAGCATCCAACGACCTAAGAAAGGCACGGAAGTGATAGGGGGGAAAACGGTGGTATTAGCTCTCTGACAGAAGGGAAGGCCTTGGTTCAAATACAGGGAAGGCCAAGGGCCAACTCCGCCAAAACAAAAAAGGCAAAAAAAGGTACCGCCGATCCAAAAGGAGAAGGAGAATAACCCAGAACGACTAGATTGAGTCAAGGGGTACCACCACTGGTTGCGTAAGCGAGCGACCTTCAATAAGGGGGGGACATCCGGAAAATAGACCACACTACCAAGGAAAGGAAGGAAAAAAAAAAGGGTCAGCGAGGAAACAGCCGCTATTACCAAAGAAAAGAGAAGTTGGAAAATTCAGTAATTTCGAACTAACGAAAGAGAAATCAAAAACGGGAAGAAGGGGAGGGAAGACTCCGCCTGGGGGGACCGAGAAGGGCGTGCAGGCCACAATAAATGAGGAACCGCAAACAAAGAAAGAAAGGCAAAAGAAAAAAAGCAACAAGCGTCCAAAAAAAATCCCATGTCACCAAAAAAGACACGTAATACATTCGCGTTTAAATGTCAGGATAGAAAAAGTACGAGAAACGAAAAAAGATTTTTAGAAAAGTTGGCTCGAGTTGGGACCGGAATTCATCACTTAAGCTTTGAAGGGCTAACTCCTGATTTGGGTGAGCAGAACCTAAAACGGGTTATGGAAAAAAAGAAAGCTAAAGGCGGGGGGTGGGGGCCAAAAAAGAAAAAGAAAGGGGAACATAAATCATCGGGCGCCCTTGGGGATATTGAAATCTATCTGAGCGCCAAAAAAGAAAAGGGAAGGAAAAAAGAGAGAGAGAATGTCACCTATCCAAAAGAGCCCGGAAAAACAGAAGAAGCCAAGAAATGGGGCAAAGAACCGGGCGGAAACAGAATTTGTACAATTGCCAAAGGAGGGTCCGCCCCTTCAAAAAGCCTCCCCATCGAGCAAGGGGAGCCAGAGGCCTCAAACTTAGAGCCAAACCCGACCCAATACGAAAAAAGAAAATAGAAGAATCCCACGGACAGTACCCGTGCACAGAATTATTCTCACCGTGTGGGGGTAGTGGCGATGGGGCTTCGTCTTCTGAGGGGGGGGGGGAAAGCGCCAAAAAATATGATTCTGGCAAAACCGACAGCAGAAAGATTGCCCTTAAAAAAAAAAGAAAAAAAAAAGACGGGAGGAGGAAGGGAGGATATCCAAGCCTGTTGCCGGCCAACTGAAAAAGAGCGTATCCTTCGGGGTAAAAAAATCATGGCTTCGGAAAAGAAAAAACAAAGATGGAGGGAGCCATAATGAGTGCCATAAACCCAACCGAAGGGAGAATAGATCCGCACACGGGGTGGAACAGTGGAGGTCGGGTCCGTCCTGGCGCAATTCCCTCATAACTCCGGGATGAGGCGGCGAGGTACCTACCAGTGGAAAACCAGGGGGGCAACTTTGAAACCCGGATTTGGGGGAAAAACAAAAGCAGAAAAAAAACACATCAAGGTCACAGAGGATCAAGCCCAGTGCAGAGGGTTGGACTTGTCGGACGTGAAATGACCTGACACTGGAAAAAAGCAGGAGGGAACGTTGAAGGTAGTTGCCATGGTTGTAAAAAAGAGGCCGGGGTTTTAATCCCGAAAAACTGCATGACGAAAGAAAAAAAGTAAGAACGAAAATATGGCTGAAGGAGGAAACACACACAAGCTCAAACATCTAAGGGGTAAGTACTATTTGCGGGGAAGGAAGAAAAAAAAACGTTGGTAGCAATCGGCTGGGAGGGGGTAGTTAACGACTGCAACCATAGGGAGGTGAAGGAAGAAGGAGCTGCCGGTGGTCTTTCCACTACATTAGGAAGATTAATGACAAGGCGATGCACGGAAAAAAAGCACCGGAAACCGGACAGGGGGCGGTAAGCCGTTGGGATCAAAAAATCAAAAAACAAGAGTCCTTGGCAAGGACGCTTACTCAAAGATGGGGGGGGAAATTGTATTGAACAGGGATGTACTGATAGACGACAAAAGGACCGGGGGGGAACTTAGAGAGGGGGGGGGGGGTGCAGATGGCAGAGGGTGTTTCGGAAGCGAGGGAAAAAAAAAGAAAACACGCCGTGTGGGAAAGAAAAAGGATGGGGGTCACCAGGGGGCCCCAAATCAGGAAAAAAAGAGGGTAACGGAAACAAATTAGGGGTCGTAATGTAATCAAAAATGCACACTAGAACCAAGATTTAAATGAAGTGGGACAGGGTGCAAAGAGGGAACTTTTCCTGTGGGGGGAAGGAGAAATGCGCAACCCTACACATATTACAAAGGACAGGGGTTTTTTAAAATAGGAACAATAGTAGGAAAAGAACAAGCATGATCTCCGACCAAAATGACGACACAAACTACCCTTCGAGAACTGACAGGCGGTCGGGTCCACAAAGAGTAGACAAAAACCCACGGAAATCTGTCAGTTCTCAAAAGACGGGACTGGACTGAAGCGAAAGGAAACAGGAATTCCCTGATGAAAATCGCAACAAAGGGAAATTTCAGAGACTTTTGAGGAGGGATACCTCGCTTGGGGGCTGCTGGGGGGGCGGAAAAGCCCGAAAACGGCGTCCATGTTGTTGAGCGAGAAAAAGGTCAAAAACCCACAAGAAACATCATGAGGAGGCAGAGAACCACTGGAGCATCAGGGGCCCCACATCAAATGCGCTGGTTGAAAGCAGGGAATGATGTCCAAACCGAGATGGGAGGGCGCCTGTTCACTCTGGGCAGATTGTATTGATTTACCACTTCGGGTTCAGGAGCGGGGAAAAAGAAAGGGAAAAGGAGAAGCGTACGTGGGGACAAAACTGTGGGGAAAAAAAACAACTTGATCGGACAGTTTCTTTTGCTAGAAGAAAAAACGAACGCGGGCCAAGAAGTCGATCCGATGGTAGCCTCGATATGGAAGAAAGAAAAAGGAAAGTACAAGAGCATGATAAAGGAGGGGGGAAAAAAAAAAGACAAAGGAGGAGAAGAAAAAATTTGGTTGCAGGGGGGGGAAAATCAGCACCCGGGGCAACGGGTCGCGTTTTCAAATCAAAGCAGCTTGGATCAGGCGACGAATAAGGAAGAAAAAGGTTTCATGCATTGTTGCGGACACAGACAAAGGGCCCTGGCAGTTATCCACAATATCGGACAAGCTAAAAGTGCCCCAAACAGACCATAAACAGCCACTCAAGTGTCGGGGGCAAAAGACTGAAAAAGGAGAAGAATTCCAAAAAGCCAATAGTCGACCATATTGTGAAGAAAATAAGGCTCAATAATAAAGAGAAGGGGTCACTATTCAGTTTGTGAGAAAAAGATCAAAAAAAAGCTGCTGTAGGTAAGGGCGGGGAAGTCACTCGCGAGGGAAGGGAGGTAGAGTTGACTGGGAGCCCAGCCAAGACGTGGGGCAGCACTTAAACGTCTATGAAAAACCGAAGCAAGGGTAGTCAAGCAGGGAGATCAGGCAGACCGGCTCCGGCGCGAAAAACACCAACATAAAAAGAAGCGCTTGAGCCCTGAGGGTCCGGGTTTAAAAAAAAAATGGAACAGGGAGGAGACGGAAGGGGAATACATAACGAGATCCGACATACACAGGGGGACGCAGGACTCCGAGAGATGCAACTGCGGCCCTAGGAATGGTTGGGAGGACATTAAAGAACAGGCAGTCAGAAAAAACCGAATGGAGAAAGTACCGCCAAGAAGGATAAATCGGGCACCATCCTAGTTAGACCATAAAAGTATCACCGAGGCGGGACAGAAACCGGGGAATACGAACTAACTCTATACTGGTCGGTGAAGGACGCACTGAAGCCCCGACGCTTGTTGTTTTGACAGTTCTACCCAACTGAGGGGGCCCGGAAAAAAGAAGATAGGAACCAACAATTCCTCGAGCTGCCTCCCAAAACCATGAAAAAAAAAAAACCACCCCGTGCTATACGGTAATTAACGCGACCTCCCTACGAAGAGAAGAAGGGAAACATTTGCACGAGAGGACTGAAACCGCACAAAAGAATGAGAGGCTGTGTTAAGTCGGGAGTGCCCCGGAAATAAGACTCCTTGGGGCTGGTGAAGAATTTTAGGGGTAGTGAGCGCATATTGGGGGATGACGAAGGGACGCCAGAAAGATTTCTGGCTGCCGTTCCCAAAACTCTAATAGTCCAAAAACTTCGCGTTCTCAAAAGGGAAAAAAAGGGGGTTTATGTGGATCCCAGGGGGGTTTTAGAGAGTTGAAAAAAAACTGAAATTCGCAGCAAGTTCACGGGGGGGAAGAAGAGGGGGAGGGCCGAAGAGGGGAGGGGGACAGACGGTATGAAGTCTACGCGAAAGGAAGGGGCGAGTTGGTGGATCAGCGGAGAATCGCGGAGGGTGGGAAAAAGTTGGGCAGCCACGGATGCTAAGGCAATGAGTTAAAAAAAACTGCAAAAAAAAAACCACAACGAGGAAGGGAAAAGAGAGGAGATTGCAGCTTACTGAAAACCAGGACCAGGAAGCATCAAGGTCCAAGGGAAGAATACCAACCCACAACAAATCCCGCAGCAGGCGGCTTGCGGAAAAAGTAAGGCAGGCGGAGATTGTGGTGGGGGGAAGCTTGCAAAAAAAAAAGACTTTTTGGGAAATACGATTCCAGAAAAGAAAGGGCAACTGCCTCCCAAAATACAACCGAGCCAACAAGTCTGAACAAGCAAAAAAAAAAAAACATGAGAAACAAGATGAACATGCAAAACGAAGCGAGCTCGTGAACCGGCAAATCTGTGGGGGGGGGAACGAGCCCCCAATCGCAGCTCCCCCCCACCCACCCCTGGCCCAGAAACCAATAGGACGTGCTGACAAAGACGCCACACGAAAAAACACGAAACAACAATAACTCTATGAGGTGGGACGGAACCAAAATTTCAAAAAGAGGAAGGGGACGGAGTGAGCCGGACCTGAAACGAAAAGGGTGGTTCCGTTTGCAATCGCAAAAAGGAAGGATGCGACATGGCCGGCAGGCAGGACAGCAGAGACCGTACTCGCCAACAACAAAAAATGAGTAGTCGGAAATGAGAATCAGACCAGAAAGATTTGTTCCGAGGGGTTTTGGTCGCACAAGGAAGGGATGAAGGAAAAAAGCGACTGGGGATAAAGGGCAAAACGGACTCGGAGCATATGGACAACTTCCGGCTTGACGAAGCTGGGGGAAAAGGACGATTGGAGACGCGCGACTGGTGGGGTTGAACGCATTATCAGGGGGATCCGTGCCGCCCCCAGACTGTAAAACACGATTAAAGAAAAGGTATGGTGACTTCGCGAGCCAATTCGGTACCGGACGGTTTCAACAGCCGAACCTGCGAGCGGTTCTGTAGGGGAGTGGGGGGGATGTAATCAACGCCCCCGTAAGCGACCACACCTGACAGATCAGAATGACCAAAAGGGCGTGGCCGGTATTGGAAATTCATCCGAAGGGAGGAAAAAAAAAACAAACCAAAACGGGAGGGCTCCCAGGAAAAACGAAGCGTCAGTCAGCTCGGGCGGCCAAAAGAACAATGAGAAGAGGGCGGTCCTCAAGAGAGGGAAAGCCAACCTAAATAAGTCTGAACAGGCGAAAGGGGATTGGCTTGTGAAAACGGGGGGGGCGAAGGGAAAAAATCCCTGCGACAACTGAGGGGGGCAAGCAGAAAAGTACCTGGCCGTTTGGGGGCTAGAAAAGCCAAAAGGGACTGAATCGGAAACAAAGGAAAAAGAAACAACACAGCATTGACACCCAGGCAGACCAAATAAGATGGGGGTTGTCCCTCGGCAAAAATCCAGACCCAGCGGTAGATGAGCAACCTCAGGGCCAGGGGGAATCCCGGGGAGAGTTCAGCCACTTGAAAAACCAATAGAAAAGAAGAGGTCAACACAAAAGAAATTACTTTAATCCGGGGACACTCAATAAAAAAAGGAGACAAACAAAAGCGAGACGAATTCGTTCAGACGCCACTACCGGAGAGTAACACAGCGTAAACAAAAAAAAGACCTCCGGAGAACAATCAAAGTGCAGACAAGAACGTCCACGCGGAATGAAAGAGGCTCCTTTCGCCATTTCAAACCAAAAGAGGACATCACCCAGTGGGAAAGAAATGAGGGCCAACCAAGAGCCAACTCCGAAAATGAAAAGCAGTCAACTGCTTTAAACAAGGATTTGGCCGAAAAAAAACCAGACGGGCCATGCGAACCGAAAAGGTCCTATTGCGTTTGAGGGGAAGATAGCTAAAGGAAAGAAGGGGGACAGTAAAGGGCCATAGAGGGGTGACAACCAATCCCAGAGAGGGAGGACGAAAGGGAAACTCAGCAAAAAAGAAGGAATGCATCGAGCAGGGGGGGTTCCGGTCAAAACACATCAAGAATCAAACTGTGGGCGGTATTAAGGGGTGAAGGAGAATCAAGGAAATACTGCAAATCTCAATGAAAAACCAGAGACGGAGAGGGTCACCTCCGCCAGTGGGGATGAAAAAACAGTGGAACAAGGCCGAAGGAAGCCCTGACATGAAGTAGGCGATTCCGAACATTTTGAAATCTCAAGAAAGTAATTGCGGGAAACATCGCCACCCACGCCCCCGAATCGAAGAGGGAGAGCCATCCCTGATCAAAGATGTGTGGATAACATGCTGTCGGGAAAAAAAACGGCCGCCAAAAGTGATTTAGGAACACAAGGGAGGGGGGCCTGGCCTGTCCTCGCTTAACCATGGGTGCAATTTACAATAGCGGTCTGAAAGGGGCTGTGGGGGGAGGGAAAAAAGAGGGAAGAGAACAGGACCTGTAAAAACAACAAACGCGTTAAAAAAGGGCGGGGCGACAAAGTATCCGGAGTGGGGCAAGACGCGGAACATAGAAGCCTACGAACTCGAGAGATGGTTTTCCACGGCACCTATCGAGGAAAAAAGGGGGAAAAAACAAGAAGCGAATTAAAAACCGTCACCCAATGGCAGATAGTTTACACCGCAGAAACGTCCCCACGCCCAAGCGCAGGGAAAACAAGGGACAAAAAAGCGCAAGGCAAGCTAGGGAGAAAATGTCCGCGCCCGCCCGGTGGGTGCATTATATGGGGGGGGTTCTCAATCAAGCAGATAAGGGGGCAGGAGGAAAAAAACAACCGTAATGGGAGGGGGTTGAAAACTGCAATAAACTTCGAAATCACAGGTCACAGGGACTACAAACGCAATCAACGAAGGAAGGAAAACCACGAGCGTCCGAAAGCCAGTAAAAAATGTGGGAAAAAAATGGGGGGTCTTCTTCCGTAAATTTTCAAGGCCCACGGGGTCAAAGTTAGAAGTGCACAGACCGAAAGCAAAAAGGGACCGCCGCTCAGCAACTTGATAAGGGAGGCATGTTAAAAGGGGAGGGGCAAAAAATTTGACCAACCCCAAGGGTGAACCGGCCGCTGCACACTGGGGCAAGGAGTAGCACTCCACTCACACACACACAAATAGGCAAGAAGAAAATCAATGGTTTTTTTCCGAAGCGCGCCCCACGTCTACCACAAATACTAAGTCATAAAGGCTAAACTTGAAAAAACATCGCTCCAAGGGAACCCAGACCGCAAGTCCCCGTCTCAAAAATCACCCCCCGGCTGCAAGGGCCAAGCACCAGGTGGGAAAAAACGAAAAGGGGGCCAAAAGACCGATCAGCAGAAGAAATGCCCAAATCCTTGCAAAAAGGAAAAAAAGAAAAAAAAGGGAGGTCGAATCCATTTCAAAGACAACTGTATCGGGGGAAAAGGAAAATCAAGACAAACCAGCGCTTTGCCCTGTAATTGGGCGGATGAGGTAGACAGGTAGAACATCGAGAATCAGAACAAAAACACCTGAGAACTCTTGCTCCACCGGGAAAGCCCGGTCAAAAGGACCTAAGTAGCTGTGGTTTCAAGAAAGGGGAGGCCAAAAGGGGAGATGAGCTCTAATGGGGAGCATAAAAAATCTACCACTTTTTATTT
>Ga0179593_1640400_pt1 | contig 21551 bp, 26 predicted proteins | sample CZODoug2_1_08_16_FD_185931 | JGI IMG/M metagenome (GOLD analysis project Ga0179593, IMG submission 185931) | Vadose zone soil fungal communities from Angelo Coast Range Reserve, California, USA - CZODoug2_1_08_16fungal (PacBio error correction) | ecosystem: Environmental > Terrestrial > Soil >...
GCACTGAAAAGAAAGAGAAAAGGGGGAGGGTTGGAAGAAAAAGCGAAGGCTTTTATTCCTATATGCCTGCGCGAATGCTTTGGCGGAGATATTTTATATTCCATGTGGGGGAAACCGCCTTATTTATCAGCACCCACTGTGGCTGGGAGGAGGACTTCTACCGTGTAAAGGGGAGGGAAGCAACTATTTTCAGAAGAAAAACCCGTTCACTCCGATTCGACTGAAGGGAAAAAAAAAGGGGCCGCGCGGAAACCACGCTACATTTTGAACAAGAGACGTAAATAGGCAATGCGGAAGTAGCATCTCGAAGAAACCCTGCGAAAAGTGGGAAAAAAAAAGAGGTCAGATAGCCGCTTCTCGTTGCTTCCCGCTGGGGTTTCTTTCGAGTCTCCCGCAAGATGCCATATTGTCCATCAGCCTGGAGAGGGGAGAAGGAAGGGGGGAAGCCAAGGGCCACTAGCCTAATTTGATCTTGGGTAGTTAGGGGAGGGGGAAGGGGGCGGGGTGCCGGCATGATCGAGGGGAAGGATGGCGGGCGTCTTACTACTGGATCTCAGGGGGAGGAGGGGTGGTTTCTCGTCGTCGCCAAGCTCTATGGGGGGAGGCGAGGGAAGAAGGAGGAGGAAGTCCACACGGTTTTGTTGCTTACCTGGTAGAGAGAGGGGGGAAGAAGGAGGAAAGCGGAAAAAGACGCTTGACTCTTCGTCGACTGGGACGGCTGGAAGGGGCCGGTTGCCGACCGTAAGACCGGCAGCGCCTCGGCCGGATCCGATGCGGAGCGGGGGGAGAAAAGGGGAAAGGGAAAAGGGGTGGAGGTATCACGCCGGGGGGCGAAAGGGGCGCTTAATTAGCATCGCTTATGAGAGACACTCCTTCGAACGGGGAAAAGCGTGAAAAAGGGGAGGGGGGAAGGACTGTTCGGCCGGCGCGTGGAGGGGAACGTTCAGTCTATGCTCGTCGAAAAAAAGGATGACGCCTTACTCCCTTAAGGACAGGGGGAGGCGGAGAGGGGGGGGGGGAAAAAAAAAGGATAAACCAGCGGGAGTAGTCTTGCTCCTCATCGCCGACCGCTTCTTCTATGAAGGGGAAAGGCTGCCGGGCACGGGGGAGGGAGAGGGGATTTTCAAATCCGACATCCGGCTGGGAAGGAGATCCTCCCCGGAAAAGGACCGCTCCGTCCGGGAAAAAAAAAGGAAAGACCAGGCAGAGCAGGGAAACTCCCGCGCATGGGAAGGAAGCAGGACATCGCTTCCTTGGAGTACGAGTTCACCGACCGCCGAACGGGGGGGAGAAGGGAGAAAGGGGGAAAAGGAACCCAACCTCTACTCCCCTGCTTCCTCGCTCGCGGATGAAGAAAAAAAAAAGAACGTAAACTCCCCGCTCAATACCTTCCCTGCAGGGGGAGGAGTCCCCTGACATGATCGTATCCTTATATCGGGGGGGGTAGAAGAAAAATAAGAGACAGCGAGGTCTTCACTCTCCGCCACCTCTTCCGCCATCTACCCCGACCGGGGGAAAAGGAAACGCTCCCTTCCGCCTCCTGTTCGAGAAAAGGAAAAAGCCAGCACGTCCAGAAACAAGAAGAAAAAAAGTCCTGAAAAGACGCCGTCTAGCTCCCCTTCCCCCGCGTCGTAAAAAAACCTACCACGTCAAGAAACCCGGCGAAAAGGGAAAAAAAAGCAAGCAATCATCCGTTTTTCAAAGAGAAAAAAAAGGAATAAGATAGCGAGTGGCCTTTTGTTTCAGAGCAGACCGACCGAGGGGAAAAAAGGCTCGACTTCATAGTCCTGCGCGAGGAAAAAGGGAGTGGAGGGGTCCCTGTACCTGAAAAACCTTCAGCACGAGGATGGGGAAGAGGGGAGGGGGAAAGAGAAGGAGGTAGACTAAGAAGTTCCTGGGAGTTCGAGAGTACTTCGATATATCTCTAGAAGGAGATATATCGCAGTCCTCTCGAACTCTAAGGGAAAGACGTTGGAATTGAATCTTCTTCCATCCGGAGGAGGAAAAAAAAGGGGGGGGAGGGAAAAAAGGCCGCAACGTTGACGGACCTCATGAGCAAAACCGGGTTCCCCTCAAAAAAAAAGGAAAAAGAGTCGAGGCTTCAGCGCCGACCAGGAAACGTTAACCCAATTGCCACGGAGAGAGGGGAAAGGGGAGGGGGGGGGGAGAGGGTTGAAAGAGCCGATTGAGGGCGGGGAAAAAAAAAGGGGTCGCCGGGTTTTCTTGACGTTGTAGGATGGTTCGCGCTTGCGGCGCTTGGGCAGGTGCGCTCGAAAAATGTTGGATGTCGGCGCTGACCTGGGAGAGGGGAATGTGGGAAAAGCCGTGGACAGAGAAAAAAAAGAGAAAGGGAAGATTGAGACTTGAACTTGACACGGTCGGGGAAGAAAAAAGCGGTGTCGGCGGTGCAGACCAAAAGGGGGGAGTATTTATCCTCATATCTAATGAAGGAATGGGGTAGGGGGGGGGGGAGAGGGGGGGGGGGGGGGATGCCACCGAGGGCGGATCCTGCCGGGGCCGAAAAAGTTTCCGTCTCTTTGCTCACAGAGGGGAAGGAAGGAGAGGAGGCCGCCGGCGTCCCGCGGGGGTCGTGGGGAACGATCATCTCGTCGGGGAGTGAGTGGACCTCTTACTCACGACGAGGGGAAGAAAAAGAAGAAAGGAAAATCAGAAGGGAAAGGGCGTTCGACGAGCTCCTGCCTGGGGAGTGTGTGACCAGACGGAGCGGGAGTCGAGCACTGGCAGCCGGAGGGGGAGGAGGGGAAAAGGGAGAAGACGAAATTAAAATCCTGTTCACCAGTCCTGCAGTCATAGAAGGGAAAAAAGCCCAGTCCTCCTCCAGCCAAGGGAGAAAAGAAGCCGCCGTCCTTAATTGTCTTAATTGCCTTATAGCGCAAAGAGCAAAAGGAGGGAGAAAAAAAGACTACTCCTGACCGTGCCGGGAACGCGCCGGCCGACCCGTCCTTAAAAAAAAAGGTTCCGTTCTCCTGCCGTGTACGAAGGGAAAAAGGGAGAAGGAAAAAAAAGACCCACCAGAACCCCGTCGTCTCCATCGTCCGCCAACAGGAGAGAAAAAAAATCTTCCATCGGCTCCGGGAAGAAAGGGAAAAAAGGGGAAACGAGGGACGTCGTCACCCGGTCCCCAGGACCTCCTCAGACCCCGCGAGCCGGGCCGCGACCTCCTCGGTCCTCGTCTGCGAACAAAAGAAAAAGGGGAGCAAACCCGTTGCGTGAGCCTTCCCCGTCCCTGCGCTGCGCAGGAAAAGGAGTCCCACGGCGTCGCGCCGGCACCCAAAAGAAAGTCGTCATATCTCCCCGAAAAGAAAAAAAAAAGGGAAAACGGGTCATGCCTGCACCCGCCAGGGCACAAAACGGGCATACCCAAGATCAACTTATGGGCCTGAAGAGGAGAGCTCTTACAACTTCGCCAGGCTAGAGGGGGGGAAAAAAAGAAAAAAGGGGATGCCCTTGAGGAGACTCTCAAGAAACTCCCGGCCAGTTAGAGGTTGGCTCAAATCCTGAAGGGGGAGCAACTAGACTCAGGTTTTCTTCCGAGATGAGAAAAGAGGGAGGAAAGGAAGGAAAATCATTGCCTATTTCCTTCCTTACAAGCCAGCGTCAAGGTTACGCTTTAGCCCACGGACTAAGGGGGGAAAAGATATTTCGCTCTGAAAAAGAAGGAGGGAGAGAGGACCGCGTACCTTCGAAGCATGCTCTAACGCACAGTGGGAAGGGGGGAGGCCAGATACCCTTGCTCGTAAAAAGAGGGGGAAAATAGGGCAAAATCTCTCAGTCTATCGACTACCCATATGAACTTAGCTCGGTTGTTGGGAAAAAGGTCCTTGCAGTGATCTCTCTCAAAAAAAAAGGGGGAAGAGAGATCACTGTCCCAATAAAGCGAGAGAAAAAGGGGGGAAAACCAACCGAAATGAGGGGTATTCGATGCCTGCGCTAGGCTTTGGGGGGGGGGGTCCATGTGTTTTACGACAGGGTATAGGGGAAAAGGGATTTAGAGAATGCTCGAAGAGAGACAGCAACGGAGTGGCAGGGAAATATCGGCCACCGCAAGCTGCGAAAAAGGGATTATCCAGCGGAAAACACACGCGAAAGAGGAATTGTAAGTTGGACGGAAAAAGAGGGGGAGGGAGAGGGGAAAAAGAAGCGGGAAAGCAGCGAAAGGCGTCTAGTTTCTCAGTGCCATCAGGGTCGGGCTTCCGCTGTTGGGCCTAACAGGAGTCTCCCGCAGGGATTAACAGCAGGGGGGGGAAAAAGGGGAAAATAATGAGATGGCTACGTTTGTACCATACTCGCCATGTTCAGAGCCATGCCAAAGGAGGGGCCCGGCGTGTCTTTGCCGGGTGCCAGGGCGGGGGAAAAGGAGGCGGGGGAGGCGAAATACAAGGGGTTGTGGCCTTGGCTGGCGTCTGACTGACTGATCTAAGGTGCCGGCGGACGCCGTGGACGACGCGAGGGAAGGGGACGGGAGCTCCCGCCACTGTTGTGGAGAAGGAGGGAGAAGGAGGGAAAAGGAAAGAAGACGGAGTTCGTGCCCGGATCTCGGGACGGAGAAAAAGAAAGGGGAGGGCCTGGGAAGTCCGTCTTTATCACCCAGGAACCGAAGGAGGGGAAAAAGGGAACGAAGAGGGACATGTTCTTCGTCCGGTTTCGACGATGAAAAGGGACTCGTCTGTTGCTGCTGATGATCATCGACCGGGAGGGAGACGGCGAACTTCACGCGAGCAGGGGGAGGGGAAAAGGAAGGGGGCGGACGGCGCTTTCCCCAAGTCCAGGTGGTCCACTGTGAAAAACCGCGTTGCTGGCCGCGATCGGCCCCTTAAGAAAGAGGGACTGGTCCCGCGTCTCTACCCTCGGCTGGAGAGGACGGGGGAGGGAGAAGGGAGGGAGAAAAATGGGGCAGACGAAAGGCTTCTTGTCACTTGGGCGGCGCTGCAGGGAAAGAATCCGGGCCCGTGCTGGAGATAAAAAAATCCGTCCTGGTCCCCCCAGGGCCAAGCAAGAAAAAAAGGAAAGAAAGAAAGAAAAAAATGAACGACGATCCTGCCGGCAATTCCTCGTCGTGGAGTAGAGGGGGGACGACTACTATCTTATCGAAAAGGGGGAAAGAATACCCCCTCGACGCCACAAGGGCGAGGAGAAGTATGCAGACATCAAAATGGTAGCACGAGAACGGAAAAAAAAAAAGGCCTTCTCGTCCCGGCAGAGGGGAGGAAAAACCTTACATGATCTATCATGAGAATATGGGAACTCCTAAAGAGAAGAGGTCAAGGAAATGGCGGGCAAGGGCCTGCCACCGCGGCCTGAAATAGGGGGAGATCCTCTCCTTCCTCTCCGGGGGAGGAAAAGGACACCATCGCACAGAAATCAAAGAAAAAATCAAAAGACATCACATCCGCCAGTACCTGAACCATCGGCCCGCGAAAAAGGAGCCCCCTCCCACAAACTCCTACCACGTCAAGAAGAAAAAAGCGCATAGCTCCCCGCACCTCAGGAAAGGGGAAAGAAGAAAAACCAGGCCAAAAGAAAATGAATCAACTTACTCTAATTGGCATTGGGTTCAGACCTGAAGCTCCGAATAGGACTGCCTCGACGGAGAAAAAGAGGAGGGGGACGCCACTTTTGCTGCCCCGGTACCGAAAACCGGAAGACGGGGGAGGGGGAAAAGGGGGGAAGAAAATTGGAAAAGGAGACTTTCGTTCGCATGCTAGGAAAAATGCGATATATCTCTCAACTCAAAGGAGACGCAGTCCTCTCGATAATCGAAAGAATACCCAAGGAAAGGGGGGGAAGAAAAGAGTGGGCTTCTCCAGAAGTATCGTCCCATCTCTGCTTACTTTTTTTTGACAGGTAAAAAAGAACCTCGTGATCAAACCGGGTTCCCTCGGAGGGAGCAGTTCCTATTCTTAGCTTCACCAAGAGAAAAAAGGAAAAGAAAAAAGAGACCGACCACTTAGCGTTAAGTTGATCATTGGCCTTGAAAAAAGGACCAGCTGATTGAGGGTCGGGGCGGGCGACGGGTTTTCTTGACGGTGGGTAGGAGGGGGGGGAGAGAAAAGGGGGGGGAAGGGGGGCGCTCAGGCTGTTTCAGGTACTGGCTGCTGGTGATGTCGGCGAGGGGGTGCGGGCGCTGGTCAGGGGAAAAGCCGGGCGAAAAGAACGGGATCTTTCTCTTGAAAAAGAGGGAAAAAGAAAGTAGGGAAAAAAGGGCCCGTAGGCGTTGCAGACCAGTTGGGCCGCTGATCGCGAGCCCCAATCCTCCTCTCTATCATTTCCGGGGAAGAAAAAAAAGGGCAAGGGCCGCGCAGGAAGGTCTTTGAGCTGGGGGGGGGAAAGGGGGGGAGAAGAGAAAAGAGGGGAGGGAAAAGAAGGAGCGCTGCCGCCGGGTGCTGAGCGGGTGTCCGGTGAAAAAAAATCGTCGTCGCTTGCGGTCGTGAAAAAAGAAAAAAAGGGAAGTGCCGGGCCCGGCTCTGCGTCACAGTGACAAGAAAAGAGAGGGAAAAATCCTGCCTGGCGGGCGGCCTTGGCCCTGGGGGGGGAAAGATGGGTAGTATCTCCTCACGGGCAGGCAAGAAGCCGGCCTCCCCCGTGAAAGCGAAGGGGGAGGAAAAAGTACTAGAAGCCTCTTGCGTCTAATCATTGGGAAAGGAAGCGTTTATATCCTTCGGTCAGAGAAAGGGAGTAATGGTCCTATCGCGCCAAGAAAGGGGGAGGGGAGGGGAAAAAAAATCCCCTTACCTTTACACCTTGGAAGGAGACCCTTCCTTCCCGCCCCAAGCCGGTAAAAAAGGAAAAAAAAGGAAATGCGGAGGTATCTTCCCACTCCATCCCCGTCGAAGAAGGGGGAAAGAAAAACTAGTCAAAATCTTCTCACCTTCCTCGCCACCTGGGGAACTCGTCCATCGCTCCGGGAAGGGAAAGGGGGAGGGTTATCCCGCCGGAAGAGGAAACCCGAAAAAAAGGAAAAGGAAAAAAAAAAGAACGGCCATTAAAAGAGCTTCCCGTCGATCCTTTGCCGCGACCGGGAAGAAAAGGCTAACATCTCCAGCTCCATGAACGGGGGAGGATCTTCCCGTCAAGAGAGGGAAAAAAAAAGGGAGGAAAAAAAGGACTCATCGGCTGTCCACGGCTTCCCGCAAACGCCACAAAAAAAACGCCCTCCATCCACCACAACAGGATGAGGACCTGATCAAATCTGACCCTCCATTGCACCCGGCAACGAAAAGAAGGGGGGCATTGGCTCTTAAACAGGAACTTCTCCAGGCCTCGATGGAAGAGAAAAGGAAAAAGGAGGGGAAAAAGGTCAAGAAACTCCCTTCCAGTTTTAGTCAAAATCTTAATCAACTAGAAGGGGACTTCTCAACTAGGAAAGAGGGGAGAGGGTTGAAGTAGATTCTAAAGACTTCTTTTCTAGCACTGTATCGAAAGCATTGGGGAGGACAATGCCATCTTCAATTCTCGTGTGGGAAAAAACGGAAGCATCATTTCGCATGAGGGGGAAGGGGGGAAAAAAGGAAGGGAATAAGTTGCTGCGACGAGTACACGCGTAAAAAGGAGAACAGCACGTGGTGCTGCTAACAGAACGCTCTTAAAACACTGGAAGGAAGATCAAAAGAAAAGGAAGGTAGGGCAGGGCTCTCTACTACCCATATTAACTTACTTCGTTGGGTGCAAAGAAAAAGGGACAGTGACTCTCTCAACAAAAAAAGGGGGAACTGTCTCAAGACCGCTCGACGAAGGAGGGGGAGGGGGGGGGGGGGAAAAAGAAAAAAGGGGGGGATAAAATATCGGCCTCTATCCTGCGTCTAATTCTTTGGCTTGATGAGATAGGGGGGGAAAAGGGGGGGGTATGCGATCAGGGTCAGAGTTAGCAGCACCCGTGCTGTTATAGAACTCCGAAAGGGGAAGGAAAGTCGCCTCAACGCTTGGCAGCAGCGAAGAAAGAAGGGAAAAAAAGATTGAGTGTCCGTTGGCTATCATCGAAAACACACGAGAAGAGGGTAGGGACGGAAATAGAGAAGGTCCGTTTCGACAGCAGAGGGAAAAAAAAGGAAAGGAGGCGCGTGGCATTTTCATGATGAGCCATTCTCGGTAACTAACTTGCCGGAGGTTTTCTGAAAAAGGGAATACAGCTAGGCCGCCATATGGGAAAGGGGGAAAAGTCTCGTTCAGAGCCAATGCCACTTAGCCTAAGTGGGGTCGTTGGCCGGGTGCCCCTGGCGGGGGAAGGGGGGACGGGTCTCAGACTGGGGTGGTGGCTGGCGGGCCGCGAAAAGGAAGGGGGAGGGGAGGAGAGGGGTGAAACGGACGCCGTGGACGACGCGATGAGGCGACGGTGAAAAAACGGGTTGTGGCGTACCTGGTCCAAGGGAGGAAAAGACGAGGAGGTCTCGGCCCGGCTCGCGGGGAAGGGCGAGCAAGGGGAAAGGGGATGGACAGGGGGAAGGAGACTTCCGCTTTATCACCCAGGCACGGCACGCAGAAAGGTTTCTCCAGTTGGCGAGGGATCGGGGTCTTTCAGGGAGGGTAGGAAGTTTGGCATCACTCTTTATATCCCGTACACTTCCGGCGGGGAGAAGGGGGAGTGCCCGAGGCGTTTCCATTAAGGGGAGAAAGAAGGTACAAAAGTCGGTGTCATTTTGTGGGGGGGTGGGGGGGGGGGGGGGGTGTGTTTTTGGGGGGGGTTTGGGGGGGGGGGGGGGGGGGGGGGGGGGGGGGGGGGGGGGGTGGGGGGGGGGGGGGGGTGCGTCATGCGAGTGGAGGAAAAAGCGATCTTCCCTTACTCCCTTAATGCCCGAAAGAAGCTCTACCCGCGGCGGAGTAGGACTGGAGGAGAAAAAAGAAAGAGAGGAAGGAATGGGAAAGTCCTCTGGCACTTTTTCGGCGCTAGGGGAACGACATCCTTCTGCCCGTGCTTGTAGATCCAGGAAAAGACCGCTCGTCCTGGTCACAACCAAAAGGAAAGGAAAGGGGAAGGGAAGAGGGAAGACGCCAAGCCCGATCATTGGCAGTCTGGAAGAAAAGCGTCGTGGAGTAACGATTTCACCGAAAAAAGAGGAGCCATGTCACCGCCATCACGACCCCCGCGACGGAAAAAAGGAAAAAGAGACCAGAGGGGGAAATAACGAGACACTCCCGCTCAAGACCTTCCTTCGCGTCCAACTGTCGCAGTCCCGCGCATGATCCGAAGGGAGGAAAAAACTCCTCACCCATCACGCGATCAAGCGAAGGGAGAAAAAGAAGAAAGAAAGGGGGGAGGGGACCCCACGTGTCCATTCAAGTATGACCGATCCGCGCCGTCCGAAAAGGGAAAAGTTTTCCCCTGACCAGCGCAGCAAGAAAGAAAAGAAGAGCCGACCTCACCAGCCGCAGTACCTGAAAAAAGAAAAAAAGGAAAAACGAAAGAAACCGCCACACTCCTACCACGCAAGAACCCCGGCGACCACGGCAAGAAAAAAAAAAAAAAAGCAATCAGCCTGGTCAACCTCGAAAAAAAAAAGGGAGGGGCACCTAAGTGGCATTGGGTTCAGAGGAAGAAGGGAGAAGGGGGAAAAAAAGAATCGAATAAACTGCTCGACTTCAATAGTCCTTCGGCGGGGAACCCGGTTTTGCTCAGACAAGAAAACCGTCAGCACGAGTAATTGGGCAGGGAGAAGGGAAAGAGTCGACTTTGCTTTCGCACTGAAGGGGGAGGAAGAAGGGAGGAGGGAGAGATCAGAACAAAAAGTATGAGGAGTAAAGAGAGAGATATATCGCAGTCCTCTGCGAACTAGAAGAGAGGGGATCTTAAAAAAAAACAAAAAAAAATAAAAAAAAAGGGACAATACGAGTGAGGAAGTTGGAGGTACCTGCCTCAAACGTGGCGGAACCGGCGCAGTACTATGAATCGAGCAGGTCCTAGGAAAGGGAAAAAAAAAAAGGGGATCTGCTCTGAACCCATGCCACTGAGGAGGGAAAAGGGGAGGGGGGAAGGGGGGGGGGTAAAAGGGTTGACCAGGCTGATTGAGGGGAGAGGACGTGTTCGCCGGTGTTTCTGACGTGGGGGGGAAAGGAAGGAAGACGCGGGTGAGTGCTCTCGCGGCGCGGGGGGAAGGTAAGGGGGGAAGAGACGGGAAAAGAGTACTTTCTGGCTCTGGTCCGGGTGAAAAGCGGCGTACGCGCGTCGGGGAGAGGAAAGGGGTCGGGGTCGATGCAAAAGGGGGGACAGGGGCGGGCAAAAAGGGCTCTGATCGCGTTCTGGGTGAGGATGTAGCCCCAGAGAAGAAAAAAAAAAGGACTACCGAAAAGAGCAGGCAGTTTCTTTAGCCTGGGGCAGGGGAAGGGGGAGAAAAGGAAACTTTGAGGGGACAGCCTGCAGCTCTGCCTCCGGGGCGGTCGCGGGGGAGGGCGATCACTCGTCGTCGAAAGGGGGCATCGACTCCACTACGCGGAAAGGGGAAAAAGAAAGATAGGAAAATTTCCTCCCTCGCGGTCGGCGGAACGACGAGCTTCCTGCCTGCGTGAGGGTAGGAACCCGTCGGGGAGGATTAAAAAAGGGGGGAGAAAAGAGGGGGAAAAGAAGGCAAGCGGACCCCCGTGCCCGCAGCCGTGGAAAGAGGAGAAGAGCGGGTCGCGATGAGCAGCAGGAAAAAAGAAAAAGAGGACGCCCAGCTCTCCGTCCGGCCAAGGGGGCAGTAAAAGAAGGGGGAAAAGAGGAGACGGAGCTCACATCTCTTACCTTGTACCACCGGGGAAAACCAGTCCTTCCCCGCCCCTCTTGGTAAAGGGGGGAAGGAGTTCTCGGTCGTCAAAAGGAAAGAAAAAAAGGAAAAAAGAACATAAACCCCCGGCGTCTCCATCGTCGCCACCGAGAACAGCTGCCATCTGCTCCGGGGAAAGGAAAAGAAAGGGGGATCCCTCCGGACGTCGGAACCAGGAAAGAAAAAAGAACCTCCCGGAGCTTTCCGCCTCTAGCCGGGCCGCGACCGAAAAGAGGGGGCCCTCTTCTGCCGAACAGCGCCCTCGCCTGACCAGGTAGAAAAAGGGAAGGAAAAGGGGGAAGGCGCAAGCCTTTCTTCCCCGTCTCCTCAATCGCGTCCGTAAAAGAGGAAATCACCCACTACGCCAAGCAAAGAAAGAGTCGGACGCCCTCCAGCCACCACCAAAAAGAAAAGCTACCTGGCACCCCTCCAGGGGCACCCGGCAACGACAAAAAAGAGATAAACTTATTCTAAGTGGCCATTGGAGAGGAAAAAAAAAAAGAGGGGGGAAAGAAAAGCCATGCTAGATGGGACAATATGCCAGAAAGAAAGGGAGACCTCGCAATAAACTCCCGGCCAAAGGGGGGGAGCAACAGAATGGCCTTCATCCTGAAAATGGAAAGGGGAAGGAAGAAACCCTATACGCAGTTTTTCTTCGAGCTGGAAAGAAAATGGAACGAAGCATTGTCGAAAGTGCCAGCTTCAATGGGAGAGGGGGGGGGGGAAGGGCTATCGAAACACTTACTCAATCATGTCGCAGCCTGAGGGGAAAAAAAGGGAGGCCACTCTTTTCGGTCGACTAGGGGGGGGGGGGAAACGCTTATCATTCGAGAAAGGAGAAGGGGGGAGGGCTAAAGCTTCTTCTATACCCCCTGCTCGTAAAACACCTGAATATACTATCCAAAAGCCAAAAGCCTTCGCGTCATCTATCGACTACCCAGAGGAAAAAGGAAGGATAGAAAAGAAAAAAAAGAAGACAGGTCTTTTACATTATCTCTCTCAACAAAAAAAAAACATGGCCAGACCGCTCGCGCCCGTCGGCTGGGGGGAGGGGATCTGGGTAGTCGATCGCCTGCGCTAAGGCGGTGCGGGGAAAAGGGGGGAAGAAATTTTTACGAGCAGTGTCTCGCCGCCGTATGGATGCTGTTTAGAGAATGCAGGAAAGCGTGTCTAAGGAAGGGGGGGCCGAAATAAATATTCGTCAACGCGATGCGGAGGGAGTGGGCTATCGCGGAAAAAAGCTGGGCATGTAAGGGACGGGAAAGAAGGGAGAAAAAAAAAAGCGGACCGACAGCAGCGTTAGCAGTCGAAGAAACCCAGGGAAAAAAGAGAAGGGCCATCATTTTCAGGATGAGACAAGGAGAGGTTGTCCGCTTGTTGGGAAGGGAAGGGAAGGAGGGGAAATCTCCCGAAGGGCTAACAGCTAGCTCCATAAGGCCGAGTTGTACCAGAGCTCGCCAGGGGGACACGACCTAAGTTGATCTTGGGTAGGAAAGAGGGGGGGAAAGAACTGGGTTCCGCATAAGCGCGGGTGGTGGTGGCTGGCGTGCGTCTGAAGGGGAGCTGGCGTCGTGGGTGCCGGCGGAAAGGGAAGAGAAAGGGGGGAAAAGCCCAAGGCAGTTACGTTAATCCTCCCGCCACGGGGGGCGGCTTGCGCTGTTCGGGGAAAAGAATAGGCCCGGCTCGCGGTACTCCTCGCCGGACTGGGAAAAAAAGGGGGGGGGAAAAGGGAAAAGGGTGGACGTCCGGCGTTATCACACAGGCCCGGCCTCGAAGAAAGGGCTCCCCAGTTGCCGGCGGGAGGAAAAAACAGGGGGTCAGAAAAAGGAAAAAAAGGAAAGAAGGGGGGGGAGGGGGTAAAGGGCTTTGTACTTCCCGGGGGAAAAAAAAAAAAAGAGCAACCGCGTCGGTACCGCGAGATGGGGGGAGGCAGGTTCCCCAAGGCCAGGTTGTCACGGGGGGGGGAAAAGAAACAAGGGGGGAAAAAAAACGCGATAACCTTACTCCTTACTTCCGCGGCGAGCGGCGCTGGAAAAGCGGCTTGGAGGAGGACCTGGCTGAGAAAGGAAAAAGAAATGACATGGCATGAACTTGGGGACACGGAGGGGGAAAAGGGGGGGAAGCGGTGAAAAGGGTTCAAGTCCGACATCCCTGCTTCCTTTTGCTTGAAGAGAAAAGATCCGTCCTGTTCACCCCCCAGGGAAAAAAAAAAATCGTCGAACGCCCGCCCTCGAAGGGGATGAAGAGAGTTCCGGCACTTCCTCGTCTTGGAGTAAAAAAAGAACTCTACTTGCTACTACAGAAAAGACACCGTACCCCCGCTGACGAAAGGGAAGGCCCGCGCTAAGAAGAGGGGGGGAGGAGGAAGAAATCCCATCTCAAGACCTTTCCTTGTCGCGGCCCCGAAAAAAGTTCCCCGGACATTATCTATCAGGGAGCGGGGGAGAAAAGAAAAAAGGAATCAGCGCCGCTGGTCTGCAACGGCCGCAAAAATCGGCCGGCCATCTACCCCTACCGTGTCATTTCAATAGAAAGGACACGGGTCCCGACCCGGCTTTTGAAAAAAAGAAAAAAAAGGACCAGTTCGCGCCGACATTAAAGAAGAAGAAAAAAAAGGGCAAAGGCCCCCGCGTCGTCAAGCGCCCCCGCCACAAAGAAGAAAGAAAAACGGCCAGCGCATAGCGAAAAAAAAAAGGGGAAACCTCGCCCAACCCAGGCCACAGACAAGGAGAAAAAAAAGGAAAGAGGGGGGAAAATCAGGGAGGCGCTTAAGCTCCGACTATTACCTTCTCGACTTCATAGTCTGCGCGGGGGAGAAGGTGGCGGCCCGGTACCGAAAACCGTCAGCACGAGGGGAGAAAGAATCATTCAAGTCGTCGACTTTGCGTTGAGAAAGGAAGGGGGAAAAAGAACAACAGGAGGATAGTGAAAGAGCGATATATACGCAGTCCTCTCGAAATAGGAAAAAAAGTCGACGCTTGAATTGATCTTCTCCAGTCCAGTAAGGAGGAAGGACCCGGGCCGCAAACTTGGCGGACCTTCATGGAAAAAGGGAAAAAGGAAGAAGAGGAAGTAGAGCAGGTCCTATTCGAAGCTTCAGCTCCTACCTCTTTAGTCTTCTCGGGAGAAGGCTGTGGCCTGGGGTGGGCGAGGGGGAAAAGTGAGTGGCGGGGCGCTATGGCGCAGGGAAAGTGGGCAGGGGAGAGGGGGGGGAAGGGGGGCGCTTGACGAACTCCCGGGGGCAGGTGCGAGAAAAAGGCGGCTGGTTATTTCGGCGCTGAAAGAGAAGGGCTGGCGCTGGGTCAGGGGGGGAAAAAAAAGGGAAGAAAAGGAAGATCCAGATTTACTTGACACTTTCTTGGTCGATGGCCGAAGGAACACACAGGCGCTGATCGCGTGAGGGGGGAAATCAGGCTCGATCATGTCCGGGGACTGAGGGAAAAGGAAACCGCGCAGGAAGGTCTTGAAGCTTGGCGTGAAAAAGCCCATCCTTTGATGTAGGCACAAAAAAGAAGGGGGGCACGTCGCGGGGGTCGTGATGGCGGTGAAAAAGGGAGGGAGAAAAGGCAAAGGGGGGACCACAGTTGACCTCTACTCCCTCCCACTCTCGGACGGTGCAAAAAAACATACCCTGGCTGGAGGAAAGGGAAAAAGGAAGGGCCCTTTTGGGTGACCAGGACGGGAGAAGGGTAGGGGGGAAAGAAAAAGGGGGAAAAATTGTCGAACTGAACCGCCACATCAAGCGCCGCAGAAAAAGCCGTGCCCATCCTGGAAAGAAAGAGGAGGGCAGCCAGGCACTCAAGAAAAAAAAGGAGGGGGAAAAGAAAGCTCGCGGCCTTCACGTTCTCAGGTTCCGATCGCGGCCATCACCGAAAAGCTGACCGTGACCACCTGGGCCTTGGGGAAAGAAAAAAAGAAAAAGCCTCGGGTTAACCTAACGCGGTGCCGGTCACAACCGTTCCCCCGCCATCCCGGTCGAAGAAAAGACGCCCCCGGCGTCTCCAATCGTCGCAAAAAAAAAAGAAAAAACTGCTCGGCCCAAATAGGCGAGGGGAAGGAAGGGGAAAGGAGAAGGAAGAACGAAAGACGTCTGCACCCGGCCCATTACTCCTCCCAGCCGTCCCAGTCCGGCGAGAGAAAGACCCGAAGAAGAAAAAGAGAGAGAAGGAAAAAAACCTGGAGGGAGCTTCCCGTCACTGCGCTGAAAGAACGCCTCAATCGCGTCGTAAAAAGAAAAAAAACGACTCCAGCATCGCCCCAAGGAGAAAAGAAAGGAAAAAAGCCACAGTCTAGCCGGACCCGCGATCATGAAAAAAAGAAAGGGAAAAAAAAAAAAGGGGCAGACCCAAGATCACACTTAGGATAAGGGAGGGAAAGGAGGGACTGGAAACTTCGACAGGCTAGATTGGACATATGAAAAATGGCGGGAGACTCGCATAAATCCCGTCCATGGGGGAAAAAAAAAAAAAGGAAAGAAGAAGGGCTCATCAGGAAAAAATGGGAATAAAGAGAAGGGTTCGGCGAGCTGCTAAAGGATGCTTGTGAGCACTGGAAATACGTCCTTACAATGCCAAGGAAGGGGTGTTTTCCCGCTTAGAGGACAGGGGGGGGGCAAATCATTGGTCGCAGAGGAGCGGCTGCCACTCGTTTTGCCAGGAAGGAATTCCGAGCATTCTCGAAACACAACAGGAAGAGAGACTACCGCACCCTGCCGTAAACAACTTGACTCTAAACTAGAAGGAGCTAATTATCGACTACCCGATGAATGGAGAGAAAAGGGGGAAAAGAACAAAGCCGGAAAAAAACCCGGGGGAGAAAAAGAGGGATACTAAAAAAAAACACTTAGGATAGACAATATATATATCAAGGAAGTATGCCTTGTTCGGTTGTCAACCACCGAAAAGGGGAGTAGAATTCCTGCGCTAAGGCTGGGGGAGGGGGGGCCTTTTTTTTAAACGAGCAGGGGAAGAGCAGCACCCACTGTTGGGAGGGAGAGAAATTCTACCGTTTACTCGTCGGAAGGAAAAGAAGGGGAGGCAACATGCTACATGATTTATTCCTTGGAAGTAAAACACACTCTAAATGGAAATAGGGGGGACGAAATATTCAATCTTAAAGGGTGAAGGAAGCACTTTATCATCTTAATAAACCTGCGTCTAGTTGGGGGTTTCAGATTAGCCATTCGAGGTGGGAAAGGGACACTGTTGGGCCTAAGGGAAGGGGGGAGGGAGAGTCTCCCTCAAGTGGGGGGGATTGTTCCATCTAGCCTGTCGAAGGGAAAAAGGCGCAGGTTCATAGCCAATGCACAAGGAGAGGGGGGGGGGGGGGATGGGGCCTTGGTCTTTTCCCTTGTGCCAAGGCCTTCATGATCGCTGTAAAAAAAAAAAAGGGGCTGCGGGCGTCTGACTGACGGGAGAAAGGGGGACTTTTTTGCCTGCTGACGCCGTGGGGGATGGATCGACAGGGGGGGGGGGGGAAGGGAAGGGAAGCTCCCCGCCAAGCTGGTTGGGGGGAGGAAGATGGGGTCGTATCCTACATGGACTACTATTATTTCTCGAAAAAATTCGTACTTGACGGGAGGGGAAGTCCTGTTCCTTTCCGTACGTCAAGGAGGGAAAAGGACCACAGCCCCTTAGGACTATTTCCTAGTTTTCTCAAAAGAAGAGGTTTCTACTATGTATACCCCGGGGGGGGGGGGAGAGGCGTTTCTTAGGGAGGGGGAGGTGGGGGGTGTTCCGTCCCGTACACTCCGGAGAGTCGGGTTTACAAAAAAGGAAAAGGACTTGTCGACAGGCGAGGAAAAAAAGGGTCACTTATCATCTAGGGGGAAAACGCCGCTTGCTGGCCCGCGGAGGAAAGGGGGTAAGGGCAGTCCACACCCGGGCCGAGCGGTCGCTGCCCTCCGGGAGAGAGGAGGGAATACGCCGACCGTCGGCTTCTAGACATGGGAAGAAAAAGGGGAAGAAGGGACGGCGAGAGTGTCGTTTCAAAGTCCTACATCCTCTGCCAGGAGAAAAGGGCCTACCTGCTCCTTCCTGGTCCAAAAAAAAAGGGGCCCAGGCATGGAGCTCGTCGACTCCGCCACGCGCAAAGGGGGAGGAAAAAAGGGGTACGGAGGTGGAGTCTAGGTCCCCCGACCTTACGGCGACTACGAGCAGAAACGCCATCACCGACCCCCGCGAATAAAAAGGAAGAAAAAGGAGGAAGACCATCAAAGAGGGGAAGCCTAGACCGAAAAAAGAAAAAAAAAAAAAAAAGGAAAGTCCAGGGTCTCAGTCCCCGACTGAATCGATCAGGTAGATCTTGGTCTAAAGGAGCCCTGGTCTGCACCGCCTAAAAGAAAAGGTCGTAACCCCGAACGTGTCAATCAAGAGAACGAGAAAGGAAAGCCGGGAGTGTCAAAACCCTTACCATCGACCATCACCGTTTTTTCTAGACAAAGGTACCTGAACCCTCGCCGGGAGAGAAAAAAAAACAAGCAACAACTCCTACCATCGTCATAAACCCGAGAAAAAAAAAGGAAGAGGAAAAAAGAAGGAAATGCAAGAGCCCCACCCCAGTCCACATCATGATCACTTACGCTAAGTGGCATTGGGGGGGAAGAGGTCGGCGCTGAAGTCCGAATGGGAAAAAAAAAAAAAGGAAGAGCAGAGGGGGAACCCGTTTTTGCTCATGAGGTTAAAAAGGGGGAGGAAAAGGAAAAAGAGGGGGGAGAGAAGGACTGAAGAAAAGCGTCGACTTTTCTTTCGCACTCTCCGGATCCTGGAGGAGTTCGAGGAGGAAGAAAAAAAACACACGGATGAGAGGAAAAGATAGAGATTATAATCGCAGGAAGAGGGAGCGGAAAAAGCAAATGTCTACGCTTGAATTGATCTTCTTCAGAAGAAGGAGGAAAAAGGGGGACGGGAAGGCGACAAAAAGAAGTAACTCATTATCACAACCGGGTTCCCCTCTCTCAGGGAAAAAAGGAGCTTCATCCAGCGCCGACCGCGGTATTGGAAAGAAAACTGAGCGTAATTTGATCATGGCTGTGGAAAAGGGGGGGAAGGGGGATTGAGGGGTGGTCTCTATGTCTCTTTCCTTTGTCGCCGGGTTGAGGGGGAACAAGTTTGTGGAGGGAAAGGGGTGCAAGTGTCTCTCGGGCGCTGGGGGGAGGGAAGGGAGGAGGGGGGGAAGGGGGGGGGCAGGATCCTGTTCTATGACTTTCTTGCGTCTTGTCGGGGGGAAAGGTCCGGGGAAGAAGGGGATAGTGAACTTTTACACTGTTCGGGGGAAGGAATGGGCAAGAGGGAGGACCAGTGGCTTCTCGCTTGATTTGTTAGGAGGGAAAACGATCATGTCCGGGGACTGCGAAAGGGGGGGGAAAAAGCCGCAGGAAGGGTCTGAAAAAGAGGGGGGATCGTAAGCCCACTTTTGATGGTATTGGGCAGCCGCGAGCGCGGCAGGGGAAAAGTGGCGGTGCCAGGCGAGCTCTAGTCGTCGGGGGGGGGGTTAAAAAGTGACCTCTTACTCCACTACGCGACGGACTCGGCTCGCGTCCAGTTAGAAAAAAAAAAAGGATCGGGCTGCACGTCGAAAAAGGGCCTACTGCAGGGGGAAGGGGGGGGGGACCGGGAGCTGTATTACCCTTGCGGTGATGATCTCAAGGGGTGTCGTACTTGAAACCGAAAAAACCCCCCTGGCCCCGCAGAGACCGAGGAGCAAGGAATATAAGCCTCTGTCGGCGATGATGCAGCCAGTAAGGGAAGAAAGGCGGGCCAGCGCCCCCGATAAAAGTCCTAGGGCGTAAGGGGCAAAGAGAGGGAGGGGAGAATTGAGCGTTCTACGCGCACTCGCAGATGGGCCTTGGGGAACGCGCCAGGAGAAGGACTTCCCCGCCTCGGGTAAACCGAACAGGAGGGGGATAAAGGGGAACACAATAAGAAGTGGAAACTGTACGTCCCAACTCCATCGATCGATGCCTCATAAAAGAAAAAAAGGAAGAGGGGGGAACTCGGCGGTCTCCATTCGTCCTCCACCGGCCCGGAGAAAAGCTCGGCCATCGGCAAGGGGGAAGGGGCCTGGGTGATCCCGCCGGACGGCAGGGGAAAAAAAAAGTCCCAAAAAGAGAAACCTCGAGCGTCCCCCGCGAGCAGGGAAAGAATAGTAGTCCTCGTCGTCCGGAACAGCGGCAAGAGGGGGAAGGAAAGAAAAGACAGGAATTAGCTTCCCTCCCGCTTCCCCGTCGCCTCAATCGCGGAGAAGGGAACACTACTCCAGCAACGCGGAAGGATTCAGACTCCCTACATCCACCACCACCCATCTTATCCATTGACCCTCGAGAAGAGAAAAAAGAGTCCAAACCCTGCAAAAGAAAAAAGAAGGGGCTAGAGATCACCTTATTCCTCAGTGGCGAAGGTCTCTGAACCTGGAAAAAAAGAAAAACTTCGAAGGAGAAGGGGGAAGGAAGGGCTGTTAGCCATTTCGGTATACTCTCAAGAAACTCGGAAGGGAGTGAAGCACCTATAATGCTCAAGAAAAAGCGGCAACTAGACGCATGGTTGATTAGGGAGAAGAAAAGGTAAGAAAGGGGAAGAAATTTCCTCTTTCCGTCCTACAATGCAGAAAGAGTGTTGTTTTCCAGGAAAAGAAGACCCAACATGTGTAGAAAAGAGGAGGGGGGGGGGGGGAAGGGGAACTCGTTGCGTCTACGATTACAACGAGGGGGCATTCTCTAACAGCACATTGTGTGGAGAAGAAGCGAGACCCTGCTAGTAAAAAAAAAAGAAAAAAGGGGAGAAACATCTCTTTCCAAAGCCAAGCCTTCGCGCAGCGGGAGAAGCTCGGTTGTTGCAACCGAACCAAGAAGGAAGGGAAAGGGATCTCTCGAAAAAAAAAAAAGGAGGGGATAAAACTGTGCCACTACCGTCGCGCCCAGAAAAAGAGATAAGTTCATCTGGGTAGTCGATAGCCGAAAAAAAAGAGAACAAATTAGTTTTATAGTCCATGGGGGGGGGAAGGGAAAAGAGAAGCGTGTTCTCATCACCCCTTTCTTGTTAGCGAGGACTGCTACCGTTTTACGAAAGGAGGGGGCAGCAGCTCGAAATAGGAGGGTAAAAGAGGGGGGGGGGGGGGGCCGTGGGTCCTCGGAAAACACACTCAATTTTGACGCTGGTAAGGGGGAAATATTCAATTCTTCGTTCCAGGGGAAAAAAAAGAACCACTGCGTATAGTTCGCAGGACAATAGGTAAAAAAGAAAAGTGCTTTTCTTCCGCTGGGGGGGCTAACTGGCAGGGAGGCGATTCTACAGAGAGGTGCATCTATCCCTGGCGAATTTGTCAGAAAGAGGAAAAACTTAGCCTAAGTTGATCTTGGTTCGAAGAGGGGCCCGGGTGCCCTGGCGGGGTGCCGGCTGAAAAAAAAAAAGAGAAGAAAGGAGAGAACGGGGGTGGCTTGCGGCTTCTGACTGACTGGATGGCGTCCGTGGTGCCGCGGGACGCCGTGGACGAAAAAGGAGCAACGCAAAGGGACGGGAAGCGACCCAGCAGAAGGGGGAAGAAGGGGGTCTGGTCCGGGGCAGGCTGTGGAGGTGCGGCCCTTCTCAGAGAAAAGGGGACTTCTGTTAGTGATGAAGGGGGGGGAAAAGGAAAGGCGATCACCCATTACCTGCATCTGCCTCGGCCGGAAAGGGCTCCAGGTTGCGCGGCCGGTGGCGACGATGGAGGGGAAAAAAAAGAAGAGGAGGTCGTTCTGTGATGATCATCGACGGTATGGAAAAAGACCGGCGAACGGCACCGCGGAGGGGAGTACAGGGGAAGGACGGGTCGGCCGGAGAGGTGTGAAAAAGGAAGGAAAGAGGGAAGATTGCGCGTCTCACTCCGCGGTGCGTCCAAAGGGGGAACTTAAGGCCGGCGGCGAGCTAGGGAAGAAAACGCTCTACCCGCGGCTGGGAGGAAGGGGGAGAGAAAAGGCGGCTTCTATTAACTTTCAGGACTGGGAGGCGGCTGTTGCTGTTCAAGCGAGGAAGAGGGACTGCTGGAGATCCCCCGACGGTAAGAAAAAGAAAAGAGAAAAAGGAAGAAGGTCCGAAAAGACCATTCATGGATCTCTTCTACTCCCGTCCCGAGAGAGGCGATCCGTTCCCGGGGGAGGGGGGGGAAGGAACGAAGTTCACCGACCGCGACAGTCCGAAAGGAAAGAAAGGGGCAGCACGACACCCCCGCTACTCCCCTTCGGCCGCGAAAAGGGGAAGGCACTAGACTCTGAAACGCCCATCTCCAAAAAAGGGAAACTGCATTATCCTGCGGTAGCAAGGAAAAGAAAAAGGGAGAGAGATGGGGACCTCCTCACCCATCACGCTCTCAGCGCCCGGGGAGGCCGCATCGACCCCGACCTTTGGGGGGGAAGATAAGTCGCCTTCCTCGCCGGGTCGAATGAAAAAGAGGGGGGGTAGGGAAGAAAGGAAAGGCATAGTCAGCTCCTACATCCACAATCCTCCCATACCTGAACCATCTGCCGAGAAGGAAGGCAAGCGCCCCCGCCACAACTCCTAAAAAAGGAAAAGCCAGCCGCCTAGCGCCCCGCCCTAAGAAAAGAAAAAAAAGAGAGCACTTCTAAGGTTTCATTGTGTTCAAGAGCTACTACCTAGTTCTGCGGGGGAAATTCATAGTCCCTGCGCGAGGGTAACCCGGGGGGGAAAGGAGGCAACATTACCGAAAAACCTTCATGCACGAGTAATGGGGAGATAAGGAGGGGGAGAGGGGGGGGAGTTGGCACGAAAAAAGGATTCCTTGAAGAGTTTCGAGATTCCTTCTATT
>Ga0179593_1575803_pt1 | contig 21550 bp, 21 predicted proteins | sample CZODoug2_1_08_16_FD_185931 | JGI IMG/M metagenome (GOLD analysis project Ga0179593, IMG submission 185931) | Vadose zone soil fungal communities from Angelo Coast Range Reserve, California, USA - CZODoug2_1_08_16fungal (PacBio error correction) | ecosystem: Environmental > Terrestrial > Soil >...
CGGCGTGGTCGTCAATGACGGAGGAAAGTAATCTCCAACACACCCAAACAGGAGGAGGAAAGAGATTGTCCAGCAGGGGGGGGGGAAACGAAGCTGGGTTGCGTTGAGCAAAAAGGCCCCAAAAACGGACAAGCGATTTCAGAGAAAGACGTTCAATCTAATGAGACAAAACATACACCAAGGGCAAGAAGGTGTGTTGTAAGACAATTCTCATCTAAAAGTGGCCTAAATGCGCTGGCCCCCAACGGCCTGCCTGCACATCAGGAACCAAAGTCCATCGGGATCAACTGCGCTGGTAGAGGAGCCAACCATCAAGAACCCAAAGCCGGGTCCGTAATCAGTGTCTGGCAGCCACCACAAAAGACTTTTAGGACCAGGGGAAAAAACGAATGAAACCGAATAACGCCCACTGCTCCGGGTTCTCCTAAAAAAGGGGGCATCTAAGAAAAAAAGTTACCAAGTTTTTAACGCGGGGGGGGGGGGATCGGGTTACCCACCGCTTGGGTGAAAGGCGCTGTCGACGGGGGGGGGGGAAACTTCCGGAAAATGAAAAGCCCCTATATCTTATCCTGATCTCTAATAGAGAAGGGTTTTAAGAAAGGAGCAAGAAAATCTCGACAGTTGGTGTGGACTCGAAGAAAACCCTTTATCATCCTTCCCCAGTAGTCATGGGTTTTTCGGTTTTTGGGGAGAGGGGTGGGGTTCCTCAATGACAGCAGGCCCCCCACTACGCTACCTTGACTAACGCAGGGGAAAATCGACTCTCTTTGTCAAAGAACCATTGCGCCAAACGCGAGCCTGGGGTGTGGGAATGGGGGTCGGGAGACGAGGGATGGGGGGTCTTTTTGGGGGATTTTTGTTTTTTTTTTTTGTTTGGGGGTATTGAACTTTTTGTGAGGTGTTTTTATTTCGAAGTCGATGTGGTCCTTCGAGCTTTGTTTCCCCAAGTCTCAACCATGGCCCTAATGTCATCAAACCAAAAAATCTTGGTAGAGGGAAAATCGTGTTTGGGCGCCCTTCCCTGGGCTGAACTCGTCACCCCTGGAAAGGCGGCTATTCAGCGGACTACAGCGCCCTTAAAAGGGTTTCCCACTACGACGGGCCCGTTGGTCACTTGTGGGATGCTAAAGCTGCGGCAACCCAGGGGAAGGAAGCAAAAAAAACATTCCGGAGGTGTTGCTCGCTCGATCGGGAAAAGTTATAAAAAGGGAAGACCCGGACACGCAGCTTCAACTCTGGCAACCACAAAAAGGCCCTGGGCGGGAAGGGGCCGAGCTACAAATGCTCGCGCAACCCAAACTTCCGGGGGGGTCTCAAATCATAATGACGTTTCACGCAGATCTTCCGGGCCGGGAGTCTCAATCACAACTTTTAGGGGCGAAGAAAAAACAAATATAGATTTCCCTTTTTGAGGGGTGCAGAAAAATGCCCACGCGGTGGGTGCCAGCCTAAGATTCGGACTCAAGGGGTAAAAAGGTGTCTCCCCAAGTTTTTATAGGGAAGTCCCTATGGGATGGAATCGTTAAAATAACAAGTAACTAAAACATTCCGTTTGATAATCATTTTTAAAGGGGAAATGAACCCACCGGGGGACCTGACCCGAAATGTTTTCAAGCAACGCCAATGAAGGGTTTGGTTAAAGAATCCTGGGTGGGGACTAATATACTCGTGGGAGGGGTGTAGGAAGTCCAACGGGAGTTGCGATTAAAAGCCCCCTATAGTTCTATTACTAACCGGACCGAAGCGCCGGGAGGTAGACCTCGAAGAAACTCGTTTTAATTGAACCCCTATAAAAAGGCACGGTCGGAGATAGAAATGGGAGGGGGGTCATTGCACAGCAGTCCCGAGAAAAATCACAAGAGCACTCAACGTTGGCCCGAAAAGTGGGAGGGAGGAAAACCCTCCGGCACCAAAAAAAAGTGGGGGGCCCCGATCCGGCTCGTAGGGGAAACAGGGCGTAAGGTGTAACTCAATCTTTTGGAACAAACCCGGGGGGGGGAGAAAAAAGTTTGGGGTGGCTGACGTCAATCCCTGCTCAAAATCAAACGAAACTGTGACACATACCCGCAAAATTCCCCGAAAAGAAAAAATTGTGAAAAAAAACGCATCGTTGGACCCCTCCCTCTATGAAAAAAAAAAGTGCCCTTAGGCATAAAACTGGTACGAAAAATCTCAAAAGACCTTAGAATTTTGACAGTCACTAACGGCATTTTCCTACGGGGTCAGACAAACAAAACACACACACAAAAAAAAAAAAAAAAAACCACCACCCCACCACCCCCCCCACCCCCCCACACAAAAGAAGGACCAGACGGACGTCCTCCCTGCCCTCACCAAAAAATCTTCCTCGTAAAGGTGGGGAGCCACGGAAAAAAATACGGACAAACACAGGGAAATCATAAAAAGATTTCCATCGGGTCCCTTATTAATTTTACTTTAGTTAGGCAGCGGGGTTTTGCAGGGGAAAAAATAACTGGTCCGAAGGAGAAGCGCAAGGTGCCCGGAAGTTGCGTGCAAGGGAGGAACTCCCTACTAGGGAAAACCAGGGAAAACGTCCAATGGGGTGGGGAAAAATTTCCAGAAGGGGCGAAGGGAAAAAACTCCACCTTCAAAATCAATCCCGTTCTTCAATCGCAGGAGAACTGTGGCAACTTCCCATAAGGTCAAAGATATGCATAGAAACGACCAGGAAATAGAAAAGTCGTTGGGGGCGACAACCCCACTCCGAAAATCAAAGGACCAAACTTCACCACGAATCGGGGGGGACTCGTACAACACCTATGACCTGCCCACTCACATCATCCCCCCTGGGTGACTGTATGGATTGAACTCCCGCCCGGAAGAAAATGCCAATGTTCCACTGACATGGGTCCCAGTGTTACATGGTAGGTTGGATAAAAATCGAAACTTTTTCAAAAAACAAAGGGCTCCTCATGGGCATAGATTGGGGGAAAACGCAGCTAATACCCACAGCTGTAACCATAAAGGGAAGGAACGTTGCTACCTGTTCTTGGGCGGGTACCCTTCTGCAAAACCACTCAATATAGTCTCTCTTGTTCTTCTTGTGTGCACGTCCTCCACTCCAACTGACAACAAGAGAAGGGCAGAGCGTTCGCACCTCACGGCGGGGTGAAACCATCCAATACAGCCCGCCGCTGAACCAAAAAAGGAGCGATTACCTGGGCCGGCAAAAAGCGGCGAAAATTCCACACCAATCTTCTGCCTGGGCCGATTTAGGGGTTTAAAATCAAGAAACAAACACAATATATCCAATCCTAGCACTTCTCACGGGGGGTTACTTTGAGTTCAAAAACCGCGAACTCACCTCGGAAGAAAAACAGGGAGTTTCTAACGCCACCACGGAAGGGTCTCACCGTGTTCCACTACCGACCCCTACAACATCAAGGCAGGAAAAAGATCTTCCGCGAGCAATCTGAGGGAGTATTCCTTCCCTAAAATCCTTGTCAACTAAAAAAGCTGGAATGTCTATTTTTTCGGGACTGTACATTCGAAAAAAACTTCCCCTCTCGTTCCACCCACAGAATCGGGACGGACGAGAAAAACATTCTTCTTGCAAAAATTACTAAACAAGGGGGGGGTAACCTTCGGCTCACTAGGCCCCCATAATTATTGGGACTGGGGGGGGGCTTTGACGGAGAGGGGTTGGCCAATGCGGGAAAAAAGATGCCTCTGACCAACAGCCTAAGCCCCCATAGCTGTGGCAAAAAAAGGAGCCTACAAGGGGGGGGGGGGGAACGGGAAATGAGTGTTGTTGTTAAGGAAATGTATTTTCTCGGGGTAAAAAAGACCCTGGTTGGTGAACCCCCATACCTCCTCAAGTCAAAAACGGCCTCACTCAGGTAAGTCCGTCAAAGCAGGGGGAAGAACCTCTGACAAATTTCCCCCCCATCCGAGGGGGGCACCTTTGTCCAGAAATCAATTCGCTAACCAGCAAAGAGATATTACTCAACGTTGATCGGGATCCTCCCGAGGATACACTGGCGTCAGGAAAGGATAAAAACAGGTTTGGGCCAAAAACGGTGGAACACCGGGGGGGGGTGACAAATCGTTGGAGGGGGATCGAGTTGTCTCAAAGAGGTACTCATTATCCCCAGTCCATAGGGGTGTGATAAAGAGGGGGACTACCGAGCAGGTATCAAGGGATGTTATCAATCTGAAAAAATGTCCAGCAAGGATCCCGAATACCCGTCATCATATATCAAACGAACTATTATGGAGGAAAATAGAAGGTAAAAAAGAACTTTGGGTGGATTGCTTTAAAAAATGGGAAAAATAAAAGTCGATGATCGCAAAAAAAAAAAACTTTCTGGAATTTCCGCGGTGAACCAACCAACAGAGGTGCGGTTTAGCTGGTTGTACTACACCTCTGTTGCAAACCCAGAAAAAAAACGATCACCGTGGTCTTTGGTTGTATTGGCCAAAAAAATTTAGGTAGTCTGCGTGAAATACGATAAAATTTTGGGGCATACTCGATTCCGGTGGTCTGGAGGGGGCAAAAGGGTGGGAGGTTGTTGAAAACCCCCTGTACCCCGGATTTCTGGGAGAAGGTCAAGTGTGCGCACAAACTGAATGAGAGCATTGCACTGGGGGACTGGAATTATCAGTGGAGTGGAACCAACACCAACTAATGTGGTTGGAAAAATGGTGCGGCCTCGGCCTCAATGGAGTGAAGATAGATACGGGCCCGATCTTTTTAAAAAAAAAAAAAAAAAAAAACCGCCAACCCTAATAACCCCGAGGGCCACCCGCAGGAAAAAACTCAATGACTTACAAAACGATTCGGATGCAAAAAACGGGGGGGGGGGACAGGGTCACACTGTTAGCTTTCGTAACAGATCCAAAAAGAAGTTGGGGCTTTAACCCAGCTGACTACTTCTTAACCAACCAAGTACCCAAAACTCAGGACCAACACACCGCAAGAGCCACACACAAATGGGGAAACTGAACCCTCTTGCAAAAAAAAACCGCCGAAACTTCGAAAAAGGGGGGAGGCTCCGACAAAGTGGGTCGTTGGGGTATGGCGGGGAAGTTTAAAATTCTTGTGCGTGCCCCTCCCCGGCCCTTCCTCGGTTAGGCAGTAACATCTGAATTGGCAACCCCTCCTATCCCAGGAGGAACGAAGAAAAAAAACCGGGGAACTTTTCAGGTGACAAGCGGGAATTGTTAAAAGGGGGTGATCCAAAAAAACACTTCACACGCCCATCATCCGAGTCAGAGAGCGGTCAATTTGAGGTTGAAAAAGGAGACCACGTTCAATTCCGGTTCCAAAAAAAGGAAAAAAAGCAAATAACCGGGATTCTTGGAGGGGGTGAGTGCCAACCCGGAAGAGCCAAGGTAAGTAAGGTTTAGTCCGGTGCCCTCAAAAAAAAAAAAAAAGTTTAAAACTGTAAAAAGGGTTAACTTGGAAAAGGGGATTCCGAAGTCGGGTGTTAATTCTCTGGGCACGACAACAAAAGACAAAAAAACCGACAGGCAAAAAACATGGTGTGGTGCCCATTGCCCAAACATCTCAATTCGGGCAAAATTGTGGTGGGGTGGCCTTTTCGGAAAAAAAAAGGGGCCGGGGGAGGGCCAGGATGCAAAAAAAAAACGTTGGAGCGAGTTTAGGACCGAGAACGAAAGCGCAAAGGCATTTTAACGCTTCAAAAAAAGGGAACGGAGCGTGGGGGAGGCCTCGTCGGAGGGTTTCTGGGCAATCCAGCCCCAAAGAAAATGCGGAGGCAAAAAACACTCTCCAAGGCAAAGAGACGGAAAGGGTCGGCCTAAACAACGGAGAAATCGAAAATGGGGAGGCCCGACATTGTCCAAACTTGGCGGCGGAACGTGGTAGGAAGAAAAAAATAGAGGACTGCAGAACATCTACAGAAGAACGAGGGTCATCTTCTCCTATAAATCGCCTTGACAAAAAAAAAAAATCTAAACCGACCACAAACCAAAAAACCAACCCTCGCTGACAGAGGATGAATAAGCCAAATTGGGAGGTACGGAATAGCGCGTTGATCTGCCATTAAATGTAAACTGTGGAGCTCCGTTGGGGCTGGGGGGGAGGTACCCCGCGTCTTCAAGGTTTGAGGTGAAGAAGAAAGCCCTCTTGGGTTGCGTCGGAAGGGGGGCGACGTTGGGGGAAGAAAAAAGGAGTTTTCTCTGGTGGGGGAGCCGGGGCTCAAAAGAAGCCGGGCAAGATTCAGAAAGGCGTGGGTGCCGACCTAGGGCGAGGGAAGAGTTTCAACGTTGGGATCAGGTGTGCTTGCCTAAAAGCACAAAATTATCGTGCTAAAAAAAACGAAACGAGGAACTCAAAAACGGTGCCGATATCCGTCTGTGGGGGACGAGGCTTGGGAAAAAGACCAGATCAAAAGAAAACGCGGCGAAAAAAAGTCAAAACAGCATGGCCAAAAAAAAAAAAAACCAAAACCCAGGTCCCAGACCAAACTGCACGGGCCCTCGGTTTGTTTGGATCCCCATTGGGAGGGGGGAATGAACTTATAGGTAAAATTATCGGTGGAAGGGAGGGGAAGGTTTGGAAACGCTCCTCCTGAATCCCTCAGTGGACTACAAACGAGGTTTGGCAAATTTAACCCTAAAGGGAAGGAAAACGAAAAACCCGCGGGGGGTGGGTGTCGGTTGCGGGAAATGTCCCTAAGTGGGGGGCAAACCGGGGGGGGGTCATCAAGGGAAATAGGACTAAAACCTGAGGGGGGTTACAAAGTGGTCAATAGTCCCTCAATCGTTGGGGAAGCCTTACACAAGCGGGGGGTGCCCGGGTCATAGTGATCACCAGGGAAAACAACAAGTAACAGCAATCCAAAACCGTAGTCACCTGAAAGCCGGCACCCCCTCAAAGGCCCCGGTTACCGGGAACCGACGTTATTGAAAAAAAAAAGGACTTAGGAGTCAAGAGACGAGGGAGGATAAGAAGAGAGTCCTCAAAAGTACCTGGATGAAGGACCAGGACGTCGCCGATGACCATGGTTGGGGATCGGGCCTATCGATACCCGAACTTGGGGGGTGTTAACTCACCCGGGGGAAACCTCATCGGTTTGAAGATCCCTTAAAAGGCCATAATCTTCAGGGTCAGGGAACTGTTGACTGGACACCGAAAGACAAAGATCAAGGGAACAGCGGGGTAACTATATAATAGGAGTCAAAAAACTTTAACCCGCAGCTGGAACACCACCCAATCTTGGGGGTTTGTGTTGGGGCCGTTCCACGTTGAAAATGGGAAAGGACAAAAGGACGGTCTGTGCACTTAGAAAAAAAAAAACGTGCTGGGATGGCAGTGGTGTCCGGGGACCCCCGACCCGTAGGGCTTGTTAATTCCATCAAGGGGGGAGGTGAATCTTATTGGGGGGGGGGGGGCTCGTTGGTCTTGAAAATAGCAACCCCCGGAAAAAACCGTAGACCCCCTGCCCGGAAAATACTCATTAATCATCAAACTTAACGAAGGGTGCGCACCCAAGGGTCGATTCGAAAACGCAGGAAGGGAAGACGAAAAAATGTTAACCATCCAAATCACTATAAGGATGAGCCGGAGCCCAGGTGGCAAACTGAACCGACAACCACACTCAAAACAAACTCCCCTTGGGTTTTACACCACAAAACCGAACGATAACACACCGGGCCCGTTAAATCGGAGCAAAGAACCGATTTGGGAAGGCTCCAGGAAACAAACGTGCAAGGAAAGACGAAGAAAGGTTCAAAAAAGGACCCACCCCCTCCCGGGCATTACGGTCAAAACCAAAGTACGGGCGCCAACCGGGGATTTGGGGGAAAAGGGGGTCCGGCCGAGGGAGTTGAAGGAACTATAAGCAAGGCATGGCCAAGGATTGGACCATGCAATGATAACCAGGGTATTGGAAAGGGGGGCTCAGAAGCCTCCGGCCTGTTGATTTTACTGGCAAGGGGACAGAAGGGAGGACTTCGGGACCTGCTCCGCACGAAAAAGGAACGGTCACGGGATCTACTCCACCCAAATATTCGGGTGTTCATGACCATGGGGATCCTCAGAAGGAACAAAAACAGGGGGGAAAAAAAGAAAAGATAAGAAGGGGGGGGGGGCCTTAGGAACCAAAAAGCCGAGCTTTTTTGTGCGAAGTCACTTCCTACAGCTTCTTAGGGGGAGAGGTAAAACTACTTTGCAAGACCCACCCTCAACACGAAAATTTTCGTTGCCACGTACTACAACTGCCTGACCGTGAAAACTCATGCCTGACGTGACAGTCACTCCAACCAAAAGGCAAAAGTTGACCGAGCAGCACCCCGAAGGTTCATCCGGGGCCCTTCAAAAAAAGGCGAAGTCCTCAAAACGGGGCTGGTGTCACACGCTGTATACGGAGAGGAAAAAGAGCCCTCAAGACTGGAAAAAAAGCTACGGGGAAAAAACGCGTCGTTGTGGAAGAGGTGGTTTGGACAAAAAAGCGGGGGAATGTGTGAGGCGCAGAAACCGGGGAGAAAAAAAAACCGGCTCAAAAAGCCCACGAAAAAAAAAAAAAGAGGGAGAAACTTGGGGTAGCTCAGTGGGTGTACGCGCCAAGACCAACCGCTAAAAAAAATCGGGGTAAAAAAAAGGGGCAATGACCGATTATCAAAGGCCTAAAGGGAGAGGGGGGAATTTTGCTCGTTGGGCAGCGCCTGCAAAAAAACCAGGAACGAAAAAAACTCGCGGGCTGACCGATCTTAACGAAAAAGGGAAGGGGGTCCCCTCGAGACGTAGTTGCCTTGTGGTTTTCCTTCCGCCTTGGGTCCAGGGGCTCAAAACCCTTCGCCGTCCGCTCAACCCGGGCGGTCGGATCTGGGGGCCTCTGCTCTTTTGCCGACCTTCTTTTCAAAAAGGGGATAATGGTACCCAACTCAGCACGAGAAAGGGGACTTTGAAAAAAAAAGGGGGTTACATAACCTCTTTGTCCCAACATTCGTTAAGAAAGGGTTCTAAAAAAACATGGAGGGGGTTCGCCCCCAGGGGGAGACTCAGACAAACATTCAGGGGAAAAAGGTAGACCTTGAGACGTAGTTGAAACAAAATTATCCTGACGCATCGGGAAAAGAAAGTCATCAAGGGGAGGGTGGAGCTTCAGGGAGACTACAGCGGTTCTTAATCAAGGGGGGTCTCAAGAAAGCAAAATAAGGGGAAAAGGACTTCCTGCTACAAGTTTCTAAAAAAAAGCTTGGAGTCTTAGTCCCAACCAACTCGAGTCCTGGTCTTTGGCTTATAGACAACCTGGTGGGGTGAAGAAACCTTCAACAGAGGACACCACCTCAAAAAAAGGGGGGGAAAACAGTGGGCTTGGGAGCAAAAAGGGAAAAAAAAGGACTTACTGAACTTGTTCTCGGTCAGTTGTAGCATGGGGGCACAAGGACAACTCACGGAGAAAATTGTGTCAAGCAAAAAAACCAAAAAACACCTTGAAAAGGCTGTGGGTTCGCCGCGGGAGCGGGGTGGGGAAAAAAAAAATTGGAAGGAGGTGACCTTTGCAGAGCACCGAGGGTACTAAGAAAAAAAGAGGGTCGAACAAAACAAAAAAAAAACAAAAGTCACACGGTGAAAAGGGAAAATCAGGGGAAAGGTTTCCTGCACTTCTGTGCTCAAGGAGACACTTAAGAGCGCAGGGTGGAGGGGCTTCAAGATAAATATGGGCAACGGAAAGAGAGACATAGGAAGGGGGAACGCTTAGAGTGGGAGCCCTAAAGAGCCCTTTTTTGGGGTAAGGTAAGGCAAAAAAGGGCCAAAAAAAGATCAAATGAAACATCACCAAAGGAAAAAGGCGGAATCGTACATGGAAAAAAAATCCAAACGTGCCCGCCCCACCAACGAGAGCCCAGGGCGAAAAAGAACAAAAACCTTGGGTCACGGGTGGACGGGATGAGACACGCTTTTGTCCTCTAAAAAAGACGTCACAAGACCCCTCGCAAAGACCACGCCTCCTTAATTCCAGCCAAGGCCGCAAAAAGGCGTCAGATAAGGGAGGGCTCTCTCAAAAAGCCGTAAGGTGGTGCAGGGATTCAATCAATGGGGGGCAATTGGCCCTCGGGATCTGGTGGGCGGGCCTCGCAGGGGGTTGGGGGCAGCCTTGGTAGGTGACGCTGGCACAGCAGGATGGTGAAAAGAAAAGAAAATACATCTACGGGGGGACAGAGACGGCCAGTTTTGGTCAAAACAAATGAAGGGGAACCCCCGCTGCTCCAAAAAAAAAAAGGTCAGGGGCAAAGAGGAACTTACACGGGGGGTGTAACAAAAAAACGATCGACCTTCGAAGAAAGGGGGATCTCGATTCTGGGGGAACGCTAAAACTGCCACGAAAGCGGGGTAAGAGGGCCCACGAAGAAACGTACACCCTGGCCACGGGCCGTTGGGACAAAAAACAACTGAAGATAAACAGCCATACACGGACAACCACCCAAAAGACCACCGTGGGTTGCCGGGGGGGAAATCTGGGAAATCACCAAGGGGAAAACAGATGAGCAGCAAAAAAGGGGGGAAAAAAAAGGTATGAGGGGGGCGTCTAGGGTAACACCACAATGGTTCAAACTGTTTTTGGGCCGAAAAAAAAAATCATTGGTGTTTCAAAGACGGCTCATTCCCAAAGAACAAAAATTCGGACCCATCACTGAAAAGAACTCGCATAAAAACGTTTACTTAAAACGGGGCCCAATCACGGCCTCGCCAAGCACCACCTAAGGGGAAGGGTGCGCTGAAGCCAGGCTAAAGAACAAAAAATAAAAAACGGCCGGGGGAGTATGACACGGGGGAAGCACGCGGCGGAAGCATCAAACTCCCAAAACGCCCAAAGACCTTCTGCGTCACCGATGCAGTTGGATACCATAACAACACGGAAAATTACAAACCGCCAGACCCCCGGGCGGGGGTGACGAGTTAGAAGGTCCTAGGTTAAAGGAAAGTTCTTCCGAGCGGGGAAATACTCGCCAACCCGCAGGCTCAGAAGGCCCAAAAGTCAGGGGGGGGGGCCCGCAAAAAACAAAGGAGGATCAAAAAGTGGAAAACCACGAACCAACTGGGGGCGGAAGGGAAACCATTGGCGCGCAAATGGACTACCCGAAACAGGAAGGGTGTGTTCAAAAAGCGCGGGCTTGAGCCTGTTCGGGGAAGTCGGAACAGGAATCTCGTGCACATCCCCCAAACTGGAAGGGGAGGAAAAAGGGGGTGCTCAAATACCCCTGCCAAGCAAAAAATGAGGGTTTCAACCCGGGGGGAAATTAAAGCTGGTGACTACGGGAGAGTTCCCGTCGGAAAGTGGCTGTGGAGGTGACGGCCGGGCAAAGGGGGGCCCCAAAAAAAAGGCGGGGGAAAAAACGCTCAAATTTCAGGTACGACAAAAAATCCCGTAATCACTTGGGCGTCAAGAGGCTTGAATTCCATTTGAAGGTTTGGGTGGCGACATTGGTGTTACCCGCCAGCACGTCTGGGAACTCCGCCAAGTGACTGATGCCGGCAACTGGGGAAAACCAAGAACTCTACCGACCAACCTCAGCCAGAAAAAGTGCGGTGGGAAACAACCGCAAATACCGAAAAACTCCGCAAAGCCTGATCGTAGGTTCCGAAAAAAACCCAACAAGTAAGGCCGGGCTAAGCAACTATCTCTGGAATGGGGTTTCGGGAGAAAACTTTCCCACCCCAAGGGGTTTGAAAAATACTAGTAAAGGGGGAGGAAGAGTTTTGACCTTCCTCAAGGGCCACCACTTTCCCCGACCTCTAGCCAAATTCAATGGGGGGGGGGTTATCTACGTCTGGTTCCGACTGTAACACGAAAGACTTGTCAAAGTCTTCGTTCCAAGACTCTATGGGGGCACCCCGTGCCCTTCTAAAAAAGAAGCGGACACTCTAGGCATCTAGAAGAAACAAAAAAAAAAATTGAGGAGATATAGGTGTTAGAACCGGTGGGGTAGAAAAAAAAACAGTTTTACCAAACTTATTATCAGAAAAGAAAAAATTCTGCAAAACGGGAGTCAAAAAGAGGTATCAACCCAAAAAAATAAATGCAACGGATCGTCGTGGGAATGATCGAGCAACAAAAAACCGGGGCAAAAAAAAAAAGGAAATAAAAGCTGTCTGTTTGAAACGGGCGGGCCCCACAAACCGGGAAACAAGTAGAGGACCAGCGAAGAGCTGGGGGGTGGCGTTCCCCGGGAAACTCACGCTCGAACTGGTCAAGACCACCCCGCGACTGGTCTGGAATCATGGTCGAGGCCTAAGAACAGACCCCTTCGAATGGGGGGGGGAAGGGGGGGGCCGTCGGTTGAAGGGTGGGGTCAGAAACACCACCGGTTGCCACATACACAATGCAAGGACAGGCCTGAAGGGAAAATAAGAAAAAGCAATTTTGACGGCTTCATCTCAAAAAGACTCTATAAGGTCATCCCAGCAGTTCAATCAGGCGACACTCAATGCCTCCAGTCATAACTACTTGCTTGAGCTAGCTCAGAAGGGGGGGAATTGTTTTCGCTTTGTGAGTTCGGGGGGTCTGACCGAACTCGTGTCCGAGGGGGAACGAGAATGAAAAAAAGACTTCGGCCGGATGACCCCGCACACTCAAAGACTAGTTGATGAACAAGATCTGAAAAGCAGTCAAAAAAAAGCATGGGGGGCGGCGCCAAAAAAAAAAAAGGCGGACCGAACCGTGCTGGTCGTGTCTGGAACGGTGGACGGGGTCTCAAAAAAAACAAGTCTTAAATGAAAATCGCGGGTCCAACATTGGGCCACGCGAAAGAGAGTGCGAGTTAAGGGCGGGTATGGGGGAGTGTTAAAAAAAAAAAAAAAAAAAAAAAAAAAAAAAAGGTCACCCTAATCCACCTACTGGTACCCCGCAGGTATTGGGAAGGGATGGATGCAGTACCTTGGACGTAGTTCTTACACCGCGAAGGTTTGTCTTTGTTTTTTGGGATTTAAAGGGGGGTCTGAAAAAAAAATTAGGGGAAAAAGGGGCTTCCGCCCTGAAAAAAGAACTTCACCCTGCAGGGGGATTTTTGCTTTCCTCTTGTCTTCACTTTTAGGGGGTCTCACGAAACAAATACTCCCCGAGGAGCCTCAAAAATTTGGTGACCCCCGAAGGACACCAACTATCCATTCACAACGTGGAGGGAAGAAAAATGGTAGGAAAGTGCTGGACCTACCAAAAAAAAAACATGGGGTTTGCGGACATCAAATAACAGTACTGCGGAAAGGGGGGGGGGAAAAACTTCAGGGGAAATGGGGGAACTCAAGAAGGGGGTGCGGGGCGCGCCTCAAAAAAAGAATAGGCTAGGAACGAGCCAGCAAATTGATCAAAATCGGAAACTGGGTCCGATAACGACACGATGGGAAGAAGAGGGGGACACGGGCCTCCAAAGGAGAAACCCTTTTGCAAACCAAGGAAGTCAGGTCATGCAAGGGTCTAAGGAGCATAACCATCTCGGATAGAGCGCCCGTCAACCAAGGAAAGAAAAGACCAGTCTTCATAAACCAAAAAACTCCGCCAAACTCGGCTTAACAACATCATTGGGGGGAACTGCGGAAGCCGGTCGTTCTTGCTGGATCCGCAAAAAAAAATGTGTTTCGGTGACTCGGGGGAGTTGACATCGGTGGGGCTGGTTAGGTGCCGCTGAGATGCGAGAAACACGGAGGGGAGAGTGTGAACTTAAATCTGAGCGTGGGTTCCGACTGCGCGGAGCTGCTGGACAACATCGGACGAAAATGCAAAGGTCTCGCCAAATCTATTTAGGTGAATTCTGGAATAGGGGGGAACTGCCCTTTCCTTGGAAGTGAAGGGGGGATCATCCAACAAACATTGCGGGAAAAAAAAAACCTCAAACGGATCGGTACACCATCAAAAAAAACAAGTGGCCGAGACTGACACGTTTGGTTGACGAGGGAAGAGAAAAAAAAAAAAAACCCATGGGGCCACAACTGGCGAAAGCTGAGCAAAAAGGGGGAAGCCCATCAGGAAGTCCTGAAATGCCCATAGAGTCGGACAGAACGCCGTCGTGCGAAAAAGCGAAGCAAGAGGCAAGTGTATAAAAAATCAAAACGAAAGCCCGACCAAACAAAAGCAACCCGCCGGTTAAAGTTCACCCCGCGGGGAAGGTGCGGAAAGGAAAGTAAAAAGGTGAGGGAACCCGCTTAGTCCAATGTCCATACACCCGCCGATCAACGAAGCCGGCTTACGGGGGGCGGGGGAAGATTCCCAAGCCATAAAGCGGGGGATGAAACCCCGCGGTGCGCCATAAGGACCGTAAGAACACCCAAAAAAAAAAGGGCACTTACCTGGAGAAAACATCAAAAAAAGAAAGGGGATACGGGGTCGGGGGGACTCCATCTCTAGAAAACCTTTAAGAAAAGGGAGATTAAAACTTCGAAGGTGGGTGAAAAAAAAAATTGCCTTAAGGGGGCCGAGGGCCTGTGATATGAAGAAGAGGTAAAGTGATACATGTCTGCCTCAGCCCTTTTGGGGCGAGGACCCTTAGCCAAATAAACGGCAATTGGGGGGGTGACAGGGGACCCTCAGAGTTTTATAGCACTGGAAAAAAAATAAATCTTTCGAGGCGTGCTTTGCAAAAGCCTAGCACGGCGAAGCACGGGGGTAAGAGAATACGAAAAACACATGAACTAAAACTACACAATCCAGAGGGTTGGGGATGGAAGGTCTTCCATTTGGGCCTTCCCAAAAAACGAGACTACAAAAACGTCTATTAAAAAAAAAAGGATGATCTTAGAAATCTGTGGGTTAGGTTCGCATTCCCCGGAAGTTATATTGATGGTATTTCTCCTATTTAAAAACGTGTGTTTTCCTTCGGTTCAGACTCCCTTCAGGACCGAAACGAACGGCCGCTTCCCCACGGCCCCGCCCCCGATCGGAACGAGTAATCAATATGTCGAGGTTTAAAGGAGCAACGTTAAAGGGGAGAGGGCTGTACCCGAGTACCCGAGAAAATCGATTCATCGGGATTGAAACGGGAAAAAAAAAGCGCAGACCCGCCCCTAGGGGGTGTAAAAGCCCACCTCCTACACAACCTCTCAATCAAGAGTGGGATCCCGCGGACTCCCCCGTATTCTGGATTAACCTCGTACACTGAAACCAACTTAAAAACAGAAAAAAAAAAAAAATGCCAGGAAACACCTTCTTTGAAAGAGGGTTTTGTGAAAAAAAAAAGTAAGTCCATCGCTACACGTGCGGGCTGAATGGGACTTTCCACTGGGGTAAAGTTGACGGTGACCCGGAGAAAAAAAAGAAATGAATCCCGGATAACTCATAGGCCATGGGGGGTATGTCCTTTCCAATCAAGGGGGAAGGCTCAGGGTTATTTGGACTTCTCCTCGGTGTGTGAAGTTTTCCTCGGGTTACCGACCTGTCACTTTCCTGGTCAAAGAACTCCCTCCAGCGTGCGGCGTGTCGTCAATGCCAGCACCAGGGAGAACAAAGCACCTTCCAAACTGAAAAAAACCAAGGAAGTGAGAAAAGAAGAGATGGCCTCTGTACCACGCCTAGAAAAAGGTGGGTGATAGGGAGTAGCACCTGTACCAGAGAATACGACTTAATCATCCCTTCAAAAAAAAACCATCTGGAGAAAAGGAAGGTTCGCTCAACTACACCAACATGCTTTGCACTACCCAGGGGGGAAGGCCATCTCTAGCCACAACACTCAAACACCCTGCAAGCGAGAAACGAAAAACGCAAACCACGAGGGGGCTTTCAAACAAAAAAGAAACTGTCTTCTCTAAAACGCCCCATTTTAGTCAAGACATCAACTCAGGCTCTGGTATCCCTTCAAGAAAAATTGGAGGAAATACCGTGGTGCCCCGCCGGTGATCGGTTTGGAAAACAAGACTCTGGGGGGGATTGGCTCCTTGGGCCGGATCAACAGAGAGGGGTGGGTCCTGAGCTCAGGGGTCAAAAAAAAGAAAGGGCGAGACTCAGGGCTCTGCAGAAGGGGTGTCAAAACCATCAGATGATAATGCCGCTTTGGTAAAAGGGGAAAGGGGGGTAAATGGCTGTGGCCGCAGTCAAAATGGCGCAGCCCGAAACGAAGAAGATTCTACCCTAAAAAGAGATTACTTCACAAAAAACCCTGAAGGGATTTTGTACATTTCAAACAGAATGCAAGCCTGGATTCAATGTCCCTGGTGTTTTTGTTGTTTTGAAACCTTTGTTTGTGGGGTGGGTTTTGTTTTTTTTCGGCTCGACGGGTGCGGAAAAGGAGGGGGGGGACAAGCTAAAAAAAAGGCGACGGTCCAACCTCCACCAAAAAGCGGATTTGGGAAGGAGTGGGGCAACTCCGGTCAGGAAAAGTATCTCGAGGAAAAACAACCTGCAGTGGCAGTCGTGTAAGGGTAGGTTGCATAAAAAAAAACTTTGGGGGAAAAGACTTAAACCTTATTCCTGTTGAAACTCAGGTGTAAAACCCAAAAATTTCATCCCCAACCAGTCCCAAACAGGTACCTAGAGTAATTGATCCCAGGCCGACGGGGGGGGAAAGCCTCTTCCAGTCAAAACGTGCGGCCAAAAATCCTGGGCGTCGCCAACATCGCATACCGCCCGTTTTTTATCAAAAATACACCATCAACCGTGCTACCTGTGTGACTCGCTCCTACGAAAACCGGGGCGCTGCCCTGTTAGGCAACTTCGAACAACAGCCCGAAAGCCAACTTCTGTGGGCTTAAAAGGAAGGCCCACGAACGGGTGTGTGCTCCTCTTGCCAGGAAACTGGGAAACCAAAGGCGGTGTACGGCCATCCCTATGGGGCGTGTGCGTTTCACGCAGCCCCGGGTACGTCCGGTGGGACAAACTAGGAAATAGGGGCAAGGCCACCGGGGGGGGACAATGAAACAGGTCCCGGTGGCATCACGACCCGGTCGGGGTGTACCCAAACGAAAAACGGCTGTGGCTTACAGGTTGTTGTTCGTGTTTACCCGGTCAACAGTCTCTACATGTGAAGAAGACCGAATCCGATTCGTACAACTAAGAGCGAGCTTACGGTTCAATTCCTACCCTCTAACCGGAGTCAAAAGGAAGATCCTGTACATGTGCGTGCACTGAGGTACATTTTTAAAGCACGAAGTGGTCCTTTTCTGACGAACGAATCTTCAAAGCACAGTGGCCAGTATCGGAACCAAAAAGAGGCATTCGGAAAATGGTAGGGCAACCTATCAGACCGTAACGGACGTGCAACCTTCCCAGACAAAACAGATCCCACCCGGGACCCTGAAGACCGCCTACAAATCCCGAGAACAGGGGAGCAAAAAAGGCCAACGCCGACACTGGCCCGGCGACCAGGGCGGCCAATAAAATCTCAACAAAACCGGCACGGCAAAACAAGATCAACTCTGGCCTCAAATGACCTCACCAGAAAGAAACCCTCAGAGTAACTTCCCGCATGGGGAAACAAGACTGACGAGGGCTCTCCCCGCCTAACAGGGATAAAAGGGGCAATTCGTAAGAAAATATGGCCCTAGTTCCATAGGGCCTGGTGGTGGCAGGGGTTTCATCGTCGGGTGGAAAATTACCGGTCAAAAATCGTTATAAAAAGACATCGTTTCCTTCGAGATGTTTTGTCCCTGCAAGGATAGCAAACTCGAACGACCATGAACCTAAAAGCCGGAAAGTGGGCAGGCATTCGACTGCAAGGGACGGAAAGCCGCTATCAAAATCAACTGGTTCTCGGAGGAAGAAAACTGAGTACGGTTCAACCAGTAAAAATGCGGATCGGGCCGCGACCGCGCTGGACCAGGAACTAAAAAGCCTATCACACAATAGAAAATTTGTAGGCTGAATTACAGCAACCTCGAAACTTCTGTATCAAAAGGACGCACGGAAACCTGGTTCAGGGGGTGTGTTGAAAACGATGGCTCACTTGGAAAGCGACAAGAAAAATCGCTTCAAAAAAAAAACTGATCAAAGACCCCCAATTGTCTGGGAGGCCGGCCCGCACATCTCTTCCAGCCAATGGAAGGTTCAGTTAGGCTCCGAGGGGGTCCACCACAGTGGCTCAGGCCGCGAGGGGTGGCCAGCGAAATCAACTGAAACGTCCGCAATTGGGAAAACAATCCCGACGCTTTCCGGTCTTTCAAATCGGGAAATCGCTCTCCCTCGATTGTAGCTGGGGGCCGGGGTCCGAAAAATTCCCAACCGAACCCCTCAACCAAAAAAAAACAACATTCGTCTTTTGGGGAGGTGCTTAAAGTGGTCAATAACGTTCAGGGCATCACTTCCCATAAAATCCCCTCAAAAGACGGGACCTATTTCAATGGCGGGATTCCAAAAAACTAATTAACAGAAAGACTAACTCTTTAACTCTATCTAGCGCTAAAGGGGTCTGGGTCAAGTGGTCGGTGAATAAGACTCAGGTCTGTGGGGGAGGTTGGTGAATCCAAATTAACAATGCTCGATACGCAGAGTGTGACGCCGGAAAAAAAGAAAAGAGCACCGCCGCCAACAAGGGGCAGAAATTGGTGGGACGCAGAAAGCCGTTGGTTCATAAGGATGGTGTGCGAAATTGGCGGGGGTGCTGGCGAAAGAAATGGTCGACTAAAAAACTGGCTCTCAGGGCCAGAAACCGACAAAGAACGACGTGAACACGCCAATGAATAAAAACCCCAAATGCTCGGAACCAAGGCTCTAATGAGAACGAGACTGCCAAATTAGGGAAGTACGTGGAGTTAGCCGGCGACGGGCAAAGGTACACTGAAAAAAGACCCAAAAGTAGGCAAAAACACCTGACCACCTAACGAAAAGTCGGTCGAAGGGCAGGGAAACTGGCCATGAGTGGGGTTCTCTTTAATTTGTGGGGAAATCAAACCAGAAAGAAGCTTCAAACGTCCCTAGAAGGGCCGGAACACGTACTAGTTCCTCGACCAAGACTTTCAAAAAAGTTCTTAAGTTTGACTCACCAAGGAGGGTCCTCCGAAAGGTCCTCAAACGGGTGCTCCAAGAACATAAATAAAATGCGAACCCTGGGGAAAATTGGGTCCCACCTACAACCTCAAAAAATAGAGTCAGGGGATCGCGGGTCTCCACGGCACCCCGGCCAGGGTGGAGAAGCGGTGCACGAAAACCAGCAGCCGGCCCGAAGGCAAGATAGGGAAAGTAACCCAACGGGAAATCCTCCTCATCAACCAACAAAAAAAAGGAACTAGGGAGAAAAGTCAAAATATCCGAGTTGACAGGGAATTTCTTGAAATCGATGCTCAAGAAGAATGTCCTTTCGGAACGGTGCAATCGGTAGCCCAAAATCGGACCGGGGGGGATCTGGAGGGTTGTAAACAAAAGTGGGGGACAGAAACCAAAACAGTGCGAGTTTGAGGTACACAGCAGGTATCAGGTCAAAAAAGATGGGGGAGCGCCCCTTTGTTGGGGCTATCTTGGGAGTGAACTTAGGGAGACCAGGCCGCCCCCTTCGTTCAAGGCCCGGGACTGGGCTAGTGTAGTAGGCTGGCGGGGAAATGGAAGCTGTTGATGGTTCAAAAAACCCCGGTGTACCCCACACCAAATTGGCAGGGAAAAAAATCAATCAAGGCACGGAGGACTCTCCAAGCCACGAACGCCCGAGTAAGGGGGGGGGTCAAGCATCTCCCGCCCATGGGGAAAAAGAGAGCGCCCTGTCCATGACCTAGCCGTAGCAGGCACGAATAGTCCTGTGTTGCACGAAAACGAGGTGGTCTGCATGCGGAACTGGTGAGGTGCAAAAAAGGAAGAGGGCAGTGTCGAAACGGGGCCTTTGCCTCCATAAACAACACCGAGGCCCACCCGCTAGTGTAGAAAAAGGAAAATCAGGATCACCATCTCGCGCCGTGCGGGGCGCAAATCCTCCGGGATCCGTTTGTCGATTAGAAAAGGGTCTCACGAAACGTGGGACTGTCCCTACTTCTGCCAGTAAAGGAGCTATAAGCCATACCTCCCTCGGGAGTACTTGACCCCCCAGTTGGCGGTGTCCAGCCGACTGGTTGAAACCACAAAAAGCCCAGAAGTAGCCTCCGCTGAGAAAGTTGGGGAACCCCTCGTTTTATGGGCCGCCCGGTCATCGCCAACCGACCGAAATTTGAGGGACTGGTGGAAAATTGTTAGCCGGGCGGACGCGGGGGGATTTGGAAAGAGGGGAGCATCCTAAGGGGGGAATAAAGTCAAACGAATGATTTTCTGGAAGTTGCTCTAAAGGGCGCGAAACCCCGACAAAAAAACGCGCCCTAAGGGGGACACCCATGAAAAACCAAGCCCGAAATGGAAGTCCCGTGGATTCACGCTTATTCCCAGGCAAGGCCCTCCGGAAAACAATGTATCGTGGTCGGAAGAGATCAGAAGGAACTCATGTCCAAGGGGGGGAAAACGGCTTCGTCAGGAGAGTCACTGGTCGATTTTTTAGCGGCCCATCACAGAAGGAACGGATACGGCCTAGAGACCCAACAAGTGGGGGGGAATCGAGGCAGGTCGGGGCTAATTCACAAAACCCGGACAAAGGACCGGCTTGGGGACCACAACTCCTCAAAGGTCGACCTCACAACCAAAGGCGATAGGGTGTCCAGATAGGACTGCCAGAAAGAGGAAAACTCGGGAGTTTCCTCCTATAGACCAGTACTGACGCCACAAAACCTCGAGAAATCAAGCACACACCCATCGGGAACACAGGGGCCTTTAACAGGGTAGATTGTGCGGCGGAGAGCGAAGAAGTCGAGGGAGCAGTGTAGGGAACGGGGCGGAAGTCAGTGGGCCAGTGCACCGCAGTTAGGGAACCACGCTTGCACAAAATGAGGGCAAGGCACCGTTCTCAGTGGGTGCTGTTCGTGCCGTCAAACGTGGCCCCAAACCTACTCGATGCGTGCCAACACATTGGCCAACATCAACAATTTCCTCTTGGGGCCGTATATGAAAAAGGTCCGTTGATTCTTGGTGGGGTTCCTTCCGCTGTCAACAAACCGGAAAAAGGAAAAAATCGTCTCACGCCAAAAGGCAAAAAAAAACACCGAAAGCCGACTCGCGTAAACACGTGGTGGGTAAGATCTTTGCCGATAGGACCCGACCACCGAGAGGGAAAATCATGGGAAATACACCGCGGTCCAAAACGTCCCAGGATCCAAAAACACGTTTTTGCAAAAAACCGGCCGTGGTTAAAACGGAAATGCAACCTCGGGGGAAAAATGGTATAAGACTTGCGGAAAGGAAGTCGCCGCAACGCGAAAACACGTTTCTTTACCCCCCGACCGTAGTGCGTGGAATTTAATCCGAAAAACGTGCCCCAACAAAACTTGCCGGTTGAATAGATCAAAACCGGACGTACAGGGGGGGGGTCCGCGGGAGAGGACCGCAGATGGGGAAAGTGCACCGCGGTTGAGAGCCTTTTTGGGCACCGGAAAGAAAACAACTGCGTGCCTTCAGCACACCGACAATGCGAGAAAAGAGGTGGTCCTGGTCAAGAAACCACACTAAACCGAAAAGCCGGAGATGAACGTAGCGGTTATGGAAACCAAGGCTCGAAATGAAAAAAAGTTAATGCCATAGCCACCAGGAGGTATGAAATTATCAACGGTTTCAGTCCCACAGGGGTATACCTG